>ERZ761602.7628-NODE-7628-length-11349-cov-5.924030_pt1 | contig 11349 bp, 13 predicted proteins | sample MGYA00512165_ERZ761602 | MGnify/ENA primary metagenome ERZ761602 (study PRJEB28899, sample SAMN02445085) | bioreactor sludge metagenome | biome: EBPR sludge; isolation source: Thorneside wastewater treatment plant | place: Australia: Brisbane, Thorneside... | reverse complement strand
GCTTCCACGTCCCCGTCGGCGAAGTCTATGTCGCGACCGAAAGCCCCAAGGGCGAATTCGGCGTCTATCTGGTCAGCGACGGCACCAACAAGCCGTACCGCTGCAAGATCCGCCCGACCGCGTTCTCGCACCTTCAGGCGATGGATTTCATGTGCAAGGGCCACATGCTGCCCGACGCGACCGCCATCCTCGGCGCAATCGACGTCGTATTCGGGGAGTGTGACCGGTGAGCAAGCTGGCCATCGCCGAACAGATGATCGCGCATTACAATGCGCAGGATGCCGACGCCTATGTCGCGCTGATGACCGACGATGCCTGCGAGGCAGGCTATCGCGGGGCAGTGCTGCGCGAGGGCAAGGAGGGCACCCGCGCCGGCCTGAAGGCCATGTTCGCGGAGTTTCCGGAAAACCGCGCTGAGATCATCACGGGCTACGAACTGGGCGAATTCGCCGTGCTGCATGAGCGGGTCTTCCGTTCGGCGGCGGCCGAACCGTTCGAAGTCATGTCCATCTACTCGTTCGAGGGCGACAAGTGCTCTCGCGTGGAGTTCGTCCGCTAATGGCTGACCGTCACATCGAACCCGATACCCCCGAACTGCGCGCGCGCTGGGGAGGCTTTGCCTGGACCAAGGAGAACGCGGCGAAGGCGAAGGAAATCGTCGCCCGCTATCCCGAGGGGCGGCAGCGCTCGGCCGTGATGCCGCTGCTCGATCTGGCCCAGCGCCAGGTCGGCGCGGAAACCAATACCCAGGGCTGGCTGCCGATCCCGGTGATGGAATATGTCGCGGCACAGCTCGACATGCCGATCATCCGCGTGGTCGAGGTCGCTACCTTCTACACCATGTACAATCTGGTCCCGGTCGGCCGGTTCCACGTGCAGGTCTGCGGCACGACTCCGTGCATGCTGCGCGGCTCGGACGCTATCATGGCTGCCTGCAAGAAGCGCGGCATGGACAAGGGCCACACCACCGATGACGGGCTGTGGACGCTGACCGAAGTGGAATGCATGGGCAACTGTGCTTCCGCACCGATGGTCCAGATCAACGACGACAATTACGAGGACCTGACCGCAGAGCGGCTCGATGCCGTGCTTGATGCGCTGGCCGCCGGGCAGGCGCCCAAGGCCGGGACCCAGGAACCGGGCCGTCACACCGTGGAACCGCTCGGCGGGCCGACCACTCTGAAAGAGATGGTCAAGGCCAATCACGATTACCGGAAGGAGTGGTGATGAGCGACAAGTTCGACAGCACTGCCTGGACCGGTGACTATCCAAGCCGCCAGAATGCGCCCTTCACGGTGGCGAATGGACAGAAAGTGGCAAAGATCGTGATGCTCGCGGTTGGCGCGGCTCTGATCGTCAGCGGCCTGCTGATTGCAGGAGGGTTGATCTGATGGCCGGCTTTGCTTCGCTTGAAACCAATCCGCTGCGCACCGGCCTGATCTGGGGCGCGACGTTCATTCCGGTGTTCGTGCTGCTGACCCGGCTGTCACAGGACCGCTGGCTGACCACGCCGGAGTGGCTGGGGCTGGTCCCCGGCGCGCTGGGCGGCGGGGTCGTCTGGGCATTTATCTATCGCCGCCTGCTGCGGGGGGAAAAGCGTCATGCTCGCTGATAAGGACCGCATCTTCACCAACCTCTATGGCTATCAGCCGTGGAACCTGAAGGCTGCGCAAGCGCGCGGTGACTGGGACGACACCAAGGCGATTCTCGCCAAGGGCAAGGACGCGATCATTGAAGAGATCAAGGCTTCGGGTCTGCGCGGGCGCGGCGGGGCGGGCTTCCCGACCGGCCTCAAGTGGTCGTTCATGCCGAAGGAATCGAAGGACGGCCGTCCCAGCTTCCTGGTGATCAATGCCGACGAGTCCGAACCCGGTTCGTGCAAGGACCGCGAGATCATCCGCCACGATCCGCACAAGCTGATCGAAGGTGCGTTGGTCGCCGGTTTTGCGATGGGCGCGCGGGCGGCCTACATCTACATTCGCGGTGAATACATCCGTGAGGCCGAAGTGCTGTTTGCCGCCGTGCAGGAGGCCTACGACGCCGGCCTGATCGGCAAGAACGCCTGCAAGAGCGGCTACGATTTCGACGTCTTCGTCCACCGCGGCGCGGGCGCCTACATCTGCGGCGAAGAAACCGCGATGATCGAAAGCATCGAGGGCAAGAAGGGCCAGCCACGTCTGAAGCCGCCGTTCCCGGCAGGGGCGGGCCTCTATGGCTGCCCGACCACGGTCAACAACGTCGAATCGATCGCGGTTGCCCCCACGATCATGCGGCGCGGGGCAGGGTGGTTCTCCTCCTTTGGGCGTGAGAACAACAAGGGCACCAAGCTGTTCCAGATCAGCGGGCATGTTGAAAAGCCCTGCGTGGTCGAGGAATCGATGTCGATCCCGTTCAGCGAGCTGATCGAGAAGCACTGCGGCGGCATCACCGGCGGGTGGGACAACCTGCTGGCGGTGATCCCGGGCGGTTCTTCGGTTCCGCTGGTTCCGGCCGCCCAGATCAAGGACGCGCCGATGGACTTTGACGGTCTGCGCGAACTTGGCTCGGGCCTCGGCACCGCCGCCGTGATCGTGATGGACAAGTCGACCGACATTGTCCGCGCGATCTCGCGCCTCAGCTACTTCTACAAGCATGAAAGCTGCGGCCAGTGCACGCCGTGCCGCGAAGGCACCGGCTGGATGTGGCGGGTGATGGAGCGCCTGCGCACCGGCGATGCCGATGTGGAAGAAATCGACATGCTGTGGAACGTGACCAAGCAGGTCGAAGGCCACACCATCTGCGCCCTGGGCGATGCGGCCGCCTGGCCGATCCAGGGCCTGATCCGCCACTTCCGCCCCGAAATCGAGCGGCGGATTGCAGAGAATGTGCGGGAGGCGGCTGAATGAGCGCGCTTGCCATCGCCCTTTCGCTGCTGCTGGCCGCACCGCAGGGCACACAGGACCTGACCGAAGGCGCGCGCACCGGTTCGCGGCTCGATCCCGCAACCCGCGCCACCACCAATGCCGACACCAGCCAGCGCGATGCGGCCATGCTGCGCTTTGTCGAATGCGCGGTGTCCCGCCGCGAGGGCAAGCTGCGCGACATGATCGATGCGCGGACCGAGCAGGGCTATCAGAAGGGCCTCGATGCCCTTTCGGGTGTGCAGCGCTGCTCGCTCGATGCCTACATTTCGCAGGATGCTACAGTTGTCAGCTTCGGCACCGAACGCGGCACGATGCGCGGTTTCGTGGCCGAGGCTTTCGTCAGGAAGTACAGCAAGCGGGCCGAGGCGCTGGCACCGTTGCCTCTGCAGCGCACCTATTCGCGCGACTGGTTCGAAATGACCGGCCGCGCTCGTCCGATCGACGAAATGGCGACTTGCGTGGCCGAAACCAATCCCGCCGGGATTCTGGCCCTGCTCAAGACCGGAATCGGCTCGGCCGAGGAAAAGGCGGCGATCGGCGCGCTGAGCCCTTCGCTGGGTGCCTGCCTGGCGACCGGGTATAAGCTTAACGCCAACCGCCTGGGCCTGCGCACCGCGCTGGCCGAAGGGCTCTATCACCGCGCTTTCGATGCGCCGGAGACTGCGAAGTGATCCGCGCGGCGTTCCTTGGCTTTGCTGCGCTGGCCGTGGTCGCCACGGCGGCTCCGGCTGCGTCGCCCGATCCGAAGGCGATGCGCAAGGCGTTGGCCGACTACGGCAAGTGCATCGTCAAGCGCGAACCGAACAAGACCCGCGATTTCGTGCTGGGCGGCGGGTTCATTTCCCGGCGCGATCAGGACGAGAGCATCCTGCTCAGCGCGGAATGCATGCCGGGAGAGGAAATGGTCCGGGCTGGGCTGGCGGCTCGCGGCGGCACGGTCTCGCGCGCGCGGCTGCGGCTGCCCGATGTGATGATCCGCTGGTCGATCGGCCAGGCGCTGTTCGACCGGGATCAGGCCAAGCTGACTGCCACCGATTTCGCCGGGGTTCCGGCACTTGCCTATGAACAGCCGTTCCCGGTTCGCACCACCGACCGCGATGGCAAGCCGATCCCGGCTGAGCGTGTGGCTGAACAGCAGCGCCGGTTTGACGAGAAGGCTGGCGATGTCGCCCTGTCGCGGGTTGGCGAATGCGTGGTCCGCGCCGATGCGGTCAAGTCGCGCGCCGTGCTGCTGACCCCCATGGATACGCCCGAGGAGCTGGCCGCATTGCAGGCCGTTGCCCCGGCGCTTTCGAACTGCCTGCCCCAGGGGCAGACCCTTGGATTTGACCGGATGTCGCTGCGCGGCACCCTGGCCGTGGCCTATTACCGCCTCGCCAGCGCCGTGCAGCAGAACGGAGCCGCAAGCTGATGCCCAAAGTTACCGTCGACGGCGTTGAAATCGAAGTCCCGCAGGGCGCTACCGTCCTGCAGGCCTGCGAACTCGCCGGCAAGGAAATCCCGCGCTTCTGCTATCATGAGCGCCTGTCGATCGCCGGCAATTGCCGGATGTGCCTGGTGGAAGTGAAGCCCGGGCCTCCGAAGCCGCAGGCCAGTTGCGCGCTGCCGACCAGCGAAGGCCAGGAAATCCGCACCGACAGCGAAATGGTCAAGAAGGCGCGCGAAGGGGTGATGGAGTTCCTCCTGATCAACCACCCGCTCGATTGTCCGATCTGCGACCAGGGCGGCGAATGCGACCTGCAGGACCAGGCGGTGGCCTATGGCCGCGGCAAGTCCCGCTATGACGAGAACAAGCGCGCCGTTACCGAAAAGTACATGGGTCCGCTGATCAAGACGGTGATGACCCGTTGCATCCACTGCACCCGCTGCGTCCGCTTCAGCGAGGAAGTGGCCGGGGTGGATGAAATCGGCGCGCTCTATCGCGGCGAGACGATGCAGATCACGACCTATCTGGAACGCGCCGCTTCCCATGAAATGAGCGCCAACGTGATCGACCTGTGCCCGGTCGGCGCGCTGACCAGCCGTCCTTACGCTTTCGAAGCGCGGCCGTGGGAGCTGAAGAAGACCCTGTCGATCGACGTCTCGGACGCCTGCGGGGCCAACATCCGGATCGACAGCCGCGGCCGCGAAGTGATGCGCGCCCTGCCGCGCGTCAACGATGACGTGAACGAGGAATGGATTTCCGACAAGGCGCGCTTCCAGGTCGATGGCCTGGCCCGCCGCCGGCTCGACAAGCCCTACCTGCGCCGCGACGGCAAGCTGGCCGCTGCGACCTGGGAAGAGGCGTTCGCCGCCATTGCCAAGATCAATCCGGGCAAGTCGGTGGCCGTGGTCGCCGGGGACCTGGTCGATTGCGAAACGATGTTTGCGGCCAAGGCGCTGGCCGGTGCGCTCGGCTCAACCCTGCTCGAAGGCCGCCAGACCGGCCTGTCCTACGATTGCTCGAACCTCGCCGCGGTCAATTTCAATTCCGGTCTTGCCGGGATCGAGGAAGCCGACGCGATCCTGATCGTCGGCAGCCAGGTTCGCTGGGAAGCGCCGCTGGTGCAAAGCCGCCTGCGCAAGGCCGCGCGGCGCGGGGCCAAGGTCTTCGTGGTCGGGCCGGAATGGGAAACCACCTATCCCGCGACCTTCCTCGGCAATGACCTGTCGGTGCTGGACAAGCTGCCCAAGGACGCTGACGCAACGCTGAAGGGCGCGGCGCGTCCGGCACTGATCCTCGGCGGGGCGGGCCTGGGCAAGGGCGCGCTGCCTGCGTGCCTCGCACTGGCTGACAAGTACAAGCTGGTTCGTGATGGCTGGAATGGCTTCAACGTCCTCCACATGGCCGCCAGCCGCATGGGCGGGCTGATGCTGGGCTATGCGCAGGCCGGCGGGATCGCCGATCTGGTCGCCGCCAAGCCCAAGATGCTGATCTCGCTCGGCGCTGACGAAGTTGACTATACGAAGTTCGCTGACAGCATGATCGTCTACGTTGGCCACCACGGCGATGCCGGGGCCCATGCCGCCGACGTGATCCTGCCGGCCGCCGCCTACACCGAAAAGGACGGCACCTACGTCAACACCGAAGGCCGGGTGCAGTGGGCCGACAAGGCCGTGTTTGCGCCGGGTGACGCGCGTGAGGACTGGACGATCCTGCGGGCCATGGCCGATGCGCTGGGCGTCTCGGTCGGGTTCGACAGCTTCACTGAACTGCGCGCGGCGATGGCCAAGGCGGTTCCGGCGCTGGGCCGCGAAGGGCTGGCGGATTACGGCGCCCTGCCCAAGGGCAAGGCCGGGGCCAGCGGCACGATCGAAGCCTACCCGATCAAGGACTTCTACCTGACCAACCCGATCGCCCGCGCCAGCGAGACGATGCAGCGCTGCTCGGCGGAACTGCTGCACGGGGCAGACTTTGCGGAGGCGGCGGAATGAGCTGGTTCGATCTCGGCATGACCGAACGGTTCCAGACCTGGGGCATGTCCTTTGAATGGGCGTGGTTCGCGGCAACGATCGCGGGCATCCTGCTGATTGCCCTGCCGCTGATGCTGGCCGTGGCGATGATCATCTATGTCGACCGCAAGATCTGGGCCGCCATGGCGCTGCGCCGCGGTCCGAACGTGGTCGGGCCGTTGGGGCTGCTTCAGTCCTTTGCCGACGGCCTCAAGGTGTTCCTTCAGGAAACGATCATCCCTTCGGGCGCGAACAAGGGCCTGTTCCTCCTCGCACCGATCATCACCTTTACCGTCGCGCTGATGGCCTGGGCGGTGATCCCGTTCAACAGCCGCGCGATCCTCGCCGATATCAACGTCGGCCTGCTCTATGTCCTCGCGATCTCGTCGCTGGGGGTTTACGGCACGATCATGGCGGGCTGGGCTTCGAATTCGAAGTACCCGTTCTTCTCGGCCATGCGCGCTTCGGCCCAGATGATCAGCTATGAAGTCTCGATCGGCTTCATCCTGATCTGCGTTGTGATGTATGCCGGCACCTTCAGCATGAACGGTATCGTCATGGACCAGAAGGGCCACATCCTGGGCCTGTTCAACGGTTATGGCTTCAACCCGCTGCTGTTCCCGATGGCGGTAATGTTCCTGATCAGCGCCATGGCCGAAACCCAGCGCGCGCCGTTCGACCTGACCGAAGCGGAAAGCGAGCTCGTTGCCGGCTATCAGACGGAATACAGCTCGATGAGCTTTGCGCTCTACTGGCTGGGCGAATATGCCAACGTCCTGCTGATGTGCGCGCTCAACGCCACGTTGTTCTGGGGCGGGTGGCTGCCGCCGCTCGACATTCCGGTGCTCTACCTGGTGCCGGGCTGGCTGTGGCTGTTCATCAAGATCTTCGTGTTCTTCTTCATCTTCTCCTGGGTCAAGGCCACGGTCCCGCGCTATCGCTATGACCAGCTGATGCGCCTGGGCTGGAAGGTGTTCCTGCCGGTTTCGCTGCTGTTCGTTTGCCTGGTGAGCGGGTGGCTGATGTGGACAAAAGGTGGGGAGAGCGAGCAACTGAAGTCGGGTACTCCCACCGTTGCTATGCTGACAGACCTGAGCGCCACATCAGTTTGCCAACTTCGCGATGCAAAGCAGTATGGAAACCATAGCGCGCCAGCGATGAATGTTTACATTTCGCGCAATTGGCAGTCTGGCACTCCGAAGGATCTTGAAATCAAGTTTCCGAGCAATCTCGCAGGCAGACTTGAGTTCGTGCAAACCGAAAGCAACGGATTTGGTGGAAGTGGCGAGCTGAAATGGGTTGGCCAATCCAGACCTGAGAAAATGGGTATGGGGGTGACTGATGTCATCTTGAGTGATGGCCCAGCATCGATCCTCTTCTTGGAATCTCAAAATCGCACGCTGATGGGGGACTGCATCCCTAAGTCGGACTTGAAGGCCTGACATGACAATTTCCCAACTCATCAAGTCGTTCACCCTGTGGGAGTTCGTGAAGGCCCATGCCCTCACGCTGAAGTACTTCTTCAAGCCCAAGGCGACGATCAACTATCCGTTCGAGAAGAACCCGCTGTCGCCCCGTTTCCGCGGCGAGCACGCGCTGCGCCGCTATCCCAACGGCGAGGAACGCTGCATCGCCTGCAAACTGTGTGAAGCGGTCTGCCCGGCGCAGGCGATCACCATCGAGGCCGAACCGCGCGAGGACGGCAGCCGCCGCACCACGCGCTATGACATCGACATGACCAAGTGCATCTTCTGCGGCTTCTGCCAGGAAGCCTGCCCGGTCGATGCGATCGTCGAGGGGCCGAACTTCGAATATGCAACCGAAACGCGGCAGGAACTGTTTTACGACAAGGCCAAGCTGCTGGCGAACGGGGACAAGTGGGAGCGGGCGATTGCCGCGAACCTTGAAGCCGATGCGCCGTATCGGTAGGGGGCGCGCGCAATGATCCAGCTTCTGGCCTTCTACCTTTTCGCCGCCCTGACCATCGCGTCGGGCCTGTTCGTGATCACCGCGAAGAACCCTGTCCATTCGGTGCTGTGGCTGATCCTGGCCTTCTTCAACGCCGCGGGCTTGATGGTCCTGGTCGGGGCCGAATTCATCGCGATGCTGCTGGTGATCGTCTACGTCGGCGCGGTCGCGGTGCTGTTCCTGTTCGTGGTGATGATGCTCAACATCGATTTCGCCGCGCTGCGGGCCGGGTTCATCAAGAACTTTCCGCTCGGCATCCTGCTGGCGCTGGTGTTGCTGGCGGAAATCACCATCGGCCTCGGCGCATTCAGCGCGGGCGGGGTGCAGATCGGCACGGCTGACGGCTCCGCCGCCATTCCGGCCGATATGAGCAACGTCGAGGCGATCGGCCACCTGCTTTACGGCAAGTACCTGTTCCTGGTCGAAGCGGCCGGGGTGCTGCTGCTGGTCTCGCTGATCGGCGCCGTGGTGCTGACCCTGCGCAAGCGCAGCGGCGTGCGCCCGCAGGTGATCCCGCGCCAGAACGCACGCCGTCCGCAGGACGCGACCGTCAATGTGAAGCCGGAAGTCGGCAAGGGGGTATCCCTGTGATTGGCATCGAACATTATGTCGTCGTCAGCTCGATCCTGTTCGTGCTGGGCGTGCTGGGGATCTTCCTCAACCGCAAGAATGTGATCGTCATCCTGATGGCGATCGAACTGATCCTGCTGGCGGTGAACATCAACCTCGTCGCCTTTTCGGCCTTCCTGGGCGATCTGACCGGTCAGGTCTTCGCCATGTTCGTGCTGACCGTGGCGGCTGGTGAAGCCGCTGTCGGCCTGGCGATCCTGGTCATCTACTTCCGCGACCGCGGGACCATCGCGGTTGACGATGTCAGCCACATGCAGGGGTAAGGAACCAGTGCAACCGATCCTCCTTATCGTCTTCCTGCCGCTGCTGGCCGCGTTGATCGCGGGGCTGGGTAACCGGACGCTGGGCAACACGTTGGCCAAGTCGGTGACGACCGGCGCGCTGTTCATTTCCTGCGCGCTGTCGTGGCCGATCTTCCTGTCGTTCGTTGGCGGAACCGCCGAGCCGCAGGTGGTGCAGGTGCTGCACTGGGTGCAGTCCGGCAGTCTGACCTTCGACTGGGCGCTGCGGGTCGACACGCTGACCGCGATCATGCTGGTGGTGATCACCTCGGTCTCGGCGCTGGTCCACCTCTATTCGTGGGGCTACATGTCGGAAGATCCGGACCAGCCCCGGTTCTTCGCCTATCTCAGCCTGTTCACCTTCGCGATGCTGATGCTGGTGACGGCCGACAACCTGGTCCAGATGTTCTTCGGCTGGGAAGGGGTGGGCCTCGCTTCCTACCTGCTGATCGGGTTCTGGTTCAAGAAGCCGAGCGCCAATGCGGCCGCGATCAAGGCCTTCGTGGTCAACCGCGTCGGCGACCTTGGCTTCATGCTGGGGATCTTCGGCGTCTATCTGGTGTTCAACACCGTCTCGATTCCAGAGATTCTGGTGCGCGCGCCGGCCATGGCCGGATCGACCATCGGCTTCCTCGGCATGCAGTGGGATACGCTGACGATCCTGTGCATCCTGCTGTTCATCGGCGCGATGGGCAAATCGGCCCAGCTTGGCCTGCACACCTGGCTGCCCGACGCGATGGAAGGCCCGACCCCGGTTTCGGCGCTGATCCACGCGGCGACCATGGTCACCGCCGGCGTCTTCATGGTCTGCCGCCTCTCGCCGCTGTTCGAAACCAGCGAAGTGGCGATGAACATCGTCACCTACGTCGGTGCCGCGACCTGCTTCTTCGCCGCCACGGTCGGCCTGACGCAGTGGGACATCAAGCGGGTGATTGCCTATTCGACCTGCTCGCAGCTGGGCTACATGTTCTTCGCTGCCGGTATCGGGGCCTACAACGCCGCGATGTTCCACCTGTTCACCCACGCCTTCTTCAAGGCGCTGCTGTTCCTGGGTGCCGGCTCGGTGATCCATGCCATGCATCACGAGCAGGACATGCGCTATTACGGCGGTCTGCGTAAGCACATCCCGCTGACCTTCTGGGCGATGATGGCCGGCACGCTGGCGATCACCGGGGTGGGGGTCTATTGGTTCCATGCCGGCTTCGCGGGCTTCCATTCGAAGGATGCGATCCTCGAGGCGGCCTATGCCAGCGGCAAGAGCGCGGGCATGTTCGCCTTCTGGACGGGCGTGGTCGCCGCGCTGATGACCAGCTTCTATTCCTGGCGTCTGATGTTCCTGACCTTCTACGGCAAGCCGCGCTGGGCCGGGTCGGAGCACATCCAGCACGCGGTACACGACGATCACCATGGACATGGCGATCATGGCCATGGTCATGCCAAGCAGGACGACGGCACCGCCGGTTACCATCCGCATGAAAGCCCGCTGGCCATGCTGATCCCGCTGGGCGTGCTGACCCTGGGTGCGGTCTTCGCTGGCTGGGTGTTCAGCCATGCCTATCTCGATAGCGCTGAATTCTGGGGCAGCTCGATCTTCTACAACGAGCACCTGATGCATGCGATGCATGAAGTGCCGCTGTGGGTGAAGTTGAGTGCCACTGTGGTGATGCTGATCGGCCTGTCGAGTGCCTGGTATGCCTACATTGTGAACCCTGGTCTGCCCGCGAAGTTTGTCGCGCTGTTCAAGCCCGTCCACACCTTCGTTTACAACAAGTGGTTCTTCGACGAGCTCTACAACCTGATTTTCGTCCGTCCGGCCTTCTGGTTCGGCGAGAAGTTTTGGAAGCTCGGCGATATCGGCCTGATCGACCGGTTCGGCCCCAATGGCTCGGCCTGGGTGGTCCAGCAGGGCAGCCGGATCGCCTCGAAACTCCAGACGGGCTACCTCTATTCCTACGCTCTGGTGATGCTGCTTGGCCTCACCGCGGCAATCAGCTGGGTCCTGGTGAATTGATATGACCGATTTTCCCATCCTTTCGCTGATGCTGCTGGTGCCGCTGGTAGCGGGCGTCATCTGCCTGCTGGTCTCGGCCCAGGCGGCGCGGACCGTGGCGTTGATCGCCACCCTGATCGATTTC
>ERZ761602.7627-NODE-7627-length-11351-cov-4.945202_pt1 | contig 11351 bp, 13 predicted proteins | sample MGYA00512165_ERZ761602 | MGnify/ENA primary metagenome ERZ761602 (study PRJEB28899, sample SAMN02445085) | bioreactor sludge metagenome | biome: EBPR sludge; isolation source: Thorneside wastewater treatment plant | place: Australia: Brisbane, Thorneside... | reverse complement strand
CAGCGGGCCGCAACGAACCGTAGTCGTGTCCGCACCGCGGATACTCATGGTCCTGGATGATCCCGTTGAGCGGACGTGGGTGGCCAAGTTCGGTTCAGAAGAACCGGACGAACCGAGTCAGGAGAGGTACGTCGCCGCGACCGTCGAAAACGGGGATCTCGTTTTTCATCTCATGGAGCGGGATGCCGGCTTCGTTGACATCGGTCAGGAGGACGACTCGGCGTTCGCGATCACCTCCAGCTTCTCTGCCTACGATGTTCTGCGAGTGGGCTACGAATTGGCCGAATCGGAACGGCTGGCTGCGGCGGTCGAGCCCTACGCGGAGACTGCCGCAGTGAGCGACGATCCTGCGCACCGGGAGAGGGTCGCGGAACTCGCAGGCATCCTGGAGTTGGATCGGCTTCCGGTGGCCGACCGGCTCCGGGCGAAAGCGGAAATCATGGAATTCCTCGAGGGGCGACTTGGCCCGAGCGAGTTCATCGCCCACGCCGTGGAGCGGCAGTACTCACCCGACACCTATCGAGCGAATCTCAGTTGGAGAAACGAGCTGAGATTCACGGTCGGTGAACCTTAACCCTCAACCCAATCAGACCATGCGCAGAGTCCTGGAGTTGATGAGTGTCCTTCAGCCCACGTTCATAGGGCTGCTGCCGCTCGCACTGGTAGCCGTATTGTTGTCCGGCTGCACGACGGCCGGCGGCGAATCCGCCGGACGTACCCGAAACTTCGCGACGACCGCGACCACGACCGCCGCCGGCGCCTACATCGGGGCGAAGGAGGGCGACGGTAAAGCCAAGAGCGCTGCGCTCGGCGCGGCCGTTGGTTTCGTCGCGGGAGAAGTGGTCAACTATTTCAGCAATGCCGCCCAAAAGGAGGCGTTTCTGTCCGGTTACGAAAAAGGTCAGTCCAACGCGGTCAAACAGCAGTACTGGATTGCCCGGGCAAACCACCGCCCGATGGCGGACGATGGCTACGAGGAAGGATACTATGAGTTTCCGGTGCCCGCGAACGAGCGGGAGGGTGTGCGACGGGAGCCGTCCACCCGAGTCGTCCGAATTGTCATGCCCAAACAGGAGATCAGCCCATGAAAAAATTACTCACGGTTGGAATGTTGATCGTCCTCGGTGCAGCGCCGTCGTTCGGCCAGTGGGTGGTCTTCGACGTCGCGAATCTCCAGCAGAGCATCGTCAACTACGCCGCGCTGACGGAGCAGATTTCGCGGCAGGCGACGCAGATCAGTAACCAAGTCCAGCAGATCAGGCAGCTCGACACGCAGATTCAACGGTGGGGCGACATGGCTACGATTCGCAATCTGTTCGGTTTCCCCGAGTTTCGGGCCGATTTGAGCCTGCCGACGCAGATCAAGACCTGGGCCGACCGCCTGGCACGGGTCGATGGCGTCGGAATCTTTGGCGACACGCGGAGCGGGATCTTCCAGGCGGTCAATTCCCAGTTCCTTGATTTCGACGGCGCGCCGGTGAGCCGCGATCCCCGCAATTTCAAGGAGTCGCACGACATGGTCGTGAGTGTCGACCAATTCAAGGTGGTGCAGAGCGATGTCTATCTCCGCCGTGAGCGATTGAAGACCGCAATCGCCCAGACCAGTGAAGCGATGCGGAACGCGCCCACCGTGGCGGAGCAGCAGAAACACGAGGCGGTCCTCAATGCCCAGTATGGGCAGTTGAGGACGATCGATGCCGAAGTGGCGATGATGGCTGCTGACGTCCAGGTAAAGGCTGCCGAGGCGGCGGCGATGAACGCAGCGCACAGTCAGGCGGAATCAGAGGCGCATCGTGAATTGAGTCACCAGGAGGCGAAAAAGGTCTCGACCAGCTTCAAGCCTACCTACGAGTGCCTCCTGCAATATGTGACGGAACGGCGCTTGGCCCCGTAACCGATGTACACTCGAACCACAGTCGATTCTCGGGTGAAACCCATTGCGATGCTCGCGAGCGCGGTCCTGCTCAGCGCACTGAGCGGCTGCTTTGACCTCGACGCGCACAATCGGCGCGAGCGCGAGGCGCAGGAGGCAAAAGCGCGGGCGGATGCCGCTCGCAAGGAGATGGAGATCCTGCCGAAGGCGTTCCAGACGCCGGATTACTTTCGGGTGAACCCACCGGCAAAGGCAGGCGATGCCCAGCCGCCTCCCGGCAAGTCCGATCGATAGACCGGAGGATGCCCATGCACGTCGCGACCATACTACCAACTTCGCTGCATGGAATCGTATAGGAGCACCGGACTTATTCATCGGCAGCCGCAGCGGCCCGGAGGAAAAGCCGGCAAGGCTGGATGTGAATAAGTCCGCCTCGCGGCGTGCGTGCGCGAGGCGCCAGTTTGGTTTTCCGCCCCGGAGACGAATGAATGAGTCCGTTCGTTGGACGACTTTCAGCCAACGTTTCGCCTGGGGCGGAAAACCTCTGGGCACGCTAACGCATACTCAGGTGCAAACGATCGCACGTCTCGCTCTATACGACCTGCGCGGCGGGCCCGCCAATCCGAAAACCCCGTGAACACGACCGAACAAACGAACAGTGATTCCAGCTACGCCGCTCTGATCGGCCTGGACTAGGGCCGGGCACGCCACGCCCTCGCGCTGCGTGCGGCCGACAGCACCAGGATCGAACAACGCACCCTCGAGCACTCCGCGGAAAACCTCCACCACTGGCTCGACTAGCTGCACACCCGCTTTGGCGGCCAGCCGGTGGCGATCGCCCTCGAGAGCTCACGCGGCGCCGTGATCAACGCGCTCGTGCAGCGCTCGTGGATCACGATCTATCCCAAAAGCCCTTTGGGTCACGATTCCGCAGCAGGCGAGGGCCTCCCGCATGCCACTTTCCGACTTTTCCGCCACTTTTGGCTCAACACTCTCGTCACCATGACAATCGATGACGGCACTGCACAGAGCCAGAGCATCTGGCCCTTGCCTGCATTTTCATTCCGCGTCAGCTGGGGTGAGCAAAAGAACATTCAATTCCAAGAGGTCAGCGGACTCGATACGGAAACGCAGGTTATCGAATACCGCCACAGCAACAGCCCGACGCATTCGACGATCAAGATGCCGGGGATCAAAAAATTCGGCAGCGTCACGATGAAGAAGGGAATCTTCCGCAAGGACGACGACTTTTGGCGTTGGTATTCGGCGATCAAGATGAACACGAACAAGAGGGTTTCCGTGGTGGTCCAACTCCTCGATGAGCGTGGCAAGGTGACCATGACGTGGACGCTTGCGAATGCCTGGCCCACCAAGATCTCCGCTCCGACGCTAAAGTCCGATGGCAATGAAGTGGCGATTCAATCTATAGAAATCGCACACGAGGGCATTACCATTGCCAACGGCTGAGTTGGTGTCGGCGCCTGTCATGGGTGCCCCGACTATTTCCGGTAAGGGGAGGCGAACCGGTCGCTGCTCAACCCTTGTTGGATGGCGCGCCTGATACCGAATTGGACGGAACGGGAGACGGCGACGGAGCGGTAGCCGGGGGCGTCAAGGAGGTCATCGTGACCGGCACGTGATGCACCAGGCCGACGGCGTAGAGGTGTTGCCAGATCGGCAGGCACCTGCGTGCCGTCGCGGCCGACTTCCGCTCGCTTTCGGTTTGTAGTGCACCGGCGGCCCTCGCGAGGTCGGCCACTCGGGCGACCCAATCGCCCGCCGCGTTTTTCAGCTCCACGACGTTGGCGCGCTCAAGGGCGGAAAACGCCCGGATAATGGTCCGCGCTTCGCCCGCCATCCGCACAAATTCCTCGAGGCAAATCCTCGACTGGGAACGCCAGGCGCGGACTTGGGCGGCGAGCTCGGGCTCGGTGTCAATGGGCAGCGGCGCATTGATTCGTGCGCGCACGTCCGCCAGTGCCTCGATGAGATGTTCGGCCGCGGCGGCGAACATCTCGACTGATTCGGGCGGCGCCAGGTTGGTCGTGATCACGTGACTGGGGGCGGCCCCAGCGTAAACATCGATCATTTCCTCGAGTGCTGCACACATGTTGTTGCGGTGTTTCTCCCGGGCGCATTTGACGACCAGTGCGCGGCGTTCGGCGCTGAGGCGCACGGTTAAACGGCGGGATTTTGTGATGGGTTTTTTCATAGCGGAAAATTCATCTGGGTCGGACCCGTGTCAGACACCGGCGGTGCTTGCTTACCGGGTGTCTTATTTTTGTCTGCCGGCTCGAGTGCGGCATTCATCCGGCGACCTGCCTCGCGGGCCGTCTCCAAAAGATCCGCCGCCACCCGCTTCGTCTCGGTCACCAACGCATCCAGGGCGAACTTGGTGCGACGCTTGAGGATTCGCCCGAGACGAATCCTGAGATATTCCTCATCGCAGTCCCAATCTGTCGGCTGGTAGCCCGCACGCTGTAACAAAGCCGGGAGAGAGGTGCGGGAAATGGGCGTCTGGGTTTCGATCGAACTCAGCGCCAATAGCATCTCGAGCGAGTTGCCTCGGTGCTCGGTCGCTTTTCGTCGCTGGACGCTGGCGATGGTCACGATCAGGGCGCGGCCGAGTGAAGCTCGGATTTCGTTGAACTTGTTCGTGACCGCATCGGACAAGTGGATCAGACGGGCGCGCAGACTGGAGTGGGCCCATCGCCGGAGAAGCGGCACGGTCGCATCAAGGACGGAGCCGATGATGACGTTAAAATCGGCTGACTTGGTCAGCCGGTTAACATGCCACGCCCGCGGCGCCTGCTTGGGCAGATCGAAGCCCGTGAGCATGGCCTCCTCGAAGTGGTCGCGCTCCTGGGCGCTCAGATCGGATCCGTCCGGAAACCTGACGATCGCGAGCCAGCCATGAACGTCGACTTGGTTGGACACGCTGCGTTCGGCGTTGAGCACCTCGAGGCTGCGGGTGATGCGCGCAGCCATGGCAGCCCCGGTTTCCGCCGTGGCCGGCGCGTGGATCTGGTATTCGCGGTGATTGCGGTGTCCTGCATCCAACAGGTAGTCGGCGATGCCGGCGACGGCACCCGCACTGCGCAGGGTCTTGGTCTTTACCGCGGGCATAGTTTAGGCAGGAGCCGGGGTGAACGGGAGGAGGAGCATGCAGGGGCATTATGGGCGGCCCCGGTTAAATTCTAGCGGAGCGCGGACGATTTCCGGCCCCGCCGCTTCACGGGAATTGGGCCGCGGCCAAGATCGCCGCTGTCGCCGCACTGTCAGCCGGCCGCAGATAGGCCACCGTTGAGGTGATCGACGCATGTCCCAAGGCCTGCTGCGTGACGACGATGTCGTGACCGGTCGCCGCGTAGACGCGGTTCGCGAAGGTTTTTCTCAGGGAGTGGCTGCCCAAGTTGGCGGTGGAAATCCCAGCCGCGCGGGCGTGCATTTGCACAAGTTGGTTGACCCTGAGGGCACCGATGGCACGTCCGCGGAACCGGCTGGGGAAAAGGGGCGAGTCGAGGTCGGCCCGCTGCTGCCGGCGCACGTGATACCACTCCTGGATCAGCCCGCGGAGCGCGTCGCTCAGCGGCACCGTGCGCGACCGGACGCTGCGGCGCCGCGGCCCCTGTCCCCCCTTGAGGTGCCGACGGGCGAGGGTCACCGAGCGCAGGACGACGCCGTCCGGGGCGACGACGTGGCGCAGGGTGAGCGATGCCAGCTCGCGGGCTCGGAAGCCGGCCTCGAGACCGAGGCGAAGGAGCAAGCGGTCCCGGAGGGAGATGGCGGGCAGATAGCAGGCAAGGAGCGCCAGGTCGGCGGGGGAAAAAGGGGAGCGGGCAGCCATGGTTACCGTGATGATTGCCCCTCTCCCGCAGGCCCGTGACCGCGGACACCACCGGCCCGGCGGTAGGCGAAGGTCGCGTTTCCGTAAGAAGCCTACCTTCGGGATTCGTGCCGACGCCGCCAAAACCTAAAAAATTTTTAGGTTTTGCCCGGCCACTATCCCCCGCTTTGCCGGCGCCGACACAGGCATCATAGACCGACCTCACAGCCACTTCACTTGCCTGTCGATGAGGAGCGGCGCTCCAGTCGCTCCAGGGACGCGGCCCTCATTTGGAGGAGTGGCACGGTCGGAATCGTGGAATCGCGCTTGGTTCCCCTGCTATGAGAGAGTGATTTTCAGATTTAGTATCATATTTAACAGGATCTTACGGAATATCGGAGGGAGAATTCCAGGAGCCACTTCCCGGTGAGCACATCCCGCCCAAACAAGAGGAAAATGCGAACACTCTGCCCTCCTCCCGCGAGCCGCCTGACGGTCGCGGGCGACCTTGTCGGCCGAGACTCGCGTGATTGATACCCGAATGAACACGCAATCAGGTCAGATTGAGGCCCCCGTTGCCACGGCCGCGGATTCCAACCGGAGTGCTTCGAAGCTCGCGGCACCGCTGCCCAAAGCCACGAGGCGCACGCCAAAGCGCCCGCCCGTAGCCGTGGAGGGCAGTGGCTCGCCTACGAATATCCCCGGCGAAGAAAGGATGCCTGGGAAAGCGACGAAAACTACCAAAACGAAACCGGCCTCTCCCCCATCGCGGCTCCAACAGGGCCGGCTGTTTCCGGAGGACGATATGGCGACAGCCGCAATCAAGGCCGCCGAAGTGCCGAAGTTGCCGCCTGGGGAGCTGGTGCCGGAGGTCTCGCTTGCTCCAACTTCGCCGACCGCTGAGACCGACGCGGGGGGCGTGAGTCCGGTAAACCCGGACCATCCGAGGGAAACTTTGCCGACCCGCCCCACTATCAGCGTGCCCGGCCCCGGCGCGGACTCCGCTTCGGATGGAGCATCGGTTGACGCCGCTCCGGTCGTTGTCCCGCCGAAACCAACCGAGGAAGGCGATGCAGTCAGCGAACGAAACAAGCAGGAGTTCCGGGAGCGCGATGCGCGAATCGTTCTCGCGGCTCGGGTCCACGATCAGCCGGAGTTCTGGTTCATCACCGCCGGCCGGGACCTCGATGAAATGGAAAGAAAGAAGCTGTATCGGATCGAGAAGTTTACCACGTTGGAAGAGTATCATCGGAACCGGGGACTCCTGATGCAGACGACCGGGCATTGGCGGAAGCTCGCTCGCGCGTATGACGAAATGGTCGCTGCTGGATACACGCCGCCTACCATGAAGGCTGTGCACTTCGAGGCGGTTGCGGGGCTGCCTGTCGCACGCAAGTTCCAGATCCTTACGGCAGCCTCCATGGACGGGCGCATCACCGAAAAGCGCATCGAAAGCGAAATTGCCAAGATGCTTGCCCTCGACCAGCCGCGGGGAGTCGAAACCCGCGGAGTTGAGCCTATTGCCGGGGGGAAGATTGAGGGAGCTGGCAACGCTCGGGATGATATCGGTCCCAGCGGCGATGAGACCAACCCTGGCGCCACCATCGCTGGCCCGACCAACGGTCACGCCGCGAATGTCAGCCACCCGGGCGGAAATGCGGCCCGGCGCGCGCCCTCCGCCTCGGTGGTGGGGACCACGAACTCCGGTCGATTTCCGGAGTTTCGGAGCGTCGCCTCATTTTCGGACGATGAACTCCTGAAGTGCAAAGCGCTGTTCAGCGTCGAGCTGACGAATCAGTTGCTGAAGATGCGGCAGATCGCGGAAGCCGCAGTCAAGCGAGTCGGGATCCACCGCTACGATGCGATCGAGTTCTTCGAACGGATGATGAAAAGGTAGGGGCGGGGAGGCCGCGGTCGCTGTCCGTCTCATCGACGAAACGATCGAGCGCCTCCAGCTCGCTCCACTGATCAAGCTGGACGGCCGAACCAAAATGAACGGGAAGCCGGTCAAATACGTCGCAGCCAAAACCGTCATTAGCCTCACAAGTGGCTTCGTCGAAAAGCTGCTGTGCACGGGGCCGATCGGAAATCTCGGAGACGGATGCGCGTTTAACTGCTCTTTTTGCTATGTTCTATTGTCGTTTGTGGCGTTGAACGCGCGGCGCAAACAGGAGGGCGAGGGGCCCCGTGTAATGGAACCTGGCGGCGCGGTTCTGCGCCGAAAGGATGCTGTCCGCGTGGCGATCCTTAACCTTCATGATCGTCATGGAAAGCCTCATGCCGAGACGCAGCAACCGCACGTGCTATTCACGTCCACTACGGTGGACCCGGCGGCGAACTTTGAATTGGTCCGCGAAACTGCAGCGTTTTGCCGCGTCGTGCTCGATCTGACGGTATGGGAGATCCGGGTGCTGTCGAAGAGCTCGCTTCTTCCCGAACTCCACAAACTCATTCCCGAGCAGCACAGGCACCGCATGATTTACGGGGTTTCGACCGGCACGGTGGACGACAAGCTGGCGGCATCCTTCGAGCAGGGAACCGCATTGGTTTCGAAGCGCATCGCTTCCATTCGGAAGCTCCAAGACCTTGGCGCCCGCACGTTCGGGATGATTTGCCCGAGCCTGCCGGTGGACGATCCCGATGCGTTCTCGAAGAAGATCTGCACGCTCCTGCGGGTTGATCGAATGGAGCACGTCTGGGCGGAAGTCTTGAACGTGCGCGGCGACTCGATGAAGCAGACCTGCGCGGCGCTCGATAGCGCCGGATTCGCCGCCGAGTCAGCGGCACTCGGCCGTGTCTCTAGCGACGGTAAGGCTTGGGAGGAATACTCGCGTGCGACGTTCCTGGCCCACACCCGTCACATCCCGGCCGCGAAGCTGCGCTTCCTGCAGTATGTCGGCAGCGACGATGCCGCCCGGTGGTGGCGCGAACAACAGGCCAACGGCGCCGTATTGCTCGGCAAACACAAATAAGAAGGAGAATCAGCCGAGGAAGGACACGTCGCTGCGACAGCAATGGCACCGGGGCGGGACGACGCATGATCCGCCGTCCCCACCCGTCTCTGCACTTGAGCCCCGCAGCTTTCCATCTGGCGATCGGGATCGCTCGATCGCTGAAATCAATTGTAACGTCCGACATAACAGACGAGAATTGACATAAAGTCCGGTAAAGATGACATTCATATCCAATGCCCTCTGCTCCTTCGCTGCCACTTCCCGCGGCTCACGCTTTGCGTAAGCTGGGCCGTGAACTCGCGCTGGCGCGCCGGAAACGCGGGATCTCGACTCAGGATATGGCGTCCCGGCTGTTTGTCAGCCGGGACACCCTGTGGCGGCTCGAACGCGGCGATCCGACGGTCGCCTCCGGCACGCTCGCCACGGCCGCCTTCGTTCTGCAGCTGCACGACCGGCTCGCCAACCTTGCTGCGCCGGGCACAGACACGATCGGCCTGAGTCTCGAAGAAGATCGGCTGCCCAAGCGGATTCGGCGCACCCGGGCATGAGTATCGAGGTGCACATTGACTGGCAGGGCGCCACGCATCTTGTCGGGCGGTTGCACGCGGCGGAGCGCAGTCCGGCCGTGACCTTCGACTACGCGCGCGAGTGGCTCGCTCGGCCGGGAGCATTCCCCCTCGATCCTACGGGACTGCCGCTCGGCGCGAGTCCGCACCATGCCGCCGTGCTCTTCGGAGCCATCCAGGACTGTGGCCCGGATCGTTGGGGCCGGATTCTGATCGAGCGCGCGGTGCGCAAGCACGTCCTCGACCGGAAACCCTATCGCGACATCGACTACGTGCTCGCGCTGGACGACGCGGCGCGCATCGGTGCACTGCGGTTTCGCTCGGCTGCCACGGAGCCGTTTCTTGCCGCGACCAACGGCAAGTTGCCGCCAGTGGTGAATCTTGCGGCGCTGTTGCGCGCGACTGATGCGCTTCACGGCCAGACCGAGACCGCCGCGGACTTGCGTTTCCTGCTCGGGGCCGGCTCGCCCCTCGGCGGCGCGCGGCCCAAGGCCGCGGTCGTCCTCGCCGACGGCAGGCTTGCGCTCGCCAAATTCCCGAAGCCGGACGACGTGCGGGACATCGCCGTGGGCGAGGTTCTCGCGCTCAGCCTGGCCCGCGCGGCCGGCATCACCGTCGCCGAGCACAAGCTTGTGATCGTCGGCGGACGGGGGGTATCGGTCATCACCCGATTCGACCGCGCAGGGGCGCAACGCGTCCCGTTCCTCTCGGCCAGCACGTTGTTGGGCCTGCCTCCCGGCGAGCCCGGCGCCTATACGCTGCTGGCGGATGGCATCCGCCAGTTCGGCGACAACACCGCCGCCGATCTCCGCGAACTCTGGCGACGGCTCGTGTTTTCGCTGCTCGCGAGCAACTACGACGACCATCTGCGCAACCACGGATTCCTCATGCGGACGCCCGGGAAGTGGTCGCTTTCGCCGGCCTACGACTTGAACCCCGTCCCCGAGATCGAACGGGCCCAGTTGCCGAAGACCGCGATCACCGAAAATCAGGGTGAGCCGAGCATCGATGCGGCACTCGCCGCCGCCCCGCGATTCGGACTAAAGTCGGCGGATGCGAAAGGCATCGTGCGTGAGGTGCATGCGGCGGTGGGCGCGTGGCGCGTCACCGCGAAGTCGCTGCGGATTCCCGCTCGCGCGCTCGAGGCCTACGCTTCCGCCTTCGAACACCCGTTGATGGAGCAAGCACGCCGACTCGGCTGAGCTTCAACACGCGTCCCTTCTTTGAACCGCGGATCGAACTGCCGAGGCGCCACGCGGGTTTTCCGGTGGAGTTCGGTCCCGGAATCCGTGCCCGAATCCATGCGGGACGGCGGGGTAATCGGCGCACCCACTCGGTCCGGCAACGCTCACGCTCACTATTGGGCCGAACGGGGCGCTCGGGGGCGTCACTTCTGTAAGAGGGTCGTTCTCAACCCCGAGAGGGGGAGTGCGTGGAAGTGTTCCCCTCGCGGAGGGAAAAACAAGTAGTTTATAGACGACTATGGAAATAGTAGATCTGGGAGAAACGCTGACTACATCAGTAAGAGAAGCGTTATAGACGAGTTTTTTTCGGCGATGAATTTGACAACGCATGATCGACGTTGCATTCATACACGCGTCAGAGGTTCTTTGCGAAGCTCTTCCCCGCGTTAGCGGGGATCGCCCGAGCTCGATGTGAGGGCGGATTTGTTAGTTGTTAGTGTTCTTCCCCGCCGCCGCGGGGATCGTCCGGAATCGAGATCTGGCAGATAGGTGAGTTAATCTTCCCCGCTCACGCGGGGATCGTCCGTGATCAAGATCTCTGAGCAAGAACCACAAAGGGCCGCCTCCAAGAGAGGCGGCCTTTTTGTTTTCCATCTGACGCGCAGGCCCACCGCGTCGACCCTCCTGCTTTCCGCGGTGCCGGTGCACCCGCGTTGCGGATACCGTGGGTCGAGGCCGGTTAATTGGCTGCCTGGGGAGGCTCGCCGGTCGCCCTGCGCGGTGAGCCAAAATATGGGGAACGGTTCAGACGAACGCTTCCGCATGGGAATCGAACGTTACCCCGTTTACGCCCGAACGGGTGGCTTTGCGGCGGCGCCGAAGGAGGCGGGGGGAGTTGCGGCGGATGCCCATGTAGCGGTCGCCGCCTCGGATCAGGTGCTCCTGAAC
>ERZ761602.7626-NODE-7626-length-11351-cov-6.776292_pt1 | contig 11351 bp, 9 predicted proteins | sample MGYA00512165_ERZ761602 | MGnify/ENA primary metagenome ERZ761602 (study PRJEB28899, sample SAMN02445085) | bioreactor sludge metagenome | biome: EBPR sludge; isolation source: Thorneside wastewater treatment plant | place: Australia: Brisbane, Thorneside... | reverse complement strand
TCAGTGAGGTCAATAAACCGCTCAGTGAGGTCAATAAACCGCTCAGTGAGGTCAATAAACCGCTCGGCTACGTCCGGAAACGAAAAAAGGCCGCCATTTACGGCAGCCTTTCCGTGAATATGGCTTTCGCCCTACGCTTTTACGGCCTCGACAATGCCGACGGGGCTTTTCGTCTCGATGATCCGCGTCAGCCTCAGTCCGGAACGCTCGAGCAGTTTCTCGAACTCCTCGGCGGTGCGTTCCTTTCCGCCGGGCGATACGAGCATTTCGAGATCGAGCACCTTTCCGAAATGCGGCTCATTGCCGGCCGGCAAGATAGCGTCGAGGATCAGCACTTTTGCGTCGTCGGTCATATTTTCGCGGATGTTGCGGAGGATCACCTCGTTCTTGTCGTCGTACCAGTCGTGAATGATGTGCTTCATTAAATAGATGTCGGCCTTGACCGGGATCGACTCCGTAAAACTGCCCGCGACATACTCGACCCGATCGGCAACGCCGTAGCTTTCCATCATTTCCGGAGCACCTTCAAGAACGTGTGGAAGCTCGAAAAGCACGCCATTTACGCCGGGATTTGCCTTTAGCACAGCTCCGAGAAGATGCCCGTATCCGCCCGCGATGTCGGCGACCGTGCCCGCAGTGGAGAAATCATAAGCCTCGATGATCGCCGGGATCGTGACGTAAGAGAACGACGTCATCGCCTTGTTGAAGATGTCGCCGAGCGGCTGATCGGTCTCAAAAAGAGTCTTGAAAACCGGTTCGCCGTGAACCGAGTCCCACGCGGGATTCCCTGTTCTAACGCTTTCGATCATTCCGCCGTAAACCTTCCAGTGCTCGGGCTCGCCCATCCAGATGGTCATATAGCGAGTGCTTTCCGGATGATCGGTGCGAAGCGTATCGCTTGCCGGTGTATTAGCGAACGTCCGCGGCGCGGTCTCGGTAAAAACGCTGCTCGCCGAAAGCGCCCGAAGTACTCGATAGATCGAGTCCTCATTTGTTTGAGTTGCGACCGCAATATACTCCGCGGTCCGCGGGCCATCGGCCAGAATATCGGCAACTCCGATCTTCGCGGCAACATATGCGGCCTGCGCCAGGAATGCTCCGCTTACGATGTTCATCACCTGGACTGCCGGCGGCAGGTTCGCCGGTTGCTCGTCGGTCGATGCGGGTTTCGGTTGTGTGCTCATAGTGCCTCCGTAAGGTTTGTAGGTATAAGGTTTTGCTGTCCTCTAACGCGAGATCGCGGACGGGAACATATCACCTCCGCGGATCATCTGCAACCGTGTCCGCATTCCATTCGAAGACCAGAACGTACAGATGAACCGAATGTCGAAAGAAAAATCAGCGGCCATTGTTTTTCCGCATCAGCTTTTCCTGCCAAATCCCGCGGTTGCCGCTGCGGACGTTGTTTATCTGGTCGAAGAGCCTCTTTTCTTTCGCGAAGTCTGCTTCCACAAGCAAAAACTGGCTTTCCACCGTGCGACAATGGAAGCGTACCGCGGTGAACTTGTAACAAGCGGTCAAAGCGTCAGTTACGTTCGTTCGGACGATCCGCTCTCGGACATCCGCGAGCTTTTGCCAGTACTCGCAAAGGCCGGTATTCAGGCCGTTCACATCTGCGATGTCGCGGATGACTGGCTCTCCCGCCGAATCAGCCGCACTGCGGAGTCATTAAGGATTTCGGTCGGGGTTCACGAATCGCCGGGTTTCTTGAACGCGTCCGATGAGATGATTCGGAAACTCAGCTCCCGAAAACGTTACTTTCAGACGGATTTTTACATTTCCGAGCGAAAGTCCCGCGGCATTCTTCTAGCCCCGGACGGCGGGCCTAAGGACGGTAAATGGAGCTTTGACGCCGAAAACCGGAAACGTGTGCCGAAGGAGCTCCACATCCCGCCAATCGATACTCCGCCCTCGAATCGACACACAGAGGAAGCGATCGACTCGATATCCGCTGAGTTTCCTGAAAATCCCGGGTCTTTGGATCGATTTCATTGGGCAGTCACACGTAACGAAGCTAAGAAGCTGCTGAAATCCTTCTTGAACGACCGCTTCGAGCATTTCGGCGACTATGAGGACGCGATCGTTTGCGATCAGCATTACCTCTTTCACAGCGTGCTGTCGCCCTACATTAACGCCGGCCTGTTAACTCCGGCGGAGGTGATCGAAGCAGCTCTCGACCACGCCGAAAAGCACGGCACACCGATGAACTCGCTCGAGGGATTCATCCGCCAGATCGTTGGCTGGCGTGAATTCATCCGCGGTGTTTATCTCATCGAAGGAAAACGGCAACGCACAGCCAACTTCTGGAATTTCAACCGAAAAATGCCTCGCTCCTTCTACGACGGCACTACAGGAATCGAGCCGTTCGACGTAACGGTTCGAAAGGTTTTGGAAACCGGGTATTGCCATCACATCGAACGGCTGATGATACTCGGCAATTTCATGATGCTCTGCGAGATCGACCCCAATGAGGTTTATCGCTGGTTCATGGAACTTTTCATCGATGCATACGATTGGGTGATGGTGCCGAATATCTATGGCATGAGCCAATTTGCTGACGGCGGCTTGATGACAACAAAGCCGTATTTCAGCGGCAGCAACTATATTTTGAAGATGAGCGACTACCGGAAGGGCGATTGGTGCGAGACTTGGGACGCCCTATTTTGGCGGTTCATGGACGTTCACCGCGACGCGTTGGCTCGCAACCCGCGTTTAGGCATGCTTGTCCGCTCATTCGACAAGATGCCGCCGGAAAAGCGGGCCGGATACCACGAACGGGCGGAACGCTTTCTAGCGTCACTCAAATAGAATTATGAACAAGACCTTTTTACTCATCGGCGGCAGCTACGGTATCGGATTTGAACTCGCCAAGTCGCTTTCGGAAGCCGGCAATGCGGTCAATGTATATTCCCGTACGCCGGGGAAAGTCGCCGGCCTCGCCGGAGTGACGCATACACAGTTCGACGCTTTAACCGATGAACTGGTTGTTGATGGCCCGATCGACGGGCTCGCGTACATGCCCGGCACCATCGACCTAAAACCCTTTCATCGGTTCTCTGACGCCGATCTTCAGCGAGATCTTGAAGTGAATTACCTTGGGGCGGCAAGGGCCATTCGAAGCGTTCTCCCGAATCTGAAACAGGCCGATTCTGCCTCGATCGTCCTTTTCAGCACTGTCGCGGTCCAGACCGGAATGCCGTTCCACGCCTCGATCGCCGGTGCAAAGGGAGCCGTTGAAGGGCTGACACGTGCACTTGCCGCGGAGTTCGCTCCGAAGATCCGAGTCAACTGCGTGGCACCGTCGTTGACCGATACACCTCTAGCACAAAAACTCCTGAACACAGAGCAGAAAAAGGAAACTGCCGGCGAGCGTCACCCGCTGAGACGACATGGAACCGCCAAAGACATTGCAGAGGCGGCGGCGTTTCTGCTCTCCGATAACTCATCATGGATTACCGGACAGGTACTTCATGTGGACGGCGGAATTGGACACCTGAAGTAGGGTATCGTTTTTGCTAATAGGAGCGTTTCCACCTATACTTATCAGTAGATAGTTTCCGGTACATTTCAAACCTGCAATGAAATGGAAGGTTGTTTTTATCCCGTCACCACCTCACGTTCTGGTCGAATTCGAAGGTGAATTTGACCTTGGCGATACCTTGAATCTTCACGAACATCTTGCCGCAGATGAACACGTTCTCGCCGGCAGTCCGATCTTGATGGACGCCCGAAACCTCGCCACGCCGAAAATAAGCTCGGACGATATCGACGCGGTTGCGCGCTCCATCGCAAAGCATTCTGAAAGTTTCTCAAACACACGGATCGCAATCTACGTTGCCTCGGATGTTCACTTCGGCCTCGGGCGGCAGCTCCAGGGCTTTATGGGCGAGGGATCAAGCGTTCTTTCATTGCTACGGAGTGAAGACGACGTTACAGCATGGTTGGCGGACTAGATTGCGGAAAACAGTCGCCCGGCAGACTTTTCAATCTGCCAGGCATTAACCTAAAAGATCTCTTTTATTTGATAGTTTGTGCGATCGCCTCCGCCGCCTGCTCGACAAGGGTTGAAAGAATATCGTCGCCGTCATTCTTTGCCTTAGCCTTGTATTCACCAGAGTGAGTTGTCTGGCCCGCAGCATTTACCACACGGATTTCAAGCTTCAGTTCATCTTTCGATTTCACGCTTCCGGCAATGGAACCTGCCGAGATCACCGTGCTTGCTGCGATCGCACCGGCGGTCGAACCATAACCGATGCTTGAAAGTGCCGGCGAGGCGAGCTTACTGAACATCCCGAATCCGCCGCCGCCTTTCTTGTGCGAAACGATTGCGTAGATGACCATATCGCAATCCTTCTCCTTCGCCTCGGCATCGATCGCCGACTGAAGACGAGCCTCCAGCGGCACGATCTCGACGTTCGGCATCTTCAAATAAGACACGAGCGTATTGCGAACCGCTTCTGCAAGCTCCGTAGCGGGCATTTCCTTCCCGAGCGAACCCGTTTTTACTTGTGCAAGGCCGATACGGATAGTTCCCGGCTTTTTCTCGCCATCCGATTGGACGGCAGCGTCGGACGGCGTTGAAGCTGCACGGGAAACATTTGTAGCAAGCGGTGATACCGTACCAAAGTTGCCCTTGGTGCTCTGCGGCACCGATGTCGAAGCCGGATCTCGGGCTGTTGCATACATCTGTGCGGAGTCGTCAACTTCGCGGTATCCTGCGGGAACTTCGAACAGTGCTGCATCAAGAGCTGCCATCGAAACCTCGATTACCTCAGTAACCATACTCATCGTTTCTTTTCCCGCTTCGTCAAACATCGACATCTTTTCATAGAGTGCGAAACCGCGTTTACCCGTTCCGGTCTGCTTCGTCTCAAAGCGGTCTTTGCAGCCACCCGATCGCGTATTGACAGAAGCTGAATAGGCGGCGTTGTCGCAGTCGAAACCCGCTTCGAGATCCGCGTACCATCCGTCCGTTTCCATCTTTGTCTTGACCGGGCGGCAGGCATCGGGTGACGATTCCATCGTCGTCGTTATGATCAGCCTGCGAGCTTGAAGCCCGAACATCTGTTTCCTTTCGCCGGTATCGCGAATGTTGATCGTCATCAAAACGCGGCCGCCTTTCACAGTCTTTGGGACAGAAGTGCTGGCACCGTTAGCATTCGCGGCTGCAGGCTCGACCTGCCCAAATTCATTGACCGTGAATGTCTTAGTTGCCGGATTGAGCTGAATCGCCCGCTTCAGGTCGCATTGTGTGATATTGACCATCGCACCGTTCATCATCTCCGAACGCTGGCGTTTTCCCTTGATCAGTGTTGTATTTTCATAGCTCTGCCCGGAAACGGTCTGCCGGGTCTTGACCTTCAGGTCTGCAAATGCAACGCCCGAAGCGCCAAGCACGAAAAGGACTGTCAAAACCAGATATGATCGCATTTTAATTATCATTCTCCCGGTAGTCGCGGCGAGCCGCGGGATGTACGTCACCAGTAAACGCGTGAAGTCCGGTGCGAACGTATCAGGTGAGTGTCGGCTTGATTGCCATCGGGCGATGGCTCAAATATAATCGCGATGACCCTTTGCCCTTATCCGACTATGAGCAGCAATTCCTCCGGTGAAATAACCCAAATGCTTCTGGAACTGACAGACGGCAACGCCGACGCCGTTGACCAGATCTACCCATTCATCTACGACGAACTTCGCCGCCTGGCCGGCAGCTACTTGAGACGAGAGCGAAGCGACCACACTCTTCAGCCGACCGCACTCGTCCACGAGGCATATATGAAGCTGATCGACCAGCGACAGGTAAAATGGCAGAACCGGGCGCATTTTTTCGGTATTGCGGCCCAGGTAATGCGGCGGATCCTGATGGACCACGCACGCAAGCATCTTGCGAATAAACGCGGCGGCGATGCTGAGATCTTGCCGCTCGAGGAAGAGATCTTTGTCGTCTCGCCAGATAAGTCGAATGAACTGCTTGCTCTTGATGAGGCTCTCGAGAGGCTTGCCAAAATGGACCCGCCTAAGGCTCGGGTCGTCGAGCTCCGTTATTTCGGCGGGTTATCGATCGAAGAAACGGCAGAGGTGATGGGGATCAGCGTCCCGACCGTTAACCGTCATTGGAAATTTGCCAAGGCGTGGCTCCACTCGGAGCTGACGAACAACTAGTTTCGCTTAACTATAAGAAGCGTTACGTCGTCGGCTGCCGGAGCGTTCAGGGTGAATGACGAAAGCGACGACTCGATCTTGTCGCGAATTCCGGCCGCCGAGGCTCCGCGGTGAGTTCGGATCACCTGTTCGAGCCGCTCCAGGCCAAACTCCTCTTCCGCCTCGTTCGTCGCTTCGGAAACGCCGTCCGAATAAACAACCAGGATATCACCCTGACCGAGTGTCAACTCGCCGCTCTCGTATTGGGCCATTTCCATCAAACCGAGAGGCAAGCCGCCCGAATCGAGCTGTGTTATCGTCCCGTCTGCCCGACAGAGCAGCGGCGGATTATGTCCGGCGTTGATGTATAAAAGCTTGCCCGTCTCTGGGTCAAGTTCGCCAATGAAAAGCGTCACAAAACGGTTCGCCGGTGTATTCTCCGCGAGGTATTTGTTGACCGATGCGACCGTATGCGGGATCGAACTCGTTGCAGAGATCTGTGCGTGCACCGCGGCGTGCAGGCTCGACATAAGCAAAGCGGCGGCAGTTCCCTTTCCGGAAACATCCCCGAGAGCTATGACCATCTTGCCGTCTTCCCGTCGGATAAAGTCATAATAGTCGCCCCCGATCTCGTAACAGGAGAACGAAATTCCCTGAAACTCATATCCGGCAAGGATCGGAGGAGCCGAAGGCTGAAAACGCTGCTGGATCTCTGTTGCAAGTTCCAATTCGCGTTCCATCCGTTCGCGCTCGAGCCGCTCATCTACGAGTGCGGCATTCTCAACCCGGATCGAGGCTACGGACGCGAGAGTCGTGAGTATGTTGAGATGCTCCTCAGTAAAGGTCGTCGTATAGGTCGGCGAATCGGCATAGATCATTCCAAAGATCGTCCGCTCATCGACGCTAAGAGGCACGGCAAGAACCGACCGGATGCCTTGGAGCATCACGGTCTGCGTTGCGTATTTAGGATCCTGTTGGGCATCGGCGGTGAGAACAGACCGGCCGTTCTTCAAGACCTCGTCCATTACGCTGTGGCTGACGCGAACCTCTTGAAGCCGCTCTTCCTGTCCGCGGATTCTGGCGACCATCACCCGCATGTTCTCTGGCTGCTTCTCGTCACGCAGCATTATCACGACTCGCTCAGCTGGAACCGAATCGAAGACAAGCGACGCCACCTGATCAAGCGTTTCCTCGAGGCCGGTGGAGGAAAGCAATGCAACTCCGACCTTGCTGATAAGTCCGAGGAGCTCAGTCCGCGAGGTGAACTGCCCTTTTAGGAGTTCCGTCGTCGGAATGCGTCTGCTCTTGAAAGAGATGGTCTTCGAAGGATCGAGAGCTTCGGTCTGATCGGCGATAAGCGTCGCTCCGCCGATCGCCGGAACCGGGCTCGCCTCAAATATCATTTTGCTTTCACCGATCTGAATCTCGCCGCCGGTCGAGATCGGCACTCCGCCTTTGATGAACGTGCCGTTGTACCGCGTCCCGTTCGCCGAGCCGAGATCGTGCAGCCAGTAGCCATCGCCTTCCCGCCGTATCTCGGCATGGAGCCGTGAGGCAAACGCATCCGCAATACAAATGTCGTTGCGGGCCGATCTACCGATCGTAGTCCGAATACGGCTGAGGTCAACAAACTCCGGATCGGCGTTGGACTGTTTAAGTATCAGGCGGGCCATTTTTCGATTCTACTCGTCCGTTTGTGCGACCGGCTTGCGATTTGCGAAAACGACATACGTTCCAAAAATATAATCGTGTAATGCTCTTCCCTTTCGGCTAAAGGCGATAGGGAGAAGCCCCAAACCTCCTGAGAAAAGCACGATCAAATACCCGGCCGTTTGCCGCAAGAGCATCAGTAAAATGGAAGGATGCCGACCGTCGCTTCCGACGATCTCGAGACCGGCGACGAATTTCCCCAACGTTCTACCAGTTAAGATCGGAAGCACGATCAAATTCGAAATACCGAACAGGATCGCCAGCAGCCAGCCGATATTGTTCAGTTCGCTATTGATCAGAGCCGCTCCGTCGTTACCCATTATCCGGCTTATTACGAGAAACATAGCCGGAAAGATTACGAAGAAAAGATAATCGATGGCGGCTGCCCCGAAGCGAAGAAAGAAGGGCGTAGCAACCTCTTCCGGCTCAAAGCGCACTACGCGCGCGGCAAGCGGCCCGGCGTTCTCGTTCTTGATCTTCGTGTCCTTCGCGTCCTTGATCTTTGTAGCCATTCAAGAAAATTCAGCTTGCTATCCGACGTAAAACTGAAGGACCGTGTCTCCTAACTTCAATTTATCCCCGCTGCTAAGGGCGTGCGGACGATGGGGAACAAGCCGCATCGGCTGTTTTGCCGATACAAGGAGCACAGTACCGTTAGAAGAACCGAGATCCTCGACAAGGAAATTGCCCGCGTCTTTCCAGATGCGAGCATGCCGCCGCGAGATCTTCGTCTGAGGATCGTATTTTGAAAGATCGATCTCCGGAAAGATGTTCGACATTGGGTCACGTCGGCCTAGCAAATTTTCGTCCTTCGTAAGCGAAAACGTCGGTGCCGAAAGCTCGCTCGTCCCTTCGACAAAAAGTTTTGCGGTCGGAGTGCCGGTTTGATAGTTCGCTGACTGAATTCCAGGACCGCCTATTGGCTGCCTTGCCCCGCAAAATGCACAGAAGAGGTCTGAGGCAATTATTCGCTGGCCGCAGAAACCGCAGAAAACATACTGAGAGGCAAGAGAAGCGGGCGTTGGCGATTCGGAAACTCCATAGCTGACACTTGCTCCATTCAGAGCGGCCAGATGCGCCTCGAGGGCTGCCTTCATAGCCGCCGCTGATTCGAATCGCTCTTCGGCGCTGTATTCAACGGCCTTCATGAGGATGGTCTCGATCTGGTCTGAAAGCCTTGGATTGATCTGCCGCGGCCGCGGGTTCTTCTGAAAATCGAAGATCAAGAGCGGATTGCTCTGCGGGTCAGCACCGGTCAGGAGATGAAACATCGTCGAGCCAAGGCTGTAGATATCCGAACGAGGTTCAACGTTTCCGCTGAAAAGTTCGGGTGGAGCGTAACCCATCGTACCGACGGCCGTAACGCCTTTCTCTTCACGTTGGCTGATCGAGCGGGCGATGCCAAAATCGATCAACATAACGCGTCCGGTGTTTCCATCGAACATTATGTTGCTCGGCTTGAGGTCGCGGTAAACGATCGTCGTAGGCTGGCTATGCAAATATTCGAGAACATCGGCTATTTGAATTGCCCATTCGGTAACAGTAAGTTCATCGATCTTGCCTTCGGGAGCCGAGCGCAGTCGGGCAGCGAGGTCGCCGCCTGAAATGTACTTCATTACAAGATAGAAGCGGCCCTCGTTCTGGTCAAAGAAATAATCAAATATGGTCGGAATGCCGGGGTGGTCGAGCGTCGAAAGTATCATCGACTCTCGGCGGAAGTCATTGATCGCCTTTTCCTGCTGTTCTTCCTCGATATGGGCCTGGACCATTTCCTTTACCGCGCGAAGAACGCCCCCCAGGTTGCGATCGCTGGCAAGATAAACAGCGCCCATGCCTCCTCCGCCGATCTTACGGATGATCTCGTATCGTCCGTTGAGTATCGTGCCTTCGGTGAGCGGCTTCAACTTCGCCGCCCTTTTCCCTTCCGTATCGGGTTCGCCAATGTTTGGCGAGGTCGGGTTGATACCTGCGATCGCGAGTTCATCCGATTCAGCCTTCTCCGTAACCTCGGAGGAAACGACCGGCTCCTGTGCCGCAGTTTGCTGATCGATTATCTGCCGAATGTCAACATCCGGAGAAATGAGCGTCGGCGGCTCCATTATGCGTACCGAATCGAAGATCGAACCTCCGGTGAAGGAATCAGGAAGATCAAGGTCATCAACCGGCTTAAGTATTTCGTGCTCGGCCGGGATCTCTGGCGCAGCAAGCGTTTTAGGTTCGGCCGCAGCCTCCGGCTCACTCTCTCCGGGCGATTCACCGCTCGGCTCGATAACTTCCCGTTCACCCTTTGGCGTTGCTTCCGCGGGCTTATCGTCCCAGGAAAATACGTCGGCCTCCGCTTCAGACGTTGGGTTCTCGGCCGGCGGTGCAACCTCCGCGTGCGGTTCCGGTTCGGTCGTTTCAGCGGCCGCAGCAATCGCGGACTGCTCTTCCTGAGGATGAATTAGCTCCGGAGTAAATTGATAGATCGTCGCTTCATCACTAAAGGCAGGAACCTCAGGTAGTTCGGCAGGTTCTTCAACCGACGGCGGCTCGGTTAGAGGCGATGCGACATTCGTCGTTTCTGATTCCTCTTCCAGATCCTTAAAAGCTGTCGCTTCCGCGCCTATTTTCGAGTCAGCCAATATTTCAGGCAACGGAGCATCAGGAAGTTCCGCCTCTACATCGGACTCGAGTTTCTCCTCGGTCGCGAAAATACTTTCAGAGGTGGCTCCGGAAACGATATTTTCCGACGTTCTAGGAAGGTCATCGACTAGGCTCTCCTGCACCGGTTCGCCGAAAATAGCTTCCTCGGCGTTCTTTTTCCCCTCGAGTTCGGCAAGTCGTGCAACCTCGTCCGGCGACATCATCACCGTACTTTCAAGGTCGTCGGGCATCGGTTCCGGCTCAACGACCGGAATTCTTGCGAGTACAATACCGCAGTATGGGCAGAACGAATCCTGCTCCGAGATCTCAGAGTTGCATTCCTGACACTTCATTACTTAAAAGCGAACGTTCACTCTTGTCGAAACCGGGCCAAAAACTTCACTTGGGCACGATCTTGAACCGCAAAAATGTTTTGCCGACGATGATCTCATCGCCGTCATTAAGACGCTGCGGACTTCCAGGCAGCAATCTTCTGCCTCGATTGATAAATGTGCCGTTCGTCGAGCCAAGATCTTCAATAAGGTAATGCCCCTCGCGACGGATTATCTTTGCGTGGCGACGCGAAACCTTTGCATCCGGATCAATTGCGTCAAGATCGATATCAGGAAAAATGCCGTTGTCCGCATCCCACCGGCCGATGAACGATTCCGGATTCTTCAACTCGAATTCAGTGTTGACACCTGATCCCTTTTCCACGATAAGGAAACCACGCTCAGCCTCCAAGCCGCCGTTCGATGTCGGTTGCAGCGAGTGCGATATCGGCTCAACGATAGGCGGAATTCCGATGCTCGTCACCGAACCGACCTGGAAATTCGGGCTGCTGATCTCCGTTGCCGGCGACTCCGCCGGAGCCT
>ERZ761602.7621-NODE-7621-length-11358-cov-3.953818_pt1 | contig 11358 bp, 11 predicted proteins | sample MGYA00512165_ERZ761602 | MGnify/ENA primary metagenome ERZ761602 (study PRJEB28899, sample SAMN02445085) | bioreactor sludge metagenome | biome: EBPR sludge; isolation source: Thorneside wastewater treatment plant | place: Australia: Brisbane, Thorneside... | reverse complement strand
CATTGGCTCTTGCCAGCGTAGTCACCGGCCTGGTCAACTTATCCTCTGTCATGAGGACCACTGGCCTCGCCGGGTCGAACGCGTCGGCACCGGCAGACAGCGCGCCCAGCGTCATCAAAATCGGGATGGCTGGTCGCTGGGCCGCGTCAACCGGAACCTTCGCACCGTCGCTCATCCAAAGTACTGCAGCGTCCGGGTCATACATGAGGCGCTGGATCAGTTGAGGTGAGTGACTGGCAAAGAGGATACGGGTCTGCGTTACGGCAGCCACTCCCTTTAGCGCCTCATAAAGGCGCCCTTGGCTATCTGCATGCAAGTGCGCGTCAGGCTCATCAAGAAGGAGAAGAGGTGGCGCATAGAAGCAGGTGTAGGCGATGATCTGAATCACCTGAAGCATCCCCGTTGAAGCCATGTCGAGGGTGACGCGTGCTCCCCCGAACTCAACTTCCACTTTCACATGCCTATCGTGCTGGGGGTTGTGGTCAACGATGACCCGGCTGCCTGGATAGCAGCGATCTAGTAGTGCGGAGAACGTCTTCCATCCACTATTGGCGGGAAGAATGGCGATGTCCCTACCTCGACGCCAAGCTGTCCTGGCCATCTCATCTAGATCTCGAGTGAACAGGTGGTCGAGCACAGTACGGAGGTAGAGATTGGCATCGCCGTGCATGACGGCGGCATCCATTGCTCCCTTGGTTCGCCACTCTTCTCGCAGCGGGATGCCTGAAAGGCCCGGAGTGAGGATTGAGAAGGGGCGGTCCGGGTCTGCGAGCACTCCCGCCAAGTCGTTGTCGCCAGTGCGAGTAATGGCGATGTTGGCGTTCTTTCCACGGTGGACTTCAATGGTGAGTTCCTTGCCGGCGTTCGTATCCAGGTCGACGCCGCGATAGGCTATTGAGAAGCCAAGGCTTTGCGTAGCAGGCTCACCGCGCCGCAGGTCGAGCAGTCGATCTGTTGGCCTGAAGACGACTGAATCGTTCGCAACGGTACCTACGAAGTCAAAGGTGCCATTCGCCTTCTTTCCACGGAACGCCGCTTGCAGAATTGAAACGCCAAGCTGTGCCGCCTGGAGCGCACTGCTTTTTCCGCTGGTGTTACCACCAACCAAAGCAGTGATAGGTTGGAGATCGACTTCAAGCGTTTCAATTCGCTTGAAGTTTTTGATGGCGATCTTGTCGAGCCGGAATCTCATGCCTCTCCTCCCCAGGAATAGCGCTTCTTCGGAATCGTAGCGAGCATCTTTCGCTCCCACCGACGCGACACCGAGTGCAATCGTTGTTCGCTTCACAGCCGCCGCGCACCAATCGGGCTCGAGCCTGCCCAAACGACGCCAGATGTTCAGACGCAGTTAGAACCATTTGCGGCAGGCGGACCAACAGTCGGACAGGTCACAGCTGACTGGTGTTGGTCGCCCAGCACCCAATGGCGGATCTTCAGCGCGCGGTAGCAACGACTGCTCCCGCTGCATGGCTGCCCTTGGTCCCGTCTGAGCGCAGGGCAATCCTCCCGCTCTCCACTGAGTGCCATTCCCCGGGTGCTGCCCCCGCGCCACCCCTGCACCCTGAAGCCACTTGACCCGCACGCAACCGCATCAGCAACTGCAGATTGCTTCGTTCCCCGATCAAGAGCCCGTCCCTAGAGTGACTCCATGTCACTCGCCCACACCGCCCAAACCCTCGCCGCCCCGCGCCCGCCCTTGGCCTTGCGCGGGCTCACCCAGGCGCATGGGGAGCGCCTGCTGTTTGCCGAACTGGAGCTGCTGCTGCAGCCCGGCGAGCTGCTGTGGGTGCAGGGCGCGAATGGCAGTGGCAAGACCAGCCTGCTGCGCCTGATTTGCGGGTTGGCCCAGCCGTGGGCCGGGCGGGTGGAGGGTGTGGAGCACGCCAAGGGGGGGCTGCTCTACATCGGCCACCTGCCCGGCCTGAAGGGCAGCCTGAGCGCGCTGGAAAACCTGCAGGCTGCCGCGGCCCTCGAAGGCCGCCCCTGCGATGGCGCGCAGGCGCGCACGGCGCTGGCGGCCTGGGGCCTGGCCGAGCAGGTGGATTTGCGCGTGGACCAGCTCTCGCAAGGCCAGGCGCGGCGCGTGGCCCTGGCGCGGCTGCTGCTGCCCGAACCGCCGCGGCTGTGGGTGCTGGATGAACCCTTTGCCGCGCTGGACGAAGCCAGCGTGCGCCAGCTGGCGCAGCGCCTGGAAGCGCATGCCGAACTGGGGGGCACGGTGGTCTTCACCAGCCACCTGGCACCGCCGCTGCAGCGTGCGCCGCGCACGCTGCGCTTTGGCGCGCTGTCGAACTGATGGCCACGGCCCTGCACGCCGCCAGCGCGCTGGCGCGGCGAGACCTGCGCGCCGCGCTGCGCCAGCCCGGCGAGCTGCTGGCGCCGCTGGGCTTTGCGCTGGTGGTGGTGGCCCTGTTCCCGCTGGGCCTGGCGCCCGATGCCGCGCTGCTGCGCCAGCTGGCGCCGGGCCTGCTCTGGGTGGTGGCGCTGCTGGCCAGCCTGCTGGCGCTGCCGCGCCTGTTTGCGGCGGACCTGGCCGACGGCACGCTGGAGCAATGGCTGCTGGCGCCGCAGCCGCGTGCCCTGCTGGTGCTGGCCAAGCTGGCGGTGCACTGGCTGCTCACGGGCCTGCCCCTGGTGCTGCTGGCGCCGCTGCTGGGCCTGCTGCTGGGCTTGGAGCAGGTGGGGGCGCTGGCCCTGAGCCTGCTGCTGGGCACCCCGCTGCTGAGCCTGCTGGGCGCCCTGGGCGCGGTGCTGACGTTGCAGGCCCGCGCCGGCACCGGCCTGCTGGCCCTGCTGCTGTTGCCGCTGGAGGTGCCGGTGCTGGTATTCGGCAGCGCCGCCGCGCAGCCGGGTAGCGGCGCGGCGCCCTGGTACCTGCTGGCGGCCCTGCTGGCCGCTGGCCTGGCGCTCACACCCTGGGCCTGCGCGGCGGCCCTGTCTTTGACCCTGGATTGAACCCAACCGAAGCGATCGCATGAGCACCGCCCTTCACCCCTTCTGGCGCTACGCCAGCCCGCCGCAGTTCCTGCAGCTCAGTGGCACGCTGCTGCCGCTGCTGTGGGCCGTGGCCGCCCTGCTGGGCCTGAGCGGCCTGGCCCTGGGCCTCTTTTGGGCGCCCACCGATGCGCAGCAGGGCGAGGCCTACCGCATCCTCTTCCTGCACGTGCCGGCGGCCTGGATCGCCATGGTCTGCTACGGCGCGATGGCGCTGTGGGCGCTGCTGGGCCTGAGCCTGGGCACGCATCTGTCCTTCGTGCTGATGCGCGCCTTGGCGCCCACCGGCGCGCTGTTCGCCTTTCTCACCCTGTGGACGGGCGCGCTGTGGGGGCGGCCTACCTGGGGGGTCTGGTGGGTTTGGGATGCGCGGCTCAGCTCGGCCCTGCTGCTGTTCCTGCTGTACCTGGGCTTCATCGGCCTGACCGCCGCCGTGGACCGCCCGCAGGACCCGCGCCGTGGCGACCGCGCCGGCGCCTTGCTGGCCCTGGTGGGGGTGCTGAACCTGCCGGTGCTGTACTTCTCCGTGCAGTGGTGGAGCACCTTGCACCAGGGGGCGTCGCTGAGCCCGGCCGGCAGCCGCATGGCCCCTTCGATGCTGGTGCCGCTGCTGCTGTGCACGGCCGGCCTGTGGGCCTATGCCGCGGCTGCGGTGCTGAGCCGCGCGCGCCTGCTGCTGGCCGAGCGCCAGGCGGTGCAGGCGCGCTGGAGGGCTGCCGCATGAGCGAACTGTTCGGAACCCATGCCCCTTTCGTGTGGGGCGCGCTGGCAATGTTTGCGCTGGGCATGGCCGTGGAGCTGGCCCAGCTGTGGCGGCGCGCGCGGCGCCGGGGGGAGGCGACATGAAGCCGCGCCACTTGCGCCTGCTGGGCTGGCTGGCGGTGCTGGGCCTGCTGGGCCTGGCGCTGGCCTTGCTGCTGCGCGCCTTCGAGCAGAACCTGGTGTTCTTCTTCACCCCCAGCCAGGTGCAGACCGGCCAGGCCCCCGAGGGCCGCAGCTTTCGCGTGGGTGGGTTGGTGACGCCCGGCTCTGTGCAGCGCGAGGCCGATGGCCTGGGGCTGCGCTTCGAGGTGGGTGACGGCGCCCACCAGCTGCCGGTGCGCTACCGCGGCGTGCTGCCCGATCTGTTCCGCGAGGGCAAGGGCGTGGTGGCCCAGGGGCGCTGGATGCAAGGCGAATTCGCGGCCGAACTGGTGATGGCCAAGCACGACGAGAACTACCTGCCGCCCGAGGCCGCCCACGCGCTGGAGGCGGCCCAGGCCGCTACGAACGCGGGGGGCAAGCCATGACGGTTGAGTTGGGGCACTTTGCGGTGCTGCTGGCCCTGTTGGTGGCGCTGCTGCAGGGCCTGTTGCCACTCGTGGCCGGGGCGCGCGGCCAGGCGCTGGCGCGGCCCGCCGCGGGCCTGCAGTTCGGCCTGCTGGCGCTGGGCTTTGCGGCCTTGCTGCAGGCCTTTGTGACGCACGATTTTTCGGTGGCCATCGTGGCGGCCCACTCGCAGCGTGAGCTGCCGCTGCTGTACCGCTTCAGCGCGCTGTGGGGCGGGCACGAGGGCTCGCTGCTGCTGTGGGTGCTGCTGCTGGCGCTGTGGGGCGCGCTGCTGGCCTGGCGCGCGCCGGGGCGCCTGCCGCCGGCGTTTGCCGCGCGGGTGCTGGCGGTGCTGGGCTTGCTGGGTGCGGGCTTTCTGGGCTTTCTGCTGCTCACCAGCAACCCCTTTGCGCGCCTGAGCCCGGTGCCGCTGGACGGGCACGACCTCAACCCCCTGCTGCAAGACCCGGGCATGGCCTTGCACCCGCCCTTGCTGTACCTGGGCTATGTGGGCTTGGCGCTGCCCTATGCCTTTGCGGTGGCGGCCTTGCTGGAAGGGCCGCTGCAGGGCGCGGAAGAACGCTGGCAGGCCTGGACCGAGGCCGCCCGGCCCTGGGCGTTGGCGGCCTGGAGCTGCCTGGGGGGCGGCATCCTGCTGGGCAGCTTCTGGGCCTATTACGAACTGGGCTGGGGCGGCTGGTGGTTCTGGGATGCGGTGGAGAACGCGGCCTTCATGCCCTGGCTGGTGGGCACGGCCCTGCTGCACTCGCTGGCCGTGAGCGCCCGCCCCGGTGGCGCCTTCCGGCACTGGACCCTGCTGCTGGCCCTGCTGGGCTTTGCGCTGTCGCTGCTGGGAACCTTTCTGGTGCGCAGCGGGGTGGTGAGTTCGGTGCATGCGTTTGCGTCGGATCCGCAGCGCGGGTTGTTCATCCTCGGGCTGCTGGGGGCGGCCGTGCTGGGCGGCTTCGGCCTGTATGGCTGGCGGGCCTTGCAGCTGCGCGCACCGGCGCCGGCCAAGCCGCTCCAGCTGGGTTCGCGCGCCGGCCTGCTGATGCTGAACAACGTGCTCTTGGCCGCCGCCTGCGGCACGGTGCTGCTGGGCACCCTGTACCCGCTGGTGCTGGATGCCCTGGGCGCGCCGCCGATCTCGGTGGGCGCGCCGTATTTCGACACCGTGTTCGTGCCGCTGATGCTGCCGCTGCTGGCCCTGCTGGGCCTGGGGCCCTGGCGCCGTTGGGATGCGCACGAACCCTGGCAGGCGCAGCGGCCCTTGCTACCGTTGGCGCTGGGTGCCGTGGCCAGCGCGGTGGTGGGTGCGCTGGTGTGGCAGCAGGGCCTGGGCTTTGCGCTCGGCCTGGCCGCGGGCCTGTGGGTGCTGGCCAGCACCCTGGCGTTGGCGCTGCGTGGCAGCTGGGCCACCTGGCGCGGCGGCCCGCGCCCGCCGCTGCCGCGCTGGGGGCAATGGCTGGCCCATGCGGGCCTGGGCCTGTTCGTGCTGGGCGTGACGGCCTCGCGCCACTTCGAACAAACCCACGAATTCAGCCTGGCCACCGGCCAGGGCCTGCATGCGGGCGCCTTGCATGTGACGCTGGAATCTGTGCGCACCGCCCAGGGCACGAACTACCGCGCGCTGCAGGCGCAGGTGCGGGTGGAAGGCCCGGAAGGCCAGCGCTGGCTGCTGCAACCGGAAAAGCGCCTGTACGGCCCGCGTCAGGTGGTGATGACGGAAGCCGCGCTGCAGCGCCAGTTCGGGCGCGACCTCTACCTGAGCCTGGGCGAGGCCCTGCCCGATGGCCGCTGGAGCCTGCGCCTGCAGGTCAAGCCCGGCATGACGGCCATCTGGCTGGGCGCGCTGGCCATCGCCCTGGGGGGCGGGCTGGCCGCCTGGGGCCGGCGCCAGCCCAGGCCGCAGCTCGGGCAGCAGGCGGCCCCCACGGGTGTGCCCACACCCAAGGAACCGGGCACGGCGCCCCCCTTGGACCTGCTGCCGCCGCCGCTGCGCGGCATCCCTTGAGAGCACCATGACTTCACCTCGCCGCTCCTTCCTCTGGCTGCTGCCGCTGGGCCTGGCCCTGCTGCTCTTCAGCCTGCTGGCCCGCGCCCTGCAGGCCGGCGAGCCCCGCACGCTGGCGCGCAGCGCGCCCTCGGCCCTGCTGATGCAACCGGCCCCGGCCCTGGACCTGCCGCCGCTGGACCCCGCCGCCACGCTGCGGCCGGCGCAGTTGCGCGGGCAGGTGTGGGTGCTGAACGTCTGGGCCTCGTGGTGCGCGCCCTGCCGCACCGAGCTGCCGGCGCTGCGGGCCTTGGGCGAACAAGCCCGCGTGCCCCTGGTTGGCCTGAACTACAAGGACAGCGCCCCGCAGGGCCTGGCCTGGCTGCGCCAGCACGGCAACCCCTTCCAGCTGAACCTGGCCGATGCCCAGGGCCAGGTGGCGCTGGACTGGGGCGTGGTGGCCGTGCCCGAGACCTTTGTGGTGGACGCACAGGGCCGCGTGCGCTTCAAGCACAGTGGGCCGCTGACGGCCGAACAGGTGCAGCGTGAGCTGCTGCCCTTGATCGAGAGGCTGCGCCATGCGGGTTGAACCTTGGCTGCTGAGCCTGGCCCTGTTCAGCGCCCAGGCGGCGCCCACGGGGCCCGAGCTGGACCAGCGCGTGGAAGCCCTGGCGCGCGAGCTGCGCTGCCTGGTGTGCCAGAACCAGAGCCTGGCCGATTCCAGCGCCCCGCTGGCGCAAGACCTGAAGGCCCTGCTGCGCCGCGAGCTGGCCGCCGGGAAGAGTGAAGAGGCCGTGCGCCAGCACCTGGTGGCCCGCTATGGCGAGGTGCTGCTCTACAAGCCGCCGCTGCACGCCGGCACGGCCCTGCTGTGGGGCGCACCGCTGGCGCTGGCCGGGCTGGGCCTGGCCTTGCTGCTGCGGCAGCGGCGCCGCGCCGGCGGGGAGCCGGCGTGAACCCGATCTTTCTGCTGGGTGCCGGCCTGCTGTGCGTCACCACGCTGAGCCTGCTGCTGCCGGCCTGGCTGCAGGGCCCGCGCAGCACGCCGGCCCGCTGGGGAGCGCTGGCCCTGGCACTGCTGCTGCCTGCGGGGGCGGGGCTGCTGTACGCGCAGCTGGGCGAGCCCGGCGCATTACGCCCGGCGCGCAGTTCCGGCGAGAGCCTGACCGAGGCGGCACTGCCGGCGGATTTGGGCGCCGTGCGCGCCATGGTGGCGCGGCTGAGCCAACGCCTCGCCGCCCAGCCCGAGGACGCGGCCGGCTGGCAGCTGCTGGTGCGGGCGCACGAGGCGCTGGGCCAGCCCGAACAGGCCCTGGCCGGCTATGCGCAGCTGCAGCGCCTGCGGCCCGATGACCCCGATGTGCTGACCCAGCATGCGGTGACGCTGGCGCTGGCACGCAGCAGCGGCCTGGCCGGCGAGCCGGAAGCCTTGATTCAAGCCGCGCTGCGGCTGGCACCGGATCACCCCCAGGCCCTGGCCTTGGCCGGCAGCGCGGCGCTAGAACGGGGCGACCGCGCAGCGGCACGCCGCCATTGGGAGCGGCTGTTGGCGCAGACGCCGGCCGACAGCGAGGCGGCGGCAGCACTGCGTGAAAGCCTCGGGCGGCTTTGAAGGAAAAGGACCGGCCTGCGGCCGGTCCTCGCTGCGTTCGCGTGGATTGCCTCGTTGATCAGAGGTTGGGCTGCGGCGTGATGCGCAAGTAGGGCGTCACGGCCTTCCAGCCCTTGGGGAACTTCTGCTCCAGCAACTGCGGGTCCTGCAGCGAGGGCAGGATGACCACATCGCGGCCCTGCTGCCAGTCGGCCGGGGTGGCCACGCTGTGGGAATCGGCCAGCTGCAGGGAGTCGATGACGCGCAGGATCTCGTCGAAGTTGCGCCCGGTGCTGGCCGGGCAGGTGATCAGCGCGCGAATCTTCTTGTTGGGGTCGATGAAGAACACCGAGCGCACGGTGAGCGTGGCACTCGCGTTCGGGTGGATGAGGTCGTACAGCTCGGCCACCTTGCGGTTGGCGTCGGCCAGGATCGGGAAGCCCACCTCGGTGTTCTGGGTGTAGTTGATGTCGGCGATCCAGCGCTGATGCGAATCGACCGGGTCGACTGAGAGCGCAATCACCTTGACGCCCCGGCGCTCGAACTCGGTCTTCAGCTGGGCAGTGCGGCCGAGCTCGGTGGTGCACACGGGCGTGAAGTCGGCCGGGTGGGAATACAGAACGCCCCAGCTCTGGCCCAGCCACTCGTGGAAGCGGATGGGGCCGAGGCTGGAGTCTTGTTCGAAGTCAGGGGCGGTGTCGCCGAGACGCAAGGTGGGCATGGATGGAAGCTCCGGTTGGAAGAGCCGCCATCCTGGCTGCCAGGCCGGCAGCGGGCAACGAAGCTTTTGGCAGTTGCTGATTCAGAGGCTGAGAGGGAATCCGGAAGGCCAGAAAGGGCACGCCAAAGCGCGGCAATCGAGGCGCAAAGCGCAGCCGTAGCCCGGGCTACGGCGAGCATTTGCAACGAAGAGTGCGGCGCTTTGGCGTGTCAAGGCGGGCCTGTTGGATTGCCTCTCAGGCTCTCAGTGCGCAGCCGCACGGAGTCGGAAGCGCGCCACCACCTCGGCCAGTCGGCCGGCCTGCTCCTTCAGGGATTCGGACGCTGCGGCCGATTGCTCGACCAGGGCCGCGTTCTGCTGCGTCATGGTGTCCAGGTGGGTGACGGCGGAGTTCACCTCGCCCAGGCTTTGGGTCTGGGTTTGCACGGCGCTGGCAATCTCGCGAATCAGGTCGGCCACCTTGCGCACCGAACCGACCAGCTCGTCCATGGTGCGGCCGGCATCGGCTACCTGGCGGTTGCCGTTTTCCACCTGCTCCACCGAACTGGAGATCAGGGTCTTGATTTCCTTGGCCGCCTCGGCGCTGCGCTGCGCGAGCAGCCGCACCTCGCCGGCGACCACGGCAAAGCCACGGCCCTGCTCGCCCGCCCGTGCGGCTTCCACGGCGGCGTTCAGCGCCAGGATGTTGGTCTGGAAGGCGATGCCGTCGATGACGCCGATGATGTCGGCGATCTTGCGCGAGGCCTGCTGGATGCCGTCCATGGTGCTGACGACGCGGCCCACCGCCGCGCCGCCTTGTTCGGCCACGGTGGAGGCGCTCACCGCCAGGCGGCTGGCCTCGCCGGCCGAGCCTGCGCTGCTTTGCGCGGTTTCGGTGATCTGCTGCATCGCCGCCGAGGTCTGTTCGATGCTCGACGCGGCCTGCTCGGTGCGTGAGGACAAATCGAGACTGCCCGCCGAGACTTCCTTGCTGGCCTCGGCAATGTGGTCGGCGCTGTGGCGCACCACGCTGAGCGACTGGTTCAGCGCGTCCTGCATGCGCGCCAGGCAGCGCAGCAGTTCACCCAGTTCGTCAGCGCGGTTCGACTGCACCTCGAAGGCCAGGTCGCCGTTGGCAATGCGGTCGGCCGTCTCGGTGGCCTGGCGCAGCGGTTGGGTGAGCGAGCGCGTCAGCAGCCAAGCCAGCACGGCGCCAAAGCTGATGGCCAGCAGCACCATGAGGGCGATGCCCCACTGCACGGCGCGGTAGCTGCCCAGGGCCTCGGCGTGGGCCGCTTCGGCGCCCTGGCTGTTGGTCTCGCTGAGCTTGCCGATGGCATCCGTCGTGGCGCGAAACACCTTGCGCGAATCGCCGCGCAGGTACTTCAGCGCCTCTTCCGTGCTGCCCGCCTTCGCCAGTTCGATGAGCTTGGGCTGCGAGGCCTTGTAGGCGTCGACGATCTGGCTGAGCTGCTGGAACTGCTCGCGCTCGGCTGCGCTGCCCAGGCTCTGCCCATAGGCGGCCAGCGCTTTGGGCAACACCTGCCACTGCTTGTCCAGCCGCGCCGTCTCCTCGGCAATCGTCTTCTCGCCGCCGCCGAGCAGCATCTGTAGCTCAGCGCGGCGCATCTGGTTGAGCGACTCGTTCACTGCCGCCAGCTGCTGGGTGCTTGGCAGCCAGTCCGTGGCCAAGGCTTCCACATTGGCCTGCACCCGCGCCACCCGGTTGGCAGCAAACAAGCCCATCAACAGCATCACGAGCAGCAGGGCCGCGAAGCCCAAGCCCAAACGCAAGCCCACACGCAGATTCGAAAGCGCCATGAAGTTCCCCCTCGCTCGACCAGACGGGTTGCCGGTCACGCCTGGGCGCCGGCAGATGCGGGCCGGGCGTCCCCGGCTGCGGGCCACGATAGCGCGGGGCTGGGCGCGCAGCAACAGGGTGTGGCGCGGGCTCAGCCGGCGCCGGGGCGGTCGGCCTGGACCTTCGGGCTGATGCGGTAGCCGCGCGCCTCCGCAGGTATAGGCAGCATCTGCGCGTCCCAGTCCAGCCAGGCCTGGCGCAGCTGGGCCAGGCGCTGGGGTTCCCGCTCAGCCCGGTTGGCGCGCTCGCGCGCGTCTTGCTGCAGGTTGAACAGGAACTCGTTGCCGTTGACCTGCAGGTACTTCCAGTCGCCCTGGCGCAAGGCGCGCTGGGCCAGGCCCTTGAAGCGCCAGTACAGGGAGCGCGGCACGGGAGCCGCCTGGCCCAGCCACTGGGGCAGCAGGTTCAGCCCGTCGCTGGGGTAGTCCGGGTGCGGGGCCGTACCGGCGGCGGCCAGCAGGGTGGGCAGGAAGTCCATGCTGATGGCGACCTGCTCGCTGACTTGCCCTGGCCGCACCCGCGCCGGCCAGCGCAGCAGCAGCGGCACGCGGATGCCGCCTTCCAGCAGCTCGCCCTTCTGCCCGCTGAAGGGCCAGCTGTTCGAAAAGCGCTCGCCGCCGTTGTCGCTGGTGAAGATGACGATGGTGTTCTGCGCCAGGCCTTGGGCCTCCAAGGTGGCCAGCACCCGACCCACGGCGGCATCGAGTGCGCCGACGATCTCGCCGTACTTCTGCAGGCTGCCGCCATCGGCGTGGTTCAGGGTCTTGAGCTGGCGCGCCACCGCTTCGTCGCCCGGGCCTTCCCAGGGCCAGTGCGGCGCGGTGAAGTGCAGGGACAGGAAAAAGGGTTGCGCGGCCGTCTGGCGCTTGAGGAAGGCCTGGCCGTACTCGGCGATCAGGTCGGTGTAGTAG
>ERZ761602.7617-NODE-7617-length-11368-cov-6.720057_pt1 | contig 11368 bp, 8 predicted proteins | sample MGYA00512165_ERZ761602 | MGnify/ENA primary metagenome ERZ761602 (study PRJEB28899, sample SAMN02445085) | bioreactor sludge metagenome | biome: EBPR sludge; isolation source: Thorneside wastewater treatment plant | place: Australia: Brisbane, Thorneside... | reverse complement strand
CAGCAAAAGCGTAGCCACCACAAGCCATTTATGGGGCTTGAGGCAACTGAATAACATTTTCATTAGGATGCAAAGATGAGAAAATTATATAGGTCATATAAGAAATACTTAAACAACAAAAACTTTGAGTTGTTCAGTCCCCCCTTTTTTTATTTGCCTGATTCAATTTTAAAAAGGGCGATATTCACTAACCGTTGGGCATCTGCCAAATTGAGGAATGGCATGGTAATCGCTCCGGTTGCCGTAGAAAAAACAACAGTTGCCAAATGGTGTCGTCGCTGGTAAATATTTTGCCTGATTTGAACAGACTGTATTTTTTGCCACTTTAGGAGGTAATCCTCCGTTCCAAAATTACCTTTACAAATATGAACCTGTTCGTCATTTAAATATAATCCTGCCTTCTTCAAGAACAGATAGGCGCTGATTGACCAATAAGCCGGTAAACCCAGCCCCCATAAAAAATTCAAATTCCAAAATGACAGCGCTATGCAAATTGCGGCAGGGATAAGAACAAAACGAATCAGCCGGAAGGCCAAATATCTATTGCTTATTCTTAAAGCGTCTGTTGAACCTCTTAATGAGATGCCGTAATAGGCAATTAGAGAGTGAAGCCAACCGACCTGCGTGATCGGTATATTGACTTTCATATCATCCTCAACCACCTCGCCAATTGCAACCAATTGTAACTCATACAGCGCCATTTTTTGCCTCAACCAATTGGCTGACCATTTTACATATTGGATTTTTTCCAGTAAGATGACCTTTTCTTTCGTTTCGATCAGTCCGGTTTTAATTGAGAACCCATTGTCACGCCTGTTTATTCTAAAATTTGCATAGCGCAAAATCACCCGGGTGAAGGAAATCAGAATTGAAATAAGTACCACCCCTATTGACAACATTACAATGCCCGCCATCGTATTGCTGAAGAGCAAATCTAAAAATTGGCTTGAAGCCTCAGTGTAAGAGGTTTCAGAAACCTGCCTGATATTTTGCAAAATGCCGTAAGCAAATGCTATCAAAATCATAAACGCCCGAAAATGATTAGCCGAGATCCCCAGTTTTATAAGATCCCCCGGTTCAAGGCCAAACAACAACATATCCTCCCGAAACTGCCTGGCATTGGCGGATGCATCTTCGTCCACAACAAGGCTCTCGCTTCCGAGGCCCGCCTTCATGTCAAAAATATAAGACTTTAGCTCTATTGCCTGTGCCTTGGTTAAAGAGATGTTCGCTTCGGCACTTTGTGTGCCGGGAGAGTCAATTAAAAGCTCAGTTAGGCCCAGGAGGCGATGCAGCCAACTTTGCCTTAAATGTATTGCCTGAATGTTTTTAATTGGAATGGAAATTTTTTGTCGTTGAATGAGCCCTTTCTCTATATTAAGTTTTTGCTCATCATCAATATTAAATTTAAAGAACCAGTAACTGATCCATGTTAACGCAAAAACAACTAATGAAAGCCCGATGCTCACCAGCATCCACAGATCTTCGCTACGACTTTCGGGCTTACGGCTTTTAAAAATCAATAGAAGAATAATAGGCCACATGTTCTTTAGAACTCCTATAAGCACAATATAAAGGGAATAAATAATTATCTTCCCCGGCTGTCGTTGAAGCCTATGCCACCTGCTACTCGTCATAACCAGCTTGCTTGTTCATTACAAATACTCTAACCTTTTCGGCATCTTCTTTGTTTAATCCTCTAATTTTCATGTCGGCACCCGAACTCCCTGCCGTGTATAAAGAAAGCGTTGCCAGGTTATACATTCGTTCAAAAAGATCGGACGAGATTTTACAGTGTTGTATTGTTTTAGTTGGACAAACGCCGAGCGTTTGAATTAACCAGCCTTTTCTAAAAATTACGTCATGTTCTCGTACGGCATAACTCATTTTTTTATGCGAAAGATTTCTGGTCAACAGATCAAAAAGTGCGAGCAATATAAAAACCCCTGAGATAACAGTAATCAAAACATACTTTTTCCCTAGTTCAAAAACCGAAACGGATACTAAGAGCAGTACGAAGAGAAATGCCCATCGCAGAGCCCATCTAAAAACCATCACTTTTTTGTAATCTTTTTCAACCGGCTTCAGAAATAGTGATTCGACCGCCGGAATACTATTGATATCAATCGTAAGATTTGTGAAAGGCATTTGCATAAATACCAGAATTTTCGTTTAAAAAATCAATTGACCCACACAAATCAAAATTAAAAAAATTTCACCCAAGATTGGCTTTGAGCGAAGAAACCGTGCAGATGATTTGCACGATAACTCTGACGTTTCATAGTTATCTTATGCAATCGGTAAAACTTTTTTTCAAATGAATTCTCCTGTTTTTCGCACTTTTTTATTTTAAAAATACTGATGCAGTATCAGTAAGGGTTTCAGGAGATTTTATAGTGTATTATGGGTGTCCCGGTGCGGAAAACAGGGGAAAGTAAAATAAACGGCTCACTGTCAAATGAAAAAACCGCCTCGTGTGAAGCGGTTTTATTATTAATCTCTCTGATTCTGGCTATTTTGCAGCCACGCGGATGTCAACCCTTCTGTTTTGTGCTTTACACTCGGGGGTGTCATTAGCAGCGCACACGGGGTGTTGGGGGCCATAACCTTCTGAATCAACATTTGCCGCCAAAACTCCTAATTTAACCAATTCCTGAGCGGCAACTTTTGCCCTTTCGCCGGATATTTTTATGTTCACGTCTTCGGGGCCGGTATTATCAGTATAACCACCCATCTTAACTTTTGCGGTCGCAAAGTTTTTAAGAATTGCAGCTATATTTTTTAACTGATTTTGCGATTCGGTCTTTAGAACAGATTTGCCGATTTCAAAATACACCCTGTCAAGAGTGATCCAGCCTTTTGTTTTATCAGCTTCATCTACTGTACCATTTGTAAGGAAATCAAACAATTTCGCTTCAGTGCTGCTTGAACCAACAGTCATTTTTGTACCATCTGCCAAAGCTATTTCTTTATCGGCTCCAACTTCATAGATGTAGTTGTCGCTTACTGAGTCGTAAGTGCCTGTAACCGCAACTGCCGGCATATCCACTATAGTGGAATCAATACCCATCGTAGCTACTGTATCTTCTGTTGCTGTTGCAGTACCGTTATTACATCCTTTGCCTAAAAAATACCACAATGCAAGGGCTAAAGCTGCAATCAGCAATAAAGGAAGTAACCATTTCATGCCTCCACCTGCTTTTCCAACCTTGTCTTCAGCATAATTGTAAGCAGCAGAAGCAGATTCTTTTACATCTTTTACAACTTCATGCGCGGAACTCCCAAGGTTGCCTAACCCCAACAATGAACTAATTGAACCCAAACCGCCCGGTAAAACATTTTGAATATTTGCCTTCTGGCTACCAAGAAAACTTGCTAAACCGCTTGCTCCCAGGTTGTTGTCGGCGGAGTGTTTCCCTAAAATACCTGTGATTAAAGGGAGCAGCATGCTAACCAGCGATCCTGACGATGCTGATTTGATTCCAGCGAAACTAGCAATCGTGTCAAGAATTGAGTTAGATTTTCCACCGAATAAACTGTTAAAAAGCCCTGTTCCTTTTGAAAGAAGATCGGCGTTGCCGAAAAGCGATCCCAGGTTTCCTAAGATTCCGCTGTCGTTTGCCGCTTTTGAAGCCTGAAAAATTTCTTCAGCCCCTGCTTCAGATGCGGTAGCTTTTGAAACCAAACCTCCCAGTAGGGATGGTATTAAGCCGGAAACTGCTTTGGAAACTCCTCCCTCGCTTTCGCCCAGGAATGAACTTGCTTTAGAAATCACTTCGTTTGTTGCGTAGTTCTTTACAAGATCTACAATGTTGATTGACATGGTACGTTTTTTTAAATTTTGAAAAATGGTCCGCAACTTTTCGTTGCGGAATTATGATAGCGAAAAATATGCCATTTTTAAATGAGTGATAACCAATGTGTAATTCCCGAAAACAGAATGATAAATGCAAAAGTATTGATTATTGCCTATTTGAACAGTAGTTGTGCAAAAATTGCAAAATGATCTGATGCAAACCGCCCGCCCCAGGTTTGCGATAAACTTGCGTGTTTTTTTACACTCCAATTGCCTTTTAAAAAAATATAATCTATCGGTTGGTTCATTTGTTCTTTATTCTTAAACCCATTAAAAGTGCCCACCGGACCGTAATGAGCCTGTTCTGTAACTGATTTAGCATCAATCAAATGCAAAGGATTTGAACGATCGGTAATAATTTTTATCGGCTCAGAGTCCGGCGTAGCATTAAAATCACCGGTGGCGAATGAAGGCAGGCTTCCTGCAATTTCTTTGATCTTGCTTAGCAACAATATTGAACTCTGGCGACGGGCCTCCTGTCCTTGGTGATCGAAATGAGTATTAAACCCGAAGAAAACCTTACCTGATTTCAAATCTTTAAACTTGGCCCATGTTACCATCCTGGGCAGGTTCGCGTCCCATCCTTTGCTGCCTACAACCTGGGGGGTTTGCGAAAGCCAAAACATACCAGACTGTAGAACTTTTAACCTTTTTATATTGTAAAAAATAGCGGAGTACTCGCCTTTTGTTTTTCCATCTTCGCGGCCACCGCCGATAGATTTGAAACCGGGCAATCGCTGTTGCAAATCTGCCATCTGCTCATGCAAAGCCTCCTGTACACCCACAAAGTCGGCATCGTGAAACAGAATCTTCGACGCCACAAAATCTTTTCGGTACGGCCAGGCATTCAGGCTGTCGCCTGAAGTATTTAGTCGAATATTAAAACTCATAACATTCAGTTCCTGCGCAAGTGCAACTGAAGTTATTTGCAATAAAAGAGCAACCCAAAGAATTTTTTTCATTTGTTAAAAACTTTATTGAATTTGTTAGTATAGGTCATGTCAGATTTGAATCGCACGCAAAGATAAACAGCAAAGATGTGAAAACGACAGAAACCATTATTTTCATTTTACCATTCTGCCCGTTGTAACCGGCAAGCTGCCTGCATTTCGGTTTGCTGAAAAAATTTTAAAACCTCAAATATCACTCAGTTTAAAAAATTCTTTTGGCCTAATCCCCTTTTCCGTTTGGTGGAGTGTGCAACATTCATGCGCGGCATCGTGCTCAAAAAAGAGAATGTAGTCATTTTCGAGCGCCTCGTTCAAAAACAACTCCTTTTCTGACAAAGTAAGTAGCGGCCTTGTGTCATACCCCATTACATAAGGCAGCGGAATATGAGCAAAGGACGGGAGAAGGTCGGCCATGTAAACGATCGTCTTCTCTTTATACCGGATTTTCGGAAGCATCATTGCTTCTGTGTGCCCATTAGCAATTAAAACCGATATCCCCGTTACAAATTCTGCTTCCGGTATTCCCTGCAAAATACTGCGCCGCTCTTTTACTGGCATTTCAGACGGATGCGGAACAAGCCTGAGTTGCCCACTTTCCTCAATCGGTAAAATATTTTCTTTTAAAAAAGATGCCTTTTCCCTGGCATTTGGCTCTGTTGCCCATTGCCAATGATATTTATTACTCCAATAAATCGCATTCCTGAAAGCAGGAACCAGTTTGTCGTTTTCTCTTTCAATCGCGCCTCCGCAATGATCAAAATGCAGGTGCGTTAAAAATACATCAGTAATGTCATCCTTACAAAAACCGTTGGCAGCAAGGCTTTTATCAAGCGAATCTTCTCCATGCAGATAATAATGATTAAAGAATTTTTCGCTCTGTTTGCTCCCCATTCCTGTATCAACCAGAATTAATCTGTTTCCATCCTCAATTAACAAACTGCGTAAAGCCCAACTACACATATTGTTTTCATCAGCCGGATTAAGTTTATTCCAGATACTCTTGGGCACCACGCCAAACATGGCGCCGCCGTCTAATTTGAAATAACCGCAATTAATAGAATACAGTTGCATTATTTTGAAATTTGACCATTTCGTATGTAAACTTTCAATGTATACAATAGTACCAAGAGGCCAATAATAAAATAGATCATCAGCGTGAGTACACTTATTCGCTGAGAACCCATCAGTTCATTAATGTATCCAAAACTAAGCATTCCTATTACAATAGCCACCTTTTCAGTAACATCGTAAAAACTAAAGTACGATACGGTGTCTTTTGTTGGCGGCATTAGCTTGCTGTACGTGCTGCGGCTGAGCGATTGAATACCTCCCATAACAAAGCCGATTAAAACTGCCAATGCGTAAAACTGATAGATTCCTTCCTTGGGTAAAAGATAACCGAAATAGCAGATCAGCACCCACAAAGCCACAACTACAATCAACGCAAGAATATTGCCTATTTTCTTTGAAAGCCACGACATGGTGAAAGCGCCCGGAATCGCAATCAACTGAATAACCAGAATTGCAATTATAAGATTTGTGGTTGGTATATTCAACTCGCTTTTGCCGTACAATGTTGCCGCAAGCATGACGGTTTGTACACCCATATTGTAAAAAAAATAGGCCAGTAAAAACCTTTTAAGTACCGGCATTTTAATTACCTGAAGAAAAACTTTCCGTAGCTCTAAATACCCACCCATAAGCGCTCTTGTGTTAACGGGATTATCAACAGCGGCCTTAGGTTTGGGCAAACGGCTCAAAGAAAACTGTCCAAACCCCCACCACCAAATCCCAACAATAAGAAATGACAAACGATATTGAATGGTTGTTTGGGCATCTCCTCCAAGTAATTCCGGTTTAAAAACAAAAACAAAACAAATGATCTGTAAAATCACGCTACCCACATAGCCATAGGCAAATCCTTTTGCACTGATTCTGTCACGATCCGGCGGTGCCGCAATTTCAGGAAGAAAAGAATTATAAAACACCTGGCTTCCCTGAAAACCAATGCTCGCAATTGCCATACCCGCAATACCAATAAATAAGGACGATTTATCATTGAAGAAAAAAAGGCTTGCACAGGCTAGGCTTCCCATCGTCATAAAAAACCGCATGAAGACTTTTTTACTTCCTTTAAAATCAGCAATGGACGATAATAAAGGTGAAAATAACGCCACAATCGTAAAAGAAAAGGCCAGCGCATAATTGTATAGCGATGTATTTACAAACTCCCGCCCAAGAAATCGAACCGTATCAATTGATGACTCGGGATTACCGTCCCCGGTAATTGATTCAAAATAAGCAGGAAAAATGGTGGAGGTGATTACAAGATTGTACACGGAGTTTGCCCAGTCGTACATGGCCCAACCATTTGTAATTTTTTTGGGAGCAGTTTGTGTGGTTCCTCCAATCATTCGATCAAAAATAGTAAATCCGATTTGATTAAGCGTAAATATTGCGCTTACAAAGGTCTGGGCGGTGAACAGATTGCAAATAATGTGGTTTATCCTTAACTTCATACGATTAATAAACAACAGGCTATATGAGTCGAAAGATATTTGTTGCAATTTTTACATTGCTTTTTTTACAAGTTCAAGCGCAAAAAACAACACCCGAAAAACCCAAAATGATGGGTTGGAAAGATGTATCCAACTGGAAATCAATGCAACCGCTTAACGTAAAGGTTTCGCCGGATGGCAAATGGTTCGCGTACCCTCTGCTAACCGTTGAAGGCGATGGGGAACTGGTTGTTCAAAAAATAAAAGACACAATCATAAGAAAATATTTCATTGGGGGCAGTACCATGCCTTCGTTTGAATTTTCAGATGATAGCCGCTGGCTGGCCTATAAAGAAACCTCAAAGTTTGTTAAAGGGAGTACCCCCTCCCCTGCGCCTGGAAACGACAAATTGCACGTTGTAGAACTAAGTAGTAACAAGGATACGGTTTTTGAGAAAGTGTCGGAATTTGGTTTTAACAACAAGCAGTCTTCCCATCTCGCTTTCACAACCGGCTCAAGGAGTCCTATGGTCTTCCCCGGTGCTGCACCTATGGCACTATCATCGTCAGTAACATCTACTCCCTCTTCAGGCATGGATATTATTGTTTTTGAACTTGCCACCAAAAAAAGTATGAACATAGGTAATGTGGGCGAATTTAAATTCAACACTCTGGGAAACAAATTGGCCTACACCGTTGACGCGAACAATAAAAACGGCAACGGACTTTATATTTATGATCTCGTCAATAACCAAATCTCGATTTTGGATAATGACAAAACCATTTACAAACGGCTGACCTGGAAGAAAGACAAAGAAGCGCTTACCGTATTAAAAATGACAAAGGATGAAAAATTCAAAAAGGATAAAGGATCGGTAATGGCTATTCGTAACCTTTCGGGCAAGCCCGAAATTTTTAGTTACGACCCGGTTAAAGATTCTGTCAATTTCCCTAGGAAAATGACCATTAGCGGCGAAAGATCGCCCTACTGGTCCGATGACCTTTCGAGGGTTATTTTTGGAATAAACACATTAGAAGCCGTAAAAAAAGAAATTGCTACTGACACCAGTTTGAAGAAAAAGATCATGCCTACAAAAGACTCATCGGCATTGACCCTGGAAAAATTAAAAGCAGATACAAGCATCAAAACAATTGACGACCTTAAAAAAGCCATTGCAAAAGCGGATACGGCAAAGGTTAAAAATCCGCTTGTCACCGCCCCCGCCCCCGAAAAGAAAAATGATGCCAAAAAACCTGACATGACCATCTGGCATTGGCAGGATAAGCGGCTGCAAAGCCGACAGCAGGTAATGGAGCAAATGGATAAAAATTTCTCCTACCTGGCAATGTTTGATGTGGCGGCTAAAAAATTCAGGCAAATGAACGACAGCACAAAAAGGCTATTAACCATATTTCCAAAGGAAAAATATGCGCTGGCAGAGGATGTGGACGCCTATGAACTGGAGCAGGGATTAAACGGCCAAACCTATTCAGACCTCTATCTTGTAAACCTTACGAACGGAACAACAACGCTGTTCAAGAAAAAGTTCTACTCCCCTTCCTTCAACTCACGCCCCAAACCCTCAGAAGACGGGGACAAGTTTGTGTTTGGCGATGATGGCCACTTTTATGTTTATAACGTTGCCACCCAAAAAACCACAAACCTAACTGAAAAAATACCTGTTAGCTTTGTAAATACCGAAGACGATCACAACATTACAAAACCACTTAACAGCTTTTTAGGCTGGAGTAGCGACAGTCGTAATGTGCTCATAAGCGATGGCTGGGATATCTGGCAAATTCCGGTGAATGGAAGCACCGCCACTAATCTTACCAAAGACGGCAGGGCTACCAAAACAAGGTATCAGGGAAGATATACGCTTGACCCCGATGAAAAAGGCATTGATCTTTCGCGGCCAAATTATTTTAGAATATATGGCGAGCGAAACAAAAAATCAGGCATCGCCAGGATCGAACCCGGAAGAAACGGCCTGAATACGGGAGCGCAAAAATTGGTGTGGGATGATGTGAATATTGGCAATATGTTGAAAGCAAAAAATACTCCTGTTTATGTTTTTTCGAGTGAAAACAATCATAAACCAACAGAGTATTTTGCCGCAAATGACAAGCTGGCAAATCCCGAACAGATCACTAAAAATGCTCCAGACTTTAAAAAATATCTATGGAGTGCCGGAAGCAGGCTCGTAAATTATGTTACTGATAAGGGCGACTCCCTGCAGGGCGCTTTGTTTCTGCCTGCGGGTTATGAAGAAGGTAAAAAATACCCCACGCTCGTTTACTATTATGAAAAGCTCTCGCAAACAGCACACAACTATTCCAACCCTTCCTTCCCTGGCGGTGGCTGGCACCCAACCATATACACGGGTAATGGCTACGCCGTGTTTATTCCTGATATCGTTTACAAACTTGATGACCCGGGTATGAGCGCCGTATGGGCGGTACTTCCGGCCGTTAAAGAAGCTATAAAAACGGGGGTAGTTGATGCAGACAAGATTGGCATTACGGGTCATAGCTGGGGCGGGTACCAAACATCTTTTCTAATTACACAAACAAATATGTTTAAGGCTGCAGCCGCAGGCGCACCGCTTACTGACCTTGTAAGTATGTACAATCTTATTTACTGGAATAGCGGCGGCGGCAACATGTCTATTTTTGAAGCATCGCAGGGACGCTTTCGTGGTGCCCCCTGGGAGAACTGGGACGTTTATCATCGCAACTCGCCGCTCTATCACGTTAAAAAAGTGAACACCCCGTTACTGTTGTTGCATAATGATAAAGACGGTGCTGTGGATTTCACCCAGGGGGTGGAATACTACAACGCACTACGGCGCCTTCAAAAACCTGTAGTGCTGCTGCAATACAAAGGAGAAAACCATGGGTTAGCGAAATTGGAGAACAGGAAAGATTATGCAGTACGCATGATGGAGTTTTTCGATCATTATCTCAAAGGCAAACCCATGCCTGACTGGTTGAAAAATGGTATTGATCGCCTAAAGCTTGAGGAACATCTTGAACAAACTGCATTTTAGCAGTATTGTTATTGATTATTAAAAATCCGGCATATCACTCGTCGGATTTTTTTATTGGATTACGCCGGAGTATATCAAAATAATTAGTACAATACCGGCAACTATTCGATACCACCCGAACATTTTAAAGCCATATTTTTTAAGATAGTCAATAAAGAATTTTATTGCAAGAACGGCCACAATAAAAGCCACAATATTTCCAACAATAAAAGCAATGGTGTTTTCCTGAGATTCCACAATCAGTTCATAACCTCTCTTTACTATGCCACTCCCCTCCCATTTTTTTATGAACAAAGTGTACAAAGTTGCAGCCGCCATAGTTGGCACCGCAAGAAAGAATGAAAATTCTGCAGCTACATTTCTGGTAAAACTCTGCTGCATACCGCCAATAATTGACGCAGCACTTCGGCTTACGCCGGGTATCATAGAAATGCATTGCCAAAGCCCTGTAATAAATGCCTTTTTATAAGTGATTTTTTCATTGGTGTCAATTGTTGGGCGGTTAAATGCTTTATCAATAAACAATAAAACGACTCCGCCCAGCAATAGTGAAATTGCCACGGTTAACGGGCTTTCCATCAGCTCATCAATTTTGTCCGAAAAAAGATAGCCAAGTACGAGCGCGGGCAATACACCAATAACAAGTTTTACATAAAACTGCCATTTTGAAAAATCAATAAATCTTTTCCAATACAAAACTACTACAGCCATAATTGCTCCTAACTGGATGGCCACTTCAAATAGTTTGGTAAATTCTTCCTTGTGAATACCCAGCAACGAACTGGCAATAATCATGTGCCCCGTGGACGAAATAGGCAAATACTCTGTAATCCCTTCAACAATAGCTATAATTATGGCTTCAATCACACTCATAATAAAATTTAAAGTGCCAAAAGTAGCGTTTTATAAAGACAATGGAAGGGTATTAACGATTGCAACCAAAACAATACACCAGCCTGCTAGTGTGGTGACAAATTAGTTTAGAAACATTTTCTATTTTTACTGATAAAAGAT
>ERZ761602.7616-NODE-7616-length-11369-cov-3.607477_pt1 | contig 11369 bp, 7 predicted proteins | sample MGYA00512165_ERZ761602 | MGnify/ENA primary metagenome ERZ761602 (study PRJEB28899, sample SAMN02445085) | bioreactor sludge metagenome | biome: EBPR sludge; isolation source: Thorneside wastewater treatment plant | place: Australia: Brisbane, Thorneside... | reverse complement strand
CACCAATACGGGCGGTTCGGTGCCGGTGGTGAACGCGGTGCTGAAAGCGGGTGTCGTGCCCGTGCTCGCGTTGATGGGCGACGACGGCACGGGTGCGGCGGAGGCGGCAAGCGGAAAGGGCGCACGCTGGTCTTCGGAGCCGCTTTCGTTCGACTGGATCCGGAATTTCGATGGCCGCATCGCGCTGACGGCGGAGCGGGCGAACTACGATGCCTATGTGCTCGAGAAGCCTTCGCTCGCGCTCGTCAGCAGGGGCGGGACGCTGAATATCGAAGGCTTGAAGGGTGGCCTCTATGGTGGCGCCTTCACAGCCTCCGGTACGCTCACATCGGGCGACGCGCAGGGCATGGCGCTGAAGGTCGCGCTGAGCGGTGTGCCGGTGGAGCCGTTCCTGAAGGCTGCGATGGCGAGCGCGCCCGCGACCGGCACGTTCGACATGACCGCGAACGTCACTGCGCGCGGCCGTTCGCAGAAGGCGCTGATGTCCTCGCTTGCTGGGCCTGTGCGCTTGGCCGCGACGAACGGCGTGATCCGCAAGGTGAACCTGAAGGCGCTCGACGAGGAACTGAACGACCTGCGCTCGCTCGACAGTTTCGCGCGCTTTGCGGGCACGGCGCTGAAAGGCGGCGAGACACAGTACCGCACGCTCGCGATCGATGCGACCGGCAAGGGCGGGCGCTTCAACATCGACACGGTGACGAGCGACATGGACGGCGGCAGCGTCACCGCGAAGGGCTATGTCGACATGGGCGCGTGGTATGCGGACAGCGTCGCCACGATCCGCCTCGGCAGCCACAAGGATGCGCCGGCGATTCCCGCCACCATCAAGGGGCCGCTGCCGGTGCCTGAGGTGAAATACTCGCTCGGGCCGCTGCAAACGTGGTTCGGCAAGCGTATCGCGCTCGTTGGCATCAAGGCGGCGGTGGGCGGCGACAAACTCGATCTCGGCACGCTTATCGGCGGCAAGAAGCAGCAGGCGCCAGCCATTGCGGAAGGCGAGGCGCCCGCCGAAGCTGCGCCGCAGAAGAGCGTGGAGGAGGAACTCGGCACTGCGCTCGGCAAGGGCATCGGCAAACTGTTCGGGAAGAAGAAACCGGCCGAGGAGCAGTAGGACGGGTTACAGCGGCCGGAGCAAATGGAGGCAGGCCTTGCCGACGTTTCGCACTGCATCCACCGCATAGCCTTCCGGTGCCAGCGTTTCGTCGCGGCTGGTTTCCACGCTGATCCATGCGCCGGGGGCGAGCCAGCCGCCCTGTCGCACTGCCGCGAGCGCCCGTTCGGCGAGACCCTTGCCGTAGGGCGGGTCAAGGAGCACGAGGTCGTGCGGTGCAACGGCTGTGCCCGGCGCATCCGCGCTTCGCGCCAGCACGTCGGTGCGATCGGCGGCGCCGAGTTTCGCGATATTGGCCTTAAGCGCGGCGAGCGCGGCGCGGTCCGTCTCGATGAACGTCGCGTGCGCCGCCGCGCGCGACAGGGCTTCCAGCCCGAGCGCGCCCGTGCCAGCGAACAGGTCGGCGACGCGGAGGCCCTCGAACGTGCCGAGGCGACTCGTCAGCATCGAGAACAAGGTTTCGCGCGTCCGATCGGCCGTGGGGCGTGTCTCGGCGCCCGCGGGCGCGACGAGCGGGCGGCCGCGCCATGCGCCGGCGATAATTCTCATTTGCCGGGAAGGCGGCTCCGGAACCGCGAAACGATGTCGTCGGGCACCTGCTCAACGCCGCGCACCGGCAGCTCGCCCAGTTCGAACGGGCCGTAGCCGACGCGGATCAGCCGCGCGACCTTGAGGCCGAGATGCTCCAGCACCTTGCGGACCTCGCGATTCTTGCCTTCGGTGATCGTGATCACGAGCCACGCATAGGCGCCCGACTTGTGCTCGATATCGGCATTGATCGATCCGTAGCGCACGCCTTCGATGGTGACGCCCTCGGCAAGCGCTTCGAGCGAGCGGGCATTGACGCTGCCGAACACGCGCACGCGATAACGGCGTATCAGCGCGTTCGCGGGCAATTCCATCGCGCGCTTGAGTTCGCCATCGTTGGTGAGCATCAGCAGGCCTTCGGTGTTCATGTCGAGGCGGCCAATGGTGACGAGACGGGGTAAATCCTTGGGCAGCAGGTCGTAAATCGTGGCGCGGCCCTTGGGGTCGCGCGCGGTCGTCAGGCAGCCGGTCGGCTTGTGGAAGAAATAGAGGCGCGTCGCACTCGCAGCGGCGACGGGGTTTCCGTCCAACGTGACCTCGGCGAGCGAGGTGAGGTTGAGCGCGGGCGAAGTGAGCACCGTGCCCGCCACCGAAACGCGCCCTTCCGCAATCATCCGTTCGATATCGCGGCGCGAGCCCACGCCTGCGCGCGCGAGCAGCTTGGCAATGCGCTGCGGTGCACCCGAACGATGCGCGGCCGGCGCTGCAGAGCTTTCGGAGCGACGCGTAGGGCGCTCATCCGTGCGCCGCGAGGGTCGCCCATCCGTGCGGCGGGAAGGCCGGTCATCGGCCTCGAACCGGCGGCCTGGGCGCGGCCCACGCTCGCCGGGCTTTCCCGTCCGTTCATTAGCGCTGCGTTCCATGGGCGTGCGTTCACGGGGCGTGCGTTCACGGACGGGCCGTCCGGTACCGCGCTCGCCAGCGCGTTCCGCGGCGCGCGGCCCATCGGAAACGCGGTCGTGGCTCGCCGGGTGGCGCGGACGCTGGGGTTTGCCGTCCGACGGCGGCCGGGCAGGGCCACCTGCTTTTGATGGACGGCGCGGCGGACCGGAGCGGCGAGGGGGTTTCGTCATGCCGATCACCTGAACCTGCAGCGAACAATTGGCAAGCCCGCCACTTTCGGCTAGTGGCATCCCGCCCGGGCCCCTGTGGCGGAATTGGTAGACGCGCTCGACTCAAAATCGAGTTTCGCAAGAAGTGTCGGTTCGAGTCCGACCGGGGGCACCAGAGACCGTCCGTGGACATTCATTTTCGTTCGCCAAGTGTCTGGTTTTGCTTATTATTTTTCGTTTCATGAAAAACAAAACCCGGCGAAATCGCACATTGCTATCCGCTCTCCAGGGCGCTTCTCGTGCAAATGATTGCCTTTTGAAGGGTGTGACGCCCTTCAGCCGTTCAATCACGCAGAGCGGCATGTTTACTCCCTCTGTGCGCGGGGTGGATATTGGGTGAGCGCGCGACCTCCGCTCGGACTGTCTAGACTGACTTGACGGCTATTCAGGTCCCATAGGCTTGGCCTTCGGCTCCAAGTCAGCCAACGCATCAGTGTTGGGAGCAATTTTCAAAGGCACCCTAAGGCTCGAGTTGTCACCGTCCAAAAAGAAATCCCCTGATATGGGCAGGCGCTCTTAAGAATGTACCAATTAGTATATAATTTGATCGCGCTTATGCGCTGCAGCGCTGTTCTGCGTTGACATGTTGTCATACTGAATAGTAGATTAAATATGCGCAACCCTCATTCGAGATGGCAGCGCAGCAAGAGGAAAAAAAGAGATTGGAACAAATTGCCGATAGGCCTCCGGTAGGCATGGGCATCGACTATGCCAAGCTTCGCGCCGGCGTCGATCACGGAAACATCCCTTCTCTTCTCATGTGTCTTTTCCAGATGACCGGTGACGCTAAGTGGTTAGAGGAGCCGTTCGCGCCCAAGCGGGGCAAAGGCCTTGACGACAATGATTCGGCGGGGCTTCCGGATGCGCCTCAGCAGCTGATTCGAGATGCAGCTTACGAAGCGATAGTGGCTTGGCTGAATGGGCAAGATTTTGCGCTGCCTCGCCCTTCTAACGCTCAGCTGGCGCACATGCTGAGCGTTGCCATGGTCGAGGACGTTCCGAATGAATATGGCGATGTCATCGCAGCGACAATGAAGCTTGAAGGGGAGGCTTCAGTGCCGCGTCCCCAGCGGCCGTTGAGTGCTATCGTGATTGGCGCAGGCGTTTCCGGAATATGCGCGGCGATCAAGCTCGCCGAGATGGGCATAGAATGTCGAATCTTCGAGAAGAATACGCAATTCGGCGGTACTTGGTGGGAAAATCGTTATCCGGGATGCGGCGTCGATACGCCGAACCTGACCTATACTTTCTCGTTCCGCGGCGCCGACTGGTCCAAATACTTCCCATTGCGCGACGAGATTTCCTCATATCTGGTCGAAACCGCCACCGAGTACGGTCTTTACGACCGTGTCAGCTTCGAGACGACGGTGCAGAGCGCCGAGTGGATCGAAAGTGAGAACCGCTGGAGCGTTACCGTTACCGACAAGGACGGGCAGACGGTGCAGCACCATGCCGACCTCATCTTCAGCGCGGTCGGTATCCTGAACATGCCCCTCGTCCCGACGATTCCCGGGCTGGACAACTTCACCGGCCGCGTGGTGCACACCTCCGATTGGCCGGAAGATCTCGACGTATCGGGCAAGCGCGTGGCTGTCGTCGGCAATGGCGCGTCGGCGATGCAGGTGGTGCCTGCTATTGCCGAAAGCGTTGCCGAGCTTACGATTTTCGCGCGTTCGAAGCAGTGGGCCGCGCCGTTCCCCCAGTTCAGGAAGCCGGTGCCGGAAGGTGTGCGCTATTTGCTCCAGACCGTTCCGCTCTACAGGGCGTGGTACGAGCAGCGACTGTCGTGGACGTTTAACGATCGGGTGCACGGTACGCTGTTCAGGGACCCGGACTGGCATGATCCCGCGCGCGCGGTGAACGCGATCAACGACGGCCATCGCGAGTATTTCACCCGCTATGTGATGGACGAACTCGGCGACCGGCAGGACCTTCTGCCGCACGTCCTTCCCGACTATCCGCCGTTCGCGAAACGCATGCTGCTCGACAACGGCTGGTATCGTACGCTTCGCCGGGGAAATGTCCGGCTGATCCCCGAACGCCTCGCCGAGATCCGGGGAGACAGGCTGATTGCCGGCAGCGGCGACAGCGTGTCGGCGGATATCCTGATCCTGGCCACGGGCTTCCAGGCGGCGAACGTTCTTGGCTCCTATGAGGTCGTCGGCCGCGGCGGCCGCGTGCTTCGCGACTTCTGGGACGGCGACAACGCCGCGGCCTATCTGGGCACGGTCGTCGCCGGCTTTCCGAACTTCTTCATCCTGCTCGGCCCCAATGTCGGTGCCGGCCACGGCGGCAGCATGATCCGCTCGATCGAGAACCAGACCCATTATGCGCTGCGTATCGTCGAGGAGATGCTTCGGCAGAACGCGGTCGCGGTGGAGGTCCGGGAGCAGGTCTACGCGGACTATTCGGACCGGGTGGACGCAGCGCACGAGAAGCTGGTGTGGACGCACCCCGGCACGGAGAACTGGTACCGCAACGCGCGCGGGCGCATCGTCGCGATCACGCCGTGGCGAAACGACGCCTTCTGGCGCATGACGCGCAGCGCCGACCCCGCCGACTTCCTCTTCAAGACGGACTATACATCCGCGAACGAATGATACGGTGCGTCCTCGCGGCTGGTGTGTATACTGATCAGTATGATGGATCGGCCTGTACGGGGCCGAGTGCCGTCGCGCCTCATGGAAATTGGCTGAATTACTGCCTTTCCGCGACAATGCGCGTTGGTAAACCCGCGCTTTCGAAGGCGCTTGCAAAAAACTACTCACAAGTATATTCATTGACCATATAAGTCATAAACATTCGGGGAGGTGCTGCTATGCGACGGAACTCATGTGTATTTGCATTCGGGGCCGGGCTTCTGGCGACGGCGTCGTTCTCCGGCTTCGCGCTGGCGCAGCAGGCGGGCGCGGGGGACAGTGCCGACGAGGCGCAGCCCACGGAAATCGTCATCACCGCCACGCGCCAGAACACGTCGCTCGCGGATACCGCGGCGGCGGTGTCGGCGATCTCGTCCCAGGATCTGGGGCCGGGCGGCATCCAGGATATCAGCGATCTGCAGTCGTCGGTGCCGAACGTGTCGATCGGCGACCAGTTCGGCGTGAACCGCACCTTCATTCGCGGCATCGGCATGACGAGCATCGACCTCGGCGCGGACGGCGCGGTCGCGTTCCTTCAGGACGGCGCGATGATCTCGCGGCCGGCGGCGCAGCTGGCGGGCTTCTACGACCTTGCGCAGATCGAGGTGCTGCGCGGTCCGCAGGGGACGCTGTACGGCCGCGGCGCCACGGGCGGCGCGATCAACCTCGTCACCGCGAAGCCGACCGAAGAGTTCGCGGGCTATATTCGCGGCACCTACGCAAATTACGATTCTATCACGCTGGAAGGCGCGGTCGGCGGCCCGATCGTCGCCGACAAATTGCTGTTCAGGATCGCGGGCAAGAAAGAAGACCGCGATGGATACGGCAAGAACCTGTTCACTGGCTCCGACGTCGACAACCGCGACGCCTATGCCGTGCGCGGCATCCTCGAGGCGCGCCTGTCGCCCGAGCTGACGGCCTCGCTGATCGTCGAGCACTATGAGGAGGACGACAACAACTACGCCTTCCATTACTTCGGCCCGACGATCGTTCCGGCGGAATCGCTGCCACACAAGCTGCTGGGCGGCGAAACCATCTTCGATTACTACGCGGCGCGCGGCGAGAAGCCGAACCTGCGCAACGTGTATTCCGACGAAGACCCGATCAACATTCGCAACGGCGAGAATTACACCGCGCTCGTCGAATGGGATTCCGGTGATTTCAACATCAAGTCGATCACCGCCTACCGCGACTTCTACCGGTTCAACAGGACCGACCTCGACGTCTCCGACGTCTGGATGTTCGGCCAGAACAACTATGTCGAGGATGCCAATTCGTTCAGCCAAGAAGTGCTGCTGAACTACAAGAGCGGCGGGCTCGATATCCTTGCCGGCGCCATGTATTTCGAGGAAGAATTGTACGGTGAGGTCAAGGTTCCGACCATCAACCTCGGCCTCCTCTTCGGCTTGCCGGCCGATACGTTCGACGACGGCAATTATTTCCAGCGCGGCACGGTCGACACCAAGTCGTACGGCATCTTCGTGCAGGCGGCGTTCGACCTGACCTCGCAGCTGCGCGTCACGGCCGGCGCGCGCTACAGCTATGAACGGCGCAAGGGCGTCGGCCGGTTCACCTTCGACGCCGTCGGGATCGACATTCCCACCGACAGGAAGAAGGGCTGGGGCGCAATCACGCCGAAGCTGCTGGTCGAATGGCGTCCGGCCGATGAAACGCTGATCTACGGAACCGTCACGCGCGGCTTCAAGTCCGGCGTTATCAACGTGGGCAGCGCGAACTCGGTCATCGATCCGGAATTCGTGTGGAACTACGAGGCAGGCTTCAAGCAGCAGTTCGCCGACAACCGCATCCTGCTGAGCGGCGCCGTGTTCTACTATGATTACACCGATCTGCAGGTCGGCTTCGTCAATGCGCAGAGCATCGTCGAGACGATCAACGCCGGTTCGGCGAAGAACTACGGCGCCGAGCTCGAGCTGAGCGGGCGAGTGAACGAAAACCTGACGCTCAACGCCTACGCCGCCTATCTCAACGCGAAGTTCCAGGACTTCTGCAACGGATACTACGGAGCGGGGGTCAGCCGCCCCGGCATTTCCTACGATCCCTGCCCTTCGGACCCGGCGCTCGCGGACCTCGACGGCAAGCGCCTGCCGAACGCGCCGAAGTTCTCGTTCGGCGCCGGCTTCGACTATACGGTCGATGTCGGTCCCGGCGAGCTGACGCTCGGCGCGGACATGAGCTATCAGAGCAAGGTCTACTTCACCGAGTTCAACAACAGCGACGCGGAGCAGGACGGCTACGCGCTGGTGAACGCGAACCTCACGTACAAGCACGAGAGCGGGCTTTCCGCCAGCCTCTGGGCGCGCAACCTCACCGACGAGTTCGCGATTTCGAACAACATCGTGACCGCGCCGACATTCGCGCTCGTGCGTGTCGGATCGGTGATCCCGCCGCGCACCTATGGGTTCACGCTCGGCTACACGTTCTGATCGCGGAGGCCGGGTGCCGGGGTTTCCGGCGCCCGGACCCGGCAACCATCGGAGGCGCCGCGGATGGACAGGTTTCGCATCGGAGACATGACGCTCCACCGCATCGAGGAGTGGCAGGGCGGGTTCGCGCCGCCCTCCGCGATGTTCCGGGGTTTCGAGGAAGCGCGCTGGCAACCGCATGAGCACGAGCTCGTGCCCGAATATCATCAGGCGGAAACCGGGCTGATCTACGGCTTCCTGCAAAGCTGGCTGATCGACACCGGGACCGAGAAGATCCTGTTCGATACCGGAGCGGGGAACGACAAGGAGCGGCCGGGCATCCCGATCTTCGGCGGCATGCAGACGGATTTCCTGAGCCGGCTTCGGGCGGCGGGCTTCGAGCCCGGCGACATCGACACGGTGGTCTGTTCGCATCTCCATATCGATCATGTCGGCTGGAACACGGTCCGCGCCGATGACGGCTGGAAGGCGACCTTCCCGAATGCGCGTTATGTCCTGCCGCTCGGCGATCGTTCGTGCTGGGACCCCAATGACGACAGCGTGGAACCTTCCGCCGTGGGCAAGGCGGTGAACGCCGGCGTGTTCGAAGACAGCGTCCAGCCGCTGATCGATCAGGACCGCGTGGTGTGGGCCGAGAGCGGCTTCGAGGTCCGGCCCGGGATCGATCTGTTCTCGGTGGCCGGGCACACACCGGGGCACCTCGCCATGCGCGTGCTGGCGCAGGGCGATGCGGCGCTGTTCGTGGGCGATGTGCTTCACCACCCGATCCAGATCCACAATCCGGACTGGAACAGCCAGTTCTGCGAGGATCAGGACACGGCGCGCGAAAGCCGGCATGCGGTGCTCGACGAAGCCGCGCAACGGGGCGCCCTGCTGGTTCCCGCGCACTTCGGCGGCGTCCACGCCGTTCGCGTCGTGCGGGAGGCCGGAAGGTTCAGGCCCGTCTACAGCCCGGAAAGGCTTTCCTGATGGCGGAGGCCGCGCCCGAACGCTGGCTGCGTGATTTCGCGATGGATCCCAACGATCCCGAGCTGCTTGCCGATCCGTATCCGGCCTTCGCGCTGCTGCGCAAACAGGACCCCGTGCACTGGTCGGGACATGGCTACTGGGTGGTGACGCGCTACGACGACGTCCGCGCGATCGTGATGGATCGGCAGAATTTCGGCCAGGGCGATTTCGAACGGAACATCCGGCTTCTGTACGGCGAGGACTTCGACGTGTTCGCGCATCCGGCCTATCGCTGGCTGGCGGACGTCTTCGTGTTTCAGGATCCCCCGAAGCATACGCGGCTTCGCGGGCTCGTCACGCAGGCGCTGACGGCGCGCCGCGTCCAGTCCATGCGGCCGCGCATCCAGGAGATAACCGACCGGCTTCTCGACAAGGTCATCGCGGGCGGGCGCATGGAGTTCATCCATGATTTCGCCTACAAGCTGCCCACCGCGGTGATGTGCGACATGCTGGGCATCGACGCCGACGAAGCCGACGACGATCTGCTCGCCGCGCTCAACAAGGCGATCCAGGACAGCTTCCTCGTCCTTGAGATGCGGCCGCTTCCGGCGGACGAGCTGAAGCTCGCCAACGACCAGATCCTGTTCCTCGAGCGGTTCTTCAAGGCGGTGTTCGATCGCAGGCGCCGCGAGCCGCGCGACGATCTCGCCACGGCGCTGCTGAACGCACGCGACGGCGGCAGCGGCCTCTCCGAATGGGAGATGACCACGGTGGCGATCGCGCTGTTCGGGGCGGGGTTCGAGACGACGGCGCATATGCTCGGCAACGGGCTGCTGACGCTGCATCGCCATCCCGAACAGTGGCAAAGGCTCGTGGACGATCCGGCGCTCGCGGCTTCGGCGGCCGAGGAGATCCTGCGTTTCGAAAGCTCGCTGACGATGACCTACCGCACCGCCTTTGCCGACACGCTGCTCGGCGGGCACAGGATCGCGGCCGGCCAGCGTGTCATGGCGATGCTGGGCGCGGCAAACCGCGACCCCCGCGTTTTCGCCGACCCCGACGTCTTCGACATCACGCGCGACGGGCCGCGGCACCTGACCTTCGGCGGCGGCATCCATTTCTGCGTCGGGGCCGAGCTGGCGCGGATCGAAGGCGAGATCGGGCTCGCGACGCTGGCGCGGCGCCTGCCGAAAATGCGGGTCGATGCGCGCGCGCCGCACTGGCGCGGCGTGCATTTCCGCGGGCTGATCGAGCTGCAGATCGGCTGGTAGGCGGGGCGCGGCCTTATGGCGGGCGATCAGTCGGCGAGAAGAATATCGCGCGAAGCGAGCGCGCCGATTTCCGCCTCCGGGATACCCCATGCCCTCAGCGCTTCACGGCCGCTTTCGCCCGGCAGTGTCGGCGGACGCCGGATCTGCGCGGGGGTGCGCGAGAAGCGCGGCGCGGGATTGGGCTGCGGCGCGTCTCCGCGCGTGAAGACGTCGCGCCCGGTGTTCGCGGGATGGCGCACGGCCTCGTCCTGCGTCAGCACCGGGGAGACGCAGGCGTCGAACGGCGCGAGCATGGCGATCCATTCATCGCGCGTGCGCGTTTTGAACAGGGCTTCCAATTGCCTCGAGCGCTCGGGCCAGAGCGCCCTGTTCATGTGATCGGAGAAGTCTTCGAGGTTGAGGCCCAGACCGGCGATCAGCGCGGCGTGGAACTGGGGCTCGATCGCGCCGACGGCCACGTAGCCGTCGGCGGTTTCATAGCAGCGGTAGAAGTAGGCGCCGCCGTCCAGAAGGTTCGCGGCGCGCCGGGACGACCAGAACCCCATCGCCTTCCACGCGTAGAGCTGGGTGAGCAGCAGCGCCGCGCCGTCGATCATGGCGGCGTCGACGATCTGGCCGCGACCGCTCGATTGCCGCTCCACGAGCGCGGCGAGGATGCCCGAGACGACGAGCATCCCGCCGCCGCCGAAATCGCCGACGACGTTGAGCGGCGGGGGCGGCGGGGCGTCCGCGCTGCCCATCATGTGAAGGCCGCCGGTGAGCGCGACATAGTTGATGTCGTGCCCGGCCTTGTGGGCGAGCGGGCCAGTCTGTCCCCACCCTGTCATCCGCGCGTAGACGAGCCGCGGATTGAGCGCGAAGGCGGCCTCCGGCCCGAGCTGCAACCGCTCCATGACGCCGGGGCGATAGCCTTCGAGGAGGACGTCCGCCTTCCCGATCAGGCGCCTTGCGAGCGCGAGCCCTTCGGGGGATTTGATGTCGAGGGCGAGCGAGCTTCGGCTGCGGTTCAGGAAATCCTGCCGGCCGTCGCCGGGGGAGAGGTCGGGCTGGCCCTTGCGATCGATGCGCAGCACGTCCGCGCCGTAGTCGGCGAGCAGCATCGCGGCGAAGGGCGTCGGGCCGAGGCCGGCGAACTCCACGATGCGGATGCCCGACAGCGGGCCTGCGGCGGACGCGTCATTCTCAACAGCCACGACCGCTTACTCCCCTGCTGGACCAAAGCTGCCTTCATCGTGGCCTACTGATGAGTATAATAT
>ERZ761602.7615-NODE-7615-length-11369-cov-4.851953_pt1 | contig 11369 bp, 8 predicted proteins | sample MGYA00512165_ERZ761602 | MGnify/ENA primary metagenome ERZ761602 (study PRJEB28899, sample SAMN02445085) | bioreactor sludge metagenome | biome: EBPR sludge; isolation source: Thorneside wastewater treatment plant | place: Australia: Brisbane, Thorneside... | reverse complement strand
GCATGCACCAACGCCTCGCGCTCCAGGCGCTGCACCTCCGCGTTCGTCAGCCCGCCGGCGGCTCCGCGACCGGGACGACGCGCTTGCGACGCCAGCCGATCACCAAGAGCACCGCGAGCACGACGTGCAGCGCGAGCGCTCCGCCGAGCACGGCCTTGAGCGCGGTGGAGCTCCCGCGCGTGACCGCGATCGGGCCGAAACGCACGAGGTTCGCTTCGCGCTGCGGAACCTCGACGTTCGCCTGCACTTGCACGACCGCGACGTCCTCGAGCGTCATGTCCTGCACCGCGCCCGCCACGAGCGCGCGCACCGCGGCGTCGTCCACCGGATCACCGCGATGCCGCACCAGCACCGACGCGCGTGGGCGCGGGCGCGTCTCGTCGAGCGCGATGCGCCGCGTGTCCGGCAGCGCGACGTGCACGCGCGCTTCGAGCACCCGCTCCATCGTCTCCACCGAGCGCGAGAGCTCACCCGCCAGCGCGCTCACGTAGCGCGCGCGCTCTTCGGTCGCGGTCGGCACGAGGCCCGGCTGCCCGAACACCTCCGCCAGCCCCGGCGCGCGCTCGCGCGGCAGTCCCTCCGCACGCAACACCTCGAGCGCGGGCGCGACCTCTTCGGGCGCGACCGTGACCGAGAAGCGCGCGTCTTCGCCGGTCCCGACCGCTTCCTTCGCGGCGCCGATGCCGTGCGCGTGGAGCGCGACTACGAGCTGGTTCGCGTCGGTCTCCGACAGATCCGACTCGAGCGTCGCCTCGCAGCCGACGAGCAGCGCGAGCGCGCAGAGGGTTCGAAGCGCGAAACGCATCAGCCGGCCGAGAAGCTGTAGCGCGCGCCCATGCGCGGCGCCGCGAACGACGGGAACCGAACGCGGCTGACTTGGTTTCGGATACACGTCTTGAACTCGCCCGAGCCCGCGCGCGCGCTCACGCCCATCACGCTGCCGCTGCCCGCGATCGCGATGTCGATCGTGACGTTACCGAGCGCGCCGCCGCGACGGAGCTCGGGGACGACACACGCGTTGTAGATGGAGTTCAGGCTGCGGTTCATCGTCGACGCGACGTCGCCCGGCGAGAGGCGCGCTTGGCTGCCGCTGCCCGTCGCGTCGCCGAGGTCGATCGGCACGTTCATCGCGTCCTCGTACGAGCCGTGGAAGCCACCCGGTCGCCCGCCGCCTCCGCCGCCCGCGCGTCGCATCCCGCCGCCACCGCGAGGCGGATCCGGCAAGATGCCGGCGGTGCCTTCGACCTCGATCTGACCGCGCTGGAAGAGATCGCCCATGTCCGCCTGCGCGACTTGCTCGTTGCCCCCCGCTTCGCGCGTCATCAGGAACACCGCGACGCCACCGCCGAGCACGAGCAGCACGCCCGCCGCGATGGCCGCCTTCGCGACGCCCGTGCGTTTCTCCGCGCTCTCTGCGCGCTTGAGCGCCGCCTTGCGCGCGTCCTCTTCGCGACGGATGCGCGCTTGGTCGACGAACTCGCGCAGCTCCGGGTGCTCCTTCACGGGGCGGCGATCGCCGTCGTCCATGTTGAGCAGTACGTGGTCGGCGAGGACCTCGCTCTTGACGATCAGCTCGACGAGCTCGCGCCCGGAGAACGGCCCGTGATCGAGCCCGTCCTTCACGACCATCCAGCGCGGCGCGTCGTTCTCGGTGATCTTCGCGAGCAGACCGCCGAGGTCGACCTCCGCCGCAGCGCCAGGTGCGGGGCCGGGCAACGACGTGCGGAACTCTTCGTCGATGCCGACGCGACGACCGACCTGCGGCGTCGCCGCACTGGCGCCGGCCGCCGCCGGCTTGGGTGGTGGTCCCGGCGGTCGAGGCTTCGCACCCGCAGGCGGCGGCGCGGGCGGGCGAGGCGCGGCAGGCTTCGCGGGCGTCGCGACGGCAGGCGTCGTGGGCTTCGCGGTCGCCGGCGTCGCGGCAGCAGCGACCTTCGGCGCGGGCTCGTCGGCCACGCCGTCGCCGTCCACGTCGACGTCCACGTCGAAGTCGTGCGCGTCGGCCTCCGGCGCGGCGGCGGCGAGCGGTTGCAGCGCGGAGCGGACCTCGTCGGGCGAGCCGAAGCGCGCCGCCGGGTCGAGCGCGAGGCAGCGCAACAAGATCTCGTCGATCGCGGGCGTCGCCTCCGGGTGCGCCTGCGAGGGCGGCACGAAGCCCTCCGCGGGCGACTTGCCCGTGAGGAGCTGGTAGAGGATCGCGCCGACGCCGAAGATGTCGCTGCGCGCCGTGGGCGGCTCGCCGGCCTTCACCTCGGGTGCGAGCGAAGCCTGCTCCGCGTAGGGGAGGGCGTTCGGTCCCTGCGACTCGACGAGCGCCTTGCCGAGGCCGAAGTCGGAGACCTTCACGCGGCCGGCGCTCGTGACCCAGACCACCTCGGGGCGAAGCGCGCCGTGACAGGTGCGCGAGTGCGCGGCCGTGAGGGCGCGGCAGACGTGCGCGACCACGTTGTACGCGCCGCGCAGCGACATCGGTCGGCCCTCCGCGATGCGCTTCGCGAGCACCTCCGCGAGGTGATGCCCGTCCACCCACTCGCTCGCGACGAAGCCCGAGCCGACGCCGTAGGTCGCCGCGATGTTGCGGTGCGCGAGCCGCGCGGCGACGCGACACTCCTCGCGCAGGCGCTTGAGGCCCGCCTCGTCGAGCAGCCCCTCCCGCAGCACGCGGAGCAAAATGGGCTTCTGCGTCTTTTGATCTTGTGCGCGAAGCACCATGCCGAGCGCGTCCTCGCGGACACCGCCCTCGACCAAGAAGCGGCCACCGACCAGAGACCCGGGAGAAAGAGGCCCGCCGATTGGCGGAACCGACGCGATGTCGCTCACGGGGCGCGAGGGTAGATGGCGTCGCGGGGGGGATCAACGCCCACGACGCGATGCGTCGTCAGCGCTTTCCGGTCGTCCTCGTCCGCAGCTCACCCCGGCGTGCACCGTCGAGGCACGCCGCGGCCTCGAGTGGCCTCGTCGCTCGTGGTCGTTCACGCCGACGACGGATTCCGGAAAGAAGCTCAGCCGTTTTCGCAATCCGCCCTACCGGACGGCGGAGCGAAGGCTCGTGGGTGGGGAGGGTCTGGCGACCTGGCGACAGACCCTCGAGGGAGCTGACTCACTCGAGCCGTATGCAGCCTTCGTCGGTGCGTCCGTCGCAGTCGTCGTCGTCGCCGTCGCAGACCTCCGGGTTGGGGATGCAACCGTCCGCGCAGCCTTCGTCGACGAGGTCGTCGCAGTCGTCGTCCACGCCGTTGCACACCTCGCCGACCGGGCGGCAGTCGGTCGAGCACCCCTCGTCGACCCGGGTGTCGCAGTCGTCGTCGTCGCCGTCGCAGATCTCGGGGCGCACCGAACAACCCGGACAGCCCTCGTCGATCCTGCCGTCGCAGTCTTCGTCTTCGGTCCCGTCGCAAATCTCGTCCGCGCAGAAGTCGCAGCCCTCGTCGACCTCGCCGTCGCAGTCGTTGTCGACGTGATCGCAGACCTCGGTGCTCGGCGTGCAGGTGCTGCGGCAGGCGAAGCGCACCTGCACGGTCGCGGTGCCTCCGGCGGCGACCGCGCTCGTGAGCGCGTCGCACGCTGCGCCCAGCAGCGTGACGGTGCCCGCGCCCGCGTCGTACGTGAACTCGGTCGACGGCACCCGCCCGGTCGCGCCGTCGATCGTGCTCTCCACGATCATGCGCGAGACGTCCTCGTCGCCGTCGAGCGCGACCGTGACCGAGCACGAGATGATGTCGGACGCGATCGCGCGCAGCGCGGACACGATCGACGCCGTGCTGCTCACCACGAACCAGTCCGCGGTGCCCGAGGTGCGCGGAAGCCCGCGGCCCGCCTCGGCCACGAGGTCCATCGTCGTCGCGTTCACACCGCTGTAGCCGAGCGCGTACACCGGCGCGCCAGCGGCGAAGAGGTTGCCGGCGGCGGTGGCGAGCGTGGCCTCGCTGTTGCCGGAGCAGTTCGGCGCGCCGTCCGTGATGAAGACGATCGCCTTCGGACGGCTCGGGATCGGATCGGCCGCCAGCTCGTAGAGCATGTTCGTGCGCGCGTAGTTCAGCGCGGTGGTGGCGGGCGTTCCGTCTCCGTCGGGTGCGGCGCCGCCGTAGCTCGCGCGGAACTGCGCGGCGGTCCAACCCACGCGCAGGTCGAGCAGCTCGGCGGCCGCGTTCACGTTGCACGCGCCCGACGAAGGGAACTCCATCACACCGAGGTTGAAGTCGGCCGCGAGCTCGTCGCTCATCGTGTTCAGCGCGGACACGAGCGAGTTCCAGCGCGACCCGCTCATCGAGCCCGACGAGTCGAGCACGAAGTAGAGGTTCGGGCGGATCCGCGACGACATCGTGGTGTCGTTCGAGCAGGTCGGGGTGCTCGCGGGCGGGGGCTCGCACGCGTCGCCCACGCCGTTGCCGTCGAGATCTTCTTGGAAGAAGTTCGCGACGCTCGGGCAATTGTCGCAGGCGCTCCCGATCGTGTCGGCGTCAGGATCGGCCTGGTCCGCGTTCGAGACCGTGCGGCAGTTGTCGAGCCGGTCGAAGACCCCGTCGCCGTCGGTGTCGAGGAAGGGATCGTACGGATCGAACGGGCATGCGTCGCCGAGTCCGTCGCCGTCGGTGTCGAGCTGATCGCGGTTGGCGACGCCAACACAGTTGTCACACAGGTCGCCGACGCGATCGCCGTCGGCGTCCGCTTGATCGGGGTTCGCGACTTCCGGACAATTGTCGAAGACGTCGACCACGCCGTCTCCGTCGTCGTCGCTGCTGAAGCCGCCGCCGCACGCGTCGCCGGTTCCGTCGCCGTCGGTGTCGAGCTGGTCGGCGTTCGCCACGCTCGGGCAGTTGTCGCACGCGTCGCCGAGCCCGTCGCGATCGTCGTCCGCTTGGTCGGGGTTCGCGACGCGCCAGCAGTTGTCGACCGAGTTGTCGACGCCGTCGCCGTCCACGTCGCCCATCGGATCGACGAAGGTCTCGCACGCGTCGCCGATGCCGTCGCCGTCGGCGTCGGCTTGATCGTTGTTCGCGACCTCGAAGCAGTTGTCGCACGCGTCGCCCACACGATCGCCGTCGCCGTCCGCTTGGTCCGGGTTCGCGAGCATCGGGCAGTTGTCGGTCGGGTTCGGGACGCCGTCGCCGTCGGTGTCGTCGGGCGCGCTGCCGTCGGGGAGCTGCGCGTCGCGCGGATCGTTCGCGTCGGGACGTGTGCCGCCGTCGTCGAGCTCCACGCACCGGAACTCGATGCAGGCGCCAGTCGGACAGTCGGTCGCGACCTCACACTCGCGCGCGGGCGATCCGGACGCGCCGCACGCCGTCGCGAACGCGAGGAGGAGCGCGGCGAGGACGCGCCGAGAGTGCCGACGCGTGGACGAACGCGTCGCGAGGAGACCCAACCGATGCTGCATGTGCCGCTCCCGAAGTGAAGAGTGCTCAGTGTCGGAGAGGCGCGGCCGAAGCTCAAGCGGGATCGGTGTTTTCCGTTGATGGTGAAGGGAAAACCCGTGGCGCTCGACGACGGTTGGCTGGGGCGTCGAGCTCGCTCCGTTGCGCGGCTTGTACGGTGCGAGTGGTTCGGGTCGCTCTCGGGTCAGTCGAGAACGCTCGCGTCGAGCTCCACCCCGACCGGGCAATGGTCCGAGCCCGTCACGTCGGGGTGGATCGTCGCCCCGCGCACGAAGGACATCGCGCCTTCCGACGCGAGCACGAGGTCGATGCGCCAACCGACGTTCTTCTCGCGCACGCCGAAGCGTTGGCTCCACCACGAGTACGCGCCTTCGCGGGTCGGGTGAAAGCTCCGGAAGGTGTCGGTCCAGCCGGCCGCGCACCAGCGGCGCACTTCGTCGCGCTCTTCCGGCAAGAACCCCGACGTCTTCTCGTTCGCCTTGGGGCGCGCGAGATCGATCGTCTCCGGCGCGGTGTTGAAGTCGCCCATCACGAGCACCCGCCCGCCATTCGCGCGCAGCGGCTCGAGCGCGTCGAAGAGCTTGCGGTAGAACGCGAGCTTGAAGGGCACCCGATCGTTGCTGCGATCCTTCCCGCTGCCGTTCGGGAAGTAGACGTTCGCGATCCACAGCCGCCCGAAGCGCGCGATCTGAACGCGACCTTCCGCGTCCATCTCCGCGTCGCCCAGCGAGGTCACGAGCTCGTCGAAGGGTCGCTTCGCGTAGAGCCCGACGCCGCTGTAGCCCTTGCGCTCGGCGGCCACGAAGTGGGTCTTCCAGCCACGCGGCGCCCGCAGCGCTTCGGGCACCTGCTCGGGCGTCGCCCGCGTCTCCTGCAGCCCGACCACGTGCGCGCGGGAGCTCTTCAACCAGTCCGCGAATCCTTTGTCCGCGACCGACCGGAGCCCGTTCACGTTCCACGAGCGAACACGCCAACGACTCGACATCGCGCGCGCCCTGTCACGCGGGGGCGAGCCCGGCAAGCGAGCGGGTGGGGGCGAGCTCGTCGCTTCGCAAGAACCCGCGCCCTCACTCGCGACCGCTGCTACCCTGCGGGTCGCATGAGCGCTTCGGTCGGTCGGCGCGATCCCTTTCTCGGCGCGGTCCTCGACGGCAAGTACGAGGTCGTCGCCGCGATCGCGCGCGGCGGCATGGGGCGCGTGTACCGCGCGGTACAACGCCCGCTCGGGCGCGAGGTGGCGCTCAAGGTCCTCGACCTCGATCAGCTCGACGCGAAGGCCAAGGGCTCCGACTTCGCGCGCCGTTTCTTCCTCGAAGCGGCGGCCTGCGCGAAGCTCCACCACCCGAACACCGTCGTCGTCTACGACTACGGCCAGGCCAGCGAGGACGTCTTCTACATCGCGATGGAGCTCCTCGACGGACGCACGCTCGACCACGTGCTCCAGGTCGAGGCGCCGCTCGATCCGGTGCGGGTGAAGCACATCGCGCTGCAGATCTGCGGGTCGATCGCGGAGGCGCACGAGCGCGGCATGATCCACCGCGATCTCAAGCCGTCGAACGTGATGCTGAACGTGCGCGGCGCGGATCCGGACTTCGTGAAGGTGCTCGACTTCGGCCTCGTGAAGCAGGCGGACGACGTCGGGCTCACGCAGAGCGGCGCGCTGCTCGGCACCCCGCGGTACATCGCGCCCGAGCAGATCGGCAGCTCCGACGTCGGGCCGGAGAGCGACGTCTACTCGCTCGGCGCGTGCCTCTACCACTGCCTGACGGGACGTCCGCCCTTCGAGAGCGAGTCGAAGTTCGTGCTCCTCGCCTCGCACATGAACGTGGAGCCGCCTGCGATCCACGAGGTCTATCCGGAGAGCCCCACGAGCCCGGAGCTCGCGGCGGTGATCATGCGCTGTCTCCGCAAGGATCCGGCGATGCGTTTCCGATCGATGGGCGAGCTCGTCGATGCCTTGCTGTCGACGCCCGAGCCGAGCAGCGCGGGGCGCTCGAGCTTGCCGACCTCGTCGAGCCCCGGCATTTCGAGCGGCATCTCGAGCCCGGGCATCTCGCGGCCCGGGACGTCGAAGCCACCCTCGGTGCTCGAGCGCTCCGGCGTCCAGCGCTCGAGCCCGGACGTGCTCGCGACGAGCGTCCAGCGCCCAGGCGTCTCGCTCGCACAGGCGCCGACGATGGCCGCTCCGAGCACGCCGTCGCTTGCCGACGATCCGAAACGCGCGGTGCCCGTCGCGCTCGTGGCGGTCTTGCTCGGCGCGCTCGCGGTGATCGGCGGCTGGTGGTTGCTCCGCGGACCCGCGACGCCGGAGATGCGCGCGACCCCGATCGTGAGCACGCCCGTGCCGACCCCCGTCGAACCTCCGGCGACCCCCACGGCGCCCACGACCACGCCGACGACCACGCCGACGACGACCTCGATCGAACCGGTTCGTCTCCTCGTCGAGCCCGTCGGCGCGCGTGTGCGACGTGCGGACGTCGACCTGGGCGACGCGCCGATCACGCTGCCGATTCCGAGCGGTGAGAGTTGGACCCTGCGCGTCGCAGCCGACGGCTACGAGCCTCGCGAAGTCACGGTGCTCGCAGGCCAAGGCGAGGTGCGCATCTCGCTCGAGCGTGAGCGCAGCGGCGGTCGAAGGTCACGCCCCGTCACGACCGAGCCCCCGACTGTGGTCGCACCCGTCGTCACGCCCCCGCCTGTCGAACCCGCGCCGGTGATGCGAGAGCCGAGCGTCCGCACGGACAACCGCGACCCCTGGGGCGGCGGTTAGTGTTCGCGGCGTTTTGTGTTCGCTGCGGCCTTCGGCCTTCGCTCACGGAGCGCGGGGAGATTGTCGTTCCGCGCTCTCGCGCGGGCCGACCGTCTCGTGGAAACGTGCGGCTTCACGGACTGGCGTCCGTTCCGCTTCGCACGTTTCCACTTCGAACCCCCGCGACCCCCTCCTCTCGCCCGCCGTCCGCTTCGCGCTTTTGTTCGCTGCGGCCTACGGCCTTCGCTCACGGAGCGCGGGGAGATCCCCGCGACCCCCTCCTCTCGCCCGCCCTGCGCTTCGCCTGCGGCTGCGCTACGGGCGGGCGCTCGGACGCTCCGCGGGCGAGGGGGCTGCCGCCCCCTTCGAACCCCTGCTCGGGTGCTGTGGCGCATTGGATTGCGTGGCGCGCATCGGATGGCGCGGCGCGCAATCAACGTGAAGTCAACCGCTGCCGTCTTCGTCGAGCGGGTGATCCGCGAGCGTGAACGCGTCGCTGATCTCCGTCGCGTCCTCGCCGCCGAAGCGCACCGGGCCCGCCATCACGGTCGTGTGCTCGTCGGTCATGCCGAGCTCCGCGAGCTGGCTCTTCCCGCGCTCCACCACCGCGTCGAGCCCGAGCTTCACCTCACGGCTCGGCACGTCCTTCGCGGCCAGGAGCGACGCCCGCATCTCGCGCGCGTCGCGGAAGCGCCCCGCGGCGTCGAACGAGAGCGCCTTCATCACCACCGCCTCCAGCAGCGGTGAGATCGTCGGTCGCACCGCGCCGACCGGGGCCGGACGCTGGGTGAGGATCTTCGCGATCAGCGCGTTGTAGTTGTCGGCCGAGAACGGGAGCATGCCCGTCAGCGCCTCGTAGAGCAGCACGCCGGCCGCCCAGAGATCCACGCGGTGATCGATGTTGCGCTCACCCCGCGCTTGTTCGGGCGCGAGGTAGTAGGGCGTGCCCACCACGATGCCGGTGCGCGTGAGCGAGAGCGTCTCGTCGAGCACGTTCTTCGAGATGCCGAAGTCGAGCAGCTTCACCTGACCGTCGGTGGTCAGGAACACGTTGTCGGGCTTCAGGTCGCGGTGGACGATGCCCTTCTCGTGCGCGGCGTCGAGCGCCGAGAGCACCTGCGCGACCACGTCGCATGCCTGTGCGATCGGCAGCGCGCCCTCGATCTTCAGCTTGTCCGCGAGCGACGTCCCCTCGAGCAGCTCCATCACGAGGTACGGGCTGCCGTCCGGCAGGCTCCCGAGATCGAAGACCTGCACGATGTTCGGGTGCCCGATGTTGCCCGCGGTGCGGGCCTCGCGCTCGAAGCGCCGCTTCGACTCCGTGCCCGCTTCGTGCCCGCGCAGCAGCACCTTCACCGCGACCTTGCGCCGCAGCCCGGTGTGCTCGGCGCGGTAGACCACGCCCATCCCACCGCGGCCGATCAGCTCGTCGAGCCGGTACTTCCCGTCGAGGGTGAGCCCGAAGAGCCGCGTCACGCTCGGCGAGTCGTCGACTTCGATGTCGACCTCGTCCGGCACGGGCGTCTTCCACACCGGCTCCAGCGACGCGGGTGGAAACACGGAGCCACGCTTTCGCGGCTTCATCTCGATCGAGCGCCCCGTCACTGGACACTGCGTGGTGCCCGCCTCGTGAGGCAGGTTGCAGTGCGGACACCGAACGAAGCGTTCCTGGCTCATCGCAGACCGGCGACCAAGGTACTTGGGTGGCGGGAGGGCTACAAGCTGCACGCGCGGCCTCGCGATCCTCGAGCGCGAAGACCCGATCGTGCATTCGACGAGCCTCGAAAGGTCGGTGCCGGACGTTTACCTCGACGGGCTCGAGCACCTTCAACCCACGCTCGACCAGACGTGCGATCGGTCGGAGGCTCTACGACGACGGCTTCGGATCCGAATCGGCGTAGAGACACCGGAAGGTCCGGCGCTGTCGCACCGCTCAGCTCTCGCCGAGCCGGATCCCGATCACCAGCGTGCCGCCGAGGTGGCTCTGGCCGGCCACGAAGAACGGGTCGCCCGGGCTCGCCACCACCTGAAGGAGCGGCAGGTAGTCCTGCTCGCCCTCGCGCTGGATCGAGACCTTCACGCGGAAGCGGCCGTCGGGGCCGATGCGCTGGAGCTCGACGCGGAGCTTGCGGCCGTTCGGCAGCGCGATCTCGTGCGGGGTTCCGGTGCGGAGCTGGAGGTCGCTGCGCTCGAGGACCTCCATCGACCGGAAGGAGTCGAAGGGCGGGCGACGCAGCGCGGTGATCTGGGCGAGCTCGGGCGCGATGGTGCCCGGGGCTTCCTTGGCGAGGACCACGAGGACCTCGCCGCGCGTGACTTCGCCGCGGGGCTGGGCGTGTGCCGCCGAAGGCGCGAAGGTCGCCACGGAGGCCAGGACGCCGACGAAGAGCGCGGCCACGAGGCCGAACGACGCGGTGCCGAACGACCCGGTGCCGGACGACGCGAGGCCGAACGACGCGAGAACGGTGCGGACGGTGCGCATCAGAAGCTCCCTTCGTCGATCCACACGACCGCGAGCGGCTGGCCTTCGCTGCCTTCGACGTGGAAGACGGTGCCGGTGCTGGCGCCCCACTCGACGCTCTCGACCTCGCTCCCGCCGGGCGGGTGGACGAGGACGGGAGCCTGGGTGTTGTCGACGAGGACCTCGCGACGGGTGTCGAACGGGTGGGCTGCCGTCTCGTCGGTGGACGGCGGGCGGGTCACGAAGAAGAGGGTGACCGCCGCCGCGAGCGCGATCACCGCACCGACCGCGACGCGGGTGCGCGTCTTGCGCTGACCTTCGATCACGCGGAGGCGCGGGTTCGGCTGAGCCGCGAGGCCACCCTGGATGCGGCCGAAGAGCGCGTCGGCGTCGAAGTCCGCCGCGGCTTCCGCTTCGAGCCGGACGAGCTCGCCGATCCGCCCGAGGGCCGCGAGGCGCGCCTCGTCCTCCGTACCCTCGACCTCGCGCGCGACGACCTTCGCTTCGCCCTCGGAGAGGTCGCCGTCGAAGTAGCGGTGCAGCTTGTCGGGGGGGAGGCTCATGGTGGCTCGGGCGGTTCGCTCGGGAGAAACGCGGTCTTCGTCAGGGTGCGGGAACGACCCTGGGCTTCTTCGTCAGGGCCCAGGGTCGGAGCGACCCTGAGCTTCTTCGTCGGCCCGGGTCTGACGACCCTGAGCTTCTTCGTCGGCCCGGGTCTGACGACCCTGGGCTTCTTCGTCGGCCCGGGTCTGACGACCCTGGGCTTCTTCGTCGGCCCGGGTCT
>ERZ761602.7614-NODE-7614-length-11373-cov-9.579343_pt1 | contig 11373 bp, 11 predicted proteins | sample MGYA00512165_ERZ761602 | MGnify/ENA primary metagenome ERZ761602 (study PRJEB28899, sample SAMN02445085) | bioreactor sludge metagenome | biome: EBPR sludge; isolation source: Thorneside wastewater treatment plant | place: Australia: Brisbane, Thorneside... | reverse complement strand
TCGCTGACCCCCTCCTGGAGCCCCCCATGCCCACCGCACCCTGGCCCCGCCCGCTCTTCGTCCCCGGCGGAGGCGCCCTCACCCCCTCCTTCGTCGTCTACGCCCCCGGTCCCCTCCGCCTGGACTTCGACCTGCTCGCCGAGGGCTCCCCGATCGCCGAGCTCCCCCGCGGCCTGGGGGTCCAGCTCTACACCCGCGACGCCAAGCCCGAGTTCGCCGCCTGGGCCGACTCGCTCGCCGCCGAGCCCGAGGCCCCGCCCGAGCTCCTCGCCTCGACCGCCTGGTACGAGGTCGGCGGGGTCGTCCCCAGCGCGCGTGACCTCGCGGCGCTGCAGGCCGCCTGGGCCGCGGTCCGCGTGCTCTGCCGGGCGGGCGGCACCGCCGTCTGGGACAGCCTCGCCCTCAGCTGGGTCCGCGCCCAGGACGCGCTGGACGCCGACCCCAACCACCCCGCCCTCGCGGCGGCCTGGGGGGTCCACCACGGCCTGCTCGAGGACGGCACCGTCTTCGTGCACTCCCTCGGCCTGGCCAAGTTCGGCCGCTCCGACCTGATCGCCTTCGGCTCAGAGGGCAAGGGCGAGCTGCTCGGCCGGCTCATCCACGGGCTGGGCCTCGACCTGGTCGAGGGCGCCGTGCTCGAGAGCGGCGACGAGCTCGAGAAGGGCGGCCTGCGCCTGCGCGCGGTCGCCTACGCGCCGGGCTTCAACGGGCCGCCGGTGCCTGTGCCCTTCTTCGCCCAGCCGCTGGTCCTGGAGCCGATCTAGTGCCTTGTCGAGCAGCACATCCCTGGTTCAGCCTGCCCACATGAGGACGAGGGCGCCATGGGGGAGCGCGGACGGAGGTCGCCGGTGGACTCGGCGCCGGGCTCCGCCTCGGTCCTGACCGCCCAAGCCCTGTCCTTTTGCAACCCATCGCGGTCAACCCCCTCCATTCTTCAACATCGCAGGGTCCACGAGCCCCTATGTGCAACAAACACGTCGCCGAGGCTGGCGATCCACCTGGCCACACCGCCATGGCGTTGCAGAACGGCCTGGGTTGACCTGGCCCGGTTGCAGATCCGCCGGGCTTGACCGCTCAGCGCCGCCGCCGCAGGCGGCTTGACCGTCCCCGCCGCCCGATGATATTGATTGAACGTTCAATCAATGTCACCTCGCCGCCGGAACCCGATCCCCGAGGACCCGCGCCTCCACTTGATGGACGCGGCGCTGAGGGCATTCGCGCGCGATGGCTACCAGGGCACCAGCGTGCGGCAGATCGCGGCCGAGGCGGGCGTCGCCACCGGCCTGCTCTACCACTACTTCCCCAGCAAGGAGGCGCTGCTGCAGGCCCTCTTCGAGCGGAGCGGCGCCCTGGTCATGCAGGCCTTCGCCCAGGCCGCGGGGGAGCCCGACCCTCGACAGCGCCTCGCCCGGCTGCTCCGGGTCAGCGCCGCGCTGGTCCGCGAGCACCAGGACTTCTGGCGGATCTCCTACGGTGTCCGCTTCCAGCACGAGGTCGTGGCCGGGCTCGCCCCCGGGATCGCCGCCAGCTCCGCCGCCTACGTCCTCCTCTTCGCCGAGCTGCTGGGACAGCTCGGGCACCCCTCGCCCGAGGTCGGCGCCCGGCTGCTCTTCGCGACCATGGACGGGCTCTTCCAGCACTACGTGCTCGATCCCGAAGGCTACCCCCTCGACGACGTGATCGAGGGCCTCATCGTCCAGACCCTGATGGCCACCTCACCCACACCGGAGGCACCGTGAAGAGAATGCAGCTCGTCGAGCTCGAAGACCTCCCCTGGTTCCCTGCCATCCTGCGCGACGGCGGCACCGCCTACATCGAGCTGGTCGGCCGAAAGGCCGGGCACTCGGCGATGCTGGCTCCGACCCTGGGCCGCGCCCTGAAGCAGAGCGGCGCCTCCCGGATCGTCGACCTCTGCAGCGGCGGAGGAGGCCCCGTCCGCTGCATCTCCGAGGCGCTCCATGCCCAGGGCCAGCCCGTCCAGGTCCTGCTCTCCGACCTGTACCCCAACCGCGGCTCGCTCGACCACGTCGCCGCGACCAGCGCCGGGCGCGTCCAGGTCCACCCCCAGCCCGTCGACGCCACCGCCGTGCCACCCGAGCTCGACGGCTTCCGCACCCTCTTCAACGCCTTCCACCACTTCCCGCCCGAGGCCGCCCGCGCCATCCTGGCCGACGCGGTCCACAAGCGCCGCCCCATCGGCGTCTTCGAGGTCGTCAGCCGCGAGCCCCTGACCCTGATCGGCATCCTGATGGCCCCGCTGATCATCACCCTCAGCCTGCCCTTCTGGCGGCCCTTCAAGTGGCAGTGGATCCTCTGGACCTGGCTCATCCCCCTGATGCAGCCCTTCGTCGTCTGGGACGGCGTCGTCTCCTGGCTGCGCGTCTACTCGGTCGAGGAGCTGCGCGAGCTGGTCGCCGGGATCGAGGCGCCCGACTGGGAGTGGGAGATCGGCACCATCAAGCTGGGCGAGGCCCCCGCCCACGCCACCTACCTGCTGGGCCGGCCCGTCGAGCCCGCCGCCGCCTGAAGCTCAGAGCCACTCGGGCGACAGGGCCGCGACGCCGATCATGCCCGCGCAGGTGAACAGCACGATCACGCTGATGTAGCCGAGCCCGATCAGCACGCAGGTGCGGCCTTGAAGGGCCGTCTCGGGCTTGCCCAGGAAGTAGGCGCCCAGGGCGAAGCCCGCCGGCCAGAAGAAGATCGAAAGGGCGTACAGCAGCAGGGCGCTGCCCTCTGGGGCGAGGACCCGCTCGGGGCTCTCGGCGCGAAAGCGGGCCACCCGGCGGAAGGCGAAGGTCGCCACCAGGCCCGCGCAGGCGATCCAGCCCACCATCACGATCAAGCAGGCCAGGACCATGATCAGCAGGGGCATCAGGCTCTCGGACACGGGCGGCCTCGGGTGGGAAGGCGGAGGAGGAGGAGCAGGGGCAGCAGCATCCCCCAGGCACCCTTGCCCCCGCAACCGCCCTCGCCTTCGGCCTCATGGCGGCTGCCGGCGAGCTCCTCTCCCGAGTCCGGATCCGGATCCGGATCCGGCTCGTCTGGCTCTTCCGGATCGGGGTCCGGATCGGGGTCCGGCTCAGGCTCAGGCTCAGGCTCCTCCTCCGGCTCGTGCCAGGCCTGGATCAGGAAGGCCTGCGGCACCTCGCGGGAGGAAGAGACCCAGTCCGTCCCGTCCACGCGCAGCTGGGAGGAGCCCCCGCCGTCGAGCATCATCGTCGTCACCGCCCCCCAGGCGATCAGCTCGTCCTCGGCGAACTCCTGGGTCGCCAGCTCGCTGACGAAGAACAGCAGCGTCCGGTAGCCCCCCTCGTGCGGATCCTTGACCCCGGCGAAGGTGCGCTGGACCCAGGAGCTGGCGCTCTTGTCCGCCTCGGGGTGCAAGGCCACCACCTGCTCGGGCGCCGACTCCGGGTTGTCCAGGCTGGCCGCGTCCGCATCGACGATGGCCGCCCGGCTGGCGCTGTTGCGGATGTGCAGCGAGCGCTGCTGGCCGACATACTCGCTGGTCGTGCCGTAGCCGGCGTGGACGTAGCCGTAGGGGTCGGCGCGCAGGCCGAAGGCGGGCGAGGTCGGGTCGCTGGCCGTGCTGAAGAAGGCGCCGTTCACCATGGCGAAGCGGCCCTCGGCGGCAGAGGCCCGGTCCCAGAAGCCGGGGATCGTGTGCCGGTTCAGCTCGCTGCCCGAGGGGTCCAGCACCGAGCTGACCGTGGCCTGGGTCAGGTCCACCACCAGCACGTAGTCCGGCGCGCCGTCTGTCCACGGCTGCTGGTAGAGCTGCACCCCGGGCGCCTCGGCGATCAGGGTGTAGGTCGAGACCAGCGGAGCCGCCGCGAGCGAGGGCCCCGGGCCCGCCTGGGCGGAGGAGAGGATGGAGAGGAGCGCGAGGAGCATCGTCCGATGGTAGCCGAGCGCGTCGGTGGAGGTGGAGGCATCTCGGTAGACGATCCGATCGCGCGCGGCTGACGCGAGAGGATGGGACCGTCGAGCCCCCTCCTCCCGTCGTCGACTTCAGCTCGGCGCTCTCGAGCGAGGTCTCCTACTGAATCCCGGCTCCAAGGTGGCCCCGGTCGGAGGTCGGGCCTGGAGTGTGCCGGATGCGCCCAAGCGGCCGCGGGGGTCCTCCTCGCGCCACGTCTCCCCGCCTCCAAGGCGGAGTCGCACTGAATGAGAGTGACCCTGGGCGGAGCCGCACCGAATGAGAGTCCAGAGCCCCTCCGTGGCCTTCAAGGAGCGACATCGACCCCAAAACACCCCAATTCGGGCAGCGCCGGCCCGATCCACTCTCACTCGGTGCCTCTCCGCCGCCGCTGACTCTCACTCGGTGCCTCTCCGCCGCCGCTGACTCTCACTCAGGTCCACTCCTCCGCCCTTGACCTGCCCCCCGGGCCGCGGCGGCGTCCGCCTTCGCCGGTGCCAGCCTCAGACCGGCGGCGGGAAGACCCAGGCCGCCGGCGCCGCCACCTCGACCTCGGGGTCGGCCTGCATCGTCCCCAGCAGCGCCCGCCGCTCCGCCGTCCAGCCGTTCTCCGGCCGCGCCGCCTGGATCAGCGCCGCCAGGCCCACCCGGCGCAAGCGGGCGTCGCTGTGGCCAGCCAGGCGCCGCGCCAGGCGGTCGCCGTAGAGGAAGCTGCCCACCGCGGCCATGGCGGCGGCGATCGCGTCCTGGTGGAGGTGCCCGCGCGCGCTGAGCCGCTCGAGGCCGGCGGCGAAGCCCAGGTCGTCGCTGACCTTGGCGAGCAGGGGAACGGCGAGCCCGGCCGCGAGCCGATCGGCCTCCAGCGCCGGCAGCAGGGCCAGGCCGAGCTGCTTGTGGTGAGGAGGCGCCCAGTGGTGCAGGGCCGCGCAGAGGTGCTGGATCAGCGCCGCGCTCGTCTCCCGCCGCGGCAGCAGGCCCGCCAGGCGCGCGACCACCGGGGGCACCTCGCCGGGCTGCATGCGCACCAGCACCGCCGAGAAGGCCCGCGCCGCCTCGGAGGGATCGGGCGTGCCCAGGTGCCGCAGCAGGGCCGAGAACAGGACCCGCCGCTGGTCGCGGATGGGCGAGCCGCCGACCACGTCCAAGAAGCCCAGCCGAGCCAGCGCCTGCGGTCGGGAGAGGACCTCGGCGAACAGCGCGCAGAGGCGCGCGTCCGCCGGCTCGGAGAGGCGCAGCATCGGGATCGAGAGCAGACGGCTGGCCAGCACCGGGTCGGGGTCCCGGGCGGCGGCCTCCAGCAGGGCCCAGGCCGCCGGGTCCTCGATGTGATCCCACAGCGCCCGCAGCAGGGCGATCCGCACATCGCGATGAAGCGGCTGCTGGCCCTTCTCGATCAGCAGCTCGCGGGCCTGCGCCCCGCCCAGCTCGCCCATCAGGCGCAGCACCTCCTTGGCCACCGTCACCCGCTCCAGGGGCACGGCCGCCAGCCGCGGCAGCACCTCGGCCCGCGGCAGCTCCATCAGGCAGCGGCGCAGGGCGTAGGCCGCGATCCGGGCGCGGTCGTCCCCCATGCAGGCCAGCAGCTCGTCGAGGCCCTCCCCGCCGTCCAGGGAGGGCAGGGCCCGCAGGGCGATGTCTCGCACCGGGGGGCGGGGGTCCGAGGCGTAGCGGATCAGCAGGGCCGCCGGCGCCAGGGCCAGGGCCGCGAGGCGCTCGATCGCCCAGCGGCAGGTCGGCACATCCCGCTCCGGCTCGTCCAGCAGCCCGCAGAGCTGGCTCGCGTACAGCGCCTGCTGGGCCGGCGTCCAGCCCTGCATGGACAGTCCGAAGTCCAGCACCCAGTGGGTCCGTCCGCTGGCGAAGCGGCCCTGCATCGGCTCGCCCCGCAGCAGCGGATCCAGCAGATCCGTCCGCGAGACCGCCAGCAGGCGGGCCACCCGCGGCAGGCAGGCCACGCTGCGATCCTGCTCGAAGAGGGCCAGGGCCCGCGCCTGGAAGCGAGGCCGATCGAAGCGGGCCAGCAGCTCCAGAAACACACCCAGCACCGCCAGCGAGGGCATCGCACACAGCCCGTCCATCGCCTGCAGCGTGGCGCTCATATGACGCACCCGCTCGCCCAGGCCATGGATCAGCGAGAGCACCGCCGCCGCCCGCTCGGTGCGGGCCCAGCGCTCCACCAGGCCGGCCAGCACCGGATCCAGCCGTCGCACATCCTGCACGCTCAGCCGCGCGCCCAGCGCCGCGCCGTCCACGCTGCCCCGCACCCGCAGGACCCGCACCAGCAGCTCCATCCCCCGCTCGGGCTCCCCCGCCAGCACCCGCGAGGCCAGCACCTGGGCCGCCCGGGCCGTCGGGGCCGAGAGGTCCGCGGCCGCCAGGGCCTCGTCCACCACCGCTTCAACCTCGGGCAGCAGGGCCTTCGGCAGGCGCGAGGGCGGCAGCGTCCCCAGCGCGCCCAGCATCGCCAGCCGCACCGGATCCTGCTCGTTCTTGCGCTTACGCGTCGCCGCCAGGGCGGCAGAGGCGGCCGCCCGGTCGTGGCGCACCGTCGCGAAGAGCAGGCCCAGGCCGATCGCCCGCTGCTCGCCCTCGGGGTGGCGCAGCCAGTCCTGGAGCTGGACCTCGGCCTCCTCGTAGGGCAGCAGGGCGGCGTAGGCGCGCCGCTGCTCGGGCCGGCTGACCAGGTGCTCGACCTCCTCCAGGTGCCGACGAGCCTCGCGCTCGCGCAGCTCCCGCGGCAGATCGTGCAGGCGGTGGACCGGGATGCAGCCCTTGCCGTCCCGCGCCGCCGTCGACCAGCGAAGCCAGGCCCGCTCCCGCTCCGGGGCCGGCATCCCCTCGGCGGCCCCGAAGAGGAAGGCCCCCCAGGAGCCCGTCCCGCGGCTCAGCCAGTGGCGGACCAGCGCCTGCCGATCCTCGGCGGGCATCCGCCGCAGCCACTGCCTCCCCTCGCTCCCCTCCGCCAGGCAGGCCGGGGCGTGCTCCACCGCCCAGCGCAGCCGCTCCAGCCCCAGCCGCTCTGCCCGGACGAAGCGCACCAGCCCGAAGAGCCCCGAGAGCGGGGCCGGCAGGCCCATCCCCTGGCGGGCGCGGACCAGGTCGAAGGTGCGCCCCGGCCGCAGCACCGCCAGGCGGGCCAGCGAGGCGCGGATCGGCTGGGCCTGCCCCGCGTCGGCGAAGAGCGCCTCCACCAGGTCCAGCGCCCGGTCCGGATCCGCCTCCACCAGCGCCGGCAGGATCGCCCGGACCCGCCAGTCCTGCCGCCGATCCACCCCCAGCCCCGGCGAGGGCCGCAGCGCCTCCACCGCCAGCCCCGGGTGCGCCCGGGCCAGCCGCAGCCAGGCCGAGGGGCTGCCATGCTCGGAGAGCAGCCCCAGCGAGCGCCGCACCACCGCCTCGCTGCACAGCGGCAGCCAATCCAGCCAGTCGGGCTGCTCGGCCGTCGCCCGCTCCACCACCAGCGCCTCGACCGCCGGAGCCGGGCGCCGGGCCAGCACCCGCCCCGCCAGGCGAGGCGCGAAGCGGCTGTCCGCGTGATCCCGCAGGGCGTCCGCCACCACCTCGGCCGGCCCGCAGCGCCGCAGCAGCGACCAGGCCCGCCCGCGCACCAGGCGGGAGCGGTCGTGCGTCGCCCGCCGCAGCGCCGGCCAGTCCCCCGTCGAGGCCAGCCCGATCAGCCCCAGCCAGCGGCGCCAGGGCTCGGCGTGCGACACCAGCGCCTGGATCTCCGCCCGCGCCGACTCATCCCCGGCGGCCGCGGCCCGACCGAGGCGGTGGAGGGCCTGCCGGCGGGCCGGGTGCGAGAGCTCGTCGAGGACCATGGCGACTCCGAGGCGGGGTCCGGCCTCGTATCCGCCCGCTCAGTCGTCGACCGGCTCCAGGCCCACGATGTGGTCCTTCATCGCCTGGATCACCTCGGGAGCGTGCCCCTGCCAGTCCCGCAGCTCGCCCAGCACCCGCAGCGGCGCCTGCGAGCGGTAGGACCTCGTCGGGTTGCCCGGGAAGCGCTTGTCCGTCAGGTTCGGATCGTCCACGAACTCGCCCGTCGGCTCCACCTCGTAGATCCGCCCCCTCCCCTCCCCCTTGGCCAGCTCCGCCCCCCAGGTCGCCGCGTCCAGCGTCTCGGTGAAGTACACCCAGGGCGAGCGCCGCTCCGTGTAGTTCGAGGAGTAGCCGGGCTGGATCAGATCGCCCGGGCTGAGGTCGGCGCGGGTGCCGTGGAAGAAGCGCCGTGGGGGGGTGGTCATCGCGGCCTCCGAGTGGAGCGGGCCTTCTACGCACCCCCATCCGCCCGTGTCAACCTGATTGGTGCGGTCCATCGCTTTGGGGGTCCGGGGGGCCGAGGGCGAGCGCCCAAGCGCCCGATACCCGGACACGCGCGCCACCGGCACGGCCCTTGCACCACCTGGAGCCACCCAAGGAGCCCCCATGCCCGCATCCACCTGGAGAGCCCTGCTCGCGCTCGCCCTGCCGACGACCGCCTGCATGGGTCAGGACTTCTCCGTGACCGTCAACCCCACCTGCACCTGCTACGACTCCACCTACCTCTCCGACCTGTTCGCCGACGAGGACACCTACGCCCTCACCTGGGACGAGCGCTGGCGGGACGGCCTCTCCGAGCTGCTCAGCCTGCGGGCCTTCACCTGGAACTACGACGAAGAGAGCGCCGTCTGGGAGTCCCCCACCATCGGCGCCGACGCGTACCGCGACCCCGCCGACGGCAACCAGGCCTACTGCGAGGTCTGGTCCGGAACCTGGCTCGGGGCTCCGTTTCACGACTGGGCGGACGATGTCCGGTCGACTCGGGTCGGGGTGACGGATCTCAGCTTCGCGTACTGCGACCAGCACCTGCGGACGTGGATCGCGAGTGAGGATGTCGAGGTGTACAGCTGGTAGGGGGGGTGGGGGGTGGGAGCAGCAACATTCGCGGGTTCTGGGTGTCACCGACACCTTCGACAGGTCTTGGCTTACCCGCGTCGATCGCGGCCAGGTCGAGGCCCTGTTCCGCCTCGCCTTCCTCGCCGCGGGCGCCAACCCCATCCTCATCCGTCCTGAGGGCATCGGGACGTCCATGATCGCGAGCAACGTCGCCTACCAAGCCTTGCTCCCCGGCGACACCATGCGCTTCGTGATTGCCGCGCCGCCGCCATCCTGGGCGACCTCCCCGCCCAGGAAGGCGCCAGCGCCCTGCGTCGCCACATCGCCCGCTACGCCCGCCCCCTAGTTTCATCATCGACGAGATCGGCTACCTGACCAACACCAGCCGCTATGCCCACCTGATCTTCGAGGCGAGCATGCGGCGCTACGTCGACGGCCACAAGCCCATCCTCGTCACCACCAACCGGATCTTCCAGGGGTGGAACGAGGTCTTCCTCAGAGGATCCCGCGTCGTCACCCTCGTCGAACGGCTGGTCCTCAGCTCCGAGGTGCTGACCATCGGGGGCAAGTTCTACCGGCTCAAGGGGGCAGAGGACACCGCTCAGCAGCGTGCTCGGGCTAGGACCAAAGCCAAGTCGACCGGGCGGTGATGACTGGGGCGGGGATTGCACCGAATGGGCGTGGGCTTGGAGCATCGACAACAGGCCTTGTTGTAGCCTCGCTGCTACAGTGCGGGCGCGAGAGCCTGTTGAAGCCAATTGCAGTTTTCGGAAGCCATCATCTTGTGCACCCAACGCTTGTGCCGGTCAGCTTCGACCGCGAATCGGCCGTCTGTCAGCAGCGGGCAGTTGGGCGGCTGCCTCAAACAGGCCACCCCTCAGCGCAAATCGGCAACTCGCCGTTGTTTCGCCTGATGGCATTGATCAGCCGCTTGGTATCGGTCGGCGTCTGGGTGATCACCAGTCCGCAGACCGCAACATCACCCCAAGTCGACGACATTGGACCAACAGTCTCTTGGCATGGAACTCCAAGGTAGTCCGCCTGCCCCGACGCACCTTCGACAGCCGCCAGTATCTGGTTCGCGAACGACCTTATCTCCTCCTTCGTGCCGACCAGGAACGACTCGTCGTGGCCCGTTTCGAACATGATTGCCGGCATGGACTCTGTCATTGCGCCACCTCGATGTACGCCTAACGCCAGCGCTAACTTGCGGCCCACCAGCGCCCCGCCTACCACCACCCGCCCAGCGCCCCGCCACTGACGTTGCTGCCGTCAGTTTCAGCGCGTCGTTATGTTTCGCCCACGGCGGTCGGCGGCTAAGAGTGGCGGAAGCGCCGATTGGTAAGCACCGTCCCATCCCCAGGCCCAAGAACCCGACCGACCGAATCGGAGTGCGCTTCCAAGACGGGGTCGCCCACGAGCTGGCAGTCCGTACTCTCGGTCTGCCGGTGGAATGCGGAGCAGGCCTCGGTGGTGCTCGAGGAGTTCGATCGCAGCGGTCTTGGCCTGGCAGGCTTCCCTCGTCTTCACGGCCTGTGTCCGCAGCGGATCCGGACGTGGCGCACGCTGCTGTGGGGGCCAGCGGAGCGGCGGCTTCCCCGCGAGGCCAGCGGGGCCTTCGCGGAGCGCGTGGCCCAGCCGCTGCCCGAGGCCGTGGAGTCGCCGCGGCTCTCGAACCGTTGCCCGACAGGCCAGATCATCGAGCCCACAGGAGCCGATACGGCGCGGGGCCTCGACCTGCTCCTCTGCACCTTCGAGGGCGTGTGATGCTGAGGCCGATGGGGGAGCGCATCTTCCTGGCGATCCAGCCGGTGGACCTCCGGGCGTCCCGTCACAGCCGCCCCTGGGCGCGTCGAACCGCCGCAGCCGCCCGTGAAGCCAGCAGCGGGCTCAACGCGACTGCTGTCCCCGCGCGGGGACAGCCGCAGCACCCCGCCGCTCTCGGGCGATGTCCGCCTCGCCGCGGCTGGTCTCCGCCTCGGCCTCAGTCTCCGAGCTCCAGGGAGGGCAGAGCTCCCACGATCTTCATCGTCTCCAGGCTGACCGTGATGACCCGCAGCAGCAGCGAGAGCGGGTAGCGCGGATCGCCGACCGTCTCGGTCGCCCAGGCGTTGGCGTCCTTGACGATGCCACTGGCCTTGTCGGTGGTGACGGCCTGGCGCTCCATGACCCACTCGATGGCCGACTTGCCGTTGACGACGTACTCGTAGGCCGACAGCGGGATGTCGCGGACGGTGAAGAAGGCGTTGTAGTGGACGACCGTCTTGTCCTTTCCCTTGCCGAACTTCATCTTCTCGACGCGGAGCTGGGTCGGCGTCGGCTTTGCCGGGCCCTCGACGCGGGCGGGGTGCTCGGGCACGGACTCGTAGCCGACGTGCAGCTCGCCCAGGGCCCGGCCGGCCGTCACGAAGGCGCGGAAGGCCTCCACCGTGGGGGCGCGCGGGATGCGCGGCAGCTCCTTGCCGAGGTTGTCAGCGTAGCGCTCGCGGTACTCCGGGGAGTGGAGGACGCCGTAGACGTAGTAGAAGAGGTCCTCCTTGGTGATGGGCTCGCCGGGGTAGGCCTCCTGGAAG
>ERZ761602.7613-NODE-7613-length-11375-cov-4.294965_pt1 | contig 11375 bp, 10 predicted proteins | sample MGYA00512165_ERZ761602 | MGnify/ENA primary metagenome ERZ761602 (study PRJEB28899, sample SAMN02445085) | bioreactor sludge metagenome | biome: EBPR sludge; isolation source: Thorneside wastewater treatment plant | place: Australia: Brisbane, Thorneside... | reverse complement strand
GTGTTCGGGGGAGACGAGCCGCACGTTGCCGGCGGGAACGCGGATCGAGTCGATGAAGTCCTGCATCGCCTGCGGGGCCGGGCGCGTGAACAACGTCACGACAATCTGCGCCAGGAACGCCGCCGGGATGCCGAAGATGCCGACCGAGATATTGTTGATGCCCCAGATGTAGGCGACATCGCGGCCGCGGATCTTCACGATCGTGACGGCATCGCCGAGCATGCCCTTCAGCCACGGACCGTAGAACTCGGTCGTGACCAGGAAGAACATGCACGCGCCGAAGCCGAAGATCAGTCCGGCCAGCCCGCCCGCCGTGTTCGTGCGCTTCCACCAGATGCCGAGCACGAGGCCCGCGAACAGGCCCGAGGCGGCGATCGAGAACGCCCACGACACGAGGAACAGGATGTCGGCGCCGAGCGTGCCCGACACGTAGGCCGCGATGACCGCGACGACCAGCAGCAGGACGCGCGAGACGATCAGCCGCCGCCGGGTATCCGCCTTGGGATCGACCATGCGGTAGTAGATGTCGTGGCTGAGCGCGTTGGCGATCGCGAGCAGCAGGCCGTCGGCGGTCGAGAGCGCCGCCGCGAGGCCGCCGGCCGCAACGAGGCCGGAGATCACGTAGGGCAGGCCCGCGATCTCGGGCGTCGCCAGCACGACCGCGTCGGTGTGCAGGCGGAACTCCGCGAGCTGCAGGATGCCGTCGCCGTTGCCGGTCACGCCCTTGCACAGCGCGTACTGGGCGGCCGCGTTGGCCGCGTCGCACGCGCCGACGAGGCCGATCTTGCCCCAGCTCGCGACCCAGCCCGGAAGCTGCGCGACCTGCTGGCCGATCAGGTTCTGATAGACCTCGAACTTCGCGAACGCCGCGTAGGCCGGCGCCGTGAAGTAGAGCAGGAAAATGAAGAAGATCGACCAGCCCACCGATTCGCGCGCCTGGCGCACCGACGGCGTCGTGAAGTAGCGCATCAGGATGTGCGGCAGCGACGCGGTGCCGAGCATCAGGCAGAAGATCAGCGCGAAGTAGTTGATCGCCGCCGTCATGTTGACGCTGCCGTCGTTCGCGAGGAACGCGGAGGCGTGGCGCGCCGCGAGCGGCACTTTCAGCGTCTCCTCGAACGCCGCGATCTTCTCGAGCACCTGGCCGTACATGAGCTGCGGCACCGGCACGCCGGTGACCTTCGCCGACAGGTACACGACCGGCACCAGGTAGGCGATGATCAGGATGATGTACTGGGCCACCTGGGTCCAGGTTACCGCCTTCATGCCGCCGAGCATCGAACACACGAGGATGCCGAGCAGGCCGACGAAGCACGACACCTGGAAGCCGCTGAGCGCGACGAAGCCGAGATTGACGGCGCCGATGTCGAGGAATCGCTGCGTGATGATGCCGACGCCGACGATCTGCGCGACGACGTAGGTGAACGAGGCGGAGATCAGCACCAGCACGGCGATGAAGCGCGCGAGGTTGCCGCCGTAGCGGGCGGAGAAGAAGTCCGGCACCGTGTACTGGCCGAACTTGCGCAGATAGGGCGCCATCAGTACCGCGACGAGCACGTAGCCGCCGGTCCAGCCGAGCACGAAGGCGAGGCCGCCATAGCCGCCGAAATAGAGCGAGCCGGCCATGCCGATGAACGAAGCGGCGCTCATCCAGTCCGCGCCGGTCGCCATGCCGTTGTAGAACGCGGGCACGGATCGCCCGGCCACGTAGTATTCGCCGAGCTGGGCGGTGCGCGAGAGCCAGCCGATCAGCGCGTAGACGCCGATCGTCAGGAAGATGAAGCAGTAGCCGATGATTTTGTTCGGCACGCCGACCTGCTCGAGGATGCCGAGCAGCACCGTGGTGCCGAGGAACACGCCGGTATAGATGCCGTAGATCTTGCCGAGGTTCTGAAGAAAGCCGCCTTCGAGCTTCATGGCCTTTACCCCTGATCCGCGCTTATTCGTCGGAGACGCCGAACTCTTCGTCGATCTTGTCCTGGGCCTTTGCGTTCCAGAAACAGAGCACGACGAAGGCGATCAGCGATCCTTGCGCGGCCATGTAGAAGCCGAGCGGGAACCCGATGATCTTGATCTTGTTGAGCGACGGCGCGAACAGGTGGATGCCGAAGCTGAAGATGAACCAGAGGATCATGATGATCCACATCAGCTTCGAGGTGCGCGCCCAGTAGCTCTGCATCTTCTCGCGCGAGAGCGCCTGCTGGGGCGCCGTGCCGGCCGTTTCCGCCATGGTCTTCCCTCCAAATGCGGGCAACGCGGCGCGCACGCTGCGCGCCGGATCGACAAAGCCAAGATCTTCCCGAGGAAACGCCCGTTGTTGCGCGGGTCGAGCCCGCCTGCGGACGCTTCCCTCCCTTCAGGTTCTTCTCTTTGTTATGGGTCAGGATGCTATAAGGCTCGGGCCGCTTTCAATGGGCCACGCCCGTCCTGCGTCAAAGTTGCGCGCAGATTCCGTGGACGATCGGATGCTCCAGCGCCTTCGCGACTACTTCTTCCAGCCGAAACTGCGCACCGCCGACGCGCTGCGCGATTTCGTTTCGAGCCAGGCTTCGTATCTCGCGCAGCGCACGAGCCTCGAATTCTCGCGCAATACCTTCGCCTATTCGCATCAATACATGATGTACCAGGATTCGTTCCTCGACGAGATGCGCAAGTGCCGGTGGGAATCGTTCGCGGCCCTGGTCGAGGACATGCTCGTCGCGGTCGAGGGGAAGGTGCGCCCGCCCGAGGCGAAGGATGCGGAAAACGTGGCGGCCGCCCTCGCCGGCATGGCGCGAGCGATCCTCGAGCGCTACGAGCGGCCGGCGCATCGCCCCGGCGGCTGGGACGACGTGCTGACCCGGATCGCGGCGCGTCTCGCGCAGGCGCGGCTCGCGCCGCCCAAGGCGCCGAACGAAATCGCCGCGGTCGCCGCCGGGCGACTCTACGTGCTGATGCCGGTCCATTCCGACAATCCGCAGAAGGACCGCGAACTGGTGGACGGCGCGGTGCGGTTCGGCTTCGCGGGTTTCGCCGCCAAGCTCTTCGACGCGCTGGAACCCGAGCCGGTGCGCGCCGATCTGCTGGCGCGCGCGGCGGGATGACGGGCCCATGCATTCGCTGACAGCCATTTTCCGCCGCCGCGCCGGCGACGAGGCCGTGGCGCCGGTGGCGCGGGTGGGCGCGGCCGCCACCGTTCGCGAGGCCGTGGAGGCGATGGCCGCCGAGCGCGCTTCGGCGGCGCTCGTCGTCGACGACGGCGGGCGCACGCTCGGCATCGTGACCGAGCACGACGTGGTGCGCCGGGTCGCGTTCAGACTCGCGCCCGACACACCCGTCTCCGCGGTGATGACGGCGCCGGTCGACGCGATCCGCGCCGACGATTTCGTCTACCACGCGATCGCGCGGATGCGGCGGCGGCGCCTCCGCCACATGCCGATGACCGGCGCGGACGGGCGCGTGTCCGGCGTGCTCGATCTCCACCGCGCCTATGCCGGCGCCATCGCGGGCATGGTCGATCTGATCGACCAGCTCACGCACGAGGAGACGCTGGAGGGCCTGAAAGCCGTCAAGCGCGCGCAGGTGGCGCTGGCCGAGGCGCTGTTCGCGGAATTCCTGCCCGCGCCCGAAATCCAGTCGCTCCTCACCGACGTGAACCGCGACATCTACGCGCGCATCGCCGCCCTGCTGCTCGCCGAAATGCGCGAAGGCGGCTGGGGCGGGCCGCCGGTGCGCTTCTGCATCATCGTGATGGGCTCCGGCGGCCGCGGCGAGAACTATCTCTATCCGGACCAGGACAACGGCTTCATCCTCGACGACTACCCCGACGACGCGCACGGCGCGGTGGACGCCTGGTTCGTCGAATTCGCGCAGCGCATGACGGCGGCGCTCGACGCGGTGGGCATTCCGTTCTGCAAGGGCTTCGTGATGGCCACGAACCCGCTCTGGCGCAAGACACGGACGCAGTGGCGCGAGCAGATGGGCGTCTGGTTCCGCCAGCGGATGGGGCACAGCGCGCGCTTCGCCGATATCTTCTTCGATTTCGTGCCCGCCTGGGGCGAGGCGTCCTACGCCGAGGAGCTGCGCGGCTTCGTGACGCCGCTGATCGCCGAACACCGCAATTTCCTGCGCGACATCGAGGACCTCCAGAAGGATTACGCGACCGGCCTCGGCTGGTTCGGACGCATCCGCACCGAGAGCGACCGGCGCGGCGAGATCAATCTGAAATACCGCGGGACGCTGCCGCTGGTGGATTCGGTGCGCATCCTCGCGCTGCTCCATCGCGTGCCGGCGACCTCGACCACCGCGCGCATCGACGGCCTCGCCGAGAAGGGCGTGCTGAGCCGCGACGAGCAGGACGAGCTGCAGGGCGCGTCCCGCCACATCACGCGCCTGCTGCTGCGCCAGCAGCTCGCCGACTTCAAGGCCGGCCGCACCGTCGGCAACCACGTGCCGTTGCGCGCGATGTCGCGGATGGAAAAAAGCCGCCTCGTCGATTCGTTCCGCGCCATCGAGCGCATCCGCGAGAAGGTCGCGGTCGACATCGGCGGACGGACCCTCTAACCCGTTCGAACGAACACGGACCGGGGCGGCGCGCCTTCGGTCCGCGGTCGTCCGCGCCGGGCGGCGCGGCGCGCTACGAGATCTTGATCGTGACGCTGCCCTTGCCGCTGCGCTCGACGAGGTCGTAGAGCGCCTTGGCGTCGCGCGGCGCGAGACGCACGCAGCCATGCGAGGCCGGGCGGCCGAGGTTACGCACCGCGCCGGTCGCGTGGATCGCGTGGCCGTTGTTCGTGAAGAACAGCGAGTTCGGCATCGGCGCGTTGTCGTATTTGCGCGAGTAATGCATTTCCTTCATCAGCAGCACGCGGAACGAGCCGCTCGGCGTCGCGTGGCCCTGCTTGCCGGTCGAGACCTTGAACACGTGGCGCTTCTCGCCGTCGACGAAGACGGTCATGCGCTGCGTGGACTTGTCGATCTGGATGACGACCCGGCCGTGCTCGGGGCCGTCCGTACTGCGCGCCTGGGCGCCGCCGGTGAGGATGAGGATGGCGGCCAGCGTGACCAGCGCGCCTTTGGCCGCCCGCAGCGGCCGGATGCATTTGCCGAAAAACGCGAACATGAACGTGCCCCGTTCGATTGGTTGAGGCGGCGCCCCCGTCGGGCGCGGCGCCGGGATTTCCCGCATCCTAGGCGGGGCCGTCCCGGCGCGCAGTGACTGCGGTCACCGCTCCCCTGTGATGTGGGCCACAGGCGCCGTCAGACGATGCGGATCGTCGTGTTCTCGAGGCCCATCTGCTGCACGAGGTCGTAGACGCGCTTGGCGTTCTCGGGCGAGAGGCGGATGCAGCCGTGCGAGGCCGGGCGGCCGAGCTGCTTCAGCGCCGTGGTCGCGTGGATCGCGTGGCCGACGCGCGTGAAGAAGATCGTGTGCGGCATCGGCGTGTTGCCATATTTCACCGAGATCGCCATCTTGTGCATGCTCGACGGGCGGAACGTGCCGGCCGGCGTGTCGTAGCCGGCGCGGCCGGTCGAGACGACGAATTCGTGGCGCTTCTCGCCGGCGACGTAGACGGTCATGCGCTGCGTCTTCTTGTCGATGACGATCTCGACCTTGCGCGCGTCGTTGCCGACGGTGGAGGCGGCCTGGGCGGCGCCGGCCATAAGGCCGAAGGCGGCCGCGGCCGCGATGCAGGTGCGCCAGAGCGTGTGGGCGAAGCGGAACATGGTGGGGTCATCCCTTGCCGGTTTGCGGCGCGCGCCGTTCGCGCATCGCCGATCACGGGCGCGAAGCTAGGGCGACGGCGCCCGCGGCGCAGTGACGGCCGGCACCGGATAGCTGTGAAGCGGATCACAGGGCGGAGCCGGCCGTTCCCGCCGGCGGTGCGCTGGCCTTCCGGCCGCGGCGACCCTAGATCGCGGAGCGCTGCCCGCCCGCCCCGTCCACCGCCGGAAAAGCCATGGCCCGCTACAAGCAGACCCGAATCGAGCGCCGCCTCGAGGACTACATTCTCGCCAGCGGCCTGCGCGAGCACCCGGCTCAGAAGGCGCTGCGCGCCGCCACGGCCCGGATGCCGATGGGCGGCATGCAGATCGGCGCGCCGCAAGGCGCCTTGATGGCCCTCCTCGCCCAGGCGATCGGCGCCCGGCGCTGCATCGAAATCGGCGTCTTCACCGGCTACAGCGCGCTGAGCGTGGCGCTCGCGCTGCCGCCGGACGGCCGCATCGTCGCCTGCGACGTGAGCGAGGATTACACGGCGGTCGGGCGCAGGTTCTGGGCGCGCGCGGGCGTCGCCGGGAAGATCGACCTCCGCCTCGGGCCGGCCGTCGAAACCGTGAACGCGCTGCTCGCCGCGCGCGAGGCCGGCCGCTTCGACTTCGCGTTCATCGACGCCGACAAGACGAACTACGACGCCTACTACGAGGGTTGCCTGAAGCTCTTGCGGCCGGGCGGCATCGTCGCGGTCGACAACGTGCTGTGGGGTGGCAGCGTCGCCGATCCCAAGCGCAACGACGCCGACACGCGCGCGATCAAGCGCCTCAACGCGAAGATCCGCAAGGACGAGCGCGTGACGATGTGCCTGGTGCCGATTTCCGACGGCGTGACGCTCGCGCTGAAGCGCTGAGCTTTTGGCCGGAAGCGCCGGCCTGCGGGAAACACCTATGATCCGGCCGGCCAAGGGCGGCGTATCCCGACCCGGTTGCATCAAAACCAGGGAGTAAGGGAATGTACCGCACTATCACGCGTCTCGCCGCCGTGGCGCTCGTGGGCGCCGTCCTCGGCGCCTGCTCGACCATGTCGACGATGTCGCCGCGTCCCGCGCCGGCTCAGCCGGTGGCGGCCAACACGATCGTCGACGTGGCCGCCAAGGCCGGCACCTTCAAGACGCTGCTGGCCGCCGCGCAGGCGGCCGGGCTCGTCGACACGCTGAAGAGCCCCGGCCCGCTCACCGTCTTCGCGCCGACCGACGACGCCTTCGCGAAACTGCCGAAAGGCACCGTCGAATCGCTGTTGAAGCCGGAGAACAAGGACCAGCTCGCGCGCATCCTCAAGCACCACGTGGTGCCGGGCAAGGTGATGTCGAAGGATATCGCCGGCAAGCGCCTGGCCGCCGACACGGCGGCCGGGACCAAGCTTCCGATCGACGCGCGCCGCGGCGTGCGCGTGGGCAACGCCCATGTGACGACCGCCGACGTCGAGGCTTCGAACGGTGTCATTCACGTCGTCGATCACGTGATCCTGCCGCCGAAGTAGCGGACGCTCACGGCGGGGGCAGGGCCGCTTGCGCGAGCCCTGCCCCTTCTTTTCGGGTTCTCGGCGTCCCACGGTGCCGTGATCAACGGTCGGCGGCCGGCGGTTCGCCGAACTCATCCAGCGCGATCGGCGGCGTGCCGGTATCGCCGCCGCCGGCGCGCAGCCGCGCGCCCCCTTCGCGCGCCAGCGCGACATATTGGCGCCGGCTTCGCTCGATCTCCATGTCGCGGAGCTCTTCGAGATCGATCAGCGCGCTGTGCGCGCCTTCGGTTACGCGCAGCAGCTCGTCGAGCTTGATCTGCAGCGCGTGCTGGTCGCGGTTCTGCGTGTTCTGGATCAGGAACACCATCGGAAATGCCGCGATCGAGGTGCCGGTGTTGATCACGAGCTGCCACGTGTCGCTGAAACCGAAGACCGGCCCGAGCGCCGCCCAGCCGCCGACGATGCCCGCGGCAGAAGCAAAGGCGAGCGGATGGCCCGACGCGCCGGCCACGGAGCGGGCGAAGCAGGCGAAGATTCCGGAGTTCCCCATGATGGGCCGCGCGCGCCGGCGAGCGGCGCTATCCCGCGCTCAACGGAACAAGCGCCGGTCGAGCGCGATGCCGGCGAACAGGCCGAGCGCGAGCAAGAGCGCCGCGCGGGCCGAGACGGGATCGCGCGGCTGCTCGAAAGATCGCGCGGCACCGCCAAAGGTACGGCCGAGTTCCGTTCCGCCGGCGCGAGGCATGGCGCGCCGCTGCGGGGCATCGCCCTTTTCCGTTCCGTCGGCAATCGCCTGTTCCTTTCGCAGTGAGGAACGTCCGCTGTGAGCAGCGGCGACGACAGCAACGAGAGCGCCGGCACCTGGGTTCCCGCCGGAGCTCCGCCGCGCTGGGGCGGCATGCGATGCGCGGCACGCGAAACGCAGGGAATGCAGCCTCGTTCTTGCTGGGCGGCGTCCGCCGCGAGACGCAGGAAACAGGAGTACACGATGGGTCACCCGCAGAACCCGAGCGAATGCCAGCCCGACCAGACTCCGGACTGGAAGAAGAAACAGCAGGAGCAGCAGGACGAAGAGCGCCGCCGGCGGCAGCAGGGCGGCCATGAAGGGCCCGGCCGGCAGGGCGGGCAGACGTATCAACCGGGCCAGCGCTGACGGGGCCGTTCGGATGAAGCGAAAGGGGGGGGCCCAGGCCCCCCTTTTGCCGTTTCGCGCGCCGCGTGCGTCGCCCATGGGCCCGAACGGCGTCGGCGGTTCGGTTCGCGGGGGTGTGACGGACGTCGCTGCGTCGGCGTGTGAACCGGTTCACACTGGCCTCGAGAACGGCAAGTCGTTCCGGCGCCCTCGCCGGCCCGCATCTGCACCGCCACCCGCTCAACCCCTTCGCGCGCCCCCGCGCGCAAACGACAGGAGCACGACCATGAAACGCATGCTCGCCGCCGCGGCGCTCGCCGCGGCGACGCTTTCGGCCGCGTCCGTCGAGGCCGCCGCCGCACCCGTCACGTTCCTCTCCAAGACCTACGATTTGCAATGCCAGACGAACGCCAGCGACGGCACCGCGCTCAAGGTCCGCACCATGGTGAAGAACACGACCGGCCGGATCATCAAGAAGGGTACGCCGATCGCGATTCGCTACTCCATCGGCTACGGTCCGTATTGGACCAGAGCGCGCCCGCGCAACGTGAGCCAGATCGCCTATCGCGACGTGGCGGTGAACGACAGCATCGGCTTCGACCAGCCGCGCGGCATGCTCCGCTGCAGGGCGAGCGTGACGCTGCGCCAGGAGCTTCAGACGAAGATCCAGAGGCCGCATTGACCGTGGCGCCGCGGCGGCCGCGCGCACCGGCGCGCGGTCGTCGCGAACGACGCGGCGAACGGCTGAGGGCTACGCCGCGGCGACGAGCTTGCGCGTGATCGCCCGCGACAGCGGCACCGTGAAGCTGAACGTGGCGCCGTGGCCGGGGCGGCTCGCCACCCAGATGCGGCCGCCGAAGAACTCGATGATCTGCTTGCAGATCGGCAGGCCGAGGCCGGTGCCCTGCGGCTTCGGATCGTCGCGCTTCTTCACCTGCACGAAGCGCTCGAAGATGCGGTCTTGCCACTCGCGCGGAATGCCCGGGCCGTTGTCGCGCACCGAGACCTCGAGATAGTCGCCCTCGGCGCGGGCGCGCACCCAGATCCGCCCGTTCGCCGGCTCGGCGAATTTCACCGCGTTGGACAGCAGGTTGATGACGACCTGCGTCAGCCGGTCCTTGTCGGCGCGCACGAACGGCAGCCCCGGCGGCACGTCGCTTTCGAGCGCGATGTTCTTCTCGACGATGAGGCCCTGCACGGCCGCCACCGCATCCTGCACCACCGGGCCCGGATCGAAATCCGACATCTGCCATTCGAGCCGGCCGGCCTCGAGCTTGGCGAGGTCGAGAAGCTGGTTGATGAGCCGCGTCAGCCGCTCGGCCTCGCGCGCGATGATGCCGATGAAATTGGCGCGCTGGTCTTTGTCGAGCGCCGGATTGTCGAGCAGTATCTCGGAGAACGAGCGGATCGAGGTGAGCGGCGTGCGCAGCTCGTGGCTGACGGTGGAGAGGAAATCATCCTTGAGCCGGTCGAGCTCCTGGAGGCGGAGATTCGCCTCGCGCAATTCGCGCGTCGCCGCCTCGAGCTGCTGCGACTTCAACTCGAGCTGGCGGCTGTATTGCAGGATCTGCGAGGCCTCGTCGAGGATGCGCATCACCTCCTCGATGCCCACCATCTCGCCCTTGGCGACCGAGCCCACCATCACGCGCGCCGAGGCGGCGCCGATCGCGCCGGCCAGCACCCGCTCGGCGAAGCTGATGAGGTCGGCATCGGCCTCGCGCGCCTTCTCGAGATTGATGCCCCGCGCGCGCGCATAGTCCCGGAACGCCTGTTCCGCGCGCTCGTGGCCGACGAAGCGGGCGACGAGATCGCGCAGCTCGGTCAAGGTCGCGGTGCCGCGCCAGAACACGGTCTCGTGCGCGGCGCCGGTGCGGAACACGTCGACGAACTGCGCCGCCTGGATGCGCTCGATCGCGTCCTGGCGCGTGAGCAGCGAGACGCCTACATAGACGCCGATATTGGTGACGATGCTCCAGAACGTCGCGTGGCCGATCGCGTCGAAGCCGGCGAGGCCGAACAGCGCATAGGGCTTCAAGAGCTCGATGCCGAACGGCCCCTGCTCGACGAAGTCGAGCGGCAGCCAGCCCGAGCGCGCGAACGACGGCAGCAGCAGCGTGTAGGTCCAGATCGCGAAACCGGTGAGCAGGCCGGCGAACGCGCCGGCGCGCGTGCCGCCCTTCCAGAACATGCCGGCCACCATCGCCGGCGCGAATTGCGCCGCCGCCACGAACGAGACGAGGCCGATCGTCACCAGCGCGTAGGTCTCGCCGATCAGGCGATAGTAGAGATAGCCGAGCAGCACGATGACGATGATCGTGCCGCGCCGGATGCCGAGCAGCGTCTTCGTCAGATCGGCGCGCTGGGCGAGGCCGAACCAGCGGCTCCGCAGCAGCACCGGCATCACGAGATCGTTGCACACCATCGTCGAGAGCGCGATCGTCTCGACGATGACCATGCCGGTGGCCGCCGAGAGCCCTCCCAAGAAGACCAGCAGCGCGAGCCAGGGCTGCTGCTCGGCGATCGGCAGCGAGAGCACGAACGTGTCGGGCGCCACCGCGCTCTTGTCGAATTGCAGCAGGCCCGCCACCGCGATCGGCAGCACGAACAGGTTGATGGCGATGAGATAGGCCGGGAACAGCCAGATCGCGCGCTTCAGGTCGCGCTCGTTCAGGTTCTCGACCACCGTCACCTGGAACTGGCGCGGCAGGCACACGATCGCCGCCATCGCGAGGAAGGTGAGCATCACCCACGAGCTCACGCCGCCCGCGCCGCTGATCGCGAACAGCCTGGCGATCGCGGGGCTTTCCGCGGCCTTGCCGAACAGGTCGGCGAATCCGCCGAAGATGCCGAACGTGACGAATAGGCCGACCGCGAGGAACGCGACCAGCTTCACGATCGATTCGAACGCGATCGCGGCGACCATGCCCTGATGGTGCTCGGCGGCGTCGATGTGGCGCGTGCCGAACAGGATCGAGAAGATCGCCATCAGCAGCGCCACCCAGAGGGCCTCGTCGAGCAGCAGGAACG
>ERZ761602.7612-NODE-7612-length-11376-cov-13.566911_pt1 | contig 11376 bp, 10 predicted proteins | sample MGYA00512165_ERZ761602 | MGnify/ENA primary metagenome ERZ761602 (study PRJEB28899, sample SAMN02445085) | bioreactor sludge metagenome | biome: EBPR sludge; isolation source: Thorneside wastewater treatment plant | place: Australia: Brisbane, Thorneside... | reverse complement strand
AATTTATAGTTATTTATTCTTCTGAAGTTGTTTTAGCTTCTTCTGCTTCCACTGCTGGAGCAGCTTCTACTGCTACTACTTCTTCTACTGTATCTTCTGCAACAGCATCACCATCTTTTTCAGATCCTCTTTCAGAAAGACCTTCGATGATAGCACCGGTTACTAAAGATAAAATTTTATCGATTGATTTAGAAGCATCATCATTAGCCGGGATAACGTACTCTACTTCACGTGGGTCAGAGTTGGTGTCAACCATAGCAAAAACTGGAATGTTTAATTTTTGAGCTTCTTTTACTGCGATGTGTTCAGCTTTGATATCTACTACAAATAATGCAGCAGGTAATCTAGACATGTCAGCGATAGAACCTAAGTTCTTCTCTAGTTTAGCACGAAGACGATCTACTTGAAGTCTTTCTTTTTTAGAAAGAGTATTAAAAGTGCCATCTTTCTTCATTCTATCAATAGAAGCCATTTTTTTCACGGCTTTACGGATAGTCACGAAGTTAGTAAGCATACCACCAGGCCATCTTTCCGTGATATACGGCATGTTCGCTGCAGCAGCTTTTTCGGCTACGATATCTTTTGCTTGTTTTTTGGTAGCTACGAAAAGTACTTTTCTACCAGATGCTGCAATTTTTTTCAAGGCTTCGTTAGCCTCTTCAATTTTAGCAGCAGTTTTATATAGGTTAATGATATGAATACCATTACGTTCCATATAAATGTAAGGAGCCATATTCGGGTCCCATTTACGAGTCATGTGTCCAAAATGAACGCCAGCCTCAAGTAAGTCTTTAACTTCAACTTTGTTTGCCATTTTTGTACTAGTTTACGTTCTGTTGATTAGCAATAATGTAGTAGCGATTACTCTGGTCTTCATTATTTAGATGCTAAACTAATTTTCCGATCGCATCGGAATAATAACAACAATAACTTTTTTAATAATAATTTTGTAATTCGATTAACGTTTAGAGAATTGGAATCTCTTACGAGCTTTCTTCTGTCCAAATTTCTTACGTTCAACCATTCTTGGATCTCTTGTTAGCAATCCTTCTGGTTTCAAGATAGCTCTGTTATCAGCTTCTACCTCACACATTGCTCTTGCAATAGCCATTCTCACAGCTTCTGCTTGCCCTGTTGAACCACCACCATATACATTTACTTTTACGTCAAAGTTAGTTGCATTTTCTGTCATAGACATTGGTTGCATCACTTTGTACTGTAAAGTAGCAGTAGGGAAGTAGTTTTCAAATTCTCTTTTGTTTACGGTGATTTTTCCTGTTCCTTCTGAAACATAAACACGTGCCACAGCACATTTTCTTCTACCGATTTTGTGAATAACTCCCATTACTTTAGATCGTTTAAGTTAACGGTTTTTGGTTGTTGAGCTCCATGTTTGTGCTCAATACCAACATTTACATTTAAATTGCGGAATAGTTGAGCACCTAATTTGTTTTTAGGTAACATTCCTTTTACAGCCTTTTCTACTAAAGTTGCAGGGTTTTTTTGTTGCAATACTTTAGCCGTTAGGCTTCTTTGTCCACCTGGGTAACCTGTGTGACGGATGTACGTTTTGTCATCCAACTTGTTACCAGTCAGGTTGATTTTTTCTGCGTTGATAACGATTACGTTATCACCACAATCAACGTGCGGGGTATAATCAGGCTTGTATTTACCTCTCAATAGCATTGCTACTTTTGAAGCAAAACGTCCTAAGTTATGACCCTCAGCATCTACAACAATCCACTGCTTATCTGCGGTAGCTTTGTTGGCTGAAACTGTCTTGTAGCTTAATGTGTTCACAATAATTTATTTTAATTAAACATTCCATCCCCAATAAAGGGGTTGCAAAAGTACAATTAATTATTATAAAAGCAAATAGCAATTTGAGATTATTTTTAATCACTTATTTTTAGATGACTAATTTTGCTAATACTACTGATTTTAAAGGTGTAAGTAATGGATTTATTTCGAATTTATTTTGGTTATCAAACGTTCAATTCATCGATTTATTACAAATAAAATGAGTTTTCATCATCAGATAAATGTCAATCACATTAAATCTATTCATTATTTTACTATTTTTACGTCTAAATTCGAAAGATATGAAGCCGAAAGCCACTTTAAAACAAATTTCAAAAGATTTAGGAATTTCCGTATCAACGGTTTCTAAAGCGTTGAGTGATAGTCATGAAATTAGTGAACCTACTAAAATAAGGGTTCAGGAGTATGCAAAGCTTCAAAATTATAAGCCAAACTCCATGGCTAAGAATTTAAAAAATCAGCGAACAAATACAATTGCGGTAATTATACCTAATATATTGAATCCATTTTTTGCTAAAGTGTTTAGCGGAATTGAAAAAGCCGCCAATGCAAAAGGGTATAATGTGATTACCTATATTTCAAACGAATCACTTAGCAAAGAAAAGCAAGCCATGGATTTGTTGAGCAATGGAACAGTAGATGGTTTTATTCTATCGGTTTCGGAAGAATCGCAAGCCAAAAATGTTTCTTCGCATTTTAAAGAAATTCTTCGTGAAGGATTGCCAATTGTAATGTTTGATCGTATCATGGAAGATGTTAATTGCGATAAAGTGATTGTAGATGATTTTGAATCATCAGTTGAAGCAGTAAATCATTTGTTGAAATTAGGTTGTAAAAAAGTAGCCTTACTTTCTTGTATTGATAATTTAAGTGTTGGAAAACACCGAGCATTAGGTTATGAAAGAGCCTTGCAAGACAATAAAATAAGCATTAACGACAAGTATATCATCATTACTGATAGTCAAGAAGATTTTGATGCTCGTTTAGAAAAATTATTAGCATCCAAAGAAGTAGATGGTATTTTGGCTGTGGATGAACATTCTTCTACTATGGCGATGAAAATTGCTATCCAAAAAGGAATTAAAATTCCGGAAGAATTATGCGTAATTGGTTTTGCAGACGGAGTTTGGTCAAGACGATTAACACCGAGTTTGTCCACCATCAGCCAACACGGCCCGGAAATTGGTGAAGAAGCCGCTAAACTTCTAATCGAAAAACTCGAACGAAAACAAGAAACACCGACTTATAAAACTACAGTTGTAAAAACGGAGTTGAGACAACGGGATTCTACGAGGAGGGTATAGGTTTTATTTGAATGGAATTCGGGAATTTATACTAAAGCCTTGTTTTACAAGGTTTTTTTATTTGACTGGAATTCGGAAATTATAAATTAAGAACCTAAAAACTCATTTTTAATCATAAAAAAAATAAATATACAATATAGAAAAGTAGCAAGAATATAACTGTTAAACATAATCTCATTTTGTGATGAATAGAATTTTTTTATTTTTATCAAGTTAAATAAAATTGGAGACGAAATGATAATAAGATTTGCTATTTTTCCTGAAGTAATTGCCGTTTGACTCACTGAACCTGCTCCAGAACCAAAATACATGAAGAGAGAAAAAAGCATAATAAAAAACATTACAAAAAAGTATAGAATTTCTAAACTTAAAATGACCACTAAAAGTTTAAGATTGACTTTCATTAAGTTGTTAGATTGATGATTTTATTCTCCAAAACAAAGCATTAAAAAATATCATTACAAATACAACAATTCCAATAATTGCAAGCGTATCAACTAAACGCATATATCTGAAATTATCATAAAACAAACAACAAAAAGCAATTAAGATAAAATGTATAATAGAAAAAACTAAATTAGTTTTCGCTTTGATGATGGCTAGAAACAAATATCCAATGAAAAAAGCAAAAACAAAATATTTAACGTAATACATCGTAAATCCTGAAATGTCATAAGCCCATCCAACTGTTTTGTTTAAACCATAATTTTCAATTTCTGAAAATCTTACTAATAAAGGTAAACATAAAAGTATGATAAGATACATTTTTGTTTCAAAGAGATTCTTCACTTTCATACCTAATTGTTTATTCAAACACTTTGTTCTGCGGTTTAACTGAAAACTGACAACCGACAACTGTCTTAATGAGCCTCCAGCCAATTTCTTCCCATTCCCAACTCCACATCCAACGGGACAGCTAATTTAAAAGCGTTTTCCATTTCGTGTTTAATCATCGGTTGAATTTTTTCTAATTCAAAATTGTGTACATCAAATACCAACTCATCGTGTACCTGCAATAACATTTTAGATTGCCAGTTTTCGGAAGTCAATTTTTGATGAATATTGATCATTGCGATTTTGATGATATCGGCAGCAGAACCTTGAATGGGAGCGTTGACAGCATTTCGTTCGGCACCGCTTCGCACCATCGCATTGGCGGAATTAATATCTTTTAAATAACGTCGTCTTCCTAAAACGGTTTGTACATAACCATTTTCTCTGGCAAAATCAACTTGGTTTGCCATATAGGCTTTCAGTTTTGGATAAGTGGCATAATAGGCATCAATCAAGTCGGCACTTTCTTTTCGAGATAAATTCGTTTGGTTGGAAAGTCCGAATGCCGAAACGCCGTAAATGATTCCGAAATTCACCGTTTTAGCATTGCTTCGCTGTTCTTTGGTGACTTCTTCCAGCGGAACATTGAATACTTTTGCAGCCGTACTTTTGTGAATATCTTCGTTGTTTTGAAACGCTTTAATCATATTTTCTTCGCCGGATAAAGCGGCAATAATTCGCAATTCAATTTGCGAATAATCGGCAGAAACTAGAGTATAATTTTCATCTCTGGCAATAAATGCTTTTCGGATTAATCGACCTCTTTCGGTACGAATCGGAATGTTTTGCAAATTCGGATTATTCGAACTCAATCGTCCGGTTGCGGCAACCGTTTGCATGTAATCGGTGTGAACTCGTTGCGTTTTTGGATCTACTTGATTCGGCAACGCATCAATATATGTGCTTTGCAATTTCACCATTTGTCGCCATTCTAAAATGTCTTTCACAATTTGGTGTTCGTTCACTAAATAACTCAACACCTCTTCGCCTGTGGCATATTGACCGGTTTTAGTTTTCTTTTGTTTGGCTCCGCCGATTTTTAATTTATCAAATAAAATATCGCCTAATTGTTTTGGTGAAGCCAAATTGAATTTTTCACCAGCCGTTTCATAGATTTTTTGTTCAAATTCGGTGATGTCTTTTTGCATATCCACCGACATTTTTTTCAGAAAATCCACATCCAATCGAATACCTTCAGATTCCATCGCAGCTAAAACCGGAATTAACGGAATTTCGATTTCATCAAACAATTTCTTCGTTTCGGCTTTGTCTAAAATCGGACTGAAAACTTCTTTTAATTGAAATGTAATATCAGCATCTTCGGCAGCATATTCTTTGATGTCTTCCAAATTGACATCACGCATTGATTTCTGATTTTTCCCTTTTTTTCCAATTAATGTTTCGATTGATTTTGGGGAATATTTTAAATACGTTTCAGATAAAACATCCATATTATGACGCATATCGGGATTAATCAAATAATGAGCAATCATCGTGTCAAATAATTTTCCTTTGACTGAAATTCCGTAATTCGCTAAAATTTTCAAATCATATTTGATGTTCTGACCGATTTTTTCAATGGTTTCATTTTCAAAAAAAGGTCTGAATTTCTCCATTAATTGTTGAGCTTCTTCTTGATTTTCCGGAAATGGAACGTAAAATGCTTTTCCTTTTTCCCACGAAAGTGCCAAACCAACTAATTCGGCATTCAAGGCATCAATTCCGGTGGTTTCAGTATCAAAACAAACCGAAGATTGATTCATTAAATTCTGCAAAAGCAGTTTTAAGTGTAAATCACTTTGAACCAATTCATAGTGATGAGAAGTCGTTTCTAATGTGGCATAAAACGAATTTGTTCCTGTTTCAGTTGAGTCATCATCGCTAAATCCAAACAAATCAAATTGATCTTCGTTGGATTTTTTGGCGGATGATTTCTTTTGAATTTGATTTTTGTCATTGCCATTGTCATTGACCTCTCCATTTCCATTGGTATTAATTTCGTCATATTCTTTTCCGGAGCCAAACCATTTATCAAATTGAGCTTTCATTTGACGGAATTCCAATTCTTGAAAAATAGCATCCGTTTTTTCTACATCGGGCTTGGATAACTCAAAATCGGTTGCGTCAAAAGTTACCGGACAATCGAGTAGGATAGTAGCTAGTTTTTTGGACAACAAACCTTGTGCGGCATTGTCTTCAATTTTTTGTTTGATGGCTCCTTTTAGTTTATCCGTATTAGCTAAAAGATTTTCAATAGAACCGAACTCTTTTAATAATTTTTTAGCTGTCACGTCACCAACTCCAGGAAACCCGGGAATGTTATCCACGGCATCACCTTTCATTCCTAAAAAATCAATTACTTGGAGAGGATGTTCAATTTCAAATTTTTCCAATACTTCGGGAATTCCCCAAATTTCAATATCATTCCCCATTCGGGCGGGTTTGTACATAAAAATATTTTCGGAAACCAACTGAGCAAAATCTTTATCGGGCGTAACCATAAAAACTTGAAATCCTTCTTTTTCGGCTTGTTTGGCTAGTGTACCAATTAAATCATCGGCTTCAAACCCTGCTTTTTCCATAATCGGAATTTGCATCGCTTTTAATAATTCCTGAATATATGGAACAGCAATTTTAATCGCTTCCGGCGTTTCGTCGCGATTAGCTTTGTAAGTTGGAAATAATTCATTTCTAAAAACACTACCCCCTTTATCAAATGCAACGGCAAGATGGTCGGGTTTTTCACGTTTAATCACATCCATAAGAGCGTTCATAAATCCCATGATGGCCGAAGTGTCCATTCCTTTGGAATTGATTCGAGGATTTTTTATAAAAGCATAATACCCACGAAAAATTAAAGCGTAAGCATCGAGAAGGAAAAGGCGTTTTTGCGTTGACATAATTCTTAAATATTGAAGATTTCAAAGATACATTTTTGATTGCTAAAAAAGAAAAATGCCGAAACCAATTTCTGATTTCGACATTTTCCAACCACTAAAAAATCCAACTTTATTTTATATTCATTTGTTCTAATTTGGCTTCCAGAGCATTTACTTTTTCTAATGCTGATTTTAATGCTGAATTTTCATTTTCTAATTTTTCGATTTTATCGTTTAAAGCTTTGATCGCTTGAAAAACGATTGGGTCATAGTCACCATAAGCCGTTTGTAAAAAACCAAGATTATCTTCGGTTACTTTTTCCGGGAAAATTTCTGCAATTTCTTGTGCAATAAATCCGATTTGAAGATTTTCAGGTCGAACGGTTCCGGTTTTGTCGTCGTTCCAATAATAAGTCACGCCTCTTAATTGGAGAATTTTTTCTAATGCTTCATTTGGAGAAATTGTTGCAATATCCTTTTTTAAGCGGCTGTCTGAATTGGCGACGAAACCACCGGCAGTAGTTTTTGATGCTGTGCCATTTACTTCTAAAGCATTTGTTGTTGGTGTTCTCATGATTCCGACTAAACCATTTCCTGTTATTCTTACAATATCACCTGTCCCATTATGATAGATATGAAATCTGCTATCGGCAACCGTGTTGTCGGCACGACCATAAAGCACCCATTCATTATCTGCTTCAGCTGCGTTTGTAAACTTAATACGGGCACCATCGTTTGCACCTTCTTCTCTCAGTAGAACATGAGATAATGTTCCTGAACTATTTTGCCTTACTTGAAACTCACTATTAGTTCTTAGAATATCATTATCAAATTCACCATAAATTAATGCGTTATTTTCATCTGCACCGTTATTCTCTATGAATAGCCTATTACCTGCTGTAGAATTTCTACCTGCATTTGAGCCAATAAAAACATTACCATCGCCACTTGCGTTTTGTCCTGCTTGAAAGCCCATAATGGTATTTCGTAATCCACTCGGATAATTTTCACCCGCTAAATGACCCACAAATGTATTGTAACTTCCAGTTGTAAAGTTTTCTAATGTTTGTTCACCAATTGCGGTGTTTCCATCTCCACTTGATAAAGAGTATAGCGATGCAAGTCCGATAGCGGTATTGTCAAATCCTGTTGTATTACTGAGTAATGTTAAACCACCAATTGCTGTGTTATCAGAGCCAGTTGACGTTGATAAACCGCTAGAATTACCAACAAAAACATTTCGGGTTCCAGTTGCATTTTCTCCAGCACTACTGCCAATCCAAACCGACTGTAACTGTGTTGTTTCTATTTGTCCTTTTGCAGTAATTCGTACTTTTTCTGTATTGTTTGTACGAATCGATACATCTTGATTGTCAGTTGTACCCAAGAAGTTAAAGGTTGGATTTGTTCCTGTATTACCCGTTAATTTCCAATCATTTGCTAAAGAGGTTAAATTAACCGTTTGAGTAGCAACACCATCGTTTGATAATGATAAGTTTAAAGTTGTTCCTGTTAAACTAAATACATCTATGGTTTGATTGTCAGTATTCAAAGCAGCCAAATTTACAGATTGTGTAGCAACACCATCATTTTGTAATGATAAGTTTAAAGTTGTTCCTGTTAAACTAAATACATCTATGGTTTGATTATCATTATCAATTTGCCAGGAAGCCGTGCCATTAGCATCACTTTTCAATACTCTACCTGCCGCTTGGTTGCCATCTACCATTCTTATACTTCCCTGTACATGAAGGCGTTCTTCTGGAGTTGACCAGCCCAAACCAGTATTTCCGTTTTTTAGCATTACAAGAGCATTTCTTCTTTCATTGCTGTCAAAAATATTATTATTATTAATATCAACTCCATTTCCTATTACAAATAATCGATCAGACATATTTGCTGTTCCGAACGATGAGGCTCCATTTGTGGAAGGAGTATAAAAAGTTGCTCCAATACCAAACACGGTTTCTCCAAAACTTCTAGCATCATTAAAGTAACCAAACGCTGTTGAATAGTTGCCAGTTGCATTAGTACCAAAACCAAAAGAGGTTGAATTTTCGCCAGTTGCATCAGTAGCATAACCAAAAGAAGTTGAATAGTTGCCAGTTGCATTTGAGTTTTCGCCAAATGCAGTAGAATTCACTCCAGATGCTGTTGTGGAATTTCCAAATGCAGTAGAATTCAAACCAGATGCCATTGTCTCATTGCCAAATGCAGTAGAATTCACTCCAAATGACGTTGTATTATTGCCAAATGCAGTTGATTGTTCACCTATAGCCGAAGTATAATAGCCAAATGCAGTTGAACTAGAACCGGATGCCGAAGCAAAATGGCCAAATGCAGTTGAAGCTGAATCGCCGGTTGCATCTGAGAAAAAACCAAACGCAGTTGATCTAGAACCGGATGCCATTGTACTATCGCCAAATGCGGTAGAAGTTGAGCCGCTTGCATCTGAGCCAAAACCAAACGCAGTCGAACGTTCTCCTGATGCTTCCGAGGCTCTACCAAACGCAGTTGAATCATCACCAATTGCTCTTGTAATCATACCAAATGCTGTTGAATTCTCTCCAGAAGCATTTGTGGAAGCCCCAAACGCAGTAGAATTCACTCCAGAAGCATTTGTAGAATCCCCAAACGCAGTAGAATTCACTCCAGAAGCATTTGTAGAATCCCCAAACGCAGTAGAAATCAATCCACTTGCCACTGAGTTAAAACCAAATGCCGTTGAAATATTTGCTGAAGCAATAGTTGAACTACCAAATGCCGTTGAAAAATTACCAATTCCTATATTATTCCATTGATTTCCAACAATATATCCTGCTCTAAAAGCTGCTTTTCTCGGATTAAAAAACATACGAGTACCAGTTCCTGTAATTTCTGTGTCTATAGTATTGCCTGAACCATAAGTTCCGGTTACCAAAAAACCGTCATCTCCATTAATGCGAACAGCACCATCGGTTGCCTCAATATTTTTTCCAACTCCTGCTCCACCTTGGTCATATGATTGATCCAATGTGTTTCCGGTAATTGTCTGCGTAATCGGTATCCATTGCGTACCATTAAAAAAGTAAAAACCAATACCATTTCCACCCACAGTAGCAGCATTGGTATTCCAAATTAACAAACCAGTTGCAGCAGTATTAGTTCCGTCTAACATTGTTGTTGTAACATTAGTTAAACTAACTCGTGGCACTAAAACACCTTTATTGGTAGCAGTAATATCAAGCATTGAAGATGGATCGGGGTTGGTAGTATTAACCCCAACTTGTGCATTTAGCAAGACACTAAACAGTAAGACGAATAGTATGGTAATTTTTTTCATGACAATAAAATTTTTTCCCAGTGGTTGGTGGTTAGTATTGGTTGTAGGGTAAATGCAAATCGATTTTGGGCAAAACCTTTAATGACTATTTTTTTGTTTTCACTTTTTAAAGTGTCTTTAAAAACCAAAGTATGATCGGTTTTAAGACGAATTTCCAACAGATAAAACCCGTTTGTTTCGGTGTAAAGTGTGATGGAAGAATTAGATAAGCTAAACATAGTTGTTAGATTTTAATCTAAAACTATACTAACTCGCTGAATTACAAAGATTAAATAAAGTGAAGAGAGCTTTTTTTTAAGTGAACAAAGCTTTTTTCTAAGTGAAGATTATAATAAGGTAATGTTTTTCATTAATTCATCACGGTATGATTTTCCCACAGGAATTTTGTGTTTACCAATAAACAGAAATCCTTCTTGAAGCGAAGAAATTTGGGAAACCTGCACCACAAAAGAACGGTGCACCCGAAGAAATTTTTGAGAAGGCAATTTTTCTTCTACACTTTTTAACGTATGGCTAATCAAGGTTTTGTTTTGTGAAGTGATGAGGTAACAATAATTATCATACGCTTCTAAATACAAAATTTGGTTTAATTCGATTCGGATGAGTTCTCCTTTATTTTTTATGAAAAACGAATCATTTTCTTCGGTAACCGAAACGGAAGGTTTTTGAAGATGGTATTTGTGCAAAGCTAATTCGATATTCGTTTTTAATGTTTTTTCATTAAATGGTTTTACGATATAGCCAAAAGGTTCAGTCGCTTTCACTTTTTCCAAGGTGGCATTATCCGATAAGGAAGTTAAAAAAATGAATGGAATATCAGCTTTCTTTTTTAAATGATTCACAAAATCAATTCCGTTTAATTCGCCATCTAAAGTGATATCAACCAAAATTAAATCGGGTTGAAGCGTTTCTACATCAAAAGCAGCTTCTTTTACATTGTCAGCCATTCCGCAAATTTCATAACCTTCTTTCTCAAGACTGGTTTTGATGGTTTCGGCAATCAACGGCTCGTCTTCCAATATGTAGATTTTGGTTTTCATACAACTAAAATACTATTTTAATTCAATTCTTCAAATTTAGTAATGACAAGAGTAACTGTTGTGCCATTGTTATTTTCAAAAGAAACAGTCGCTTTTAGTTTTTTGGCTAACGAATGAATCAATTTTAAACCAAAAGATTCGGGATTGTTTTGATTAGAAATACCAATTCCATTATC
>ERZ761602.7610-NODE-7610-length-11380-cov-3.493598_pt1 | contig 11380 bp, 8 predicted proteins | sample MGYA00512165_ERZ761602 | MGnify/ENA primary metagenome ERZ761602 (study PRJEB28899, sample SAMN02445085) | bioreactor sludge metagenome | biome: EBPR sludge; isolation source: Thorneside wastewater treatment plant | place: Australia: Brisbane, Thorneside... | reverse complement strand
GCCCTGCCGCTGGGCGCGCGCCATCTCTTCCTTCAACATGGACGCGATCGCGTCGCGCGGCGCGTGGGCCGCGAAGCACAGGCCGGTGGCCGACGACAGCAACGGCATCACGTCGCCGAGGCGCAGGTTCACCCGCACGGCCTGGGGCGGCTCCTCCCAGTGCACGATGGTGGGCCCGTGATTGCCCCACACCGCCAGGGCCAGGGTATGGCCGATCTCGTCCATCAGCGCCGCGACGCGCTCGCGCGCGAGCTTCACCGCGTCCAGCCGCTCCAGCGCGGCCAGCCCCAGCTTGAGGGCGGCAGGACCGAGGTCGTAGCGGGTGCTGGAGGCATCCTGCACCACCAGCTGCAGGCGCTGGAAGCTCACGAGGTAGCGGTGCGCCTTGGCGGCGCTCATGCCGGCGGCGCGGGCCAGGTCACGCAGCATCAGCGGCCCGGCCGCGTGGCCCAGGGCTTCGAGCAGGCTGAAGCCGACTTCCACCGACTGGATGCCGGCACGTTCCTTGGGGTCGGTGGTCATCCTGTAGAATTTCGGATAGGTAAATTCGTTCAACAATGCGTAACGGTCTGGTGGACTGTAGCGCATCTCATCCGGAAGGGCCACCGACGATGAAGCTCGCAACCTACAAGGACGGATCGCGTGACGGCCAGCTGGTCGTGGTCTCGCGTGACCTCGGGCTGGCGCATTATGCGACTGGCATGGCCAGTCGCCTGCAGCAGGCGCTGGACGACTGGAACTTCATCGCGCCGCAGCTGCAGGACCTGTACGAGACGCTGAACCACGGCAAGGCGCGCCATGCCTTTCCCTTCGATCCGGCGCAGTGCATGGCGCCCCTGCCGCGAGCCTATCAGTGGGCCGACGGCTCGGCATACCTCAACCATGTGGAGCTGGTGCGCGCCGCGCGCAACAGCGAAGTGCCGAAGACGTTCTACGAAGACCCGCTCATGTACCAGGGCGGCAGCGACGACTTCATCGGCCCGTGCGAGCCGGCCCGCTTCCTGAGCGAGGACTGGGGCATCGACTTCGAGGCCGAGGTGGCGGTGGTCACCGGTGACGTGCCCATGGGCACCACGCCCGACCAGGCCCTGGACGGCATTCGCCTGCTGATGCTGGCCAACGACTGGAGCCTGCGCAACCTGATCCCGGCCGAACTGGCCAAGGGCTTCGGCTTCTTCCAGAGCAAGCCGGCCACGGCCTTCAGCCCGGTGGCGGTCACGCCCGACGAGCTGGGCGATGCCTGGCAGGGCGGCCGCGTGCACCTGACGCTGCAGAGCACCTGGAACGGCCGCAAGGTCGGCCTGTGCGAGGCTGGCCCGGAGATGACCTTCCATTTCGGCCAGCTCATCGCGCACATCTGCAAGACGCGCAACGTGCGTGCCGGCAGCATCGTGGGCAGCGGCACCGTCAGCAACAAGGGCGTGACCGATGCGTCCGGCCGCACCGAGTGGCCCAAGGGCTACAGCTGCATCGCCGAGAAGCGCGCCATCGAGACCATCCAGGACGGCCAGCCGCAGACCGCCTTCATGAAGTTCGGCGACACCATCCGCATCGAGATGAAGGGCAAGGACGGCCAGAGCGTGTTCGGCGCCATCGAGCAGTCGGTGGCGGGCCCGGGCCGCTGAGTCGACGCGCCGGTGTCTCGTCCGCCGGCCACACCCTGGAGCCAGGACGCCGCCACGCTGATGGCGGCGCTGGGCACGGCGGAGGCGGGCCTGGACGACACTGAGGCCGCGCGCCGTCGGGTGGCCGCTGTCAGTGCGTTGCCGCGCACGGCACCGGAGTGGCTGACGCTGCTCGGCCGCCAGTTCACCAATCCCCTGGTGCTGATCCTGCTGGTGGGCGCGGCTGTCTCGCTGGTGCTGGCCGACTGGACGGAGGCCGCGATCATCCTGGTGATCGTCGGCGGCAGCGCCCTGCTGGGCTTCGTGCAGGAGATGCGCGCCTCGCGCGCGGTGGCCGGGCTGCGCCGCCGGCTCGCCTTGACGGCCCGCGTGCGCCGGGCCGGCCAGGTGCGGCAGATCCCCGCCACCGAGGTGGTGCCGGGCGACGTGGTGCTGCTGGCGGCCGGCCACCTCATCCCGGCCGATGGCGTGCTGCTGCAGGCGCGTGACTTCCTGGTGCAGGAGGCCGCGCTCACCGGCGAATCCCTGCCGGTGGAGAAGCGACCCGGCGTGCTGCCCGTCGATACGCCGCTGGCCGGCCGCACCAACTGCGTGTTCCAGGGCGCTTCGGTCCGCAGCGGGCAGGCCGAGGTGCTGATCACGGCGACCGGTGCCGACACGGCTTTCGGCGATGTGGCGGCGCGCATCGCCCGCCGCGCGCCCGAGACCGAGTTCGCGCGCGGCATCCGCCGCTTCGGCGGCCTGCTGCTGCGCGTGATGTTCGTCATGGTGCTGTTCGTGCTGGTGGTCAACCAGTGGCAGGGGCGGCCGCTGGTGGACAGCCTGATGTTCGCGGTGGCGCTGGCGGTCGGCCTCTCGCCTGAACTGCTGCCGGCCATCGTGAGCGTCACGGTCGCGCATGGCGCCACGGTCATGGCCCGCGGCGGCGTGGTGGTGCGGCGGCTGGAGGCGATCGAGAACCTGGGCAGCATCGACGTGCTGTGCACCGACAAGACCGGCACGCTGACCGTGGGCGCGGTGGCGCTGGAGGGCGCGCTGGATCCGCAGGGTCAGCCGTCGGAGCGGGTCGCGCGCTGGGCCTTCGCGAACGCGGCGCTGGAGACGGGCATTGCCAACGGGCTCGACGAGGCCATCGTCCGCGATGGCCAGGGGCGTGGCTGGACGACGGGCGGGCTGCCCAAGCTGGACGAGATCCCGTATGACTTCCAGCGGCGCCGGCTGACCATCGTGGTCGGCGAGGCCACGCCGGGCGCCGCGGGCGCCGCCCGCCTCATCACCAAGGGCGCGTTCGACAACGTGCTGGCCGTGTGCAGCCATGAAGCCGGGCCGGACGGCAGCATGCGACCGCTGGACGAGGCCGCCCGCGCCGCGCTCGCGGCCCGCTTCGAGGCGCTCAGCACCCAGGGCCACCGCGTGCTGGCGCTTGCCACCCGCGTGGTGGATGCCGGGTCGGGCCCGTGGAGCGCCGCCGACGAGCGCGACCTGTGCTTCGAGGGCTTCCTGACCTTCATGGATCCTCCCAAGGCCGGGGCCGCGCAGGCCATCCGCGATCTCGCCGGCCTGGGCATCCGCATCAAGGTCATCACCGGCGACAACCGGCACGTGGCCACCCACGTGGCGCGGGCCCTGGACCTGCCGACCGGGCATCTGCTCACCGGCGCGCAGCTGCAGGCCATGAGTGACGAGGCGCTGTGGCGCCAGGCCGGCGAGACCGACCTGTTCGTGGAAGTGGACCCGCAGCAGAAGGAGCGCATCGTGCGCGCCCTGCAGCGCACCGGGCATGCGGTGGGCTACCTCGGCGACGGCATCAACGATGCGCCGGCTCTGCACGCCGCCGACGTGGGCATCTCCGTCGACCAGGCGGTGGACGTGGCCCGCGAGAGCGCGGACATCGTGCTGCTGCGGCCTGATCTCGACGTGCTGCGCCGCGGCGTCGAGGACGGCCGGCGCACCTTCGCCAACACGCTCAAGTACATCGGCATCACCACCAGCGCCAACTTCGGCAACATGCTCTCCATGGCGATCGGCAGCCTCTTCCTGCCGTTCCTGCCACTCACCGCGCGCCAGATCCTGCTGAACAACTTCCTGTCCGACATCCCTTCCATCGCGATCGCGGGTGACCGCGTGGACGATGCGCGCATCGCCGAGCCGCAGCGCTGGGACGTGGACGCCCTGCGCCGGTTCATGGTGGTGTTCGGGCTGGTCAGCACCCTGTTCGACCTGCTCACCTTCGTCGTGATGCTGCGCCTGTTCGACGCCCACGAGCCCAGCTTCCAGACGGCGTGGTTCGTGGTGTCCCTGCTCACCGAGCTGGCGGTGGTGCTGGTGCTGCGCACGCGCGGCCCGTTCTGGCGCAGCCGGCCCGGTCCGTGGCTCGCCGGCGCCACGGTGGCCGTGGCGCTGCTGGCGATCGGGCTGCCGTACCTGGCGCCCGCGCAGCGCGCCTTCGGGTTCGTGCCGCTCGCGCTGCCGGTGCTGGGCGCGCTGCTGGGCGTGGTGGCGGGCTATCTGGCCTGCACGGAGCTGGTGAAGCGGCGCATCGGTGCCGCCTGAGGCTGGCCCGCGCTACAGCCGCAGCCAGTCAGGCCCGGTCTCGTCCGCCCGCGCCTCGGCCAGGGCTGACAGGAAGCTGCGGCACCACGCATGCACGTCGTGCCGGCGCAGCGTGTCCATCAGTGCCGCGTGGCGCTCGCGCCTTTCGGCCAGCGGCATCTGCAGCGCCAGCAGGATCGCCGACGCCGTGCCCTCGATGTCGTGCGGGTTGACCAGCACGGCCTCGCGCAGCTGCTCGGCCGCGCCGGCGAAGCGCGACAGCACCAGCACGCCGGGATCCTGCGGATCCTGGGCCGCGAGGTACTCCTTGGCGACCAGGTTCATGCCGTCGCGCAGCGGCGTGACGAGCGCCGCGCGCGCCGCGCGATACAGGCCCGGCAGGCGCGCCCGCGCCACCGTGCGGTGCATGTAGCGCACCGGCATCCAGTCCAGCTCGCCGAAGTCGCCGTTGATCGATCCGCACAGGGCCTCCAGCTCGCGCAGGATGTCGCCGTAGGCGCCCACGTCCTCGCGGCTGGGCGAGGCGATCTGGATCAGCGTGGCGCTGCCCCGCGTCTCCGGGTAGCGGCGCAGCAGCTCGCGAAAGGCGCGCATGCGCTGCGGCAGGCCCTTGGAGTAGTCCAGCCGGTCCACCCCCACCAGCAGCTTGCGGCGCGCGTACTCGGTCGTCATCCGCGCGTGCATCTCCTGCGCCTCGGGCTGGGCTGCCAGCGCCTGGAATTCATGCACGTCGATGCCGATCGGGAAGGCGCCAGCCTGCACCGTGCGGCCGAAGGCACGCCAGCGGCCCCGGCCGGCCGTCTGCGCATGTGCTTCCGTCTCGGCGTAGCGCGCGAAGTGGGCCAGGTCCTCCTGGCTCTGCAGGGCCACCACGAGGGCGCGCAGCAGCCAGTCGTGCCCGGGGATCGCCGCCAGGATCGGCGGGGGCGGCAACGGGATGTGCAGGAAGAAGCCGATGCGCTGGCGGCAGCCCAGCGCGCGCAGTTCCGCCGCCAGCGGGATCAGGTGGTAGTCGTGCACCCAGATGCGGTCGTCCGGGCGCAGCAGGGCCATGAGCTGGCGCGCGAACTGCTGATTCACGCGCCGGTAGCCGGTGATCGCGCCGCTGTCGAACGCCGCCAGGTCCAGCCGGTAGTGGAACACCGGCCACAGCACGCCGTTCGCGTAGCCCAGGTAGTAGGCGTCGTGGTCGGCGCGTTCCAGGTCCACGGTGGCCAGCGTCACGGCGCCGGCCTGGTGCAGGTGCGGCGGGCCGGCCTCACCCTCGACCACCTTGCCGCTGAAGCCGAACCACAGGCCGCCAGTGTCCTGCAGCACCTCCGAGAGCGCCACCGCCAGGCCGCCGGCGGCGGTGCGGCGCGGATCCGCCACGCGGTTGGAGACGACGACCAGGCGGCTCATCAGATCACGCTGTCCCAGCGCGCGGACAGCCGCGCGGCGGCCTGGATCAGGCCCACCATCGAATAGGTCTGCGGGAAGTTGCCCCAGGCCTCGCCGGTCACCGGGTGCGTGTCCTCCGACAGCAGGCCCAGCGCGTTGCGGCGCGCCAGCAGGGTCTCGAAGATCTCGCGCGCCTGCTCGCGGCGGCCGATGCGTGCCAGCGCGTCGATGCGCCAGAAGCTGCAGATGTTGAACGCGGTCTCGGGCCGGCCGAAATCGTCCGGCGCCTCGTAGCGCCGCATGTACGGGCCTTCGCACAGGTGGCGCTCCAGCGCGTCCACCGTGGCCACGAAGCGCGGGTCGCGCGGATCGATCAGGTTCACCTCCGCCATCAGCAGCACGCTGGCGTCGAGGTCGCGGCCGCCGAAGCTCTCGGCGAACGCCTGGCGCTCCTCGCTCCAGGCCTCGCGCAGGATGCGCTCGCGCACCGTGTCGGCCCGTTCGCGCCACAGCGCCTCGCGGCGGGGCAGGCGCAGCGTGGCCGCCACCTTGGCGAGGCGGTCGCAGGCGGCCCAGCTCATGAGCGCGGACGAGGTGTGCACGCGGGCGCGCGTGCGCAGCTCCCACATGCCGGCGTCGGGCTGGTCGTGCAGGCGGAAGGCGCGCTCGCCCACCGCCTCCAGGTGCGCGAACTCGGCCGCCCCGGCCGGCCGCAGCAGCCGGCGATCGTGGAAGGCCTGCGCGGCGCCCAGCACGATGTTGCCGTACACGTCATGCTGGAAGTGCTCCTGCGCCTGGTTGCCCACCCGCACCGGCCCCATGCCCCGGTAGCCCGGCAGGTGCGGCAGCACCTGCTCGGTCAGGCGGTCCTCGCCGCCGATGCCGTACAGCGGCTGGATGTGGCCGCCGCCGGAGCGCACCACGACGTTCATCAGCCAGCGCAGGTACTCCTCCATGGTGGCCACTTCCGACAGGCTGTTGAGCGCGCGCACCACGAAGAAGGCGTCGCGCAGCCAGCAGTAGCGGTAGTCCCAGTTGCGGCCGCTGTCCGGCGCCTCGGGGATGCTGGTGGTCATGGCGGCCACGATGGCGCCGGTGTCCTCGTACAGCGACAGCTTCAGCGTGATGGCGGCACGGATCACCGCGTCCTGCCATTCCAGCGGCAGCGCCAGGCCGCGCGACCAGCTGCGCCAGTGCGCCAGCGTCTCCTGTTCGAAGCGGCGCGTCGTCTCGGCGATGCCGCCCTCCAGCGTCTCGTCGGGGCCGAGGATGAAGTGCATGTCGCGGTCCACCACGAAGGGCGTCTCCGCGAGCACGTAGGCCAGCGGCGCGTCGCAGTTGAGCCGCAGCGTGAGCGAAGGGCCGACGTAGCGGATGTGGCTGCTGCCCTGCGTGACCACCGGCGCCACCCGGCCCCAGTCGAAGCGGGGCCGCAGCCGCACGCGCATGCGGGGCGAGCCCTGCAGCACCCGCACCCGCCGCATCAGCGTGACCGGCCGGAACATGCGCCCGCGGCTGGCGAACCGGGGGGCGAAGTCGGTGATCTCGATGGCGGCGCCGCGGCGGTCGTACAGACGGGTGTGCAGCACCGCGGTGCCGGGCTCGTAGGCCTGCTCCGAATGCGCCAGGTCCTCCAGCTCGAAGGCCCACAGCGCGCCGTCCGGGCCGTCGTCCAGCAGGGCGTTGAACACCGGGTCGGCATCGAAGCGGGGCAGGCAGCACCAGACGATGCGGCCTTGCGCATCCACCAGCGCGCTGTAGGCGCAGTTGCCGATCATGCCGAGCTGCAGCGAGGCAGGCCCGCCCGCCCGCGGTGGCGTGGAAGTGTCGCCCTCGCTCATGCGACCCGCCCCGCCACGGCCGCCAGCGCCTGGCGCACGGCGTCGGGGCGCCACGCTCGGCCCTTCCCCCACCTTGAAGCCCAGCCCGCCCGCGGCCTGCGCCGCGGCAAAGCCGGCTTCATCGGTGTGGTCGTCGCCGATGTAGACCGGGCGCCGGCCGAGGAAGGGCGGCTCGCCCAGGAAGTCACGCACCGCGCGGCCCTTGTCCACCGAGCCGGTCAGCGCCTCCACCACCTGCTTGCCCTGCTGCAGGCGCAGGCCGGGCGCTCCGGCCACGGCTTCGGCCAGCGCATGGCGGCACAGCGCCGCGAGATCGGGTGCCTGGCGGTAGTGCAACGCGATGGCCCCGCGCTTGAACTCGACCCGCAGCGCGGGGTGCCGCGCGGCCAGGGCGGTGGCGGCGGCGGCGACGTCGGCGAGCGCGGCATCGGGCGCGGCCAGCCGCGCCAGGCGGCCGGTGGCGTCGCGCCGCTCGGCGCCATGCACGCCGGCGGCCGGCAGGCGCAGCGGCGCGAGCAGGGCATCGAGCTGGCTGACCGGACGGCCGGATACCAGCGCGAGCGCGCCGCCCAGGCGGGCGGCCAGCAGGGCCAGGCTGTCCACCAGGCCGGGGGGCACGCGCACCGCCTCGGGCGCCGCGGCGATGTCCACCAGGGTGCCGTCGAAGTCCAGGAACAGCGCCGCGTCGCCGGAAAGGGCGATCGGAAGCATCATGGGCTCCGACTCTAGGCGGCCTCGGGGCGTCTGGCGAGACGCAGGCGCCGCCGTCTCGCGTAGGACCGGGCCTACACCTGGGCAGCTGCGCCACATCCGCGCGAACGCCACTTGCGCAGCCGCGCGGAGCTGTCCAACAATGCAAGACCTGCATGGAGGACCCCACGATGCATCCATCCCCCCTGTCGCGCGCCCGTCGTGCCGGCGTCGGCCTGCTGCTGCTGACGTGCGCGATCACCGCCGCGGCCGAACACGTGATGGACCGCATCCGCCTGCGCGAGCAGATCAACATCGGCTACCGGCAGGATTCGCCGCCCTTCTCGTTCGTCGACGCGCAGGGCCAGCCGGCCGGCTACAGCCTGGAGCTGTGCAAGGGCATCGCCGAGGTGATCGCGGCGGAGGTGAACAAGCCCACGCTGCAAGTCCGCTTCGTCCCGGTGCCGGCAGACCAGGTGGTGCGCATCGTCTCGTCCGCCGGTGTCGACCTGCTGTGCGCGGGCACCTCCGACACCGAGGAGCGCCGCCGCAGCATGAGCTTCTCGCCGCCCATCTTCGTGACCCACGCGAAGTTCATGGTCCGCACACGCGACGGCATCACCTCCGCGGCGCAGCTCAAGGGCCAGCCGGTGGCGGTGGTCGGCCGCACGACGGCGGAGCAGGCGGTGCCCGCCTACAGCGAGCGGCAGAACCTGAACCTCACCATGTCGCGCGCGCTCACCTCCGACGCCGCGCTCGGCCAGCTGGACATCGGCCAGGTGAAGGCCTATGCGCGTGACGAGATCCTCATGCTCAGCCAGCTGGCCGCGTTCCCGCGTGCCGGCGACTTCACCATCCTGACGGACATGATCTCCCCCGAGATCAATGCGATCGCGCTGCCCAGGACCGACCCGGAGCTGCAGAAGGCGGTGGACCAGGGCATGGCGCTGATGGTGCGCAACGGCCGCGCCACCGAGCTGTATCGAAAGTGGTTCATCCAGCCGCACGCGGCCGCGCCCAAGGGCCTTCAGCTCGCGATGCCGCGCGAGCTGAAGGCGGAATGGGACAAGCTGCGCTGAACACGGCGCGCGGGGCGCGCCGCGCGCCTCATTGGGCGGCCGGGTCGCCCGCCATCTGGTCGAAGCGCACGAAGTACTTGCGCGCCAGCGCGACGATCTGCGCGTCGCTCGGGTGATCCGAGGGCACCGAATCCACGATCAGCTTCGCCGCCTCGGGCTGGTGCTTCTTCACCCAGGCGCGGAACTCCTCGCGCGCCTGGCCCGGGCCGGTGAGCAGCACCTCATGGTGGCCGCCGAGCGCCGCCGAGACGGCCGGGAAGAAGGTGGTGTCGCCGCTCTTGCCCTGGTGCTTGTGGTGGCTGCGCGAACGGATCTTCTGTGCCTCCACGTGTTCGCGGTCGAACGACAGGACATGGGCTTCGGAGTGGTCCATCCAGACCACGGCGTGATAGGTGCTCATCGATGAGAGGGGTTGGGTTGATTCGATGTCACATCGTCGCCCCGCGCAGGGCCATGGGCATTGACGATCATCAACCGCGCCCGCCATCGCGGCGGAGGCCGCGGCGCTCGCGCACAATCGGCCCCATGGTCCTGCACCGAATCGCCGCCTGGCTGGCCGCCGGCCTGCTGCTCGCGCTGCTGGCGCTGCCGGCCCGGGCCCAGTCGCCCGCCGACTGCCCGCCGGCGGCGCCCACGGCGCTGCCCGATCCGGCCCGCCAGGCAGCCGCGACGAGCGACCGCGGCCTGCTGTGGCGCCTCGACCGGGACGGCCGCACGTCCTGGCTGTACGGCACCGTGCATGTGAGCCGTGCCGAGTGGGCGCTGCCAGGGCCGACCGTGCGGCAGGCCCTGCGCGACGTGGACGTGGTCGCGCTGGAGCTCGACCCCTCCGACCCCGAGATCCCGCGCCGGATGCTCGCCCCGGTGGACGCGGCGCGCCGCCAGCGCGTGCTGGTGGGCGAGGCCGCCGGGCAGCTGGCGGCGCTCTGGCAGGGCGCATGCCTGCCGCGCGAGTCGCTCATGGCCCATGCCGCGCCCCTGCTGCAGGTGATGACGGTGGCGCTGCAGCAGATGCGCCGCGACGGCTTTCATCCCGAGCTCTCGGCCGACGTCATGATCTGGGCCGTGGCGCGCCGGTGGTGGCGCTGGAGACGGTCGCCACGCAGCTGGAGGCGATCACCATCCCGGACGAAGCCGAGGAACGCGAGCTCGTGACGCGCTCGATCGACGAACTGCGCAACGGCGAGGCGCGTGCGGTGCTGCTGCGCCTGCTGCGCGCCTGGGAGCACGGCGACGCCGCCGACCTTGCCGCCTACGCGAGCTGGTGCCGCTGCGTGGACACGCCGGCCGAGCAGGCCTGGATGAAGCGCCTGAACGACGACCGCAACCTCGCGCTGGCCGCGCGCCTGGCCGAGCTGCATGGCGGCACGACCTTCTTCGCCGGTGTCGGTGCCCTGCACATGACGGGACCCAACGCCCTTCCCCGCCTGCTCGCCGCCCGGGGCTTCCAGGTGCAGCGGGTGACCTTCGCCCCTCCGCAGAAACCATGACCATCGACTACTCGCGCTACGAGACCCTCGCCATCACGCGCCGCGGCGTCAACGACGCCGTGCTGGACATCCAGATGCGCGCCGCCAACGGCAAGCTGCCCACCGCCGGCCATGCCGGCCACCGCGAGCTGACCGAGATCTGGCGCGACGTCAGCGCCGACGACAGCGTGCGCTGCGCCGTGCTGCGCGGCGAGGGCCTGGGCTTCTCCGGTGGCGGTGACCTGACGCTGGTGCAGGACATGGCGAGCGACTTCGAGGTGCGCGCCCGCGTCTGGAAGGAGGCGCGCGACCTGGTCTACAACGTCATCAACTGCGACAAGCCCATCGTCAGCGCCATGCACGGCCCGGCCGTGGGCGCGGGGCTGGTGGCGGGCCTGCTGGCGGACATCTCCATCGCGGCGAAGGATGCGCGCATCGTCGACGGCCACACGCGGCTGGGCGTGGCCGCCGGCGACCACGCGGCCATCATCTGGCCGCTGCTGTGCGGCATGGCCAAGGCCAAGTACTACCTGATGTTGTGCGAGCCGCTCAGCGGCGAGGAGGCCGAACGCATCGGCCTGGTCGCGCTGGCGGTGGACGATGCCCAGCTGCGCGACAAGGCGTTCGAGATCGCGACGCGGCTGACCATGGGTTCGCAGACCGCGATCCGCTGGACCAAATACGCGCTCAACAACTGGCTGCGCATGATGGGGCCGACCTTCGACAGCTCGCTGGCCCTGGAG
>ERZ761602.7609-NODE-7609-length-11382-cov-4.974662_pt1 | contig 11382 bp, 6 predicted proteins | sample MGYA00512165_ERZ761602 | MGnify/ENA primary metagenome ERZ761602 (study PRJEB28899, sample SAMN02445085) | bioreactor sludge metagenome | biome: EBPR sludge; isolation source: Thorneside wastewater treatment plant | place: Australia: Brisbane, Thorneside... | reverse complement strand
CCCGCGCACCGCCCGCAACGGCCGGGGACGTTCGCGCTCCCGGCGGGAGAAAATATCCCGGAGCCTTCTCATCGGGCGGGCTTGAGCTGGTTGAACGGCGCCGTGTCCGTGTCGAGGATCAGCGTCGTGTTCTCGCGCGTCACCTTGCGCAGCGTCTCGAGTTCGCGCAGGAAGGCGTAGAACTTCGGATCCTGCGCGTGCGCCTCGGCATAGATGCGGGCGGCCTCGGCCTCCGCCTTGCCGCGGGTCTCCTCGGCGAACTTCTGTGCCTCCGCGAGCAGCACGGTCCGCTCGGCGTCGGTCTTGGCCCGCAGCTCCTCGGCCTCGCGGCGGCCCTCGGCGCGGTACTTCGCGGCATACTGGCCGCGCTCCGCCTTCATCCGCTCGAAGACGTAGAGCGTGTTGGCCTCGGGCAGCGCGATGCGCTTCACGCCGACCTGCTCGATGGCGATGCCGAACGCCGCCAGCGCCTGCGGGCGCAGCGTCTCGGTGAGCTGGCGCTCGAACTCGGCCAGCTTGAGCTTGGTGGCGTCGGCGCTGACGAGGTCCTGGAAGTCGTAGCGGCCGAGCAGCGCGTTGCGGGCGCTGGTGGCGAGGCTGTCGAGCTTGGGCGGCACCGCGGCGGGAGTGCCGAGGGCCTGGAGAAACTTCAACGGCTCCTCGATGCGCCAGGCGACGAAGACGGGCAGGATGACGTTGCGTTTGTCCCGGGTGAGCGCCTCGGAGAGCCGCGTATCGTGAAAGGCGAGGCGGCGGTCGAAGCGATGGACGGTGTCGACGGGCCAAGGCCACTTCAGGTAGAGACCCGGCTCCACCAGCGTGCGCACGGGCGATCCGAAGCGGGTGAGGATCGCGGATTCGTTGCTCGCGACCTGGAAGCTGAACATCGCGCAGCCCAGGATCGTGACGACGACGAGGGCGATCAGGACGCGGGTGACGACTTGGAGCGAGGACATGGGAGGGTGCGGGAGTGGGAGAACCGCCCGGAGCTGCCGCCGGGGTGGAACGGCGTGGCCCCACGCCGCTGGTTGGAGTCGGAGGGCAATCCCGAACCCACGGCGGGCGTGCGCCCCGCAAGCAGCGTGGGGACACGCTGCTCCACCGGGTCGGGCTTCGTCGCGGGGGCTGCCATGGTGCGTCAGCGGGCGGAGGAGGTCATCCCGGGATTCGCCGGGTCGAAGCCGAGGAAGAGGTTGGCACGGCCGCGCAGTTGCGGCGGGATCAGCACGAGCTGGCGCACGTCGGCGAGCGCGGCCTCGAGGGTCTCGAGCCGGCGGCGGGTGGTGAACACGCCCGGTTCCGCCCGGTAGGCGGCGAGGGGGGCCAGGAAGCGGGCGGCTTCGCCGGCGGCGCGGGCCCGGCGCTCGGTGGCGGCGGTGCGGGCCTGCAGCCGGATCTGGGTGGCGCTGACGTGGGCCGCGGCCGTGGCCTGCACGGCGTAGGTGCGGGCGTTGTCGGCGAGCGCGGCGCGCTGTTCCTCGGCGCTGATCACGTCCTGGTACGCGGGCGCGACCGGGACGGGCGGGTGCACGTCCTTGAGGCCGACGAAAACGATCTCGAGGCCCAGCCCGAGCCGGTCGGCCGCCGCCTGGAGATTCGTCCGCAGCTTTGTCATGATCTCCGCGCGGTCCGTGGTCATGAAGCCGAACGCGCTGTGCTTCTCCGTCAGCGCGAGCAGCTCGCGGTAGGCGAGCGCCTCGAGCGCGGCGGCGGGATCGCCTGCGCGGCGGAGGAAGGCGACGGCGTCGCGGATCCGGTAGTGCACCGGGACGTTGATCGTGAGCAGTTCCTCGCCCTCGCCGACGAGCAGGTTCTGCTCGCCCTCGAAATGCTTCTCCGTCCACAGCACCGGCCCGGCGAGGTCGCGTTCGAATCCGAGGGACAGCTCGCGTATCCTTTCCGTGGGCACGACCAGCACGCGGCCCCAGGGCCACGGCGCGTGGAGGTGCAGCCCCGGCGGCAGCGGCGCCGGCGCGAACGCGCCCTGGCGGACCAGCACGCCCCGGCTCTCGACCGGGACGCGGGTCACCGCCGTCGAGCACCAGACGCCGAGCAGCGCGAGGAGCAGCAGCGGCGCGGCGAGCCGTCGGGCGAGGCCGGCGAGCCAGGTGTCGCCCAGGCGCACCCCGAAGGTCCGTTCCAGGGTGGCGCCGAGGGAGCGCAGCGGACCCCGTTCGCCGAAGAGCGCGGGCGCGAGCACGCCCGGGCCGAAGGCGGCCGAAGACGAGCGAAGGCGCGCGGGCTGGTACAGGCGGGCGAGGGCGTGGATGATCGCTTCGGCGACGAGAATGCCGGTCGCGACGTTGAAGACCGTGGCCGCGAACGGGAAACCGTTCCGCTGGGCATAGAGGCGGAAGAGCAGGACGATGGTCAGCAGCAGGTGCGCGGCGGCCAGGAGGCGGGCGAGCGGCACCAGCGCCGTCGTCGCCGGCGAGGGCGTCTCGCGTGCGACCTGCTGGCCGTAGGTGGCCAGGAAGTGCAGTCCGAACGCGAGCACCGCGGCGGCCACCGCGGAGAATTGCAGCAGCGCATCGGTGGCCCCCGTCGCGACGGCGGGCGGACGCAGGCGGGGCAGCAGCGGCAGGGCGACCACGGCCAGGACGCCGGCGGTCGCGCAGACGCCGCGGAGCCGAAAGGGCAGGGGCGGGGTCAGGCCCAGCAAGGCGACCAGGAGTGTCCAGGCCCCGAGTCCCGCCAGCGCCCATCCTGCCTCCAAGCCGGAGCGTCGGGCGAAAACCACCGCCATCCCGGTCGCCACGGCAAAGGCGGCGGCGAACGCCAGGGGCAGTCCGCGGGAGGGAGAGGGGGCAGCGGCGTGGGCCATGGAGAGTCGAAGGGGAGGGACGTCCTGCGGGCGAGTGAGTTAAGTATCGGGTGTTTGCGCTTCAGCCCAAGGGTTTTGCGGGGTGAACCCTGACCGGGCCGCGCGGGCCAAGCGTGGTCAGGGCGGCGTGGGTGCCGGGGCTTTTTTCGGCCGGGGCAGCAGCGGCAGCGGATTGGACGGCACGAGCAGCGGCCCCGCCAGGAAGACGGCGGGCGAGGCGGGATCGACCACGACTTGGACGGCGTGGATGTCGTTGCCGCCGAAGGTCTCCAGCCGGGTCACGTTTCCGAGGGGCCCTGTCCCGCGGGTGAGGGCGGCACGAGGTTCGAGGCGGTAGCGGTGCTCGTCGGCGTGCACGAGCAGCACCTGCCCCGGGAAGCTGCCGGCTTCCTGTTCGATCGTGGCGAGGAAGCGCGCGAACCCGGACTCTCGTCCTGCCAGGAGGGCGGCAGCGTGGGAGTTGATCGGCTCGGCCTGGAAAAAGAGGGCGAGGCCCGGGGCCTGGAGCGCGCGTGCGGCGGCGAAGGTTGTCTTGATCCAGGCCGCATTGGCCGCGTCGCGGGCGTGAAACTCCTCCATCGCCCCGGGGATCGCGGGGTTCAGGTTGTTGTTGCTCCCGACCACATGGACGGTGGCGAACACGAGACCGCCGTGCGTCCAGAGGGCGTTCTCAACGTACCGCGCGAAGGCGGCTTCGCGCCGCTGCGTGACGAGAGGGATCGGCGCCCGTCCGAGGCTGCGTTCCTCGGCGAAGTAGGTGGCGCGCACCTTTTCCAGCCACACGAGCGGGTCGGCGCCGTTGCGGTGCACGTCGGTCCATTCGTTGTCGCCCGGCGTGTACATCAGCGGGCCCTCGAGCTGGTTGAACCAGCCCTTTACCCGCGCGAGGAGAGCGTCGGTCGGGGCCTCGCTGCCGAGCTTGATGTCGCCGCAGTGCACCGTGAACGCGGGCCGGCGCCGGTTGATCTCCCCGATCAGCCGCTCGAAGGCGGCGAAGTTGGCCTCGCCGTAGGGCATGCAGCCGAAGGCGACGAACGAAAATCGTTCCGCGGGCTCGGCGCCTCGCGCGGCGACGAACGCGATCAGGAACGCGACGAAGGCGAGGGCGGGGGAGGCGCGCATGCGGTCGCGAGCCTGCGCGGCCGGCGGGGCGAGGGGAAGGAGATTGTCGCCGCGGCGGGGACGGACGGCGGGCGTGCTCTACGCCGCCGGCCTCAACGTGGGTCCGTCGACCCAGCGCGCGGGCAGCGTGATGGTTTTCGGCACCTCGGGCACTCCCTGCTCCTGGCGCTGGAGCTGGGCGACGATCGATTCGATGGCGGCGCTGCCGAGCACGGCCGGTCGCAGGTCCAGGGCGGCGCAGGGTCCGGTGCGTTCCGTCCAGTTGAGTTGCAGGAAGCCGACATCGTCCGGAACCCGCCGGCCGCGTTCCCGCAGCCAGGATTCGATTTCCTGCTGCAGGTGGGCGATGATCACGTCGGGCCGGTGCCGGTCGAACCAGGCAAGGAACCGGGCTCGATCGATGGGCTGGGCCAGCAACTCGGGCACCGGCCGGGCGGCGGGGCGGGGAGTGCGAAAGTAACTGCGGTAGGCGGCGCTCCACTTGTAGCGAAGCCGGGCATCCCGCGCGGCGTCCAGGACGAGGCCGGGCCGGCGATAACCGCGGGCGGCCAGGCGCTCGACGGCGGTGAACAACGCGACATGATGGTCGGGCAGGACCGTGTGCAGCGCCGGCTGGACCAGACAGTAGTCGAGCATCACGCCGGCGAGCCCCGACCAGTCCAGCGCGCCCAGGTCCTGGGCCTCGGCTATGGGCAGCACGAGCACGCCCTGGATGTTGCGCGTCGCGATCACGGTGTTGAGCCGGGCGAGGTTGAGGTTGTTCGGCCCGAACCAGCAGAGATCGAGACCGTACCCGAGTTCGCGGGCGCGACGTTTCGCTCCCTGCCAGACTTCGCGGTGAAACGTCCCGAGCTGGGGCTGCGGGTCGGCGCTGTGGTTCAACGCCGCCAGGAGGCCCTGGTAGCTGTCTTGCGCCGACCTGCGCATCGCGGCCATTACCGAACGGATCAGGGGATTGGGCCGGTAGCCGGCCTTGCGCGCCGCATCGACGACGCGCTGCCGGGTGGCGGGGATCACGCGCGTGCTCCCGCGCAGGGCGAGGGAGACGGTCGCGGCGGAAAGGCCGAGCTGGGCGGCGAGCCGGCGGATCGAGGCTGGGGGCATGGGATGATCTAACTGTTTTATTCCGGCGCACTCGCGCCGCGGGCAAGTGCGAACATCGGTGTAAATCACTTGCCGCCGGCCTGCCCTGGCCGGCAACCCGCAAACCCTCCCCATGAAATCCACCTGCCTCCTGGCGGCGGCCACCTCCGTGGCTGCCCTCGTTCTCCCTGCGCCGTTGTCCGGCGCCGCTGCCCCGGCCGCGGCGGCGCGGCCGTCGACCGACGACGTCATCAAGCTGTCCGAATTCACGGTCGCGAGCGACCGCGCGGCCGGCTACCGGGCCCAGAGCGCGATCACCGCGACGGGCTTCGGCACCAACATCATCGACACGCCCGTCACGATCAACGTGCTCACGGGCGAGTTCGTGGCCGACATCGGCGCGAACCTGCAGAGCGAGGCGCTGCGCTACGTCCCCGGGATTCAGACCAACCCGAATTACGAATCCTACATCAACATCCGCGGCTTTTCCGGCCTGCAGTCGTATCGCAACGGCCAGTACCGGCGGCAGCTCTATTCGACCTGGGGCATGGATCGCATCGAGGTGATCAAGGGTTCGTCCTCCATCTTCTTCGGCCTCGTGCGCCCGGGCGGCGTCGTGAACTACATTTCCAAGAAGCCCCAGTTCAAAGCGCAGGGCGGCGACGCTCGCGTGAGCGTCGGCAGCTGGGAGTTCATGAAGGGCGAGATCAACTACAACCTCGGCGGTGAAACCCTCGCCGGCCGCGTCGGTGCCGGCGCGATCGACGCGGGCGGGTGGCGCAACGACGATTTCAAGCGCGAGCACTACCTCGGCGGCGCCGTCGCTTGGAAGCCGTTCCAGGACGGCCTGCTCACGGTCGACCTCGAGACGGTCCGGCGCGTGAACCAGGACCGCGAATCGGCCGCGGTGCTTCGCAGCAACTCCCGCTATCTCGGCAATGGCGCCGTGCCCGCCGGCACCGCGCCGCGCGCCTGGCTCAACGCCAATGGCTTCGCCAGCGTGCCGACGTTCGACATCTTCGCGCCGGTCTTCGGCGGCGATGATCCCTACGGCCGGAAAGTCACGATGGGGAAGGAAACTTATTCGTTCTACCAGTCGTACACGGTCGACCTCGAGTACACGCAGAAGGTCTTCGACGGGCTCGTTTATCAGCTGCAGTGGAACTTCGCGATCGACGACTTCGAGATCCTGCGGTCCATCGGCGGGGACCAGGAACCGTTCGCCGACGGCACAGTGCGTTTCCGGTTCGGCAATTTCGCGAATTACCGCGACTCGTATAATTTCGACAACAAGTTCACCTATCGCTTCGCGCTCGGGCCAACCCAGCACACCGTGTCGTTCGGCCAGGAGTCGCAGCGGGTGCACCAGGACACGCCCGGCTGGTTCGACACCGCCGGCCGCTTCCAGGACGGCCGCTACGGCGCCTTCGCGGTGTGGAACCCGCGCACGCAGCCGCTGCGCAACGCCGCGCAGGAACGGGCCGCGAGCGGCGAGACCTGGAACATCTACCGCCGCCGGGCCGAGAAGCTCACCGGCTACTACGTCGGCCTGCAGTCCGAATTCATCGAGGGCCGTCTGCGCACGATCGTCGGTGCCCGCCGCAACGAGTACTCCCGCAACTCCTACTACGAGCGCGCGGTGGCCAACCCCGAGGGTGCCACGCCCAAGACCCGCGAGACGACGCCGCTCTACGGCGCCTTGCTCAAGCTCACTCCCCAGTTGTCCGCGTTCGCGATGTACTCGGAGTCGCTCGAGCCCCAGCTCGGGGCCGACGCCGACGGCCGCGGCCTCGATCCGGTCAAGGGCAAGGGCTTCGACATCGGCCTCAAGTCCTCGCTGCTCGACGGCCGCCTTGCCGGCTCCCTCTCCTTTTACGGGGTGAAGCGCGAGGACATCTCATCCCGCGACAGTGCCCGCGAGGTCGCGACCGCGCGCCAGCCCTGGTTCATCTACGGTGACGTCGAGGAGTCCGAAGGCGTCGAGGTCGACCTTTCCTACAACCCGTCGGCCAACTGGCAGATCATGGTCGGCTACTCGCACGCCACCAAGGCCGAGACGACCAAGTCGGTCACGCCCGCGCGTGTCGGTCTCCCGCTCGCGGCGTTTCCGAAGGACGTGTTGTCGCTCTGGACGAAGTACGACGTCCGGTCCGGCGCCCTCAACGGCTGGTCCTTTGGCGGCGGCGTTCGCGACAGCTCGTCCGCCCGCTTCGCGGCGGACCAGAACGTGACCGCCACGATGCCTGGCTACACGACCGCCGACCTGCTCGTGCAGTACCGCACGAAGGTCGCCGGTCGGGACGTCACCGCGCAGCTCAATGTGCGCAACGTCACCGACGAGGATTATCGCGAGGGCAACATGGGCGGATGGGGCGACCCCCGCAACTTCCTGTTCTCGCTCAGCACGAAGTTCTGACGGCCCAGCCGGACCTTCGGTCAGCGGAGGAGCGCCCTGTCCCCGGGGCGCTCTTTGTTTTGGCAGCGCGGGACGCTGCCCGGGCGACGGCGCGGTGTCGGGATAGATTGCGCCTGCCAGCAGACTAGGTTAGCTTTCCCCTCGTCCGCGCCGCCCGATGATCTCACCCCGTTTCCTCGCTCCGCTGCTCCTGGCCGCTGCCGTCGCGCCGCTCGAGGCGGCATCCTCGTCCCGGCCGGTGTCGTTCAACCGGGAGGTTCGCCCCATCATGGCGAACACGTGTTTTCATTGCCACGGGTTCGACGCCAAGACCCGCGAAGCCGGACTGCGGCTGGACGTGCGCGAGGAGGCGCTCAAGCCGACCAAGAACGGCGTCATCCCCATCGTTCCGGGCAAGCCCGACGAGAGCGAAATCATTCTCCGGATCACCGACGCCCTCGACCCGATGCCGCCGGAGGAGGCGCACAAGACCCTCACCGCGGCGCAGAAGGACCTGTTGCGGCGCTGGGTCGCGGAGGGAGCGGTCTACGAGCCGCACTGGGCTTACGCCCCGCTGTCGCGTCCCGCGGTGCCGGCCGTCGCCGGGCCGGACGGTGCCGTCCTCCCTCCGATCGACGCCTTCATCCATGCCCGCCTGGCCGCGCAGGGGATCATCCCGTCGCCTCCGGCCGAGCCCGCCCGGCTGCTGCGGCGGCTCTCGCTCGACCTCACCGGGCTGCCGCCGACGCCGGCCGAGCTCGACGCCTTCGAGGCCGCGGCCGCCCGGGACCTGCCCGCCGCGCTGCGCGCCGCCACCGAGCGCCTGCTGGCCTCCCCGCACCATGGCGAACGCCTGGCCGTGTGGTGGCTCGACGTCGCGCGGTTCGCCGACACCGTCGGGTTCCACGGCGACCAGAACCAGCGCATCTTTCCGTACCGCGACTACGTGATCGGCGCCTTCAGCGCCAACAAGCGCTTCGACCAGTTCACGCTCGAGCAGCTTGCCGGCGATCTCCTGCCGTCGCCCACGGCCGAGCAACTCGTCGCCACCGGCTATAACCGGCTCAACATGATGACGCGCGAAGGCGGCGCGCAGCCGAAGGAGTACCTCGCGAAGTACGGGGCGGAGCGCGTGCGGTCGGTGGCGGCGGCGTGGTTCGGCAGCACCTTCGGCTGCGCCGAGTGCCACGATCACAAGTTCGACCCGATCAAGGCCGCCGACTTCTACCAGCTCCAGGCATTCTTCGCCGACGTGAAGCAGTGGGGCGTCTACAGCGACTATCCCTACACGCCCAATCCCGAGCTCAAGGGTTTCAACAACGACTACCCGTTCCCCCCCGAGCGCGAGGTCGGCAGCCCGTACCTGCAGCGGCGGAAGCAACGGTTCGAGGCGGAACTCGCCGCCCTGCGGGCGGAGGTGCGTCACCGGAGCCTGGATACTGGCAGCCGGACCGCGTTTGCCGCCTGGGTGGATGAGGCGCGGGCGTACCTGGCGGCCAACCCGGGCGGCTGGCGCCAGCCGGCCGCGAGCGCCACGCGGCAGCGGGGACGGGAGGCGGTGCGCGGCGGGGAGGTGGCGCCCGCGGCCGATGGCTCCGTGCGGCTGCCGCGGCCGCTCGCCCGCAACGAATCCCTGCGCGTGACCCTCTCGCCCGAGGCCGGTCCGCTGGCCGCGCTGCGGCTGGAGGTCGCCGCGCCCGGTCCGGACGAGTCGCCGGGTGCGACCGGCGTGGAAAACGTCCGCCTGGCCGGCGTCGTGCGGGGGAGCGACGGCCGCGAGCGGAGGCTCGAGTTTGCCTTCGCCGACGCCTCCGAGAAGGCGCCGCGCTTCGAGCAGGGCGACGAGGTCATCGGCATCGCCTCCGGTTGGCGCATTCCGCGCGCCGCCGCCGGCCGGCGTCCGCACGGCACCTGGCTGCTGGGGCAACCTTTCACGCTCGCGCCCGGCGACACGCTGGTGCTCACGCTGACCGGCGACTTCACCCTGCCGCTGCGGTTCCTCGTCAGCCCGTTCGGTGCCGCCGATCCCCGGGACGTCGCCCCGCCCGCCCTGGCGGGCGCGCTGTCGGCGGCGCCTGCGGCGCGCACGCCGGCGCAGCAGGCGCTGCTGGCCGAGACCTGGCTGCTCAGCACGGGCCACGATCGCGCCGCCTTCGACCGGCTGCACCGGCTGCAGGCGCAGATCCGCGCCACGCGGGAGGGTCGCGCCTGGACGCTGGTCACCGAAGCGACCGAGCCGCTGGCGATCCGCGTGCTGCCGCGCGGCAACTGGCAGGACGAATCCGGCCCCCTCGTGCTGCCCGCCACGCCGAGCTTCCTGCCGGGCCGGCGCGAGAGCACGGCGGAGCGGCGGCTCACGCGGCTGGACCTGGCGCAATGGATCGTGTCGGACGAAAATCCCCTCACGGCCCGGGTGGTGATGAACCGGCTCTGGGCGCTGTTCTTCGGCACCGGGCTCAGCGCGGTCGTCGACGATCTGGGATCGCAGGGCGAGCCGCCGTCGCACCCCGAGCTGCTCGACTGGCTCGCCGCCGAGTTTCGCGGCAGCGGCTGGGACCTGCGGCACATGATCCGGCTGATCGTCTCCAGCGCGACCTACCGGCAGAGCAGCCAGGTCCGCGCCGACCTGCGCGAGGCCGACCCCGCCAACCGGCTGCTCGCCGCGCAGAACCCGCGGCGGCTCGAGGCGGAGTTCGTCCGCGACAACGCGCTTTTCATCGCCGGTGCGCTCAACCTGCGCGACGTGGGCGGCCCCAGCGTAAGACCGTATCAGCCGGCCGGCTACTATTCGCAGCTCCAGTTTCCCGACCGCGATTACGTCGCGAGCGCCGACGACGAACAATGGCGCCGCGGCCTGTACATGCACTGGCAGCGTACCTTCCTCCATCCCATGCTCGCCAACTTCGACGCGCCGGCGCGCGACGAATGCGCGGCGCAGCGGGTGGTGAGCAACACGCCGCAGCAGGCGCTCACGCTCCTCAACGACCCGACGTTCGTGGAGGCGGCGCGGCTCTTCGCGGCGCGGCTCGTCGCCGCCGCGTCCGACGACGCGGGGCGGCTGCGCCAGGCGTTCCGCCTTGCGGTCGCCCGCGAGCCCCGGCACGCGGAGTCCGCGGCGTTGCTCGCGTTTCTCGCCGCCCAGCGCGAGCACTATCGCGCCGACATCGAGGCCGCGCGGAAGCTCCTGCGGGTCGGCCTCGCGCCGGCGCCGGCGGGAGAGCCCGCGGAACTCGCCGCGTGGACCAGCGTCGCGCGGGTTCTGCTCAACGGCCAGGAGGTCATCACGCGTTATTGATAAACGGGAGCGAGGGATCCCGGAGCCAGCGTGTTTTCGAACGACCTCCGGCACCCGCCCAGGCTCCTCCTCCCTCCCGTCCTCACTCCTTTACTCCTTCTCCATGCCCTTCGATCCCACCACCCACGCCCTCAGCATCAACCGGCGCGCGTTCCTGCAGCAAAGCGCGTACGGCCTCGGCGGAATGGCGTTCGCCCTCCTGGCGAACGGACTCGGCGCCTCCGGCGGTGGAGGGCGTCCGCCGGGCTGGAGCGGCGCGCTGCGGGCCGCTCACCATCCCGTGAAGGCCAAGCGCGTGATCTTCCTCTGCATGGCGGGCGGTCCGTCCCAGTTCGAGACTTTCGACTGGAAACCGAAACTGAAGGAGCTCCACGGCCAGCCGTTTCCCGAGTCCTTCACCGCCGGGCAGCAGCTTGCGCAGCTGCAGGGCACCGAACTCAAGGCGCGGGGCCCGTTCACGGCGTTCAAGCCACACGGACGCGCGGGCATCGAGATCAGCGAACTCTTCCCGCACCTCGGAAGCGTGGCCGACGAGCTCTGCGTGATCCGCTCCATGCAGACGGAGCAGATCAACCACGACACCGCGCACGCGTTCATGAACACGGGCTCGATCATCAAGGGCCGTCCGAGCATGGGATCCTGGCTGCTGTATGGCCTCGCAGC
>ERZ761602.7608-NODE-7608-length-11383-cov-3.420816_pt1 | contig 11383 bp, 7 predicted proteins | sample MGYA00512165_ERZ761602 | MGnify/ENA primary metagenome ERZ761602 (study PRJEB28899, sample SAMN02445085) | bioreactor sludge metagenome | biome: EBPR sludge; isolation source: Thorneside wastewater treatment plant | place: Australia: Brisbane, Thorneside... | reverse complement strand
ATGTCTTCGTCGGCCCTAACGCCTGCTTTACGAACGACAAGGTGCCCCGCGCATATCAAGGTGCCGTGCGGGATTATTTCGATGATTTGAAGTGAAGCAAAGTGAGATGAGCAAATCAACGATGGCTGAAACTTTGGTTTTGCGAATGAAGCAGTTAATTGACTTCCTGCTTAGAGAATCGGGTATTGCCTGCATGGTGATCGAGTATCACATCTGGCGCCTACGCTCGGCCTCAGCACTCATGAAACGCTTCGGTTCCGACACGGAGATGCCTGTGTGGTGTTCGGAGCGTTATCGCAAACACCAGAGCGCACTCCGGCGACTTGGCTTTCTTTGTGAGAGGGAGTTTGTGTTGACTCATCGTTCGGTTTCCGGCCCGAACTACGTGGCTTTTCGTGATTTGGCGCGGGCGAGGTTTTCTGATCCCTGTTGGTCATACGCTGCCAGTGGAAAACGTGTCATTGTTACCGCCCCCACATCGCAGCTTTCCAAGTGGCAGAGGTTCATTTCCGAGTATGACCTTCAAGCGGCTTGAGTTCGCAAGAAAATAAGTTATGAACCGAAGCATTCGACATCACGATTCCAGCACTGGCAATCATGCTCGCATCATATTGGTTCAGCTTGAGGTTTCGCTCCGCACATCGCGTCTTGCTTGACGCTGGAGTCTAATCGCAATCGTCACCGATCACTGCCGGAAGGAAGGCTATGAAACTGATCTTCATCATGCTCGCGGCCGTAGCATCACTTGGAATACAGGCCGCTGAAAAGGTCGATCCATTCGCTGCAGCCGCCAGGATGATCACTCAAGGGAGCGGTCAACCTGAGGGGTATGCGATATTTTTTGTCACCGGAAAGGATGGCTCCGTTCCGTTACCTGTTCGGAAGATGGAGTTGCTTTCATCGGATGCCTTTAGCGCACTGTTTCCAAAAGTTGTGCCATACCGAATTGTTGCATCTGCTGACCCGATACACAATGCACGCATGTCAACACTGTTGCTGCGTCTGAATGAAGCTCCACTACACATTTTGACTACTGAACAAGCAGCTCTGTTTCTGGGCGGGAAGACTACAGCCATCAAGAGCAAGGAAGAAGCAAAGAGACTCGTTCAAGCGCTTGCCGATCTTAGGGGATATTTCATTGTCGAAACAAAGCCCAAGGAACCAGACGCCAGGAAGCCGGAAGAACGTCCCGCGCTACTTGACACCGATTACCAATTTTTTGCAGAGGAGCACGACGGGGAATGGCGGGTCTATGCCTCACTGCTTACACATGTACATAGCGGAAGCATCGAGCGTTATGTTTTCCGTCTCTTCAAGCCACCCGGCAGTGGTTTTCACATTCAGCAGCCGGTTTTGATTTATTTGTCGAACTACATTTACTGAAACCTATTCATGACCACCGAGGAGAAGATCAAGCAATTCAAGGACACCTACCAGCAGGTGAAGGCCGAGATCGGCAAGACCATCGTCGGCCACGAGGACATCGTGGACGGCGTGTTGATCGCCTTGTTCGCGGGCGGCCACGTCCTGCTCGAGGGGGTGCCCGGCCTGGGTAAGACGCTGCTCGTCCGCACGGTCGGCGAAGTGCTCGACCTGTCGTTCAGCCGCATCCAGTTTACACCCGACCTCATGCCCGCCGACATCGTGGGCACCAACCTCGTCATGGAACGCGAGGACGGCCGGCGCGAATTCCAGTTCCAGAAGGGACCGGTCTTCGCCCATCTCATCCTCGCGGACGAGATCAACCGCGCGACGCCCAAGACCCAGTCGGCGATGCTCGAAGCGATGCAGGAGAAACAGGTCACGGCCGGCGGTGAGGTGCGCAAGCTTCCCCCGCCCTCCTTCGTCTTCGCCACGCAGAACCCCATCGACCAGGAGGGCACGTATCCGCTGCCCGAGGCGCAGCTTGACCGCTTTTTCTTCAAGCTGGTGGTCGGTTACCCCAAGCACGGCGAACTCACCGAGGTGCTGACCCGCACCACCGAGGGCGCGCCCGCCACGATCAACAAGATCCTCAACCGGGAGGAAATCCTCGAACTGCAAAAGCTCGTGCGCGAAGTGCCGGTCGCCTCGCACGTGAAGGATTATGCGGTGCGGCTCGTGATGGGCACGCATCCGAAGACGGAGACGGCGGTGCCGATTGCGAATCAATACCTCCGCTTTGGCAGCTCACCACGCGGTGCGCAGACGCTGCTGCTCGCGGGAAAGGTCCGGGCGCTGACGCACGGCCGTTTCAACGTCGCGCTGGACGACATCGCGGCGGCGGCGCTGGCGACGCTCCGCCACCGGTTGATCCTGAACTTCGAGGCCGAGGCGGAAGGCATCACCACCGACCACATCATCACGGAGATTCTGAAGGAAGTCCCCCGCCAGGCGGAACTGGTGACGGCGTAAACGGAAGGGCGAGTGTAGTCGCCCAGGCTAAAGCCGCCCTTCCTTTTGCTGGTGCGCAAGCGACTGCACCTCGCAGCGGCGCGCTCCGGAGCGCGCGTCGGCGACCCGCCGCAACGATCATCCACCACGTCACGATTTCGCCGCTGCTTCTGCCGTGACCGGCTTCGTCGCTTCCTTCTTCCGCCGCCACACGGCGACGAACATGCCGTTGCCACCGGTGAGTTCGGGCAGAAGAAATCCGTTGCGCGTGCCCGGTGCTTCGAGCCGCTCGAAGCCTGGCACATTGCGCTCGAAACGCGTCGCCAGTTCGGTGGTTTCCTTGCGGGGCAAAGTGCAGACGGCATACACCAGTTTGCCACCCGGTTTCACCGAGGGTGCGGCGTGCTTGAGCAGCTTCATCTGCAACTCCGCCAGCTCGGCGATGTCCTGCGGCGTGGTGGTCCAGCGCGCCTGCGGGTTGCGCTTCCAGGTGCCGAGGCCGCTGCACGGTGCGTCGAGGAGCACGCCGTCGAATTTCGTCTTTGTCGGCGGTTTCGCCCCGCCATCCCAGATCACGGACCGGTAGTTGAACACCCCCAGCCGGGCGGCGCGTTGTTTGAGTTTCTTGAGCCGCCACTCGGCGCGGTCGCTCGTCCAGATAAGGCCCTTGTTCTTCATGAGCCCGGACAGGACCATCGTCTTGCCGCCCTCACCCGCGCAGGCGTCCCACCAGGTTTCACCGGGTTGCGGATCGCAGATCAGGCCGACGCGTTGCGAGTTCACGTCCTGCACCTCGAAGTCCCCGGCGCGGAAGCCGCTGGTGTGAAAGAGATCTTTCGCGCCACGGTAAATCAGCGCGTCGGCCGGTTCCTCGGGCAGGTCGCAATCGCCCAACTTTTCCGCAACCTCCGCACGCTTGCCCGGCCGGCAGCGGAGCCAGAGCTTCGCCGGACTTTGCAACGCGCGCAGCCAGGCGATGGTAATGTTCATCTCGGACCACACCCATTGCGGAACGGTGCGCGGCTGGAGATGCGTGTCGGCGATCGCGAGCGGGTTGGCGTTGAAATCTTCCTGGAGCTTGGCGGCATAAACCACGCGCTGGGCGAGCGGATATTCCGGATTCAGCCAGCCAAACCACCGGTAATAAGCATGGACCACCTCGGCCACTTCGCACGCCAGCACGGGATCCACCTTCACGTCGCCGCCGCGCAGGACACGCTTGAGCACGGCGTCCGCGGGATTTTCGCGGTTCGTCTGGCGGAGCACTTCGATGACAAGCGAGCTGGTTCGGCGATTCATGCGCGGGAGGAATTAGCAGATCAGACCGGGGATGGACAGCAAACGTTGGCAGCTGAGAACACGCACCCAGCCGTGAGGGCAAGTGGTAAGGCCGGTCGCTCCCGGCCGGCCGTAAGGTAGGACAGGTTTGCAACCTGTCTTCACGAGGCCCACCACCCGCGCGCGCAAGGCGAGCGTGCAGGGCGCTCCGGCCGCGAAGGCCGAGGCGGCCCCAATTCCCCTTTTGCCCAAGACAGGTTGCAAACCTGTCCTACGCGGAGGCAGTTCGGCAGGCTTGTGTTGCCAGGAGCGGCGCACTAATTTCCCAACCCGACATGAAGCCCATCGCCCCTCTCCGGTCCACGGTCCTCACCGGCGCGCTGCTTGCCTCGCTGCTCCCCTTGTCTGCCGCCGAGATCCACACGCTCAACACCCCGCGCACCTTTCCCCCGGCCGCCGACCTGGTCGCCTGGCAGAATCGCGCGACGGAAATCCGGGCGCAGATTCACGCCAGTTGCGGGCTCTGGCCGATGCCGGAGAACACGCCGCTCAACGCGCGCATTTTTGACCGCATCGAACGCGCGGATTACAGCATCGAAAAGGTCGTGCTGGAGACGCATCCGGGCGTGTTCCTCGCGGGCAACCTCTATCGGCCGGTGCGCCAGACGCCGTCCCGTTATCCCGGCATCCTGAACCCGCACGGTCACTGGGCGGAAGGCCGGCTTGTGCATTCGGACACGGGCAGCGTGCCCGCGCGGTGCATCCAGTTCGCGAAGATGGGCATGGTGGCATTCGCGTACGACATGGTGGGGTACAACGACACCGCGCAGTTTTCGCCGCGCAAGGAAGACGGTTCGCCGGAGTTTGCGGCTTTCTACGACGGTCATGTGCGGTTCGCGCAAGACCCGACGAACGAGTTGTGGGGCATCAGCCTGATGGGTACGCAAACGTGGAACAGCATCCGCGCGCTGGACTTCCTGGCGTCGCTGCCGGATGTCGATCCCACACGGCTGGCCAGCACCGGCGCTTCCGGCGGCGGCACACAGACGTTCATGCTGGGGGCGATCGATCCGCGCCTCGCGGCCGTCGCGCCGATGGTGATGGTGTCGCACTCGATGCAGGGCGGTTGCTGGTGCGAGAACGCGCCCGGCCTGCGCGTGCGATTCTCGAACATGGAAATTTCCGCCGCCGCCGCGCCCCGCCCACAATTGCTGGTGGCCGCCACCGGTGACTGGACGAAGACGACGATGGAGCTTGAGGGACCGTCGATTGCCAACATTTACCAGTTGTTCGGACCCGGCGGCCAGTTCCGCTACGAGATTTTTGATTTCCCGCACAACTACAACCGGACCACGCGCGAAGTGGCTTATGCCTTCATGGCGGAGCATCTCTTGAATCGCAGCCGCGCGCCGAATTTCCCCGAACAGTCCTTCACCGTCCCACCCGCCCGGGATCTCCGGCTCTGGAACAACAACCACGTGCCACCGGGCGCGAAGTCCGGCGCGGATTACAAGGCCTACCTGATCGAGCAGACCCGCGCGCAACTGGCCACCAAATGGCCGCAAAGCACCGCCGGACTGAAGGCGTTCAAGGATGAACTGGGGCCGGTTTACCGCGCGGTGTTCCACCTCGCGCGCGACCCGCAGGAGTTCGAGGTCAAGCTGGGCACCAGCACCCGATTGGACAATGGCGCGCGGGTTTCCAGTTTTGACGTCACCAGCCAGGGTGGGTCGCATTCGATTCCGGTTCGCATCGTCTCGCCGCGCCGCGGCCGCAGTCGCACCTCCGTGGTGCTCGCGCATCCGCTCGGCATGATCAGCAGTTTTGATCAGGCCGGCCGGCCGATCGGCTTGGCCGAGCAACTGGTCAACGCCGGGCACACGGTTATCGCCTTCGACGCGTTTCTCACCGGCAGCCGGGCGGACAATGCCGAGCGCGCGAAGCGGAACCACACCAATGACTTCTTCAGCACTTACAACCGCACCGATCTTCAGGAGCGCGTCGGCGACCTCGTGACCATCAGCGCCTTTGCCCGTTCCCATCTGCCAGATCACAAGATCGTTCTGGCGGGACAGGAACAGGCCGGGCTGTGGGCCATGCTCGCCGCTCCGGCCGCCGATGCCGTCTTGGCGGACGCCGCCCAGTTCGACGCGAACAATGACGCGATCTGGGTGCAGCAGGACTGGCTCACGCCCGCGATCCGGCGCATCGGCACCTTCGACGGTCCGCTCTTGCTGGCCGCGCCCAATCCCTTGCTCATCCACAATGCCGGCGGCACTTTCCCAACACAGACTGTCGCCGGAGCTTATCAGCGCCTCACCACCGGCGCCGTGGCACGGTTGCATCAGGAGCGGCTCCCCGATCCGGTCTTGCTGAACTGGATTGCCGGTCTATAATCGCCGCCGTATTCCCCTTCGGGCCGGCCCCGCGTGCAGGTAGTTGATTCCTGCCCGCTCACACCCATGAGCCGGCTTGAAGTTTGTGCCTGTAATGAAGCTGCCAAAAATCCAACACCCGTGCGGCCGCCACCTGTCCCTGGCCTTGTTCCTCCTGACCCTCGGCAATCTGGCCGCCGCCCAACCGCCCGCGTGGGAACCCGGCCCCGGCCATCGCAGCGCGCCGCTCCCCGTGCCCGCGGACGGTGTGACCGGTTTCAAGCTGATGTCACTGGAAGCATCGGGGATCCGCTTCACGAACACGCTTTCGTTCAAGCGGGCCGGTGAAAATCAAAACCTGATGAGCGGCGCGGGCGTCGCGGTCGGCGACGTGGATGGTGACGGACGGCCGGACATTTATTTTTGCAACGCCGAGGGGCGCAACGCGCTTTATCGAAATCTGGGCAACTTCCAGTTCGAGGACATCACGGATCAGGCGGGCGTGGCGTGCGCGCACATGGACTCGGTCGGGGCGATGTTTGCGGACTTGAACGGCGACGGTCACCTCGATTTGTACGTCACTTCAAACGGCGGACCGAACGCCTGGTTTGTCAACGATGGCACCGGCAAGTTCACGGACGCCGTGCAAAGCGCCGGCCTCGTGCAGATGAAGCTGGGCGGCACCACGCCGGCCGCCGCCGACATCGATGGTGATGGGTTGCTGGATCTGTTCGTCGGCAACTACGGCGAATACACCATTCTGCGCGGCGGCGCGGACATCGGGTTTTCCACTGACCGCACCGGCAAGACGATCATCCGTGGCCGGCACGCGCGCCGGTTGCTCATGGAAAACGGTCTGCTTTCCGAGCTCGGCGACACGAACTTCGTCTTCCGCAACAATGGCAACCACACGTTCACCCGTTTGAACTGGACCGACGGCACTTTCCTTGATGCGGACGGTGAACCCTTCAAGAAGGCTCCTCTGGACATGACGCTCACCACCATGTTCCGCGATCTCAATGGCGACGGTCATCCGGACATTTACGAGTGCAACGACTTCCAAGGCCCCGACCGCATCTGGATCAATGACGGCCGGGGGCGCTTCCGGGAGATCGACAAACTGGCGCTTCGCAGTCAGAGCGCTTTCTCCATGGGCGTTTCATTCGCGGACATCAACCATGACGGACTCGATGACCTCCTGGTGGTGGACATGCTCAGCCGGTTTCACGATTTGCGGATGCGCCAGATGGGACAGACCAACACGCCGCCGCATACACCGGGTCTGATTGACGACCGGCCGCAAATCCGGCGCAACACGCTCTTCCTGAACCGCGGCGACGGCACCTACGCCGAGATCGCCAACTACGCCGGCCTCGATGCCTCGGACTGGTCCTGGAATCCACTCTTCCTGGATGTGGATCTGGAGGGCTGGGAAGATGTGCTGATTTCCAACGGGCACATGTATGACACCCAGGATCTGGATGCCATGAACCGGTTGGCGGCCCTCGGCCGGCAAAGCGTCGCCGCCTCGCGCACCAACCTCGCGCTCTACCCGCTGCTGCAGACGCCCAACATGATTTTTCACAACCGGCGCGATCTGACCTTCGCCGAAGTGGGCGCGAACTGGGGTTTCAATTCCAGCAACGTCACGCACGGCCTGGTCACCGCCGACTTCGATGGTGATGGCGATCTCGATCTTGTCGCCAGTTGCCTCAACGCCGCCCCCCTGCTCTATCGGAATGAGACTTCCGCTGCGCGCGTCGCCGTCCGGCTTAAGGGCAACCAACCCAACGCCCACGGCATCGGCGCGAAGGTGAAGTTGCTCGGCGGACCCGTGCCCTCGCAGCAGCGCGAAGTTCAGGCCGGCGGCCATTATCTTTCCGGCGCGGACCCACTCCAGGTCTTTGCCGCCGGCAACAGCCGGTCCATGACCTTGGAAGTCACCTGGCGCAACGGCACTCGCAGCGTGGTCAACGGCGTGCGGCCCAACCGCCTTTACGAAGTTGAGGAAGCCGGCGCGCAACCCGCCGCGCAGCCAACCCCCGCGCCTGTCTTGCTACCGCTTTTCGCGGACGCGAGCCACCTGCTTGGTCATACGCACTCGGAGGAGAGTTACAACGACATGGCCCGGCAAGGAACGCTCTACAAGCAACTCAGCCAACCCGGCCCCGGCAGCGCCTGGACGGACCTCGACGGTGACGGCGCTGACGACCTGGTGATGGCGGCCGGTCAGGGGGGCCAGCTTGGGGTGTATCGCGGCGACGGCCGGGGTGGTTTCACGAAATGGGAAGACCCGGCCTGGAGCGAGCCGGGCATCCGGGATCAAACCGGATTGGCCGTGCTGCCCGGCACGGGCGGAACCGAGCTCGGGGTCGGCTGGTCGAATTACGAAGACGGGCTGGAGATTGGACCGGGCGCGCGGATCGTGCGCTTCGCGGATGGCAAGGTCGCTGGCAGCACCGATCTGCCCGCCACGTTGTCCAGCACCGGTCCGCTGGCGATCGCCGATCTCGATGGCCGGGGCAGCTTCGTCCTGTTCGTCGGCGGCCGGGTGGTTCCGGGCCGTTATCCCGAGGCGGCTTCTTCCCGAATTTTTCGAAAGCAGGCCAACGAGTGGACGCTTGACGCCGGATTGACCAAGGCGTTTGAGCAGATCGGGCTCGTCAACGCCGCGACCTTCAGCGACCTCACCGGTGACGGCCGGCCCGAACTGATCCTGGCCTGCGAGTGGGGTCCGATCCGCGTCTTCAACCTCGCGGGTGGCGTGAAGGAACTCACCGGTGAACTCGGCCTCGACGGACAGATCGGCTGGTGGAATTCGGTGGCCGCCGGCGACTTCAATGGCGATGGCCGGCTCGATCTCGTGGCCGGCAACTTTGGTTTGAACGGCCCCTATCGTGCCAACGACCAGTCGCCCGTGCGGCTCTTCCACGCGGACTTTGCCGGCGATGGCACCGTCGAAATGATCGAGTCCTACGACGAGCCGACGCTCGGCAACCGCCCGGCACCCCGCCACGACCGCACGTTGCTGGAAGACGCCCTGCCCTTTCTCAAGGTGCGCTTTCCCGGCCACGAGGCTTACGCAAAGGCGAGTGTCGCCGATCTCCTCGGTCCGTTCTATCAGCGCGCCGGCAAGCTCGCCGCGAACCAGCTTGCGTCGGTTGTCTTCCTCAATCGCGGCGGAAAGTTTGAACTGAAACCGCTGCCGATGGAGGCGCAATGGGCGCCCGTGTTCGGCGTCAACGTGGCGGACTTCAACGGCGACGGCAGCGAGGATCTCTTCCTCGCACAAAACTTTTTCGCCACGTCCAAGACGCTGCCGCGACTCGATGCCGGCCGGGGGTTGCTGTTGCTCGGAGATGGTAAGGGCGGCTTCACGCCGCAACCCGGCCAGCGCAGCGGCGTGCTGGTCTATGGCGAGCAACGCGGCTCCGCCGTGGCGGACTTCGACGGCGACGGCCGCGTGGATTTGGTCGTCTCGCAGAATGGCAATCAGACCAAACTACTGCGCAACCAGACCGCCCAACCCGGTTTGCGCGTGCGGCTCAAGGGACCGGCGCACAATCCGGCCGCCGTCGGGGCGGTCATTCGTCCGTCGATTGGCAGCCAGCCCGGCCCGGCCCGCGAACTCCGCGCCGGCAGCGGGTACCTTTCGCAGGATTCCCTCGTGCAGGTTTTCGGCGGTGTGGTCACCAAGCTGGAAGTGCGCTGGCCCGGTGGCACTAAAACGGAGAGCGTGGTGCCACCCAACTCGCTCGAAGTGGAAGTCACTGCGGACGGCGCGGCGCGCAAGGTTAAATAGCGCGCGCGTTCGCCGAAGCCATGAAGCCTTCGCGAACAAGCATTCCGAACCAGCCACCCGCCTGTCCGCGTGACCGCGCCCTGCTCGCAAGCAACGACGTTCAGGGCTACCGCTACCATTCCTGCGAGCGCTGCAACGGTCACTGGCTTCCCGGCCGGGCGTTGGCCCGCATCCTGAGCGACCTTGGACTCAAGGAACTCCATCACGCCACCCCGCCAGGCCAACCGGGCGCGGGAACCTGTCCCGATTGCGACGGACCGCTTCACGTGATCAGCGTGGGCGGCACCCAGGTGGATCGCTGCGGCCGTTGCGGCGGCGTCTGGCTGGATGCCGGTGAAGTGGCCCAACTCCGCCGCCTGTTTCGCGAAGGGTCCGCCGTGGTGGATTCCGTGGACTCCACCCAGCGGCCCGCCAATCCCGTCTGGACCGGCGTCGAGGCCATCGACCTCATCCTCAACCTCCTGCTGGCGGCGGGCAGGTGATGGGTTGAATGCCACCACTCGATCAAACCGGTTGCCAACCAGTTTTGCCTTTCGCTTCGGCCCGGTTTTTCATCTGATTCGCCGCATGACTTTGCTGCCATTTGGAACGCCCGCCCCCTACAAACCCCGCCGGTTCGTGCCGGCTGATCTCAATCTCGGCGACTGGAACGCCATCGCCCCTCTCTTTGACCGGCTGGAGTCGCGGGCCGGCGAGTGTGCGGCCGTGGCCGACCTTGAGCAATGGCTGCTGGATGTCGGCGAGCTGTACGCCGCGCTCGACCAGGAATCGAGCTGCCGCTACATCGCGATGACCTGTCACACGGACAACGCCGACGCGGAGAAGGCGTATCTCCAGTTCGTCGAAGAGATCGACCCGCAGCTCAAGCCGCGGCAGTTCGCGCTCGCGAAGATTTTTCTCGGTCACCCGTTGCGCGGCCGGTTGCCGAAGGAGCGCTATCAGGTGCTGGATCGCGATCTCGCGCTGCATGTGGAACTGTTTCGCGAGGAGAACGTCCCGCTGGAAACCGAGGAGGCCAAGCTGGGTCAGCAGTATCAGAAATTGAGCGGTAGTCTCACGGTCACGTTTCGCGGTGAGGAACGAACGCTGGTGCAGATGGGCCGCTTCCTCGAGGAACCCGACCGCGCCACGCGCGAGGAAGCCTGGAAGCTGGTGGCCGAACGCCGGCTGCAGGAGCGCGACGCGTTCGAGAAGAATTTCGACGAACTGCTCACTTTGCGCGAACAGATCGCCGCCAACGCCGGGTTCGGCAATTACCGGGATTACGCGTTCAAGGCGCGCGGCCGCTTTGATTACGGCCCGGCCGAGTGCGCCGCCTTTCACGACGCCATCGAACAGGAGATCGTGCCGCTCTTGAAGGAGTTGCAGGCCAACCGCCGTGCCCGGCTCGGGCTGGACTCGCTGCGGCCGTGGGATCTCGCCGTCGATCCGTTGAACCGGCCGGCGCTGCGCCCATTCGAAACCGTGGATCAAATGTTGGAACGCGGGCAGACAATCTTCGATCAGGTGGACCCCGCGCTGGCGGCGGACTTCCGCCTGATGCGTGACCGCCAGG
>ERZ761602.7607-NODE-7607-length-11383-cov-7.530191_pt1 | contig 11383 bp, 7 predicted proteins | sample MGYA00512165_ERZ761602 | MGnify/ENA primary metagenome ERZ761602 (study PRJEB28899, sample SAMN02445085) | bioreactor sludge metagenome | biome: EBPR sludge; isolation source: Thorneside wastewater treatment plant | place: Australia: Brisbane, Thorneside... | reverse complement strand
TTGCTAGACTCCCCCCGACCCGTCGCCCCCTCATTCCCGCCGCCATGTCCACCCTCGTCCTGTTCACCGTCGCCTACCTCGTGGTCACCATCGGCATCGGGCTCTATGCCGCGAAGTTCGTGAACAACTCCAAGGACTACCTGGTGGCGGGCCGGGGGCTGCCGCTCTACATGAACGTCGCGACGGTCTTCGCCACCTGGTTCGGCGCGGAAACGGTGCTTTCCGTCTCGGCCACGTTCGTGAAGGACGGCCTGGGTGGCATCCCGGCCGATCCGTTCGGGGCGAGCTTCTGCCTCATCTTCGTGGCGCTCTTCTTCGCCCGCGCCTTCTACCGCATGGACCTGCTCACCATCGGCGACTTCTACAAGAAGCGCTACGGCAAGGGCGTGGAGGTCCTCACGAGCCTCGCGGTGACGCTTTCCTACCTGGGCTGGACGAGCGCGCAGCTCACGGCGCTGGGCATCGTGTTCAATTCCCTCTCCCAGGGCGCCATCTCGCTGGACCAGGGCATCCTGATCGGCGCGGTGATCGTGCTGATCTACACCACCTACGGCGGCATGTGGTCGGTGGCCCTCACGGACCTCTTCCAGTCGGTGGTGATCGTGCTGGGCCTCATCTACGTGGCGTTCCTCGCCACGGGCATGGCGGGCGGCTTCGACAAGGTGGTCTCCCATGCCTCGAGCGCGGGCAAGTTCGAGTTCTGGCCGACGGGTGGCGCCAAGGAATGGTGGGCCTTCGTGGCGGCGTGGGCGACGCTGTCCATCGGGTCGATCCCGCAGCAGGACGTCTTCCAGCGCGTGACGAGCGCGAAGAACGAGAACACGGCCGTGCGGGGATCCCTGATCGGCGCGGCGGCCTACTTCTGCTTCGCGTTCGTGCCGATGTACCTCGCCTATTCGGCGCTGGTCGTCACGCCCGACGCGGTGAAGCCCCTGCTCTCGGCGGAAGGCCGGGAAGTCCAGCTCATCCTGCCGAACTTCGTGCTTTCGCACATGCCGATGTTCGCGCAGGTGATGTTCTTCGGCGCGCTGCTCTCGGCCATCCTCTCGACGGCCTCCGGCGCCCTGCTCGCGCCCACGGCCCTGTTCACCGAGAACGTCGTGAAGCCCCTCTTCGGCGAGATGGGCGACAAGCGCTTCCTGCTGATGCTGCGGGTGGTGCTCGTGTTCTTCACCGCCGGGGTCCTCGTCTTCGCCCTCAACAACACCAGCACCATGTACGAGATGGTCCAGAACGCCTACAAGGTCACGCTGGTGGGCGCCTTCGTGCCGCTGGTGGCGGGCATCTACTGGCGGCGGGCCTCCACGCAGGGGGCGCTCGTCTCGGCCCTCACCGGCCTCGCGGTCTGGGTGATCTGCGAGAGCTTCTTCGCCGACGCCGTCGTGCCCCCGCAGATGGTGGGGCTGTTCGCCTCCTTCCTCGGCCTGGTCCTGGGCTCCCTCGCCCCGCAGCTCATCAAGGACGCGCGGCAGGTGGCGCACGCCGGCTGAAAAGGGGACGCTTCCCTCGGCGAGGGAAGCGTCCCTTGCCTGCGCCGGCTGCCATATAAGGTAGCGTCGGCCCGCCTGCACCCCCCCCGCCGGCGCCTCCCTCCGCATTTCGTCGCCCTTCCGGCCCCGTTCCCCCCGGCGCGGGGCCCTTTCACCCCCCGGTTTCCGCATTTCGTCGCTTTCCGCTTCGACGGCCGGTCGCCGCTCATTAGATTGGCGCCATGTCGAACGCGCCCGCCGGGCGCCACCGGAAGGAGAAGCGAAATGAGCAAGCTCGGATACCTGGACACCCTCCACAACGTCGCCGTCGCCGTCGTCGTCGCGGGCCTCCTCGCGGGCTGGGCCAACACCACCTCGAAGTCGGTGGAAGCGCTTCCCAACGGCGACGTGAGCCTCACCCAGGACGGCCGCATGAAGGTGAGCGTCACGGCCCCGCGCCCCGCTGCCGACGTGCGCCTCGCCGAAGACGGCACGATGCGCGTCACCGTGACCGCCCAGCGCGAAGCCGCCGAGACCGATCACACGGCCGCCGCGTCCCTCCCGACCGCCACGGTGGGCGTCACGCCCGCCCTGTAACCCGAGCACACGCGCCAGCCCTGGCCGGCTGGCGTCCGCCTCCCTGAAGGTGGATCCCCTCGCCCGGCGCAAGCCGGGCTTTTTTTTGGCCTCACCGTGAAAGAGGGACAGTTCCCTCCCCGAGGGAACTGTCCCTCTTTCCCTCGCCGAGGGAACTGTCCCCTTTGTAAGCTTCGGCGCATTTCGCAACCCCGGCGGCGCATTTCGTCACACGGCGGTGGCCCGCTCCCGCGGCGGCGGCGATCCTTGTACCCTGTCGAAGCCGATCGCCCCTCCGCCATGACCCTCGCCCCGTATTTCGCCGGCCTCACCTGGAAGCGCATCGCGCTCGTCACCGCCCTGTGCGTGTGGGCGGCGGGGGTGACGAAGCTCATCTTCATCAATTCCTTCGGGGACCTGATGGTGAGCGCGCTGTGCGTGGGCTACACCTGCATGCTGTTCTTCACGGTGGCCTCCAACGTGCCCGTGAAGGCCGTCCCGCGGCTGGCCGTGCAGGTGGGCGCGATCGTCGTGGGCTCCTTCCTCGGCACCATCCTCACGGGCCTCATCAAGGGCCGCGACATCGCCGAGCTCCTGAGCGACCGCCTCGTGCCCGTGCTCATCACGATGGGCCTGGGCGTGGGCTTCGGCGCCATCGCCCTGTCCTTCATGGCCTTCCGCGCGCGCGAATCCCGCCGCGACGCCGAGCTCGCCCGCAGCGAATCCATCCGCCACCAGCTCGAGAAGAGCGTGCTGGAATCGCGCCTCGCCCTGATGCAGGCCCAGGTGGAGCCGCACTTCCTCTTCAACACGCTCGCCAACGTGCAGCACCTGGTGGAGACGGACCCGGCCTCGGCCTCGCGCCTGCTCGAGAGCCTCATCCAGTACCTGCGCGCGGCGCTGCCCCGCATGCGGGAGGAGGCGAGCACCGTCGGGCGCGAGGCGGACATGGCCCGCGCGTTCCTCGAGATCCACGGGATGCGCATGGGCTCGCGCCTGTCGTGGGCCATCGACGTGCCCCCGGAGCTCGCCGACCGCCCCTTTCCGCCGATGATGCTCATCACGCTCGTGGAAAACGCCATCAAGCACGGCATCGACCCGTGCTGCGACGCCGGCTCCATCGCCGTCACCGCCCGCGAGCAGGGCGGCAAGCTGCGCTACGCCGTGGCCGACACGGGCGAGGGCATCTCCACCAAGAAGGGCACGGGCGTGGGCCTCGCCAACATCCGCGAGCGGCTGAAGGCCCTGCACGGCACGAACGCCCGGCTGGTGATGGAGGAGAACGCGCCCCGCGGCGTCGTGGCCACCATCGAGATCGACCTGCCGAAGGGCCTCGCCGATGACCGGCCCGCGCCCCTCGCCGCCGCGGCCGACTGACGCGCCATGGATGCCACCGCCGTCATCGCCGACGACGAGCCGCTGCTGCGGGCCCAGCTGCGCTCGCGCCTTTCGCGCCTGTGGCCGGAGCTCGCCATCGTCCACGAGATGGAAAACGGCCGCGACGTGGACGCGGTGATCGACGCCCACGCCCCGCGCCTCTTCTTCCTCGACATCCACATGCCCGGCGTCACGGGCCTGGAGGCGGCGCGGCGCATCGGCAAGCGTGCCCACGTGGTCTTCGTGACGGCCTACGACCAGTACGCCATCGAGGCCTTCGAGCACGGCGCGATCGACTACGTGCTCAAGCCCTTCAACGAGGAGCGCCTGGCACTCACTGTCGCCCGCCTGAAGGAGCGGTTGACGGCCCCGGCCCCGGCGCTCGACGACCTGGTGGAAAAGCTCGCTTCGCGCCTCGCGGGCGGGGCGCCTTCGGAATACCTCAAGTGGATCAAGGCGAGCGTCGGCCAGTCCGTGCGCCTGGTGCCCGTGGAGGACGTGCTCTTCTTCCAGTCCGACGAGAAGTACACCCGGGTCGTCACGACCGACGGCGAAGTGCTCATCCGGAAGCCCATCAAGGAGCTGCTGGACGAGCTGGACCCCGCCCGCTTCTGGCAGGTCCACCGGGCCACGGTGGTCAACGTGGACGCCATCGCGGCCGTGCGCCGGGGACTCAAGGACCAGGCGGAAATCAGCCTCAAGGGCTCGACCGAGACCCTGGTGGTTTCCCGCAACTTCACCCACCTTTTCAAGCAGATGTAGGGCACCGCCCCCGGCCGGCACCCCCCAGCCGTCGCCTCCGGCATCCATTCGCCCCCCGGCTTCTGCATTTCGGCGCTTTCCGGTCGTCCCCGGGCCCCCCCGTCCCGACAATTCACCCATCGAAGCCGTCCCGACCGGGGGCGGCCCCGTCGAATGGGAGAGAACAAGATGACCGTCGCGCTCCTGGGCTACCCGCCCGCCCTCGTGGCCGCCTTCTTCGGCGTGCTGCTCGTGTCCCTCGCCATCGTCCTGTTCGCCCTGCTGGCCGACTACTGACCCGGCGGGCCGATCCCGGTACAGTCCGGCTGGCCCGCGCCCCGAACCGCCATGAAATCCCTCTCGAATCTCCTGCACCGCACCCCCTGGGCCGTCCTCTTGCTCGGCGGCGTGCTCGTGATCCTGGGCCTCGTCGCCTTCCTCACGCCCTTCCACCTCATCGACTACAAGGACGATGGCGCCACGGCCGAGGAGCGCCGCGCCATCAGCCGCGAGGTGGACAGCGCTTTCGCCGACGGCGCCCTCGAACTGGCCCGCGGTGCCGTGCTCACGATGCGCTCGGCCGCGAAGGACCCGTCCACCCGTGCCGAGCTGGACCAGGCCCTCACGGAAATCGACCGCGCCCGCGAGGAGATGCGCGATGCCGGCGCGAAGGTGCTCGAGGCCAAGCGCGAGGCCGTGGACAGCGCGAGCGAGGCCGTGAAGGAGGCGAGCGCCGCCATCCGCGAGGCCCAGCGCGCCGCCGACGAGGCCCTGAAGAGCGCGGGGCTCGCGAGCCCCGCGGTGCGCGAGGCGCTGGAGCAATCCCTCAAGGCCGCCGAGCTGGCCGAATCCGAGGCGAAGAAGGCGCTCGAATCGGAGCGCGCGAAAAAGCGCGTGTCCATCGGCCTGTCCACGGACAAGGACAGGCCCCTCATCGACATCGAGGTGGAACGCTCCGGCACCACGCCCGCGAAGCCGGGAACGCCTGCCAAGCCCGGCGGTCCCGCCGGCGCCGTGGCCGACGGGGCCCGGGGTTTCGTCGATGGCTGGCGGGACGCGGGAAAGGCGTCCGATGCGCCCGCGCCCCCCGCTACGCCCGAACCGCCCGCGGCCAAGGAAGGCGTCGTGCTGCCCCCGGAAGTGCGCGAGCGCATCCGCCGCGACGTGTACGGCGACCTTCGCAAGCTCGGCGTGGGCGCGGGCCTGGTGCTGATCTTCCTGCCGCTCTTCCTGCTCGCGATCATCGCGAAGGTCTTCATCGACCGCTCGCGCGCCGCCCAGCGCATGGCCGAGCTGCGTCGCAAGGAGGCGGAATTCCACCGCATGGGCCAGCAGGTGACCGAGGCCAAGCTGATGGCCCTGCAGGCCCAGGTGGAGCCGCACTTCCTCTACAACACGCTCGCCAACGTGCAGGCCCTGACGGAGGTCGATCCCCCGCAGGCCGGCGTGATGGTGGGCCACCTGATCCAGTACCTGAGGAACGCGCTGCCCAAGATGCGCGAGTCCATCTCCACGGTGGGCCAGGAGATCGAGCTGGTGCGCGCCTACCTCAACATCCTGCAGATGCGCATGGGCAAGCGGCTCACGTTCGAGATCGCCGTGCCCGCGAGCGCGATGGCCATGCCCTTCCCGCCGCTCATGCTGCCCTCGCTCGTGGAGAACGCCATCAAGCACGGCCTGGAGCCCCAGCGCGAAGGCGGCCACGTGCACATCTCCGCCCAGCACTCGGGCGGTCGCCTGCGCCTCACCGTGGCGGACACGGGCCGCGGCTTCGGCGACACCGTGGGCAACGGCGTGGGCCTCACGAACCTGCGCGAGCGCCTCGAGGCCCTCTACGGTCCCGACGCGAAGCTCACGCTGGAGGCCAACGCGCCCTCGGGCGTGATCGCGACGATCGACGTGCCCTCCGACGGCCTTCGCACGGGAACGCCGGCCGCCGCATCGTCCCCGTCGTCGAGCTTCGCGTCCGCCGCCCCGGCCGCGCCCGCCGCGCCGCGCACCCGCACGGAAAAGGTCCTGTCCGCCGTCGGCACCGCCGAGCGCGCCTGGCGCAAGTCGCTGTCCTTCGCATTCGTCGCGCTCGTGTCCGTCGCGGCCGTGCTGGCGGGCCTGCTGCTCGCCGGCGTGCTCGTGGGCGCGGTGCCCATCCACATGGGCAACGAGACCCTCACGGGCGCGAGCGGCGCGGTCTTCGGCACCGCCGGCATCTTCCTCGCGTTCGCGGCGGTCGTGGTCGCCATCGCCATCGTGCTCGCCGTGATCTACGGGCTGGGATTCATGGCCGTGGGCCTGCTCATCTTCGTCATCGTGGTGGTCGTCGTCTCCCTGCTGCCCGCTCTCGCGCCGTTCATCCTGCTGGGCCTGCTCGGGTGGTGGCTGTACAAGCGCCACAAGGCGCAGAAGGCCGAGGAGGCGGCGCGCAAGGTCGAGCCGGTGATGGCGCCCTCGGCGGCCTCCGCCACCTCGGCGGAACCGGCGCCGACGCCCGCGCCGGCCGACACGCCCCCGCCGCCGGCACCCGGCGAGCCGCTCATCCGCCGCAGCGAGCCCGCGCCGGAAGCGGCCCCGGATTCGCCCCCGCCCCTGCCGCCGGAGGACGCGCCGAAGGACGGCCCCCGCGGCGGTTAGAATCGCGCCATGAAGCGACCGACCGCTATCCTGGCCGAGGACGAGCCCATCCTGCGCCAGCAGCTCGAGACGAAGCTGGGCAAGCTCTGGCCCGAGCTCGAGATCCTCGCGAGCGTCGAGGACGGCGAGGCGGCGCTGGAGGCCCTGGAGGACAAGTCGCCCGACTTCCTCTTCCTCGACATCCAGATGCCGGTGATGACCGGCGTCGAGGTCGCGCGGCACGTGGGCGGCCGCTGCCACGTGGTCTTCGTGACGGCCTACGACCAGTACGCCATCCAGGCCTTCGAGACGGGCGCGGTGGACTACGTGCTCAAGCCCTACACCGACGAGCGCCTGCAGGTGTCCGTCGAGCGCCTGAAGGCCAAGATCGCGACGCCCCCTACCAACCTCGACGCGCTGGTGGGGCGCATCGCCGAGCAGCTGCGCGGGCCCGTGGAGCGGCTCAAGTGGATCAAGGCCACCGTGGGCCCGAACCTGCGCCTGATCCCCGTGGCGGACGTGCTCTTCTTCCAGTCCGACGAGAAGTACACGCGCGTCGTGACGACGGAGCTCGAGGCCCTCATCAAGACGCCCATCCGCGAGCTCATGGACGGCCTGGATCCCGACGTGTTCTGGCAGGTCCACCGCTCCACGCTCGTCAACGTGAACGCCATCGCGGGCGTCACGCGCGACTTCCGCGGCCAGGCCCACGTGAAGGTGAAGGGCAAGGACGAATCCCTGACCGTCTCGCGGGTCTACTCGCACCTCTTCAAGCAGATGTAGGAACAGGCTCCCCGCGCCTCGTCGCCGATGAAGCTCTCGCCGCAGGACTGGCAGCAAGCCGAGCCCCTGTTCGCCGAGGCGATGGATCTCGCGCCCGGTCCCCGCGCGGATCGGCTTCGCGAGCTGCGCGAGAAGGACGCGCGCCTGGCGGATGTCCTCGCATCGCTCCTCGCGAGCCACGACCGGGCGCAGGCCGCCGCGCCGCTCGAATCCCTGCCGCCCCTCGCGGATCCGTTGCCGAGCCTCTTCCGGGCGGGCGCCGCCATCGGCCCGTTCGAGCTGGTTCGGCCCCTGGGCATGGGCGGCATGGGCGAGGTGTGGCTCGCGCGCCAGGCCGATGGCCGCGTCGAGCGCAGCGTGGCCCTCAAGCTGCCCACCTTCTTCGACGCGGGCGAGGAGCGCGCCTTCCGCTTCCGGCGCGAGCGCGACATCCTCGCGCGGCTCGAGCACCCGCACATCGCGCGGCTCTACGACGCGGGCGTCACCGCGGACGGCCAGCCCTGGCTCGCGATGGAGTACGTGGAGGGCGTGCCCATCGACGTGCACGCGGCCTCGGCCCGCCTCGGGCTCGCCGCGCGGCTCGGCCTCGCGCGCCAGGTGATCGCGGCGGTGGCCCACGCGCACCGCCACCTCGTCGTGCACCGGGACTTGAAGCCCGCCAACATCCTGATCGACGGCGCCGGGCAGGTGCGGCTGCTGGATTTCGGCATCGCCCGGCTCGCGGACGACGGCGCCACGGGCACGCCGCCCGACGCGACGCGCCTCGCCGGGCGCCTGCTCACGCTGCGCTACGCGGCGCCGGAGCAGGTGGAAGGCGCCCCCGTCACCACGGCCACGGACGTCTTCTCGCTGGGCGTCGTGCTGCACGAACTGCTCGCGGGCGCTTCGCCCTGGCGCGGCGTGCGCGAGGGGCGCGCGCCCACGCCGCACGAGGTGCTGCACGAGGACATCGCGCGGCCCTCGTCGCTCGCCCTTCCCGCGCAGGCCGCCGCCGAGCGGGGGCTTGCCTCCCCGCGCGCGCTGGCGAAGCGCCTGTCGGGCGACCTGGACGCGATCCTGCTGAAGGCCCTGCGTCGCGATCCCGCCGACCGCTACGCGAGCGTCTCGGAACTGGACGATGACATCCGCCGCCACCTCGACGAGAAGCCCGTCCACGCGCGGGCGGGGACATTCCGTTACCTCGCCGGCCGCTTCGTCCGGCGCCATCGCCTCGCGATCGGCGCGGCTGCGGCCGTCTTCCTCGCCCTGTCCGTCGGACTCGCGGTCGCCGAACGGGAGCGGCGCTTCGCGCTGGCGCAGAAGGACCGCGCGGAACGCCACCTCGCCGCGGCACGCCAGATGGCGAACTACCTCGTGTTCGACGTCCACGACCGCATCCGCGACCTGCCGGGCGCCACGCGTGCCCGCGAAGGGCTGGTGGGCAAGGCGAGCGACTATCTCGCGAGCATCGAGACCGATGCCCGCGACGATCCGGCGTACCGCCTCGAGCTGGCCGATGCCCGTGTGCGCCTCGCGGACATCCAGGGGCGTTACGGCGCGGCGAACGTGGGCAAGTGGACCGAGGCGCTCGAAGGCTACGACAAGGCCATCGCGCTGGTGGAGCCCGCCGCGCTCTCGGGGGACGCCGCCGCCGCGGAGGTGGCCGGCCGCGCGCTCCGGTCCAAGGGCCAGCTGCTCTACGCGCAGGACAAGGCCGCCGAGGCGAGGGAGGCCTTTCGCCGGGGCGTCGCGGTGGTGGCGCCCTTCGCGAAGGCGCCCGGCGCAGGCCCCGCCCAGCGGCTGGACCACGCGATCCTGGTGGTGGAGCACGCGAGGATCGCCGCGCTGAGAGAGGGGCGCCCCGTGCTGCACGATGCGCTGCGGGAAAGCCTCGCGACCGCACGGGCCGTGCGCGACGGCCTGCCGGCCGATGCGCCCGCCGCGCTGCGCGATCGCGCGACCCGGGACTTGGCCTGGCTCACCAATTACCTGGGGCACTGGCACCGCAGCGGCGAAGGGGCTGAGAACCGGCGGCTCGCCCTCGAACGCTTCCGCGAGTCGCTCGCGCTCAACGAGCTGCTCCTCGCCCAGGCGCCGCTCGACATGTCGCTGCGTCGCAGCGTGGCCGCGCACCACACGTTCATCGGCCTCACGCTCGCCCAGGACGGGGCGGTCGCGGAAGCGCCGTCCCACGTGACGAAGGCCGTGGAGGAGATCGAGACGCTGGCCCAGGGCGACCCGGCCAACGTCCAGTACCGGCTCGACGCGCTGTTCGTGCGCGCCACGCAGGCGAGGGTTTTCGTGGACGCCTCGCGCTTCGACCAGGCGATCGGGGCCGTCGCCCACGGGCTGGCCCACCACGGGGCGCTGCCCGAGGCGATGCGCGCCACAGGCAACAACCAGTGGATCCTGGCCGACCTTCGCCAGTGGGAAGGCGAGGCGCGGCTGGGGCGCCTCGGGCGGCTGCCGGCACCGGGCCGGGCCGCCGAACGGGCCGCGGCCCGCGCGAGCCTGGAGGACGCGCTGAGGTCGCTCGACGCCGTGGACCGCACGGGCACCGAGCGCCTTCGCACCGGGCCGCGCCGCGAGGCCATCGGCAAGCTGCTCGCATTGGCCGGACCCTGATCCTTGCCGCCGCGACCCCGGCGCCGCTTCGGGTGACGCCGGCCCGCGTCGCGGCTCGTCCCTCCGCAGGCCCCGTTCGTCGCCGTCCGGCCGCAGCCCGTCCGCGGCACGCCCGCCGCCCGCCCGCCGCTGGGCTACCCTAGCGCCATGGGAATCATCGAACGACTGAAGGCGCTGGAAGCGCGCGGGGACCGGTGGGCGGCCAATCGCCTGTCCCCGGAGGAATTCAAGGACGCCGTCGCGCTCGATCGCGTCCTCAAGGAGAACTGGCTCCGGCTGCTGCTGGGCTACCTGGCCGCCGCGGGCCTCATCACGGTGCTGCTGATCGGCATCAAGCCGTCGCTCGCGCTGGGAGAGACCTTCGTCCTCGCCAACCTGCTCGTGGCGGGCGTCGGCGTGAGCCTGGTGGGCGCGTGGTTCGGGCACCGCCGTCACGCGAACAAGCCCTACTGGAAGCTCGCGGTCGCACTCGTGGCCATCACCGCGGCGGGCGCGCTGGTGGGGGCCTTCATCGGGCGGGCGAGCCGCGGCAAGGCGTTCCTGGACGTCGAGCTCGAGGAATTCGTGCGCATGCTTTCCATCGGGGTGCTCACGGGCCTGCTCGTGGCCGGGGTCCTGGTGGCGGCCACGTGGCTGCGCAACCGGGAGGCCCGGGCGCGGGAGGCGACGCTGGCGGCCGAAGCGGAGCGCGAGCGGCTCGAAAAGCGCAATCGCGAGGCGGAGCTCAAGCTGCTGCAGGCCCAGGTGGAGCCCCACTTCCTTTTCAACACCCTCGCCAACCTGCGGCACCTCGTGCAGAAGGGCTCGCCCGACGCGCTGCGCATGCTCGACCACCTGATCGACTACCTTCGCAACGCCGTGCCCGAGATCCGCGGCGAAGGCACGACGCTCGGGCGCGAGGCCGCCCTGGCGCGCGCCTACCTCGAGATCATCCGGCTGCGCATGGGCGGCGAGCTCGCCATCGCGATCGACGTGCCCGAATCCCTCGCCTCGCGCCCCTTTCCCGCGCTCATGCTGATGACGCTCGTGGAAAACGCCGTGAAGCACGGCATCGCGCCCATCGGGCAGGGCGCCATCACCGTGCGGGCCGCCGCCGACGGCGAGGGCCTTCGCGTGAGCGTGGAGGACGACGGCCGCGGGCTGCCGGAGATGCCGGCCGCGCCTTCGGACGGCAACGGCGTGGGCCTCGCCAACATCCGCGAGCGGCTGGAGACGATCTTCGGCGC
>ERZ761602.7605-NODE-7605-length-11383-cov-10.880561_pt1 | contig 11383 bp, 9 predicted proteins | sample MGYA00512165_ERZ761602 | MGnify/ENA primary metagenome ERZ761602 (study PRJEB28899, sample SAMN02445085) | bioreactor sludge metagenome | biome: EBPR sludge; isolation source: Thorneside wastewater treatment plant | place: Australia: Brisbane, Thorneside... | reverse complement strand
TCAACTGATGCTCCGCCGCCTCGCACCTCCATAGCGCTTTTCACACGCCCTCTAAAGTCAATCATGCGGGTTCTCAACGGGAGGACGGGATGGGCGCATAGCTTGCCGAAATCGGACCCTCTCAGCTAACGCAACAGAACCCCCTAGCGAGCCACCGGCGGCGCCTTCGAAAGCGTTGCCCATCGGCAGCACGATCTCAACCCGCAACCCGCCATCCGGGCGATTTCGCGCGCGAATGCGCCCGCCATGGGCTTCGATGGCCCGACGAGCGATCGCCAACCCCAAACCGAAACCGGCGGTCTTGACACTGCCCCCGCCGCGAAAAAACGGCTCGAAAACGGCTTGCAGGTCGCTTTCGGGAACGCCGGGACCTCGATCCGAAACCATGACGACCAGGCTATCGGGCGCGGCTCGCCGTTCGATCCGCACGTCAACCACCGTGCCTTCGCGCGTGAACTTCACGGCGTTGCGGATCACGTTCTCGAAAGCGCGATGCAGCAATTCCGCGCGGATCTTGACGATGACCTCGCCCGCGCCGGAAAACAGCACCCGACGCCCGGTTGCCTCCGCCTCGAATCGCGCGTCATCGGCGATGCCCGCCACCAGATCCACCAAATCGACCTCTTCGTCCGCCGCGCCACTGATGCCGGCTTCCAGCCGCGACAGGGTCAGCAGTTCCCCCACCAGTGCGTCCAGGCGGCCGGATTCGCGTTCGATGCGATCCAGCGAGCTCTCCAGCTTCTCCGGTTGCTGGCGCGCCAGGCCGATGGCGGCTTGCAAGCGCGCCAGCGGCGAGCGCAGTTCGTGCGAAACATCGTGCAGCAAGCGCCGTTGGGAGCCGAGCAGAATTTGCAGTTGCTGAGCCATGCGGTCGAAATCCCGGCCAAGATCGGCGATCTCGTCGCGCCGTCGTCCCATGCGCGATCCGATCCGCGTATCGAGCTTGCCCGCCGCCACCGCATCAAACGCGCCGCGCAAGTGGCGGATCGGTTTGGAGAGATACCAGGCCAGCAACGCGCTGAAACCGAGGCTGGCCAGAATGCCGATGCTGATCGGAATCCACGGTGACGGTGGCGGGCCGTGGGACGAGATCTTGCTCGCGGCGGGAATGAAAAACAGATAGGCGTGCTGGGACGTTGCCTCCAACCAGGCGATGCGCGGGGTCTTCTGATCTTCGTCCGCCAAGCGACGGGCCTGCGCCAACGCCTCGGCCGAGACCACCCGGCCCAACAGCTCCCGACCCGTCTCGTCGACGACATACACCCGCGCATCGCCCTGCTGGATTCTCCACTCTTCCAGCAGATCGCGCAGCGCCTCGATTCCACCATGCCGGAACACCATCGCCGTCGTATTGACCAAAAACGCGGTGCGCGGTCCTCCCGCCAGCAGGCGATCATGATCTTCCAGCGTCTGTCCGTGCAACCAGACAGTCGTGCCGACGCCACCGCTCGCGATCAGCAGCGCCAGCCAGAATGCGAAAAAGAACTTCCAGAACAGCCGGCCCAAGAGGCTTATTCCTTGATGAGCTGATAGCCAATGCCACGCACGGTTTGAATCGGCGAGCGCCCTTCTCCACCGCCGAGCTTGTGGCGAATGCTACTCAGATGCACGTCGATGCTGCGGTCGTAGCGCGCCAGCGGGCGGCCCAGGGCCTGCTCCGACAGCTCCTTCTTGCTCACCACTCGACCCGCGTTGCGAACCAACACTTCGAGCAGATTGAATTCGGTGCTGGTGAGATCCAGTAGCGCGCCATCCCATTCCACCTCCCGCTTCTCCGGCCATATCGTGAGCGGACCGGCCGTGAGCGGGCCGGATGAGGCACTGGACGCTTCCCCCAGCCGGGTGCGTCGCAGGATGGCCCGGATACGCGCGACCAGCTCACGGGGGGTACACGGCTTGGGCACGTAGTCGTCCGCGCCCAGTTCCAACCCGATGATGCGATCCACATCGTCGCCCCGGGCGGTGAGCATCAGCACCGGAATGCGACTGTCGCGCGCCCGAATGCGCCGCAAGGCTTCGATGCCGTTCATGCGTGGCATCATCACGTCCAGCACCACAATCCCGTATTCGCCCGATAACGCATGGCGCACGCCCGCTTCGCCGTCGGACACGGCCGTCGCGCCGAAACCCTCGCGTTCGAGGTATTCCGTCAGCATCTCGCCCAATTCGATATCGTCATCGACCAATAGAACCTGGGTCATCGCCGTCAACCATTTCGCTGATCTTTCATCTTGTCCATCATAGCGGTCCACGCCCGATAGCCAACCGCATTTACCTGTTTTTGCCCATCTTTACCTTTCTTTACACCACGCTAACCCGCATTTACGAATAGGGGGGGTACAGTGGCGGCATTCTCGTAACGCCCTTGAAACTGGCTTTCCGGGGCTCCCTGTCTGTAATACCGGGAAAAGACAAGATGAACGGAAGTATTCCATGCGAACCATAAAACACACCTTCTGGATTTACCTGCTGCTGCTCACGGGTCTCTGGTGGCTCACCGATCAGACCGTCTGGTCGAACCTGAGTGGCCTGTTCGCTTGGCGCGCGGTGTTGATGCAATACACCGGCGTGCTGGGCATCGGCGTCATGAGCCTGGCGATGCTGCTGGCCATCCGCCCCGTCGTGCTCGAACCTTACCTGGGTGGTCTCGACAAGATGTACCGCCTTCACAAGTGGCTGGGTATCTCCGGGCTGGCGCTGTCCGTGAGCCACTGGCTGATGGCCCAAGGACCCAAATGGCTGGTGGGCTGGGGTTTGCTGGCGCGCCCGGCGCGCCCGGCGCAGTCTGCCTTGCCGGCAGACTCGATCCAGCAGTTTTTTGTGAATCAACGCCATCTGGCCGAGAGCATCGGCGAATGGGCGTTCTACGCGGCGCTGGCCCTGATGGTGCTGGCCCTGATCAAACGGTTTCCGTACCGCCACTTCTTTAAAATCCATCACCTGCTGGCCGTGGCGTACCTGGCTCTGGTCTGGCACTCGGTGGTCCTGCTGAAATTCGATTACTGGAGCGGCGTGCTGGGGCCGGTCATGGCCGTGCTGATGGCCGCTGGCAGCGTGGCCGCGATCCTGGTGCTGTTTCGTCGCGTGGCGGCGAACCGCAAGGTCATGGGCGAGGTGGCGTCCATCGTCCATCACGACGCCTTGAACGTCGTGGCGGTCGGAATTCAACTCAAGGGGCGCTGGGCCGGTCACGAGTCGGGGCAATTCGCCTTTCTGACCCTGCACGAGGACGAAGGGCCGCACCCGTTCACCATTTCGTCGGCCTGGACCGGCGATGGCCGGATTCAATTCATCATCAAAGCCCTGGGCGACTACACGCGCACCCTGGCGGATCGCCTGCGCGTCGGGGACGCGGTCAAGGTGGAAGGTCCCTACGGACGTTTCAACTTTCAGGGCGAGTCACGGCGGCAGATCTGGGTGGGCGGCGGCATCGGGATTACGCCCTTCATCGCGCGGATGAAAGCCCTGACTCGACAATCCGACGGCAAGGCGATTGACCTGTTTCACACCACGGCAGTGTACGACGACGAAGCCATCGGCCTGCTCGAACGCGACGCGCAAGCCGCCAACGTTCGCCTGCATGTGTTGTGGGACGAGCGCGACGGTCGGCTGGACGCGGAACGCATTCGCAAAGCGGTCCCCGACTGGCGCAACGCCGAGTTGTGGTTTTGCGGACCCTCGGCTTTCGGGCAGACGCTGAAGAGAGACTTGATCGCGATGGGGTTGCCCGGCGCCTGCTTCCATCAGGAACTTTTTGAGCTGCGCTGATCGCCAGCCCACGGTTCTCGCTGGCAAACTTCCCTTGCAATCAGGAACACGACTTTGAAACCAACCCTTCGCGCAATTTCCGCCCAGAGATTCGGGCGCTGCCCCGGCTTGCTGACAGCGGTCCTGCTGCTGTCGGGCTGCGCGGCGGTTGGCCCGGACTATATCGCGCCGGACCCGGCGGCCCCGGTTAGCTGGCAAGGCGCGGCGGCGGCCCAAGTCACGATATCGCCAACCACGCCGACCGATTTGGCGACCTGGTGGAAGCAATTCAACGATCCGACACTGACCACTCTGATCGAACAGGCCCTCCGTGACAGTCTCGATCTTCGTACCGCCCAGGCGAAACTGCGCCAGGCGCGCGCCCAGCGGGCTTTGGCCGGGGCGGAGCGGTTTCCGACGATCTCAGGCTCGGCGGCGGGACAGCGGGTCAAGGCCAGCGGCGAATCCGGCGGCGGCGGAACGTTGAACTTGTTCAGCGCTGGGTTCGACGCCAGTTGGGAACCGGATGTGTTCGGCCGACTGCGGCGCGGCGAGGAAGCCGCCCAGGACGATCTCGAAGCCAGTGAAGCCAGCCTGCACGATGTCCAGGTCTCGTTGACCGCCGAAGTCGCGCTCAACTATGTGGAACTGCGCAATTTCCAGACCCGGTTGGAGATCGCCAAAGCCAACGCCGACTCCCAGATGGAAACCTTGCGGCTGACCCAATGGCGCGCCCAGGCTGGGCTGACCACCGAGTTGGACGTGGCCCAGGCCCGCTCGAATCTGGAACAGACCCGCGCCCAGATTCCCAGTCTCGACACCGGTCGCGCCGCGGCCGAACACCGCCTGGCCATCCTGCTCGGACAACAACCCGGCACCCTGCGCTCGATCCTGGCGAACTCGGCCAAGATTCCCGAAATACCCGAGCGGGTCATCGTGACCATCCCCGCCAACACCCTGCGCCAGCGTCCCGACGTGCGCGCCGCCGAACGCACCCTGGCGGCGGAAACCGCCCGGATCGGCGAGGTCGAGGCCAAGCGCTATCCGAGTTTTAACCTGAGCGGTTCAATCGGCTTGGCGGCCTTGACCCTCGGCGGTTTGAACAGCGTCGATGCGACCACAAGCTCCCTATTGGGATCGATCGCCGGGCCGATTTTCGACGCCGGGCGCATCCGCCAGCAGGTCGCGATTCAAACGGCGGTGCAGGAGCAGGCATTGCTCAACTACGAATCGACGGTACTCGGCGCGTTGGAGGAAGTCGAAAACGCCCTGGTCACCCTGGCCAATACCCGTCAACGCCGGCAAAGTTTACAGAACGCCACGCGGGCGGCCCAGCTCGCGGCCCAGCTGGCCCGCTATCGCTATACCACCGGTATCATCGATTTCCAGACGGTTCTGGATACGGAACGCACCGTGCGCACGCTGGAAGACAGCCTCACGGCCAGCGAGGCTGAACATGTCTCCGCTTTGATTCAACTTTACAAGGCGCTGGGCGGCGGCTGGTCGCCGATATCCGTCGAGGCGGTCGCCAGCGCGCAAGGAAAATCGTCGTGAATTCATCCATGCAGCCCGATCCCGATCTGGCGAAAATCATCGATGCGGGAAGTTCGAACAGTCGCCTTGGCAGCCTGATACGTTGGTTGCTCGCGGCCAGCGTTCTCGCCGCATTGGGCGTCGGTGGTGTCGCGTTCCTCCGTTCCAGTGCCGAAACCCAGGCGACGCCCCGCTACCAGACCGAAACGGTCAGCCGGGGCAAGCTGCGGGTTACGGTTTCAGCGACGGGTAAACTGGCGCCGGTCAACGAAGTTGAGGTAGGCAGCGAGTTGTCCGGCACCATCGAAGCGGTGTTCGTGGACTACAACGACCGGGTGAAAAAAGGCCAAATGCTCGCTCGCCTGGATCTCGCCAAGCTCCAGGACGCCACTGCCAAAGCCAAGGCGGCGCTGGCCTCGGCCGACGCCAAGGTGTTGCAAACCATGGCGACCGTCAAGGAAGTACGCGCCAATCTCAAACGCTTGCGGCAAGTGGCCAAACTGAGCGGCGGCAAGGTGCCTTCACCGGCGGAACTGGAGACCGCCGAGGCCACCCAGCAACGCGCCATCGCCGATGAGGCCAGCGCGCGAGCAGCCGTGAACGAAGCCCGCGCCACCCTCCGTTCCAGCGAAACCGATTTGACCAAGGCCTCCATCCGTTCGCCCATCGACGGCGTGGTGCTCGCCCGCTCGGTGGAGCCAGGGCAAACGGTGGCCGCCTCGCTGCAAGCGCCCGTGTTGTTCACGCTCGCCGAAAATCTGGCGCAAATGGAATTGCAGGTGGATGTGGACGAAGCCGACGTGGGTCAAGTACACGAAGGGCAAGCCGCGACGTTTAGCGTGGACGCCTATCCCAACCGGCGCTTTCCCGCTCGCATCAGTCTGGTGCGGTTCGGTCCCGAGACCGTGGACAACGTGGTCAGTTACAAGACCATTCTCAATGTGGATAACAGCGATCTCAGCCTGCGCCCCGGCATGACCGCCACGGCGGAAATCGTCACCGCCGAACGGGAAAACGTGCTGCTGGTTCCGAATGCGGCGTTGCGCTTCACCCCGCCAAAACCGGCGGCGAATGCGCAACCGAGCAGCGGCGGCGGTTTGTTGGCCAGCTTGCTGCCCCGGCCGCCGCGCTCGGCGGTCAAGAAATCCGTGACGGAAACCCCTGACAAAAACGCCGCGCAGCGAGTGTGGGTGTTAGGCGACGATCAGCCGATGGCGATTCCGGTGATCACCGGCCAAACTGACGGACGCACGACCGAGGTCACGGGCGCGGGTTTGGCGGCGGGCATGCCGGTGATTACCGCCCGACTGAGTGCGACGCCTTGAACGCGACCAGCGAGCGCGCCGCGCCGGAAAACGGCGCGCTGATCGAATTGCGGGATGTCACCAAAGCGTATGGGCAAGGGCCGGCGGCGTTTCTGGCGCTGCGTGGGGTCAATCTACGCATCGACGCCGGCGAGTTCGTCGCGATCATGGGTCCGAGCGGTTCCGGCAAATCCACCGCCATGAACATCCTCGGCTGCCTGGATAACCCGACTTCGGGCGCTTATCTGTTTCGCGGGATGCACGTCGAAAATCTAAGCCGTAACCAGCGCGCCTTGCTCCGCCGTTATTATCTCGGTTTCGTGTTCCAAGGCTTCAATCTATTGGCCCGCACCACCGCCCTGGAAAACGTCGAACTGCCCCTCGTGTACCGGGGCGAACCGCGCGCGGCCCGTCACGCCAAGGCCCGCGCGGCACTCGACGCGATCGGCTTGCGACAGTGGGAGCACCATACGCCCGCCGAACTGTCCGGCGGCCAACAGCAGCGTGTTGCCATCGCCCGCGCCATCGTGACCGATCCGACCATCCTGCTGGCCGATGAACCGACCGGCAACCTCGACAGCCAGCGCAGCCACGAAATCATGGATCTACTGGTCGCCCTGAATCGCGACCGGAACATCACCGTGCTGATGGTCACCCACGAACCCGACATGGCGCGCTATGCGAAGCGCGTCGTCCACTTCGTGGACGGCAAGGTGGAGTCGGATCGCTACAATGAGGAGGGATCTTGATGTTCTGGAGCAGCGTTCTACTGGCCTTACGGGCGATTCGGCGCAATTTGCTGCGGTCGTTCCTGACCATCCTCGGCATCGTGATCGGCGTCGGCGCGGTGATCACCATGGTCACGCTGGGCAATGGCGCCACCCGTGCCGTTTCGGATCAGATTTCCAGCCTCGGCAGCAATCTGGTCATCGTGCGCCCCGGTCAGCGGCTCGGTCCCGGACGGGATTCGGCGGGCGCGGCCAGATTTAAAGCCAGCGACGCGGACGCCATCGCGGCGCAGATCGGCTCGCTCAACGCGGTCGCGCCGGTCGACAATAAAAGCGTGACCGTGGTGTACGCGGCGCGCAATTGGTCCACCACCGTGACCGGCAGCACCGCCGCTTATTTCACCGTGGGCAACTGGCAACTCGCCGATGGACGGGTTTTTACCGAGGCCGAGCAGCGCGCCGGCAAGGCGGTTTGCGTGATCGGCGCCACGGTGCGCAAGGAACTGTTCGGCGACCAACCGCCGTTGGGCGACGGGTTGCGGATCAAGAATTTCGCCTGCGAGGTGATCGGTCTGCTGCAATCCAAGGGACAGTCGGCCATGGGCACGGATCAGGACGACATCATCGTGATACCGCTGCGCACCTTGCAGCGCCGCCTGACCGGTACCCAGGATGTCAATACCCTAATGGTGTCGGCGCAAGACGGCGGGGATATCGACCGCATCATGGCGGATTTACGGTTGCTGATGCGTGAACGCCGCAAGATCACCGCCAACGAGGACGACAATTTTTCCATCCTCGATACCCGGCAGATTGCCGAGGCCATGACCGGCACCACTAAGGTATTGACCATGCTGCTGGGCGCGGTGGCCGCCGTCAGCCTGCTGGTCGGCGGCATCGGCATCATGAACATCATGCTGGTGTCGGTGACCGAGCGCACCCGCGAAATCGGCATCCGGCTGGCCATCGGCGCGCTGGAGCGGGAGGTCTTGCTGCAATTTCTGATCGAGGCGGTGGCCCTGTCGTCGCTGGGCGGCGTGGTCGGGATCACCTTGGCGACGCTGGCGTCGATCGGACTGGCCAAGGTCATGCAAGTGCCGTATATCTTCGATCCCGGCATCAATCTGTTGTCGTTCGTGTTCTCGGCGGTGATCGGGGTGGTGTTCGGATATTTCCCGGCCCGGCGCGCCGCGCGGCTCGATCCGATCGACGCGCTGCGGCACGAGTGAACGTCATCGGGCGGGACGAACCCGGATCATGGATGAGCACGCACCGAGCCGGGGTCGCTCAGAACAAGCGTTCGATGCGCGCTCTGAGCGCTGGATCCGTCTCGCTGAAGAATCTTGCTAATCAGGACCTACGATGCTATTCGTCAAGCTCCTACATAGCGCGATTGCCCTGGTGTCGTTGAGACCACATTATTTGCAACTGAGACTGCAAGCATCGAGTTCGGGACCGAATTATTTGCAACTGACCGAGTGGTCGATATGGGTTGCATCCATCGCCGTTCCTGATGGGTAAACCCTAGCGAAGCGGCGAAAACGAGACGATGGAGGTGTTTCATAGGGTATTTTCGACCCATTTGAGACGCCACCGTGTCATGGTCTAGACCCTAATGAGACAAAAAACATCTTGTTGGTGAGTTGCAAATAATGTGGTCTTGAGCCGGATGATTGCAGTCCTACGCCGATGATTGCAGTCTCAGTCTCAGTTAATTCGGTCCTGACCTTCGCTACAGTTGCAAATAATTCGGTCCCAAAACGGCGATGATTGCAGTCCTGACCATTTTCGATTGCAGTCCTCTACATATAGAGATGCTGAAGAAGTCAGAGTGGAGCGCGCCCCGCGCGTCCTTGGCCTTATAACAACACCCCCTCCAGGTGTACCTCCCGCATCCCGGCATTTTTATACGGTAAGAAACCCCTTTTTGGGCTGGCTTGGCCCTGACCGGGTGGGAGTTAGATGCCCAGCAGCAGTTTTGGCGTGCAATCATGGCGTACAATATAAAATGTACGCTATGTTTCGAATCAATAGGCCGTATTGTACGCCATAAACAGGCTCCTTATCCGGGGGGTCAACATGGCGTGCAATACGAACAGTACTCTCGATGAAAGGCCCTCCCTATCTAGCTCGTCCAGGGTTGAATCTATCAGGGTAACTTAGCGTGCAATACGCTACCGTATAAAACCGCAGCGATGCGGGAGGCACACCGATCTCATTGTCCAGATCCGCTTCCGAGGGGGCGCCACACAAACAATCACGCTGCCGCGTCCGCTGAATGCCTGGCAACGCCGGCGAACCGCCCCGCAGACTCTCCTTGAGATCGATCGTCTGCTGGACCAGCAAGGACCCTACGAAACCGCACAATGCCTCAATCAGCAAGGCAGGCGGACCGCTGAGGGTAAGGCTTTCGATGCCGAAATGGTCGCGGCTATCGCGAAGCGCCATGGATTACCGAGTCGGTATGATCGATTACGCGCCAAAGGGTTGCTCACCATCCACGAAATGGCAAAACAGCTGAAGGTCTCCGAATCCATGGTCTGGCGGTGGCGCAAGAAAGGTATTCTGCAAGGACAACCTTACGGGATCAACAAGTATCTCTATCATCCTCTCCCCTCCATCGCACTGGGCCATCAATCAGATCATAAGGTGCAGTATGAAACCTAACTCTATCCATTGAGTTACCGGAACCTGGAAGAGATGCTGGCGGAGCGCGGGGTTGAAGTAGATCATTCCAGCGTTTACCGCTGGGTCCAGAAGTTCACGCCGCAACTGGAGGCGGCTTTCCGCAAAAGGAAGAAGCGCCCGGTGGGTAAACGTTGGCGGATGGATGAAACGTACATCAAGATCAAAGGCCAGTGGAAATACCTCTACCGTGCCGTCGACCGGGACGGCCAGACGATCGACTTTCTGCTCACGGCGCATCGTGATCAGAAAGCCGCGCTCCGCTTTCTCAAAAAAGCGATGCGGCAGCACAGCCTTCCGGACAAGATCACGATCGATAAGAGCGGTGCCAATACCGCTGCCATCGAAGCCCTGAAGGAAAGCACCGGTCATGCCATTGAGATTCGCAAAAACAAATACTTAAACAATTTAATCGAACAGGATCATCGCGCGGTTAAACGCATCGTTCGGCCGATGTTAGGATTCCAATCCTTCCGTTCCGCCCGAGTGACCCTTCAAGGTATCGAACTGGTGCACATGATCAAGAAGGGGCAGATGAGCATCGTCACCAGGCAGGGGCTATCCCCTGCCGAGCAATTCTATTCCTTGGCCGCCTGATTCCGCACAGAGATCGTCAGAATCCTATCGGTCTCAAAGTAACGCAACACAACCTTCGGCCAAGGTATAGCCCCGTTCCAACGCCTCCTCGATCGTGGCGCTGTTGAGGTCATACCCGTACAGGTCTTCGAACAACTGGCTGATTTGTTCCAGTGGCATCTTGTGGTCCACCGACAGTTTCGTGACCAAGGCCCGTACTCCCGCACCGTACTGCACCGCCGCCGTCACCTCAGCAGGGTATTCGCCACGCTGCCACACCCCGCAGCACTGGATTTGAACCAGGCGGTGCTCGGTCACTTCCCGTTTCGGTTCCGGCACGTCGAACACTTGCCGGCTTGGCATGACCTCATGGACTTCATCCGGCGTGAAGGCCCGTCCACAGCATCGGCATTGCCTCGGCAGGTGAATTTGAACCTGATCGGGCTGGGCCACGCGCTGGAGGGTGTTACCTCGGTGCCCGGCTTGCCCACCGTTGGCGCGGTTGCCCGCTTTGGGCAAGCCCGGCTTGGCCGTCTTTTTCTGATACCCGTCGCTGCTCGGCGGCTGGTGGCTGTTGGTGCTGTTCAATCCCAAACGACGACGTAGCTCCGCGTTCTCGGCCTTGAGCCGCTCATTTTCTGCAACAAGCTGCTGGATAATCGCCTTGAGCGATTTAATGTCGTCAGGAAGGTCTGTCATATGCCCAGTTTAGTTTTTTTGGCGTATGGTGGTAGGTAGTTACTCTTTTTTCTATTGCCCCAATCAACAATAAGACTCAATCACCACGCCGATTTTCATGCAGCATGTTAC
>ERZ761602.7604-NODE-7604-length-11384-cov-3.760967_pt1 | contig 11384 bp, 10 predicted proteins | sample MGYA00512165_ERZ761602 | MGnify/ENA primary metagenome ERZ761602 (study PRJEB28899, sample SAMN02445085) | bioreactor sludge metagenome | biome: EBPR sludge; isolation source: Thorneside wastewater treatment plant | place: Australia: Brisbane, Thorneside... | reverse complement strand
ATGTGCATCACCTGCGCTTCCCAGGCATGCGCCTCGCCCGAGCGCCGCGCCTTGTAGAAGCCGCCGATCGGCAGCACGCTGTCGGCGCGGAAGCCGCGCGCATGCGCGCTCTCGATCTGGCGTTGCAGGCCGATGACGCCGATGCCGGAGATGCGGCTCTGCATGCCGGGGAAGTACTCGGCCACCATCGCGCGGCTGAGGCCCACCGCCTCGAAATTGAGGCCGCCGCGATAGCTGGAGATCACGCTGATCCCCATCTTGGACATGATCTTCAGCAGGCCCTGGTCGACCGCGTTGCGGAACCGCTCGACGGCCTCGGCGAGCGTCCCTTCGATCAGGCCGCGGCCGATGCGGTCGGCGATCGAGTCCTGCGCGAGATAGGCGTTCACCGTGGTCGCGCCGCTGCCGATCAGCACCGCGAAGTAGTGCGGGTCGATGCACTCGGCCGAGCGCACGTTGAGCGAGGTGAAGGTGCGCAGGCCCTTGCGGGTCAGCGAGGAATGCACCGCGCTGGTGGCGAGGATCATCGGCATCGCCACCCGGTCCTCGCCCTGGGCGCAGTCGCTCAGCACGAGGTGGTTGGCGCCGGCGCGCACGGCCTCCTCGGCCTCGGCGCGGATGCGCGCGAGCCCATCGCGCAGCGCCCCCTCGTCGCCGCCCGCGGGGAAGGTCGCGTCGATCTTGCAGACCGCGTCGCCGAAGCGGCGCAGCATCTCGTCGAAGCGGGCGTTCGAGACGAAGGGGCTCTCGAGCTGGAGGATCTGGGTCTGGCTGTTGTTCTCGTCGAGCACGTTCTTGAGGTTGCCGAACCGGGTCTTGAGCGACATCACCCGATGCTCGCGCAGGCTGTCGATCGGCGGGTTGGTCACCTGGCTGAAGTTCTGGCGGAAGTAGTGGCTGAGGGGCCGGTACTTGTCGGAGAGCACGGCGGGCGGCGTGTCGTCGCCCATCGAGCCGATCGCCTCCTTGCCGTCCTCGGCCATGGCGTGGAGGATGACCTCGAGTTCCTCGATGGTGTAGCCGGCCGCGATCTGCCGGCGGCGCAGCTCGGCGCCCTCGAAGATCGGCTGCTCCTCCAGGCCGCCGGTGGCCTCGTCGAGGTCGGTGATCGAGCCCACCCACTCGCCGAAGGGCTGGCTGGCGGCGAGCCGGTCCTTGATCTCGGAATCGTGGAACAGCCGGCCCTCGCCCATGTCGACGCCGATGATCTGGCCGGGGCCGAGCGCGCCCTTCTCCACCACGGTCATCTCGTCGGCCGGGACCATGCCCGCCTCGGAGCCCGCGATCAGCAGGCCCTCGCCGGTGACGACGTAGCGCATCGGGCGCAGGCCGTTGCGGTCGAGGCCGCCGCAGACCCAGCGCCCGTCGGTCATCGCGAGCGCCGCCGGGCCGTCCCAGGGCTCCATCACGGCGTTGGAGTAGGCGTACATGTCCTGCCAGGCCTGCGGCATCTTGGTCGCGAGCTTGGACCAGGCCTCGGGCACCAGCATGGTCTTGGCCATCGGCGCGATGCGGCCGGCGCGGACCAGCACCTCGAAGACGTTGTCGAGGGCGGCGGAGTCCGAGCCGCCCGGCTGGATGATCGGCTTGATGTCCTCGGCGAGGTCGCCGAAATAGTCCGAGGACATGCGGATCTCGTGGCTCCGCATCCAGTTGACGTTGCCCTTGAAGGTGTTGATCTCGCCGTTGTGGGCGAGCATCCGGAAGGGCTGCGCCAGCCACCAGCGCGGGAAGGTGTTGGTGGAATAGCGCTGGTGGTAGATCGCGAAGGCCGAGACGAAGCGCGGATCCTCGAGATCGGGATAGAACACCGACACCTGCTCGGCGAGCATCATGCCCTTGTAGATCACCGAGCGACAGCTCAGCGAGCAGAGATAGAAGTCGCGGATCCCGGCGCCGGCCTTCTCGATGCGGCGGCGGATCACGTAGAGCTCGCGCTCGAAGGTCTCCTCGTCGACGCCCTTGGCGTTGGAGATCAGGATCTGCTCGATCTCGGGCCGGGTGGCGTTGGCCTTCTCGCCCAGCACCGAGATGTCCACCGGCACGTGCCGCCAGCCGTAGATGTAGTGCCCCATCCGGAGCACCTCGGCCTCGACGATGGTGCGGGCCGCCTCCTGCGCGCCGAAGTCGTTGCGCGGCAGGAAGATCTGGCCGACCGCCAGCCGCTGGCCGCGCGGCGCGTGCCCGGTGCGGCGCACCTGCTCCTCGAAGAAGGCGAGCGGGATCTGGACGTGGATGCCGGCGCCGTCGCCGGTCTTGCCGTCGGCGTCGACCGCGCCGCGGTGCCAGATGGCGCTGAGCGCGCGGATGCCGTTCTCGACCACGCTGCGCCGCGGCTTGCCGTCGATGGCGACGACGAAGCCGACGCCGCAGCTGTCGCGCTCGTCCTCGGCGCGGTACAGCCCCTCCGCCTCGAGCCGCTCCAGCGCCGATTCCTGCGCCTCGACCCAGGCTGCGTCGTACGTGGTCATGGCGTCACTCCTTCGCTGGCGGGGGCATTGCTGCGGGCGGGATTTTCGTGCATACATTTACCGAAGATTGACCGGCGCGTCGCATCACGGCCCGCATGGCGGGTTTCGGATACGAGTGGGACGAGGCGAAGCGGGCGGCGAATCCCGGCAAGCACGGGCTCGACTTCGCGGCGATCGAGCTTTTCTACTGGGCGGCCGCGACCGTCCTGCCCGATACGCGCGTCGACTATGGCGAGGCGCGGTTTCGCGCCTATGGCATGCTGGAAGGGCGGCCCTGCGTGGTCGTGTTCACCCGGCGCGGCGCGACGATCCGACTGATCAGTCTGCGTCGCGCCAATGCGCGGGAGAGGAGACGTCATGGACACTGACCGCCGCCGCGCCCCTGAAGGCCGGCCCGACGACGAGAGCCCCGAATGGACCGCCGAGGATTTCGCCCGCGCGAAGCCGATCGCCGAGATCCCGGAGCTCGCGGACTTCGCCGAGTTCGTGCGCAAGGGCGGCAGGCCGGCGATGCCGCCGGAGAAGCGCAAGCGGCGGGTCACGCTGATGCTCGATCCCGACGTGGTCGAGCGGTTCAAGGCCGGCGGCAAGGGCTGGCAGACGCGGATGAACGCGGCGCTGCGCAAGGCCGCGGGGCTCTGAGAAGGGCCTGCGCCGTGGCGGCACGCCGACTTAACGAAGGTTTCAATGCGGTAAACGGCCTCGGATTCACTCGCGAAATCAACGTGTTGGCTTGCGGTGCACGCGTGCGCCGCTTGCGCCTCGCCGCGCGGCAGGCGCGCAGGGCCAGGCCCGCGCATCGTCATTCCGCCGCGATGCTCGCCGCGCGCCGCGCGAAGCGGCGCAGGATGCTCTCGGCGGCCTCGCGCCCGTCGCGGATCGCCCAGACCACCAGGCTCGCGCCGCGCACGATGTCGCCCACCGCGTAGACCCCCGGCAGGCTCGTCTCCTTGGTGACGAAGTCAGCCTTGATCGTGCCCCAGCGCGTGACCGCGAGCTCCGGCGCGCCCCAAAGCGAGGGCAGATCCTCCGGCTCGAAGCCCAGCGCCTTGATCACCAGATCCGCGGGCTCGGTGTAGTCGGCGCCCTCGATCTCCTCCGGCGCCTGCCGCCCGGTGGCGTCCGGCGCGCCGAGGCGCATCCGCGCGACGCGCACGCCGGCGACGCGCTCGTCGCCGAGAAAGCCGCGAGGGTTGGTCAGCCACAGGAACTCGACGCCCTCCTCCTCGGCGTTCTGCACCTCGCGCTGGCTGCCCGGCATGTTGGCCCGGTCGCGGCGGTAGAGGAGCTTGACGCTGGTCGCGCCCTGGCGGATCGCGGTGCGCACGCAGTCCATCGCGGTGTCGCCGCCGCCGATCACCACCACGCGCTTGCCCGCGGCGTCGAGCTCGCCGCTGTCGAACTCGGGGACCTCGTCGCCGAAGCCCTTGCGGTTGGAGGCGGTCAGGTAGTCGATGGCGCGCACGATGCCGTCGAGCCCCGCGCCCGGGCCGCCTAGGTCACGCGAGCGATAGACGCCGGTGGCGATCAGCACCGCGTCATGGGCCGTCCTTATCTCGCCGAAGCCGATGTCGGCGCCCACGTCGCAGTTGAGCCGCAGCGTGATCCCGCCGTCGGCGAGCTGCTCGTTGCGGCGCATCACCACGTCCTTCTCGAGCTTGAAGCCCGGAATGCCGTAGGTCAGCAGCCCGCCGGCGCGGTCGTAGCGGTCGTAGACCGTGACCTGGACGCCGGCGCGGCGCAGGACGTCGGCGGCCGCGAGCCCGCCGGGGCCCGCGCCGATGACGCCGACGCTCTCGGTCCGCTCGGCGCGCGGGCGGATCGGCTGGACCCAGCCCTCCTCCCATGCGGTGTCGGTGATGTACTTCTCGACCGCGCCGATGGTGACCGTGCCGTGGCCCGACTGCTCGATGACGCAGTTGCCCTCGCAGAGCCGGTCCTGCGGGCAGATGCGGCCGCAGATCTCGGGGAAGGTGTTGGTGGCCTGGCTGATCTCGTAGGCCTCGCGCAGCCGCCCCTCGGCGGTCAGCTTGAGCCAGTCCGGGATGTTGTTGTGCAGCGGGCAATGGGTCTGGCAGTAGGGCACGCCGCACTGGCTGCAGCGGCTGGCCTGCTCGGCCGCCTTCTCGCGCGCGAACTCGCGATAGATCTCGTCGAAGTCGGCGCGCCGCTCCGACACGCCACGCTTGCTCGGCATGTCCCGCGGGACGCTCACGAACTTCAGCATCCGCTGCTCGGCCATCCGTCCTCCCTGCACCACTTGCGCGCGACCTAATGCGTCGAGCGCCCGCTGCGCAATTTCTATTTCATTCTGTTACCGAATGAAAGTCAGCCAGACTGACCTTGTTTCCAGAAGCGGCAACTCGCCGGCCGCTTCGGTGAAAATCTAGGCAGATTTTAGGTAACTTTGCCTGACCAAATCAGTTGACGAACCCTCAGGCGGTCAGCCACAGGCCGATCAGGGCGACGATTCCCACGGCGATTCGCCACCAGCCGAACACCGCGTAGCCACGGCGAGACACGAAGTCGAGCAATCGACGGACGACGAAGACCGCCGCGACGAAGGCGGTGACGAAGCCGACGGCGATCACGCCGTAGTCGTCGAAGCTGAGCGCCTCGCGGTTGATGAAGAGGTCGTAGGCCACCGCGCCGGCCATGGTCGGCATGGACAGGAAGAACGAGAACTCGGCGGCTGCGCGCTTGCTCGCCCCGAGCAGGAGGCCGCCCACGATGGTCGCGCCCGAGCGCGACACGCCGGGGATCATCGCGAGGCACTGGAAGAATCCGATGCCCAGCGCCACCCGGACCGGAAACCGCATGGCGTCCTCGTGGACCGGCGCATAGGGCCGCCGGTCGATCCAGAGCAGCACGAAGCCGCCGACGATCAGCATCGTGGCGATGAGCGCCGGCGTCTCGAACAGGATGTTCTTGATGATCCCGTGCGCCATCACGCCGATGAGCACGGCGGGCAGGAAGGCGAGCAGCACCGAGGCGAGGAAGCGCCGCGCCAGCGGATCGGTGGGCGCGTCGCGCGCCCCCTCCCACAGCCGGCTCGCGTAGATCGACAGGATCGCGAGGACCGCGCCGAGCTGGATCACCACCTCGAAGCTCCTGCCGGTGGAATGGAAGCCGAGGAAGTGCCCCGCCAGCAGCAGGTGCCCCGTCGACGACACCGGGATGAACTCGGTCAGCCCCTCGAGCACCCCGAGGAGGGCGGCGATCCAGATCGACTGGTCCTGCACTCCGATCAGCCTCGCAACTGCGCGGCGGTGTCGTGGATCGCGGCGTACTGACCGGTCGGGCGGTAGCAGTAGAGATAGCTCTCGAGCACCGTCCCCATCGCCGTGGGCGTCACGCCGAGGTCGGCGAGACCGCGGGCCTCCGGCGACACGACGTTGTCCCGGACGAGGAGCTTCAGCTGGTCGCGCGTCAGCACCTCGTTGGCGAAGACGCCGAAGCTCAGGGACTGAGCGGTGTCGAGCGCCCAGGCCTGGACGCCCGCGAGCGGCAGCGGCACGGCGACGATCGGCCTGCGGCGGCGGATGATGCCGAGCATCCGGCGCATGAGATCGCGGAAGCTCTCCACCTCGGGGCCGCCCAGCTCGTAGACGCCGGGCGCCACGTCGCGGGTCGCGGCCGCCTCGACCGCAGCGGCGACGTCGTCGACGTAGACCGGCTGGAAGCGCGTGTCCGGGGCCACGACCGGCAGCACCGGCGACAGGCGGGCCATGCGCCCGAAGCGGTTGAAGAACTGGTCCTCGACCCCGAAGACGATCGAGGGCCGCAGGATGACGGCGCCCGGGAAGGCGGCGGCGACCCTGGCCTCGCCCTCGGCCTTGCTGCGCGCGTACTCGCTCGGCGAGTTGGCGTCGGCGCCGATGGCCGATACGTGCACGAGCCGCCCGACCCTCGCCAGGGCGGCGAGGCGGGCGATGCGCTCGGCCCCTTCGGTCTGGACCGAGCCGAAGGTCTGCTTGCCGAACTCGCCGAGGATGCCGACGCAGTTGATCACCGCCTCGGCGCCGAAGATCGCGCGCCGGGTCGAGGCGTCGTCGCGGATGTTGGCTTGGATCGGCTCGACCTGGCCGACGGCGCCGTAGGTGCGGGTGAACAGCGCCTCGTTCGGCCGGCGCACCGCGACGCGGACACGCCAGCCGGCATGGGCCATGCGCTGGGTGACATAGCGCCCGATGAAGCCGGACCCGCCGAAGATGGTGACGATGGGCGCGGGCTGGGGCATGGCTCTCTCCTGACGGCGGGGCTCTTCGGACGTAGCGCCTCTGGCGCCTGCGAACAAGTTTAATCCTGCCGGCCGCGGTTCAGCCGGTCGCCGCCGGCGCTTCGCCCTCGCGCCGACGCTGCTCCATGCGCCAGGTCCAGATCGCCACGACGATCCAGGTTCCGTGAAAGACCACCCCGGCGAGCACCACGACGATGCCGGGAATCGGCCCGATGGAGGCGCGGCTCAGGAAGGTCTGCCAGTCGCTGGCCGGGATCGGGTGGATCGCGATCTTGCCGTAGTAGGCCAGCGCCTGCACCGCGAGGATGTAGGCGTAGTTCTTGCGCAGCCGTCGCCCGATCGAGCGCAGGCTGCTGAGGTGGAAACGGGGATGCGCGTAGTCCTCGGCCAGCATGGTGTTCCACCGGCCGTCCATCCGCGCGCCCTGCCCGCGCAGCATCGGGCCGAAGAGGTCGGTCTCGAGCAGCCGGCAGCGCGCGCGCCAGACATTGAAGTAGCGGTAGCGCCGCGCCTCGAAGAGCAGGAACACCACCACGAGAAGGCCGACGAGCATCAGCGGCAGCGGCGAGGCGTATGGCCCCGAGAAGGTCAGCGACAGGGCGAGCCCGGTGGTCACCACCGCCCAGTTGGTGGTCTGGTCGAGCCGGGTGCGCCAGAGCGTGGAGCGGTAGACTTCGCCTCGGTAGAGATGCGCGATCGCGCCGAGCTCGGCGGGGTCGAACTGCGTCCGCGCGCGGGACTGGCCCGGCGGCGCGATATGGGGCTCCATGGCGTGCGTTCCCTCTCAAGGCTTTGCCGCAGTATGCCACCGCTGCGACAGGCGAGGCAAAGGGAAGCGTATTCCTCCGGAGCGCCAGCGTGGCCCGTCGGCGCGCGACATTTTTTCCCGCGCCGTTGCGCGGGGCCCGGTCCTGCCCGATAGGCTTCACGTCCATATTCAACCCCCGGGGCGGCGCGCCGTCCCGACGGCGCGGAGGGCGGTGATGGGCGAGGGGATGCGGCAGGGGCCGGCGGCGGAGGTCGCGCGGCTCTCCGGGCGCGAGGCGCTGGAGCGGGTGCTCGCGGGAAGCCTGCCCGCGCCCCCGATCTGCGTCCCGATGCGCTTCCGTCTCGTCGAGGTGGGCGAGGGACGCGCCGTCTTCGTCGGCGAGCCGGACGGGAGCCATCTGAACCCTCTGGGCACGGTGCATGGCGGCTGGGCGCTGACCCTGATCGACAGCGCCGCCGGCTGCGCCGGACACAGCCTGCTCGCGCCCGGCCAGAGCTACGCCACCCTGGAGACCAGGGCCAACATGACCCGGCCGATCCTGCCGGACGCCGGGCCGCTGCGCTGCGAGGGGCGGGTGATCTCGGCCGGGCGGCGCGTGATCACGGCCGAGGCGACGCTCACCGACGCCGCCGGCCGGGTGATGGCCCATGGCGGGTCGACGCTCCTCGTCTCCGCCGCCGCGCAGCGTCACGGCGACGACACGGGCCGCGGCTAGGGTCGGCGCGGCCGGGAGGAATGGTCGCGTGCGCGCCCGGTCGTGCCGAGTGCGTCGTTCGATGGTGCGTCGTCAGACAAGGGGCCGGGGGCGGGGCGCGCCCCCGGCCCTCAGCCCCGCACCAGCCAGGCCTGGTCGTAGCGGTGCTCCTCGAGGTTGTTTCCCGGGCCGATCCGGTCGACGATCAGGAACGGCGCAGGGCGGCCGAGCGGCGTCAGCACGCCGTGCCAGACGCCGCGCAGGTAGTTCACCCCCTGCCCCGGCGCCGTCAGGAAGGCGCGCGGCCTGCCGGGCCGCCCCCCCTCGTCCGGCGCGACGACCACGAGGAACGGATCGTCCGTCAGCGGCACGAAGGCCTGGCTCCCGAGCGGGTGGCGCTCGACCAGGCCGAGCGTCAGCGGCAGGTCGTAGTGCCGGGCGCGGCCGATGGAGATGCCGACCCGGCCGCCCTCGCCCGCCACCTCGGTGCGCGCCAAGTCGTGGAAGCGGTCGGCCATTCCGCCGTTGAACTGGAAGCTCGGCGCGCCCGCCGCGTCGATCACGTCCCCGAAGGGCGCGAAGGCGGCGGCGTCCAGCGGCTCGACTTCGATCTCGCGATCCGCCGTCACCGCCCGAACCCCCCGGGGCCGCGCAGGCGGGCGTGGCGGTTGACGTCCTTGTAGAGCAGGTAGCGGAAGCGCCCGTGGCCGCCGGCGTAGCAGCCCTGCGGGCAGAAGGCGCGCAGCCACATGAAGTCGCCGGCCTCGACCTCGACCCAGTCGCGGTTGAGCTTGTAGACGCCCTTGCCCTCGAGCACGTAGAGGCCGTGCTCCATTACGTGCGTCTCCATGAACGGGATCTCCGCGCCCGGCTCGAGGTTGACGATGGTGACGTGCATGTCGTGGCGCAGGTCGGAATGGTCGAGGAACCGGGTCGTGGTCCAGCGGCCCAGCGTGTCGGGCATCGCCATGTTCTTCACGTCCGCCTCGTTCACCACCAAGGGCGGCGGCGGGCCCATGTCCTCGACCGGCTCGTACGCCTTGCGGATCCAGTGGAAGACCACCCGCTCGCCGGTGTGGTTGCGCTGGGTCCATTTCACGTTCGGCGGGATATAGGCGAAATGGCCGGGGGTGAGCAGGAAGGTCTCCGGCCCGATGGTGACCAGGTGCTCGCCCTCGACGGTGAAGAGCACCGAGGCCACGCCCTCGTCGGTGTCGGGCCGCACGCTCCCGCCGCCGGGCTCGACCTCCATGATGTACTGGCTGAAGGTCTCGGCGAATCCGGTCATCGGCCGCGCGATGATCCAGGCCCGGGTCTTGTCCCAGAACGGCAGGCCCGATGTCACGATATCCGTCATCACCCCGCGCGGGATGAAGGCATAGGCCTCGGTGAAGACCGAGCGGCCCGTCAAGAGCTCGTTCTGCCCCGGCAGCCCGCCCTTCGGGGCGTAGTAGCTGCGGGTGAAGTCCGGGCGCGGCTCGCCCTCGGCATAGGTGGCCTGGGCGTTCTTCCGGGAGAGGTACTTTCCCCGGTCCAGGGTCGTCTGCTCGGTCATCTCTCAGGCCTCCAGGAAACGCCGCGCCGCGTGCCCATGCTCGGCGCGCAGGCGGGCGAGGTCGACGCCGACCGGCTGGCCGTCCTCGACGGTCCAGCGTCCGGCGATCATGACGCGGTCGGCGCGATGCGCCCCGCACAGAACCAGCGCGGCGAGCGGGGCGCCCGCGCCGGAAAATCGCAGCTCGTCCAGGGTGAAGAGCGCGAGATCCGCCTGTTTCCCCACCGCGATCTCGCCGATGTCCGTCCGCCCCAGGCAGGCCGCCGATCCGCTGGTGGCCCAGCGGAGCGCGTCGAGATGGGTGACGGTCGCGTCGTAGGTCAGCCGGCTCAGCATCAGCGCGTGGCGCACCCCCTCCATCAGGTTCGAACTGTCGTTCGAGGCGCTGCCGTCCACCCCAAGCCCGAGCTTGACGCCCGCGGCCTCGAGCTCGCGGGTGCGGCACTGGCCCGAGGCGAGCACCATGTTCGACGTGGGGCAATGCGACACCCCGACGCCCGCCGCCCCAAGCCGCGCCACCTCGCCGTCGTCGAAATGGATGCCGTGCGCGAGCCAGGTCCGCCCTCCCATCCAGCCGACCGATTCGAGGTAGTCGAGCGGGCGCTGGCCGAACATGTGCAGGCAGAACGCGTCCTCGTCATGGGTCTCGGCCAGATGGGTGTGCAGCCCGCAGCCGCAGCGGCCGGCGATCTCGGCCGCGCCTTCCATCAGCTCGCGCGTCACCGAGAACGGCGAGCAGGGGGCGAGCGCCACCTGGAGCATCGCGCCCTCGGAGCGGTCGTGATACTTCGCAACCACCCGTTCGCAGTCGGCGAGGATCGCGTCGGCGTCCTGCACCACGCTGTCGGGCGGCAGGCCGCCGTCCTTTTCGCTCAGGTTCATCGCGCCGCGGTTCAGCGTCATGCGCATCCCGAGCGCGCCCGCCTCCTCGGCCTGGATGTCGAGCGCGTCCTCCAACCCGGCCGGGAACACGTACTGGTGGTCTGACGAGCAGGTCACTCCCGACAGCATCAGCTCCACCAACGCGCAGCGGGTGGCGAGGCGCAGGCCCTCCGGCGTCAGCCGCGCCCAGACGGGATAGAGCGCCTGGAGCCAGGGAAACAGCGCCTTGTTGATCGCGTCGGGATGGGCGCGGGTCAGGGTCTGGTAGAAGTGGTGGTGGGTGTTGACGAGCCCCGGCAGCACGACGTGCCGCGAGGCGTCGAAGGCGGCCGCAGGCGCCGAGGGCCGCCCCCCGGCCGGGACGATCTCGACGATCCGCGCGCCTTCGATCACCACGCCGCCCCCCGCGCCTTCGGCGAGGATGGCGAGCGGGTCGCGGATCCAGACGTGGCTCATGCCGGCAGCATGTCGCGCAGGCGCAGCAGCGCGATGCGCTCCACCTGGCGGCAGGCGGCGGCGAATTCCTCGTCGCGCGTGTTGGCGATGCGCTGCTCGAAGGCCGCGAGGATATCGTCCTTGGTCAGCCCCCGCACCGCGATGATGAAGGGAAAGCCGAACTTCGCCACATAGGCGTTGTTGAGCTCGGTGAACCGCGCCCGTTCGGCGTCGGTCAGCGCGTCCAGCCCCGCTCCCGCCTGTTCGGCCGTCGATTCCGGCGTCAGGCGCTTGGCGGCCGCGAGCTTGCCCGCGAGGGCGGGAGGCGCGGTCAGCAC
>ERZ761602.7603-NODE-7603-length-11386-cov-4.708411_pt1 | contig 11386 bp, 9 predicted proteins | sample MGYA00512165_ERZ761602 | MGnify/ENA primary metagenome ERZ761602 (study PRJEB28899, sample SAMN02445085) | bioreactor sludge metagenome | biome: EBPR sludge; isolation source: Thorneside wastewater treatment plant | place: Australia: Brisbane, Thorneside... | reverse complement strand
AGTCTTCACTCAATTTCAAGATTATGGGGTTTGCACTTTGGGAGGGCTTAAAATTTTACTTTTATCGAAAAAGCCCTCAATATCCTCACACTGCCGGACGAGCTGCGGCATCCAAAGCATAAAGTTCAATTCGATAGCCATTGGCCTGCCTTGCCAATAAATCTTTCCAAGTAAACGGTCCGCCCGTAATAATTTGTGTGTCTAACGACTCAGAATTTTGTACGCTCTCCGCGTATGGGCTCCAAACCTTAATCAGTTTCCATTCTTTCCGAATGCCAGCTCGTAGTTTCTCATCAAACACCAAGACCGCATATTGAATACCCTGCTTAGTCAACATAGCCGCATCAGACTGAATTTCAGGACTCGCGAACAAAAAGGGATTCGAGCCCGGCCTATCCGTCATAAAGTAAAGTGAATATCCCGGCTTATTCTGACAATCGCTCAATTTCGTCTGCATGCGCTGGGCATTGGCGAATTCAAATGATTCATCGCGTTTCTTTAAATCATTCATTTTTTTTTCCAGCTGATCGCAAGCAAAAGACAGCCGCGGTGTAAAAGAAGTCCCATCCAATGCAATACGGCTCCCCGCGGATATATTCTGCTCAATCCACTCTTTGGCCAGTGTGCGGGTATCAGGTCGACTCATAATCCAGTCAAAGCGCAAACTCTTGGCTAAATTAAAAACAACCATCAAAGAAAAAAGAATCAAAAAAAACGGTTTTGCCACTCGCCATCGAGCACAAAAAAACATTACCGCATCGACCGCCAGATAAATTAAAAAAGGCACCAATGGAAGAATATACCGCCCATACGGCTGGCCCTTTTGCCACAAAACCAGATAATAAAAAATGCAAAATAAGGCTACGGCTTCACGTTTGCTATCTCGGGAGAGAAAAGCGCAAACACCTCCCACCACCCCTAAAATCACAAGCGGCCAGCTCATTCCTTCAACCAATGAATAAGTCAGGTGGTGAAAGAACGGGACGCCCTGATTCGCGGCGCTTTGCTCTTTTAACTCTTGAATAAAAAAATGAAAATCCAAAACTGAATATGGGTTTAAAACAATAAAAATAAGTGCGAAGACAAGCGCGGCAGCCGCTGAACACTTCAGAAAGAACACGGGTGCGGGGCGCATGCGTAAAAAGAACCAAACATAAGGTAAGGCGAGAAAAATTCCGTTATATTTTAATGCCGTCGCTAACCCGATAAATGCCCCGGCGCGCAAATGACCGGGGTATTTCTTAAACTCATCCGCTTGTAAATTTAAGAAAAACAAAATACTGACCAAAACCAAAGACATGTCTGCGTAAATATAATGCGCGTCGGATACATGCACGAAGCAAACCGCGAATAAAACTCCCCCGGCATATTTCCAAAGCGGAGCAAAGTTTTCTTTTTTCATCCATACCATCAAACACCAAACGGATAAAACAGCGGGTACCGCACCAAGCATGACGCGACCGATAAGATAAAACGATGTTGGGTCACTAAAGAAAAATTCGGCGAACTGCTGTGCGGAAGACCATTGACCGATTAATTTTCCGGTTAAAAAGAAAATCCCATAAACGGCAAAAAGCAAGTAACTGGTTAAGGGAGGAATATTAAAAAAGTGCGGATTGAAATCGCCTGTGCCAAAATAAAGGGCGTGATTGACAACAATGGGTTCATCAGCATGATACAAATGCGGCAAGCCGAATTGAATCCCCCACAAACGCAACCCGGCGGCTAAAAGTAAAATCAAGACGGAAATCAAAGTAAAGTCCTCAGTTTTTGCGGGAAAAGCGGTCTATCTTAATTCGATTTACGATGAATAGCCCTAATGCGTAAAACATCCCAAAACATTTTGATCGGGTCGCTCAGCACCTTCACTTTGGTGGCGGCGGAATTAATCCAGGTTACCGGAAGTTCCGCTATCCGAAAACCATTTTTTTGGGCCAGAAAAATCAGTTCAACGTCAAAACTAAATCCGTCTAACTTCTGAATGGCAAAAAGTTTCTGAGTAGCTTCGGCGGTAAAACATTTGAATCCGCACTGAGAATCCTTAATGCCGTGAAAAGCAAAAATTGTCGCAACCTTATTAAAAATTCGCCCCATGCATTCACGAAACCAAGGCTGATGCTCAACAATATTTGCTCCCTGCATGGCACGCGATCCAATGACAATATCCGCTTTTTTTTCAATTAATAAAGGCAAAAAACGATCTAACTCCTCAATCGGCGTTGATAAATCAGCATCACTGAACAAGCGATACTCTCCGGCGGCGGCAAGCATTCCGCGCCGCACGGCAGCGCCCTTCCCCTGGTTCATGGAAGCCCTTAAAACCTGATGAGGCAAAATAGATGAGTTTAATATTGATTTCACGGCCTCCACAGTTCCGTCCAGACTGCCATCATCGGAAACTATAATCTCCAAAGCAAATGGTTTGGTAAGGGCATAATTCACGATCTTGCACAGCGTCTCGCTGATTCGCTGTTCTTCGTTGTACGCAGGAATGACAACAGAAACAAAGGGCTTCATAATTAAACAGCTGCTTTACTTAAACGAGCGCGGAAATAATCAATCGTCAGCTTAAGCCCTTCTTCTAAATTAACCTGGGGAGACCAACCTAACTTAAGCTGGGCGGTTGTAATGTCGGGCTGGCGAACCCGGGGATCATCTTCCGGCAAAGGCTGATAAACAATTTGACTGCCGGATGCGGCAACCTGAATGACTTTTTCAGCCAACTGCAACATCGTCAGCTCATTGGGGTTTCCGATATTAACCGGCTCATGCAAATCAGAAAGCAAAAGCTTTGCAATACCCTTCGTCAAATCAGAGACATAACAAAGACTGCGTGTTTGACTGCCGTCACCAAAAACCGTAACCGGCTCCCCCTTGAGCGCCTGAGTGAAAAAAGCAGGAATGGCACGGCCATCCTGAAGACGCATCCGCGGCCCATAAGTATTGAAAATGCGGACAATTTTTGTATTCATCTTGTGCGCCCGGTGATAAGCCATGGTTAAAGCCTCGCCAAACCGCTTGGCTTCGTCGTAAACACCGCGAGGACCGATTGGATTGACATTCCCCCAATAGGTTTCTTTTTGGGGGTGTTCCAGCGGATCGCCATAAACCTCCGATGTTGACGCAAGCAAAAAAACAGCATTCTTTTCTTTCGCCAAACCAAGAGCATTATGAGTGCCATAAGAGCCGATTTTGAGCGTTTTAATGGGCATTTTAAGGTAATCGAGCGGGCTTGCAGGCGAAGCAAAATGCAGGACAAAATCAATAGGATCGGGAAAGTGAATGGGCTCAACAATATCATGCTCAACTAAACGAAAACGAGAATCATGCTTGAGATGGGCAATGTTTTGGCGGTCACCGGTCAGAAAGTTATCAAGCGCCACGACATCATAATCTTGCGACAAAAAGAGGTCGCATAAATGCGATCCTAAAAATCCGCTTCCGCCGGTAATTAAAATCCGCTTCCGCGCCATAAGACTAAAGTCTCACGATCTTCTTTGAATTAAAATTTTTAAGCACATTACGTGTATCAAAAATGAGCCGTGCCTGTTTGACCACAGTAGCGTAATCAAAAAGCTCATGATCGGTTGTAATCAAAACCAAGTCCGCAGCACGAATTTGTGCGGAAGCAAACGCGACTGATTTATATTTTTTATTGCCGATAGTCAAATTGGGAACATGCGGATCCGAGTAACTGACAACCGCGCCCAAATGCTCTAATTGCTCAATAATTTCAAGCGCCGGTGATTCCCGTACATCCTCAATGTTTTTTTTGTAAGCCACGCCCAAAACCAAAATTTTGGCTCCATGAAGGGCTTTTTTCAAATACTTGCTTAATGCCTGCCCTGCCTGCTGAACCACAAATTCGGGCATGGCTTTATTCATGGCTCCCGCTAATTCAATAAACTTAAGTTCGGTTCCATGGTAGCGAGCCTTCCAGGACAAATAAAGCGGGTCAACGCCGATACAGTGCCCGCCAATGCCGGGACCGGGATAAAAGGCCATAAATCCAAATGGCTTTGTTTTGGCAGCATCAATCGCTTCCCAAATATCAACGTTAAGGGATTTTGCCGCCATCGCAAGTTCATTCATCAAACCAATATTCACGATACGAAAAGTATTTTCAAGCAGCTTTGCCATTTCCGCGGTTCGTGAACTTGAAACCGGAATCACGGTTTGCATGACATGCGAATAAAGCAGACTTGCCAGCTTAGTACATTGCGGCGTAATTCCCCCAACGACCTTAGGAATATTCTGAGGTTTATACTTTGCGTTACCCGGATCAATCCGCTCAGGAGAGAAACAAAGAAAAAAGTCTTTACCCGCTTTACGCCCCCCTTTTTCAAAAATGGGCAGCAAAACTTCATCCGTTGTACCGGGATAAGTTGTACTTTCCAGAATAATTAACTGACCCGGCTTACTGTTTTTTTGAATCGCTTCAGCGGCACTGATTACAAAAGACAAATCAGGATTTTTAAGACGATTCAGCGGTGTTGGCACACAAATAACAACCGCCTCAGATTGACGAATGCAAGTCGGACTCGACACGGGATTAAACAGCTTGGATCCGACCGCGGCTTTAACTTCCTTGGAGGCAATATCACTGATATAGGACTGACCGCGGTTCAGAGCATCAATTTTTTTAACGTCTAAATCGAGACCGAAAACTCGAAGTCCCTGTTGAGCGAACAGTAATGCCAAAGGCAACCCGACATATCCCATGCCGATAACCGTTACGGTTGCTTTTTGTTGATCGATCTTTTGATAGAGCTTTTTGTAATAATCCATAAATTTATTTTGAATTTGTATATTCTTCTTTTAAAAAATCAGTTAACGCATCTTGCCAGGAACGCAACTCGATCCCTAAGCATGTTTTGGCTTTATCTAAATTTAAAACAGAGTTCGCCGGACGTTTTGCAGCACGATTCAGCTCGACCGATGAAATCTCGCGGACTTTCACTTGTGAATACCCGCAACGATCAAGTAAAAAGCGCGCATACCTCGACCAATTCACCTGCCCGCTATTTCCAATGTGAAAAACTTGTTTATTATACTGATCAAGCAGGTTTTGGCGAGAAATGAGTAAGTCAGCCAAACTAACGGCAACATCATAAGTCCAGGTCGGACGCCCCCATTGATCGCTTACAACCGACAATTCTTTTTTTTGAGCCGTTTGCTTGAGAATGGCTCCCGGAAAATGGTGTCCGTTTTTACCATAAAGCCAGGTGACACGGAAAATCATAAAGTGGTTTGATTTTTTTTGAAGAGCCTCTTCCGCCCAGGCTTTGGTCTGACCATAATAGTTAATCGGCTGGATAGGATCATCCTCAACGTATTCCCCTTCTTTATCTCCCAAAAAAACATAATCCGTGCTGAAAAAAATCAAATAAGCGCCAATTTCGTTACAAATCTCAACTAAGTTTTCAACCACTTCGAAGTTTTGTTTTTTGGCCGCATCTTTCAAGTTTTTGTCTTCACAAAGATCCACTTTGGTAAATGCCGCGGCATGAATCACGATATCCGGCTTGATTTCTTTCAGTTTGGAACGCAACGGGTCTTTTTCAGACAAATCAAGATTAAGAGGAACTTCATTCCAGGGGCGCGGCTCGATCGGGTGACGGCTGAGCCCAAAAACTTTGAAATGAGGGGTCAGAGCTTTGACTAAATCGGTGCCCAGCATGCCGGCTGAGCCCGTAACAAGAATTGTCTTAATGGGAGATGGAATCAAATCAAATTATTTATTCGTATACTTATTCTGCTTGAGTGGTTTCCACCAGTCTTCGCGCGACTGATACCACTCAATGGTATGCTTAAGGCCGTCTTGAACATTGTAACGGGGTGAAAAACCCAGTGCTTTGACTTTTGAAAAATCAAGCGCGTAACGGAGATCATGCCCAGGGCGATCCGCGACATACTCGATTCTGCTTTCATCAAAACCCATATTTTTAAGGATGGCGTGCGTCAGTTCCAAATTACTCAGCTCATTGTCGGAACCGATGTTGTAAACTTCACCCAAATTCCCCTTCTCAAAAACCAAATATAATGCGCGGACAGCATCCTCGACATGAATCCAATCACGGCGATTTACACCGGTGCCGTAAAGAGGAACTTTTTTCCCAGTAAGGAGATTTGTAACGAACAAAGGAATCACTTTCTCAGGATACTGATAAGGGCCGTAATTATTCGTGCACCGTGTAATCATGGCTGAATATCCGTAGGTCTCACGATACGCACGGATCAAAAGATCGGCGGAAGCCTTGGAGGCTGAATAGGGGCTGTTCGGCTCAATCGGACTGGCTTCCGTAAATTTCCCCTGAGCAATCGATCCGTAAACCTCATCGGTCGACATATGCAAAAACCGCTTCACGGAATATTTTTTAGCTAAACGCATTAAGGTTTCTGCGCCTAAAATATTAGTTCTCAAAAAATCATCGGCATCATCGATAGATCGGTCCACGTGCGTCTCCGCGGCAAGATTAATCACGCCGTCAACACGGCTCATTACTTTATCCATGGCAGAAACATCACAAATATCAGCCTGAACAAATTCAAACCGGGCGTTACCGCGAAACTCATCGATATTCGCGGGGTTACCGGAATAACTCAAACGATCAACGCAAATAATCGAATAATCAGTTTCACGAATCAAATGACGTATTAAATTCGACCCGATAAATCCGCAGCCGCCGGTAACCGCAACCTTCATTTTTTTCTCCGTGTTTCCTGTGCGCGAACTAATTCAGCAGAGCGGGTTAAGGATTCGAAAGTACCCGCATCACTCCAAAAACCTTGGAGCATGTCATACTCGAGCAAGTCCTTCTTTAAATACCAATTATTCACATCCGTAATCTCAAACTCGCCTCGGCGGGACGGCTTCAAATCCGAAATAATTTCAAAAACCTGCTCGTCGTACATATAGATACCGGTTACGGCATAATAGCTTTTGGGCTTCTTAGGTTTTTCTTCAATGGAAATAACACGTCCCCCCTTCAACTCAGCTACGCCAAAACGCTCCGGATCAGGAACTTTCTTTAAAAGAACCCGGGCTCCAGACTTCTGCTTTTTAAACTTATCCACAGCCCCGCGAATACTTGAACCAATAATATTGTCCCCAAGCATCACAACCATTTTTTCGCCATTGGCAAAATGTCGGGCAAGGCGCAAAGCATCCGCAATTCCGCCCTCTCCCTCCTGATAAGCAAAAGAAACATGATCCAGCCCCATGCTGCGGCCGTTCCCAATCAGCTTCAAGAAGTCTCCCGCGGAGTTGCCGCCGGTCACAATCATCAACTCTTTGATGCCCGCCTCAACCAAAGTTTCAATCGGATAATAAATCATGGGCTTGTGGTAAACCGGCAGTAAATGCTTATTCGTCACTTTGGTCAACGGAAGCAATCTTGAGCCCAAACCTCCCGCAAGAATCACACCTCTCATTTTTTCACTCCTTTAAAATGAACTTCCGGACGCCCCATACTAATATAAGTCCACCCGCGCGTTTTCATTTCCTCGTAAGCATACATATTGCGACCATCAATCAAAATTGGTTTTTTGAGAGAGCGTCTTAATTTGTCAAAATCTAAATTTAAAAACTCACTCCATTCCGTCAAAATAATAATCGCGTCCGCGTTTTTAGCTGCCAGATAAGGACTTGCGGCATACTTTATTTTTTTAAATAGCGGTTTTGCCTTTTTCATCGCTTCAGGATCATACGCGGTAACAAAAGCCCCTGCCTCCTGAAGCTCGGGAATAATTCTCAAAGAGGGGGCTTCCCGCATATCATCCGTATCGGGCTTAAATGCTAATCCAAGAACCGCCAAGCGTTTCCCTTTCAAAGTCCCTAATGCAACACGCACTTTATCCACAAAATACTTAGAAAGCGAATCGTTCACAATTAACGATTGCTTTAGCATTTCAAAATGAACTCCGTTTTTTTGCGCGATTCTATAAAACGCGCTTAAATCTTTCGGAAAACAAGATCCGCCAAATCCAATCCCCGCGCGGAGAAAATGAGGGCTAATGCGGGAATCCATACCCATTCCTTTGGCAACTTGCTCAACATCGGCGCCAACCACATCACAAACCTGAGCTAACTGATTTACGAACGTAATCTTAAGCGCTAAAAAAGAGTTCGACGCGTGCTTAATCAACTCCGCACTGCGAATATCTGTGGTATAAACCGGAGACTTCAACGGAGCATAAATTTTCTTGAGAATAGCCTCGGCACGCGGCGACTGAACACCGATAACAATTCGGTCTGGATTCAATAAATCTTGGATTGCACTGCCTTCGCGCAAAAACTCCGGATTGGAAGCCACATCAAATGGAATCCCTTTGCGGATATTTTTTTGAATGACTGTTTTAATCCACTCACCCGTTTCAACCGGAACCGTGCTTTTCTCAACAATCAGACGATAACCATGCATATGTTTGGCAATCTCTTTGGCGACATTCCCGACATAAGTCAAATCGGCCTCACCATTGGGTCTCGGGGGGGGATGGACACAAATAAAAAGAACATAACACCTTTCAACCGCATCCGCAGTGCTCACGCTAAAGCTAAGTCGTCCCGCCTTCACGTTGGTTTTTATCATTTCTGATAACCCAGGTTCGTAAATAGGAACCTGCCCCTTACGCAAAGCGGCAATTTTTTTGGCATTGTGATCAACGCAAACTACGGTGTGCCCCATATGCGCAAAACAAGCCCCAGTTACAAGCCCAACGTAGCCGGATCCAATCATACCTATTTTCATAAAGTCCGATCTAATTTTTATTAATACTTAGTAAAGGTATGCCTGTGGAGAGTACCGAGAGCCATAGGAAGCAGAAAAGTATCCCTGCTGCTCATTTGATCCGCCCACGGTTTGCCCGATCCGCGGATCCGAGATTGTGGCGCGGTTTGCGCCCGTACTCAAATGAATGCCGGGCATAGATTGCATACGAAGGTTAAAAAAGACTTCTGTACTGCTGTCGTCAATCAACGAATCACGCATATTAAAACCAAAGTCGAGGAGAAGATCACAACCCAAATTTCGCGTCGCAGAAATTTGCCATTCTTCAAAATTTGCATGAGTCGCGTTCCAGCGGGCATAAGCCGCAACAAGCCAAAGCGGATTGATCTTATAATGCCCTTCAAATACAAATTGATTTCCGTCAACGGGCCGAGTTGTACCTATGGATAAAATCTCAGCTCCCTCACGCTGAATCTGCTCACGGCTTGCATACCGATGTCCGAACAAAAGCCGCCAACGATCGCGCTGAAAAATAAGATCCTGACTGAATTTTCCGATTTGCCCATAATCTAAATCGTGCTCCACCCGTGCTTCATAAAGCAGCCAATTATAAGGACGCAGCGTCAATTCATTTCCCAACGTAGTGAATGCACTATCAGGGCGGTCTAAGGGTTTAACGTCATAACGAACAAATGTATTCATACTAACGATATCGACACGCTTCATCACCCCATCCACAACACGTTTTGTCTGGAGCCGATTATCCATACCCAGCTGAAGTTTCATCGTATTGCCATACTGATCTAAAGAATCAAACGTATTCAATTTCTCCGGTTTGAGCGTGGTTCCGACTGCCTCCGTCTGAAAATTAGGTTCAAAAACATGCCGCAGCTGATTAATCTCCATACCCCATTTATGCATGTTGGTCGCATAGGTCTTATAGTACTGCTGACGCAGATCAAATCCGGCATTGATGACTCCGCGTAAATGATTACGGTCATCCGTTCTATCCTGGCTGTAATAAGTCGTTCGAAGCCCCGTAAAAGGAGTTAATTTCGCGGTATCCCACTTGATCGGATAATAAAACTGGGTCACCGCGTCCGTACGCACAACCTCTTCTGTTCGGGAATCCCGGCCAAAACGTTTGGTTAAATTATCAAAGTTAAACTGACTCTGGTTATAAAGTCCCTCGGTGAACACCTGCTGATTTTTAAAATCCGCGCGCACCTGCGGCAAACGCTCAATCGTCTTTTCATAGTCATTCATTTTCTTCTCGTTGTGAACAAAAACACCGTATTTCTCCGTATTATGTGTCATTGTTACAAAGGAACTGGGTTGAGCTTCAGTTCGATTTTCACGCTGAAAAAAATCCTGGAGAAAATATTCATCCGCAACGCGGTGGTACCGCAAAATGAGATGCGTCCCCGGAGAAAAATCTGTGCGGTGTCGCCAGGTTATTCGACCCCGATCACGCTCTTCACGCAAGGCATAAGGGTTTTCATTACCAAGAATATCTCGATACCCCGGAGTAGGAGCCTCTTTATCTTGGGTCCAATAAAGTTTTAAATCACCCTTGGCCCATTTATCAAAGTGATACTCTTGCCGAATACCCGCGCCGAAACCTTTTTTGGATCTCCAATCGCCATAAAGTTGACCCCATAGATTTTTATTAATGTAATACCCCTTCATAACTCCGACATAATAGCCAAAACGGGTATTGCGTCCGGCGGTAATGGCAAAAGGAACATGCGGCAAATTAAGCGGAATCACCATATAAGGAAGCCAAAAAACTTTCTTACCCATCACATAGAGCCAAATATTGCGGATCACCATTTTGTCACCCGCGTAAATTGTGGCCTGCTTCGCGCGCAATTCATAATTGGGATTTTCAGAGCTGCAAGTCGTTACCGAGCAGTTTTTAAGAGTGTGCAGACCTTGTTTTTTTTGTTCAACTTCAACACCCGTTCCGCGCCAAGGCATACTGACAAAACGCCCATCGGGAAAGTTACCGTGATGGTTTTTAAAATCATAATAAACCTCGGATCCCTTTAAGGTAGGTTCTTCCCCCTTAAAAATCACCACATGCCCCCGTGCCAGCGCTTTATTCGTTTGGGTATCCAGCTCGGCATAGTCAGAAGTCAGCTTCACGTCGCCATGGGTTAAAACAACATTTCCCTTCGCAATTAGAAGATTGCGGGGTTTGTCATATTCCAAAGTGTCCGCAACGGCTTCGACTTCGTATGCTTGAGCATCAAAAATTGAATCAACGGGATTGCGATGAGGAACCGCCGCATCTTGTTTTTCAGATTTGGGAATTTCGGGATTGGACGGATTGTCCTGCGCAAAAGCAACAGGGCTCGTCAAAAGTGAAACCGCAATCAGAAAAAACGAAACTATTTTTTTCAATTTACACCCATTCTTTACTAACCATAACACGGTTACGTCCATCTTCTTTTGCCTGATAAAGACATTTGTCGGAAGCTTGGATCAGCCTATCGACAACACCGGCAGAATCTTCCGGCGACAATTTTGAGTTCTGCGGGTCATACGTTGCAATTCCCTGACTCACGGTGACCTTCGTCTCGACATGATAAATTTTAAACAAATTGCGTGCAATCGACGAGCGAATACGTTCAGCAACTTCTAAAGCATCCTTT
>ERZ761602.7601-NODE-7601-length-11388-cov-9.511339_pt1 | contig 11388 bp, 9 predicted proteins | sample MGYA00512165_ERZ761602 | MGnify/ENA primary metagenome ERZ761602 (study PRJEB28899, sample SAMN02445085) | bioreactor sludge metagenome | biome: EBPR sludge; isolation source: Thorneside wastewater treatment plant | place: Australia: Brisbane, Thorneside... | reverse complement strand
ATCTTCCGGTGCTCGGCGTGGCAAACACGGTCTCGGCCGATGAACTGCGTGCCGCCGGGGCCGATGCCGTCGCCAAACGGCTAGATGACTGGATGCCCGAATCGCTCCGCCGAGTTTTCAATTAGATTTGCCACAGAGGACACAGAGACATTGAGGTTTTCGGTCCGTTGAGTCATTCGTTGCGGGCTCGGCGGATCCTGGCTCGATCTGCCGACAGTCTGCTCGGTTCTCTCTGTGACCTCTGTGGCTTAGAACATTATGTCTGAAAGATTTGTGACAAGGGCCGCGGCTGAGGCGGATGTGTTGGCGGCGGCGGCTTTTATTGCGGACCGGATGCCGCAGAGCGATGACCGCTCGGAGGCGATCTCGGCGGTGGTGCCGCGTTTTCTCGCGAGGGGCGAGGTCGATCTCGCTGCCGGGCTTGCCGATACGGTCGATGACCCGCACGTTCGCGACCGGCTGCTGATTGCGGTTGCGGCAAAGTGTGCGGAACTCGACGACGACGAATACGCGATGCAGCTTGCCGAGGCGATAGAGGAATACGGGCTGCAGTCGCAGGCACGCGAGGCGATCGCGCTGATCAAGGCCGCGAAAGGCGACCTCGGTAGGGCACGCGAGATCGCGGCCGAAGTGCTGCATCCGGATGAAGTGCTTGCCGGCATCGCGATAAAGCAGGCCGAATCGGGCGACGAAGATGCTGCCACGGAGACTCTCGCGACGATCGATTATCCTTCGTCTTCCGCCGCCGCACTGATGGCGATGGCGGCAATGCGGCTCGCGAAAGATGACCACCTCAAGGCGGCCGAGTATCTTGAATCCGCGGCGTCGCTCGGGCTTGAGATCGAGCACGAGGAAGAGCGGATCCGCATGCTGACAGACATCGGCAGTGCTTTCATCGACGCAAAACGGGGCGACAAGGCGATCGAGACGTTTGAGCGTGCCCGCGTTTTTGCTGAGGAGCTCGACAACGTTCATCGCGATTCGCTGCTCGCGGCCGTTGCACAGGGGCTGATGCGTGCCGGGAGCGTTGACCTCGCCGACCGTACGCTCGACGCCGTTGCCGATAAGACGCAGGTCGCGAATACGCTGCTCGGCTTTGCACGCGAATATTGGCGGCGGGACGAGAAGGACGAAGCCCTCGAGGCGCTTGACGAGGCTTACGAAGTACTGCGTTCGCAAAAGGACACCGAGACCCGCGACAGCAAGGCGAAGTACGTACTCTTCGGCTCGATAGCGGCTCAATTCGCGGGCTTTGAGAAAGGCGAGCGGGCGATAGAGATTGCTGAGGCGATAGACGACCACGACTATTCGATGTCCGCGCTCTCGCAGGTGGCGCAGGTGCTTACCGCTCGCGGAAGCGACGAGCAGGCCGAGCAGGCGATGCGGGCGATCGGCGAACCCTACGAGCGGATGATCGCGATGATCGGGATGAGCGACGCCGCAAAACGCGAAGGCCGCGACGAGCTCGCCATCACTCTGCTAAATGATGCGGTCGAGCTAGCCGAAGAGGTGCCGCAGCTTACCGCACGGGCAAATGCCACGATCGAAACCGCAAAACGACTGCGAGCCCTTGGACAAGAGGACCGGGCAAGCGAGGCCTCTTCCACCGCACTCGGCTACATCGCCGAGATCCGCGGCGAAAGCAGCCGGGCGATCGCTCTCGCAAACCTTTCTGATCTTCAGGAGAATGCCGCTGCGCCGCTTCCGGAAAACGACGCAGAAGCTCTCCGGCAAATGTTGATAGCAAATCGAGCTTGATCACAGGTCGCTGGCGATCAGGTCTTCGAAGGTGTCGCGGCGGCGGATGAGTTCGGCGGTGCCGTCGGCCTTTGTCAGCACAACTGGCGGCAGGAAGCGGCCGTTGTATTGCGAGGCCTGGGCGAGTGAATAGGCTCCGCAATTGAGCAGGGCGAGCACCTCGCCGGGCTCGACGTTTTCGGGCAAGAGCCGGTGGTCCGGCAGTCTTCCTTCTCCCTCGATATCAAAATAGACATCGCCGCCGTCGCAGAGCGGGCCGGCAAGTTTGTAGGGCGTGGCATGCTCATCGCTGGCACGCTCGGCTGAGATCAGATGGTAATACCATTTGTAGGTTTCCATCGAAAGCAGGACGTTGAAGCCGGCATCAGTTAAAAGCCAGTGGTCAGTAGAGGACGTAGCAGTGGATAGTGGATAGTGGACAGTGGACAATTCTTCGGGTTGTCCATTGTCCGTTGTCCGTTGTCCGCTCGATACGGGCCGTTGCTTGTGATTCCTCACCGTGGTCAGGCAGATGGCGGCGTCGGCGATGATCGAGCGGCCGGGTTCGAGGAGAAGCGTAATGCCCTCGAGCAGATCAACGACGTTCTCGGCTTCGGCCTTTTTGCGGACCTCGGCCCATGCGGTTCGCATTGCCGCGGCGGGCTCGAAATCGGCGGCAAACATCTCGCGTTGTTCGGCGGGGAAGTCGTCTGCCTGCGATCCGTCGCGGAGATAATTTACGGGGAAACCGCCGCCGAGATTTATGTGCTGCAGGCGGATGCCGGTCTCGCGAAAGATGCGGAGCAATGCACCGAACATCTCGCTGAACGCTTGTGTATAAACCGAGGGCGACGGGTTTTGCGAACCAACGTGGAGATGGATGCCGCTCAGGTTGAGGTGTCCGGAATCCTTGTACTTCGCGAAGGCTCCGAAGGCTTCGTCGGGCATCATTCCGAATTTCGAGGTTAGCATCGCGGTCTGCAAGCCGGAGTGGGTCGCCGATTCAATGCCCGGCACAAGCCGAAGGCTGACGTTCGCTTTTTTGCCGAGCCGCTTGGCCGTTTCTTCGATCAGCGAAAGCTCGTAGAGCGAATCGACCTGTATCGCATACACGCCGTTCTCGATCGCGAGTTCGATCTCCCAGACCTCTTTGCTCAGGCCGTTAAAGTTCAACTGATCGCCGCGGAAGCCGGCCTTCAGTGCCTTCCAAAGCTCGCCGCCCGAATTGACCTCAAGGTCGCAGCCCGCGTCCCGCACCGCACGGAGCACACCGAGCGTGGACATCGCCTTCGCCGCGTAGCAAAGCTTGAACCCGCAGCCGACGTTGTCCCCGACCTGCTTCAGGCGGGCGATGTTGTGCCGGATCCGCGGCTCGCTATAAACAAACAGCGGCGTGCCGTATTCGTGCGCCAAGGCGACGGCATCAACGCCGTCAATATGTAGGCGGTTGTTCTTTGTTTCGAGAAATCCTTCGATCTCCCACATCTGCAAATTCATGAATTTGAACGAAGAGTGTTTATCCAAATGTTCTCAGGAACCACGGAAATCAAGAATGGAAAACTATCGCAACACGGCTTCGCTGCGTTCTCTTTTTCCAGAAACCTATAGATCAGAACAATGTTGCGAGAGTTGCCCTCCGACTTCATTTCGAATCGCGCGATCTTCGCCGCATTCTCGGCATTCCTTCTCAAGAGAGGGTGTCCAGTTAGAGCTTCAGCTGAAATTACCTTCCCGTCTAAATCGAGCCGAACGTCAACGAGCACATCCCCAAACGCGCGTACAGCACGGGCTGCTGGGGGAAACGGTGGTTTCGGAAGTGAGATCGCCGTCGGCAAATTCAAACCCAAGCCAGTTCCCCGTGGATGCAACCCGGGTAACGAAATTGGGAGTTTGCCAGTCACATTCTGCATTCCTAGCAAAGCACGGGCGGAAGCCCGTTGGAGGCTTGGCATATCGCCGTACGCGACTATGTACGTTTTCATCTCGGGGAACGATGACAGGATATACGGGTTCCCGAAGCTGACACCGATGACCTGTTTCCCGGCAGCGAGTGCCTCGCGGAGAATGGCGGCACCATTCTCGGGAATTCCGACGCTGTTCTTCGCCCCTGACCGAACCCGGCCGTAGAGCCCGACGATCACGACATCCGCTTCCATAACTGTCTTGCGGGCCGCGGCGGCCTGCTCGGCAAGCGAGTTTTCCTGCAAATATGCCTGCCCGAACCGAAGCCCAGCCGAGCGGAGCGTCCCGGCGAACGGCCCCATGGTCGAGGGGCCATCGAAACCATTCGAGACACCAAAGACCGCGATCTTCTTATCGCGGTTGACCGGCAATGCTCCCGCTTCCTGGCGGACCAAAGTGATAGCACGCTGTGCTATCTCGTCGGTCAGCTTTGTCGAATCGGGCCCGCTGACGATGCGGTCGATCTGGTCGAGCGGCGTGATCTTCTGCTTGGCGAGTCCGACGGCGTGTTTCCATGCAAGCTGGCGGCGGACGGATTCATCGAGCCGAGCCATCGGGATTCGGCCGCTGGCGACGGCGGCTTTCAGGCCGCGGATCATCGCATCGACATCCTCGGGCTTTTCGAGTATGTCCGTCCCGGCGAGGAATGCCCGAACGCCCGCTTCCTCCTGCGTGAAATAAAGCGTCAAGCCGCTCATCGACATCGCGTCCGAGACGATCAGGCCCTTAAAGCCCAGCTCGTTCCTCAGTATCTCCGTCTGTACTTTGTGCGAAAGCGTGGCCGGAATTGTCGCCTTTTCGCTGACGATCTCGGCACCGGGTTCGGCGTCGCCACCCTGATATTCCTTGAGCGGGCGGATCTCTTCGCCATCGATCTGCGGCAAAGCGATGTGGGCGATCATCACCGATCCGATGCCGCCTTCGACCGCACGGCGAAATGGCACGAGCTCAAGCGAATCGAGCCGCGACTTCGGGAGGTCAATGATCGGAAGCCCGCGATGCGAATCAACATTCGTATCGCCGTGGCCGGGGAAGTGCTTGGCGGTCGCGATGACCCGCTCGCTCTGCAGCCCTTGGGCAAAGGCGACGCCGAAGCGGGCAACGTCCTTCGGGTCTTCGCCAAAACTGCGGACGTTGATGACCGGATTCTCGGCGTTATTGTTGACGTCGAGCACCGGTGCGTAAACGTGCTGAATACCGATCGCACGTGCCTCGCGGCCGGTGATGGCGCCCATCCGCCGGGCGAACTCGGGCTCGCCGGTAGCGGCGACGGCCATCGCCCACGGGAAGTTGGTCGCGTCAAAGAAACGCATTCCGATGCCGGTCTCGGCGTCGAGCGACATCAGCAGCGGGATCCTTGCCGCCTCCTGCATTCGGTTGGCGAGGTGCGTCGTCTCATAGATCGGAGCGCCGAAAAAGATAACGCCGCCGATCTTGTTCTCCGTCACGTGCCGGCGAAGCTCTTTGAAGAACGAGCTTTCCTGATGGGCAAAGCGGGCATTGATGCCTACGTGGACGAGCTGCCCGACCTTTTCATCGACCGTCATCTTTTTGAGCATCTTATCGGCCCAGTCCCAGTCCTTCTTCGAGGGTGCAAACTGAGAAACGGCGACCCGGTCCGGCGGCGCGGCAAGAGCCGCCGGGGCCAAAATGAACGAAAGCAGCAGGCAAAAACTAGTGAGGAATTTCATCTTTCTTTCTAATGATCAAAGTTGCGATAAATGCGACCGAGACAGTAACGGTGCTTCCGATCAGCGCGTACCACGGCCAAGCGATCTTTGTCCCAAGTAATACATATAACATCACGGAGATGCTCGCGAGCATTCCCAAAAGTGCGTGAACCTCGCGGGCTCCCTTTAGAAACGCTCCGACCAGAAAGACGCCAAGGATCGGGCCATTGATCAACGACGCGACGGAAAGTGCCATACCAAGAGCGGAGCTGTTCGCGTTGCGCAGGCTGATGGCGATGGCTATTTGCACAATGCCGACGATGACGGTCAGCAGGCCGGCGATCTTCATCAAATGCCGGTCGGACTTGTCCTTCGCATAAGGTTTGTAGATGTCATTGACCGCGGTGGCGGCGATCGAATTGAGCGACGACGAGAGTGCCGCGGCGAATATAGCGGCGACGACCAGGCCGGAAAGCCCGGTCGGCATTTTCTGCGTAATGAAATCGGGGAAAACCCGATCGCCCCCTGTAAACGGAAAAAAGGCGGTTCGCGACGAGGCAAACGCTGGATCAGCCAAGCATCGGGCCGACTCCGATGGGAGGAGCTTTGCACACGCTTCGCCGACTTGATAAAACAATGGATCGTTCTGTGGTGCGAAAAACGCAAACAGCAGAACGCCGATGAAAAGGAATCCGATGAACTGGCCGAGCACGACGGCTCCGGAGGTCATCAGGGCGGTGATCGCTGCCCGCGGTTTATCGGTGCAGAGATATCGCTGAACGAGGAACTGGTCCGTGCCATGGGTTGACATCGTAAGGAAACAGCCGCCGATCACGCCGCCCCAGAATGTATAGGTCTTCGTAAAGTCGAGCGTGAAGTCGAAAAGGCTGAATTTATCGAACTGCTGGCCGGCGGCGATGGCTCCGCTGATGCCTCCATCGATGTTCTGCACAAGCACGACCGCCGCGGCGATCGCCCCGCCGTTATAAATAACAAGCTGAACGACCTCGATCCAAATAACCGCTTCCATCCCGCCATAAAACGTGAAGACGATCATCACGATGCCAAGGATCAGGATCGAGCCGATAATGACAACTTCCGGCGAGGTCTGCGGATTAAATGCCGTATAGACCGCGGCGAGCACGATGGCCGTCAGCAGCAGCCGGATGCCATCGGCGATGTTGCGCATTATTACGAAAAGGCCCGAGGCGAGCATTTTTACCTTGCCGCCGAAGCGATCGCCGAGCAGTTGGTAAACCGTCTGCAATTCGCCCTTAAAATAGAGCGGAATGAAGACGAGCGAAATGACCACGCGGCCGAGCATGTAGCCGAAGACGAGCTGGAGAAACTGAAAGTTGCCGCCCTTGGCAAAGGCAATACCCGGCACGGAGATGAACGTGATCGTGCTCGTTTCGGTCGCTACGATCGACATTGCGATCGCCCACCACGGCACGTTGCGGTCGCCGACGAAGTAGTCCTCGGTCGTTTCCTGCTTGCCGGCATACCAGATGCCGAAGGCCGTGATGCCGATCAGATAGCCGAAGATGATGAAAAGGTCGAGTGTCTGCATTTGGTTCTATCGCCGTGCGTAGTACATTCCGATATTCTTTAGCCTGCCGATGTGGTGGCCTTCGAGCCAAGGGAACTCTTCGGCGGCGATCCGTGTGATATCAGATTCTGATATCTCGCCCCTCATTTCCATTTCGGCTATCTCGTAGATACGATACTCCGCCTTCCGCAAAAAGGCTTCGATCTCAGCGATCTCGGCCTCGCTCAACTCAGGAAATCGGGCAAGCATCCGCTCCGCGATCGGCTTGCGGAAATTCTCGCCCCATTCAGTAGCAAGCTCGAGAGCGGCGTTAAGAACTTTCGGATCGATTTTATCCATTTTCGACCCGAGCGGAACGTTCCAAAGTCATCAAAGCCTTCTCGACCACGTAATCGGAGTTCTTCAGAAGGCTTTCGGCAACCTCTCGATCAACCGAGCCCTTGTGCATAACGAGAGCGACGCGGAGGTCGCCGCCGGCGGTTTCGATCAACTCTCCTGCTGCGGTTTCGTCGAGGCCCGTTTCTGCCATCAGGATACGCAGGCTGCGGTCCTTTAGTTTTTCGTTCGAGGGCTTTACGTTCGTCATGCGGTTGCCGCGGACGTAACCGAGACGGATCATCGCGGCGGTCGAGATCATGTTCAGCACCATTTTTTGCGCCGTGCCGGCCTTCATACGGGTCGAGCCGGTGATCGCCTCGGGGCCGACGACCGGGACGATGGCGATCTCGGCTGCCTTTTCGATCTCGGACTCGGGCGTGCAGACGATGCAGGCGGTGAAGCAGCCCATCTCGCGGGCATGCTCGACCGCACCGATCGTATATGGCGTCCGGCCCGAGGCGGCGATGCCGACTACGGCGTCTTTCGCGGTGACGCCGCGTGCTTTAAGATCGCGGATGCCGGCCTCGCGGTCGTCCTCGCTCGCCTCGCTGGCTTTATAAAGTGCGTCCCAGCCGCCGGCGATAATTCCCTGGACCAGGTCATACGAAACGCCATAGGTCGGCGGTATCTCGGAGGCATCAAGCACGCCGAGCCGTCCGCTCGTCCCGGTGCCGATATAGAAGAGCCGGCCGCCCGTCTTCATCCGCTCAACGATAAGATCGACCGCTTCGGCGATCTGCGGCAGCACACGCTCGACCGCCTCAGCGACGAGCTTGTCCTCGTCATTGATCAACCGCAGGGCATCGAGCGTCGAGGCCTCATCGATCTTAGCCGTTCGCGGATTTTCTTGTTCGGTTACCGGAAGCATCAATAAAGAGTGAAGCTGTATTCGACTGTTCGGGAAGTTGTAACGGGCTTTCCACCTTCTATCCGAGGCCGAAACTGAATCTTTTCGGCGGCCCTGATCGCATTTTCAGTAAGACCAAAAGGAAGTCGCCTAATTGGGGTAATAGCACCGATCCGACCATCCGCCCCAAAGGTGACCCGCACTAGCACAGTTCCCGACACCGAATAAACACGTGCTAATTCGGTAAAGTTCGGCTTGGGCCTGGAGGTGATCGTGAGCGACGAAATTCTCGCAGTTGCTGGGACCGTAGGTCGGCTCGCCTCCGCACCAGGGTTCAGGACCGGATCCCTGCCCGGTCCCGAGCATGATGCAAAACCTGAGCCGGTATCGGCTTTACCGTCTTTTTCCGGGTCTGTTACGTCGGGCGAAAAAACGTTGACGGGATTCCAAAGCCGTTCAGGACTTTCTTCCTCGATCTTAACGGTTGAGAAAAATCGCTTGACCAGCGGGTCATCGGGGCTTAGGCTGACGGTATGAAACGAGTAGATCCTTTTATTTGTTTGGGTTAGCATTATCCGATGAAAGAAGCCATCGCCGGAGTCGAAGGAATATGAAGCGAATTTCCCATTTGTTGGTATTTCACCTATCTGTTCAGATGTGTATGTTGAGACAGCGAGTCTCACATTCGTGTGTCCGTCGCCATCTTCGATGTCATCCGAGAATATGAAAAAATATGTGTCTCCGAGGCGGCCCTGGTAACTCTGTTCGAAGACGATTGACTCAAAGCTATTCGTAACAACATCCAGCTCAATCGGGACATCTACGGAAAACTCTTCAGACGGCGGAGCAAGATTTCGCCACGCCGGTCCGCTGACCAAGCTTTGTCCATTCAGGCCAACGACCGAAACAAAGAGTGCAATAAAGAATATAAATATGCGATTCATTTTGCTCCTCCGTTCTTTGAGTTTACCGCATTTCTGAGAGCCATCAGGGCGGCGGCGTTGGCCGGCGGCATTAGGGGTTCGGTCAAGTAGGCCTTTGGGGCGATCGTTCGGATGACCTCGGTCATCGGCCCGGTCAGCAGTTCGCCGGCCTTGAAAATGCTCCCGACGCAGCCGATCGGCACTTTGTTTCGCTTGAGCCCGAGCTTGTCGATCACGGCGCAGGCGGCGAGGCCGAGTTCGAAGCCCGCTTCTTTTACGATATTTCCCGCAACGGTGTCGCCCGCGGCGGCCGCATCGACGACCATCTTGGCAAATCCGGCGATCCGGCTGTTATCGACCTGCGGAGAGTATATCGCAACTATCAGGTTCTCCGGCCCGGATGCCCTGAAATACTCCGATGCCCGGCGGCTCAAAATGGTTGGGATGCCGCGGCCGTCCGATGCTTTTGCAACCGCCTGTAGTGCTTGGCGGGCAATGCCGACGCCGCCGCCCTCGTCGCCTGCGAGCGGCCCCCAACCGCCGGCGATCGCTGTTTTGCCCTTGGCGTTCATCCCGAGGCAGACCGAGCCCGTTCCGGCAATGACGACCAAACCGGGCTTGCCCTCGGTGGTCGCGTAAAGGGCGATCTCGGCATCGGTCACGACCACGACGCGGTTCGCACGGATCCGTTGGAGAAAGCTCTCGCGGACGCGCTGGCGGATATCCGCACGCCGGACGCCGGCCAAGCCGAGCGTAGCCGCTTCGATGTCGCCGCGGGAAAGCCCGCTCCGGTCGCATGCCTCATTGATCGCTTTGATTATGTTGCCAACGGCCGTTTCAACACCGACGCGAAGCGGGTTCGATGGCCCGGCAAAGCCTTCGCACTGAAGCTCCCCGGCGGCATTGAGCAAGGCGATGTGGGTCTTCGTACCGCCGCCGTCAACGCCGAGATAGAGCGCATGCGGCGGAGGTTTCGCGGTTCGTCGTTTGGCCGGTGACGCCATAGGGGAATAAAATCATCGGACAGAAACGCCTACAGTGTCCGCGAAGCTTGACATATAATCAAATTTAACAGATTTTATGTTATCAATAAGTATGTGTGATACGGCGATTTCGGCCGTTCGGATCGGTTCTACAAATTAGGCCCTGCAGCTCCGCAATTTTCTTATGGAGATCAGACAACTAAAAGCATTTTTGGCTATTGCCGAGGCAAAGACCTTTACGGCCGGTGCACGGCGTGTGAATGTGACGCAGGCGGCCATCTCAATGCAGATACGCCAGCTTGAGGAAGAGGTCGGGCTGCCGCTCTTTACGCGAACGCCTCGGCGGGTGATCCTGACCGAAGCGGGCGAGCACCTGCTCGAACGTGCCCGGAAGATACTCCGCGAGCACGACGCCGCGGTCGCCGAGATCGCCGAGATCGCCGGGAGCGAGCACGGACGGCTGAGGATCGGCTCGGCCTCGGGAACGTTCGCGATGAACCAGCTTCCGGTCATCCTGCAGGAAATAAGGCGAAAGTACCCGAACTCGGAATTGACCGTAACCGCCGGGACGAGCTCGCGGCTGGTCGACCGCATCTTACATGGCGAGATCGACACGGCCTTCGTCTCGCTGCCGGTCGATAACCTGAGCATCAGCACCGAATCGCTTTTCTCGGACGAGATTGTGGCCATCGCCTGGCCCGGGCATCCACTGGCGAAGGAGGAATACATCTCGGCGGCAACGCTCGCAGGCGAGAACCTTATACTCGGCGAACGCGGCGGAAACACGCGGCGGATGATCGATGAATTCTTTGCCGCGGCAAACGTCCGGCCAAACATAACGATGGAGCTTTCACGCCAGGAAGCGATAAACCGGATGGTCGAGATCGGGATGGGCGTCGGAATTGCGGGTGTGAAATCCGTCGCGAAAGAGATTAAGGACGGGCGGCTGGTCTCGTGGTTCATCGAGGGTGCGGAGATCAAGTGGGAACTCGGGCTCGCACGCTTGAGAGGCGGGCACTACTCTCCAATAGCGAAAGAGTTTGTAAGGCTCTGCAAGGCGAGCTTCGCCGAGCGTGAAAAGGAGCTTAAGGCAAAGCGATAGCTCACCGCATTGACGCAGCGTTTTTTACCGCAGAGACGCAAAGACGCAGAGGGAAGGGAGTTTTTGATTTTCTTATGAAACGATATTCCAGTTACAGCAGGCTCAGATTTACGAGCAAAGGAACCTTAGTATCTCTTCTCTTTTCTCTGCTTCTCTGCGTCTCTTCGGTTCAAGTCTATTCACAGGGGTTGCCGGTGGCGGCTCCGGCTTCGGTCGGGATGAACGCGGCGAAGCTCG
>ERZ761602.7600-NODE-7600-length-11389-cov-18.004764_pt1 | contig 11389 bp, 8 predicted proteins | sample MGYA00512165_ERZ761602 | MGnify/ENA primary metagenome ERZ761602 (study PRJEB28899, sample SAMN02445085) | bioreactor sludge metagenome | biome: EBPR sludge; isolation source: Thorneside wastewater treatment plant | place: Australia: Brisbane, Thorneside... | reverse complement strand
AGACAAGGACATGCGCAACGCCAAGGTCATCTCGGCGGTCGACATGTACCAGCGCGTCTCGCGCAAGTACGGGGTCACTACCGCCACGCATTCCGCCGCACGCGGCGGGGCGAGGACGCCTGGTCCCTAGGCGGCCGCTGACTCTCCGCCAAACGGACCGCAGGCGTTCTCTGCCGACCCGGCGGTGACGTCGCCGACCACCTCAGGGAGCCCCGCCAACGCCCTGCTAATGCTGGCCGCCAAGCCCCAGATAGCTCTGGATCACGCGCGGGTCGCTGGCCAGATCGCGACTCGGTCCTTCAAGCGATAGCTCGCCGGTCTCCAGAACGTAGCCGTAATCGGCGATTTGGAGCGCCGCGCGCGCGTTCTGCTCGACCAGCACGATCGCCACCCCGGTCTTCCTGAGCTGCGCGACGGTGCGGAAGATGTCCTTGATGATCAGCGGCGCAAGCCCCAGGCTGGGCTCGTCGAGCAGCAGCAATTTCGGCTTGGCCATCAGCGCCCGGCCCATGGCCAGCATCTGGCGTTCGCCACCCGAGAGCGTTCCGGCCACCTGCTCACGACGCTCGAGCAGGCGCGGGAAGATGTCGAATACCTGGTCCATGGTTTCAAGGTGATCGCGATGGCCGCTGCGATAGCGGTCGAAAGCGCCGAGCAGAAGATTGTCCGCAACACTCATTTGCGCGAACAGCTCGCGCTTCTCGGGGACCAGTGTCATCCCCAGCTTTTCGACGCTGCGCCCGGCGCCCTGCCGCTCACCGAGATAGACGATCTCGCCGCGCGCCGGCAGCAGACCCATCAGCGTGGCAAGTAAGGTCGTCTTGCCGGCACCGTTCGGGCCAATGACGGTGACGATCTCGCCCTTGTGCAGCACCTGCAGGGCGATCGCGTGCAGCGCCTCGACCTTGCCGTAGCTGACCGACAGCTGGCTGACCTCGAGCACCAGGTTTCTTTCGCCTGCGGCGTCCGAAACGTTCACTCGACGCCTCCGAGGTAAGCCTCGACGACTGCCGGATTGCACTGTATCTCTTCGGGCAATCCGGCGGCCAGTTTCTGGCCGAACTCCATGACCACCACCCGGTCGGCCAGGCCCATCACGAAGTCCATGTCGTGCTCGACCAGCAGGATGCCCATGCCTTCGGCGCGCAAGCGACGCAAGAGATTGGCCAGAGCCTGCTTTTCGAGGTAGCGCAGGCCGGCGGCCGGCTCGTCGAGAAGCAGCAGGCAGGGATCGGCAGCCAGCGCCCGGGCGATCTCGATCAGGCGCTGCTTGCCGAGCGGCAGGCTGCCCGCCAGCTCGTACATCTGCCCGGCCAGACCGCAGCGCTCGATCTGCGCGGCGGCTTCGCGCAACCGTCGCGATTCCTCGTCGCGGTCGGCGCGACAGGCAGCGGCGACGAAGCTCTTGCGGCCGCGCAAATGGGTGCCGACGGCGACGTTCTCGAGGACGTTCATGGCTGGCAGCAGGCGGACGTGCTGAAAAGTCCGACTCATCCCGCGACGCGCGACCTCGCCCGCCGGCAAGGACTCGATACGCTCGCCACGAAAGCTGACCGCACCCGAAGTCAGCGGGTCGATGCCGGAAATGCCGTCGAACAGGGTGCTCTTGCCGGCTCCGTTCGGCCCGATCAGCGCCAGAACCTCGCCAGCCCTGACCCGGAAGCTCATCCTGTCATTGGCCACCAGGCCACCAAAGCGTTTGCTGGCGTCCTTCACCTCGAGCAGTATCGAACCTGCGGCAGGTAACGGGCGGCGCGGCAAAGCCAGCGCCTCGACAGCACGGGCGCGCACCACTGACGGCGGATAGAAGCGCTGAATGATTGGCCAGACGCCGTCACGCGCGCGGTGGAGGACGAAGATCATCAGTAGTCCGAAAACGATTATCTCGAAGTTGCCGCTCTTGCCGAGCAGGCTGGGCAGCCAATCCTGCAACCATTGCTTGAGGATGGTGATCAGGCCGGCGCCGACGACCGTACCCCAGACATGCGCGACGCCACCGACCACGGCCATGAACAGGTACTCGATGCCCTGCGTCAGCGAGAACGGCGTCGGGTTGACGAAGCGCTGCAGGTGCGCGTAGAGCCAGCCGGAAATGCTGGCGTAGAGTGCGGCAACGGTAAAAATGACGATCTTCGAACGCGGCGTGTTGACGCCCATCGCTTCGGCCATCAGCGACCCTCCCTTCAGCGCGCGGATCGCCCGACCCTCGCGCGAGTCGAGCAGGTTGCGGGTGATCAGCATGAGCAGCAGCAGGACAACCCAGATCAGGTAGCAGAACGCTCCCCCGGAGCGCAGCTCGAGATCGACGAACTGCAGCGGCGGGATGGCGCTGATCCCGGTGTGGCCGCCGAGCGCGCCAAGATTGCCAAAAAGATAGTAGAGGGCAATCCCCCAGGCGATCGTCCCCAGCGGCAGGAAGTGACCGGAAAGCCATAGCGTGACCCGGCCGAGCGACCATGCCACCAGGCCGGTGAGGAGCAACCCGGCGGGCAGCGTAAGCCACGGCGAGACGCCGAATACGGTTGTCAGGTAGGCGGTGGTGTAGGCGCCAAGCCCGACGAAAGCGGCCTGTCCGAACGACGTCAGACCGCCGACGCCGGTAAGCAGCACCAGCCCGAGGGCGACGATCGCGTACAGGCCGATGTAGTTTAGCAGCGTGATGTAGAACTCGGGCAGCAGCAGTGGCGCCGCGACCAGTGCGCCGGGGAACAACAGGAGAGCGAACGTGGTCTGCCGGCTGCGGCTCATTCTTCCTCCACGTGCCGGGTGGTCAACGAGCGCCAGAGCAATACCGGGATGATCGAGGTGAACACGATCACCTCCTTGAAAGCGCTCGCCCAGAACGACGAATACGATTCCAGGAGGCCGACCAGAATGGCGCCGGCGGCGGCCATCGGATAGCTGGCCAGGCCACCGATGATCGCCCCGACAAAGCCCTTGAGCCCGATCAGAAAGCCCGAGTCGTAGTAGACGGTGGTGATCGGCGAAATCAGGATCCCGGAACACGCGCCTATCGCCGCCGCCAGGGTGAAGGACAACATCCCTGCCAAGGTCCCGGAAATGCCCATCAGGCGCGCGCCGGTGCGGTTCATCGCGGTCGCTCGCAGGGCCTTGCCGTAAATCGTTCGCTCGAAGAAGAAATAGAGCGCAACGATCAGCACCTGGCTGGCGACCACCACCAGCATCGTCTGGCCCTGCAACAGCGCATCGCCGACTTCGAAGCTGATGTCGGTGAAGGCCAGCGTTCGCGAACCCTGGGCACCGAAGAACAGCAGGCCAATGCCGATCAGGGTGACGTGTAACGCCACCGAAACGATCAGCAGAACCAGTACCGATGCCTCGGCAATCGGCTGGTAGGCCAGGCGATAGATCATCGGCCCCAGCGGCACCACCAGCATCAGCGCCAGCAAGACCTGCACCGGCAACGGCAAGCTGGCCGGCGACAGCGCGACGAGCGCGCCGGCGAGCAGCAGCGGTACGCCGCAATTGACCAGCAGGATCACCGGCAGGCGCCGAAACTGCCGGTCACGCAGCGCCAGCGAGCCCTCGATCAAAGCGATCACCGTGCCCAAGCCGAGCAGCAGCCAGATCGTCGCCGGTAGCTTGCCAGCCTGCAGGCTGGCCAGGGTCAGGGCGCCAAAGGCGACAAACTCGCCTTGTGGAATGAAGATCTCGCGGGTAACGGCGAAAACCAGGGCCAGCGCCAGCGCCAGCAGCGCATAGATCGCGCCATTGGTGATCCCGTCCTGGGTCAGCAGCAAGGCAATCTGCAAATCCATCAACGCTAATCCAGTGGCCATTCCGGTCGCGACTCCGGCCGGTTCCAGCCTTGCCGTGGGCAGTCTGGCAGCTGCGCAAGGTTGGCAACAGACAATCTGAAGGCACCCACCGGCCGGGCGTGCAGACCTGGCCGGCGGTGCGATTCCCCGCGGGCGGCGACCCGCACCGCCGGGCGGCAAGAAACGGCGCGCTGCAGGCGCGCCGGCTGGCCTATTTCACGAGTTGCCAGTTGCCGTCGACGATCTGGACCATCACCCGCGAGCGCTGGTCGAAGCCGAGGTGATCCTGCGGACTCATATGGAAAACACCGTGGGCGGCGGTCAGGTTCCTGGTCTCTTCAAGCGAGTCGCGCAGCGCTTTTCGGAACTCCGGTGTCCCGGGCCGTGCCTTCTTCAGCGCCGCGGGAACGGCGTTCGACAACAACTGGCCGGCGTCCCAGGCGTGCGCCCCAAAAGTCGATACGCTACCGCGGCCGTGTGCAGCCTCGTACTTCTTGACATAATCGAGCGCCACTTTCTTGACCGGATTGCTGTCCGGCAACTGCACCGCTACCAGCACCGGGCCGGCGGGCAGGAAAGTCCCTGCGCAATCTCTGCCGCAAACCCGCAGAAAGTCGGCGTTGGCCACACCGTGCGTCTGGTACATGATTCCCTTGTAGCCCTTGTCCTTGAGCGACTTCTGCGGCAGAGCCGCCGGCGTGCCCGCGCCGCCAACCAGAACGGCGTCCGGCTTGGCGGAGAGGATCTTGAGCACCTGGCCGGTTACCGAGGTATCGGAACGATTGAAGCGTTCGTTGCCGACGATCTGGATCTTGCGCGCCTCGGCGATCTTCGAGAACTCTTTCCACCAGCCTTCGCCGTAGGCGTCGGCAAAGCCGACGTAGGCGACAGTCTTGACCTTGTTGTTGGTCATGTGCTCGACGATTGCCGTCGCCATCTGGGCGTCGTTCTGCGGCGTTTTGAAAACCCAATAACGTTTGGCGTCCATCGGATCGATGATCCGGGCCGAAGCGGCCATCGCGATCATCGGCGTTTCGGCCTCGGCGACGACGTCGATCATGGCCAGCGAGTTGGGCGTGATGGTCGACCCGATGATCACGTCGACCTTGTCCTCGGCGATCAACTTGCGCGTGCTCTTGACCGCCGTGGTGGTATCGGATGCGTCATCGAGGACGATGCAATTGACCTTCTGGCCGGCGATGGTCGTCGGCAGCAGGGCGAAGGTGTTCTTCTCGGGAATACCCAGCGAGGCGGCTGGCCCGGTCGCCGAAAGCGTGACGCCGACGCTGATGTCGGCATGAGCAGCGCTGGCAAAGCCTCCCGCCAAGAGCACCAGGAGCCCGGCTATTGAATTCTTGATCTTCATTGTCTCCCCCAGCATGATTGATCGCTGCGTTTATCGGTCCGATGATGCCGTGGTCTGCCTTGCGGCACGCTCCATTGCGCGGCGGGAGCGGGACGCACGACAAGCTCAAGCCAAGGTGTCGTGGGCGAATTTGACGATAAAGACACTGACCACGCACAAAAACACCTTCCGGATAAAGCCGCTTCCGTGCCGCAACGCCAGATGGGTGCCGAGCAAGGAGCCGAGGACGTTGCAGCTGGCCATCAGCACCGCGACCAGCGGCAGGATGTGGCCATGGGGCAGAAAGAAACCAAGCGCCGCCAGGTTGGTTGCGACGTTGACGACCTTCGACGCGGCCGACGCGTGCAGGAAATCGAAGCCGAAGAAGCGGATGAAGAGGAAGATCAGGAAGCTGCCGGTACCGGGACCGAAGAAGCCATCGTAGAAGCCGATCACGCCGCCGACCGCCAGCGCGTAGGCGAACTCGTGGCGGCCGCTGTGTTGCGGCCGATGAATGGCGCCAAAGTTGCGGTTGCTGAAGGTATAGACGGCGGCGCCGACGAGCAGCAGCAGGATCAGCGGCCGCAACAGCTCGGGTGGCAACCAGGCCACGGCCATGGCGCCGAGATAGGACGAAGCAAACGCGGCGAGCGCTGCCGGCAAGGTCGTTCGCCAGGGCATCCGCACCCGTCGCGCGTAGCGCCAGGCGGCGTTGCTGGTTCCGAAGACGCTGGCGAACTTGTTGGTCCCGAAAAGCGTCGCCGGTGCCGCGTTCGGCAGCGCTGTAAACAAGGCGGGAATCTGGATCAGACCGCCGCCACCGACCACCGCATCGATGAATCCTGCGAGCAGGGCCGCCGTTCCAAGCGCCACCAGCAGCGAGTAGGCAACCCCATCGATCGGCATTCAGCGTTGCGCGACGAAAAAAATCCGCTTGAACGGAAACAGCGTATGCCCATCGGCCCCGCGTGGGTAAACGATCGCCAGTGGCGCCCGATAGGCGGCCAGGAAGTGCTCGGCAGCGTCGGCGTCGAGGCGCGCGAGATAGGGTACCAGGGTCGTTCCCTTCATCCATTCGACGATCGCATCATTGCCGCTGAGCGCCTGCCAGTAAGTCGTCTCCCACACCTCGAGATGGCGGCAGATTGGCGTCAACAAGCGGTGGTAATCGGCGGCTGACAGCACCTTGCCCATCTCGATGCCGCCGAGGGTCTGCTGCCAGCGATAGTCATCAGCCAGCTTGCGCAGGATCTGGTGCGATGGCGAACTGAAGTTCGACGGCATCTGGACCGCCAGCACGCCACCCGCAGGCAGTTGATCGATCAGCCGCGGGAGCAGGTGTTGATGATCGGGAAGCCAGTGCAGGGCGGCATTGGAAAAGATCAGGTCGGGTTGCGTGACGGCGTCCCAGACAGCGATGTCGATCCGCTGCCACTCGATCGACGACGGCGCCGACGACGCCTTCCGAAGCATCGCCGGGTCGCTGTCGACACCCGTGATTACGGCCTGCGGCCAGTGTTCGGCGAGCAAGCGGGTAATGTTGCCGGCACCACAGCCGAGGTCGACAATGCGGGTCGGCGACTTGCCGCCAAGCCGGGCAATCAGATCGAGCGCCGGCCGCCGCCGGGCTTCGACGAATTTCAGATATTGCGCGGGGTCCCAGTTCATCGCCGATCTCCTTTCGATTGATGGCGTGCGGCGAATGCCGACAAGCTGATTATTTGCCAATACAGAAGCGCCCGAAGATCTCGCCCAGCAGGTCGTCGGCGCCGAATTCGCCGGTGATCGACGCCAGCGCCAACTGCGCCAGGCGTAGTTCCTCGGCGAACAGTTCGAGCCGTGGCAAGCGTTCGCGGGCGTCGTCAAGGTGCTGGCGGGTGTCGGCCAGGGCGCGCAGGTGGCGTTCGCGGGCAATGAAGACGTCTTCCGCTGGTTGCCAGCCGGCGATCCGCAGCAGCGCCTGGCGCAGGAGGTCGATTCCCTCGCCGGATTTCGCAGAAAGCGATATCGCCACGCCATCGCCTTGGTCATGGAGTTCGGGGCCGCCGCCGGTCAGATCTATCTTGTTGTATACCGTCAGCCGCGCCAGGTGTTTGGGAAGTTGCCCGACAATCGCACGGTCGAGGTCGCTGACGCCGGTACGCGCGTCGACCAGCAGCACAACTACATCGGCGCGGTCGATTTCGCGCCAGGTACGCTCGATACCGATCTGCTCGATCGGGTCTTGGGTTTCGCGTAGCCCAGCGGTGTCGATCACATGCAGCGGGATACCTTCGACCTGCAGGGTGCTGCGCACCAGGTCGCGGGTGGTGCCTGGCAGCGGCGTGACGATCGCCAGTTCGTCGCCGGCCAGGCGGTTGAGCAAGCTCGACTTGCCGACATTGGGCTGGCCGGCAAGGACGACGTGCAGCCCTCCGTGCAGCAAGCGCCCTTGCCGGGCACGGCCGAAGACGCGGGCCAGGCGCTGTTGCAGGCGATCCATACGACCCACGGCGTCGGCCGCTTCGAGGAAGTCGACTTCCTCGTCCGGGAAGTCGAGGGTCGCTTCGACCAGGGCTCGCAGCTCGATCAGCTCGACCAGCAAGGCGTTCACTTCGCGGGAGAAATCGCCCTGCAGCGAGCGCACGGCGCTGCGCGCCGCAGCCGCTGTCGCGGCGTCGATCAGGTCGATGACCGCTTCGGCCTGCGCCAGGTCAAGCTTGCCATTGAGGTAGGCGCGGCGGGTGAACTCTCCGGGCTCGGCGATCCTCGCGCCAAGTTCGAGGCAGCGGGCCAGAAGCAACTGCATGACGACCGGACCACCGTGAGCGTGCAGCTCGACGACGTCTTCACCGGTGAACGAGTGCGGTGCGGGAAAGTACAGAAGCAGACCGCTATCGATAACGCGGCCATCGACAGCGCAAAACTCGGCGACAGTCGCCAGGCGGGCCTTCGGTCGTTTGCTGCTGAGGGCCTCGGCGAAGCCAAGGAGGCCGGCTCCAGAGATCCGAACGATGCCGATCCCACCGCGACCGGGAGCGGTCGCTATGGCGGCAATCGTCGTTGCCGCTTCTCCCGCCTCAGGCCTTGGCGTCGTTGGCGGCTTTTCCGCCACTTTCGACCATCCGCGTGATCTGCCACTGTTGCGCAATCGAGAGGGTGTTGTTGACCACCCAGTAGAGCACCAGACCGGCAGGGAAGAAGAAGAACATGGCGCCGAAGATGAATGGCATCATCATCATCACCTTGGCCTGGATCGGGTCCGGCGGCGTCGGATTGAGCTTGGTCTGGATCAGCATCGTGGCCACCATGACCACCGGCAGGACATAGTACGGATCGCTGGCTGACAGATCGGTGATCCAGAGGATCCACGGTGCGTCGCGGATTTCGACGGCGCCAAGCAAAGCCCAGTAGAGCGCGATGAACACCGGAATCTGCACCGCGATCGGCAGACAGCCGCCCAGGGGGTTGATCTTTTCGCGCTTGTAGAGCTCCATCATTTCCTGATTGAGCTTCTGCCGGTCGCCAGCGTAACGCTCTTTCAGAGCAACCAGGCGGGGCGTGACGGTGCGCATCTTGGCCATCGACTTGTAGCTTGCAGCCGATAGGGGAAAGAACAACAGCTTGATGCCCACGGTCAGCAGGACAATCGCCCAGCCCCAGTTGCCGACCAGTTTGTGGATCGCCTGCAGGCACCAGAAGATCGGTGCGGCAACGACTTTCAGCAGGCCGTAGTCTACGACCAGCCACAGACCCTGCGCGCCGATGCCACCTTCGGACTTGGGCAGTGCCAGATGGTCGAGAATGGTCTGCACTTGAGGGCCGGCATAGAGCGGAACAGAAAGGGCGACCTTCGAGCCCGGCGCTGCCACCGGCACCGGCACGATCACTCCCGCCCTGACGGTGGGATCGACGCTGCCGTCAAGTTTCTGCATGTAGAACTCGCGGGGCAGCTTTTCGGGAGGGATCCACGCCGAAACGAAATAGTGCTGAACCATCGCGATCCAGCCGTTGTCGGCCTTGCTGGCGAACTTGGCCTTGCCGCTTTCGATTTCAGAGAAACTCACTTTTTGAAATTTGTCTTCCTCGGTATAGACCGCCGGACCGGTGAAGGTAGACACCATCCTGCTCTCTCCCGCGGGAGCATTGACGTCACGCTGCAATTGGTAGTAGGCGTTTAAAGCCACATCCGTGTCACTGGTGTTATCGATTTCCTGGGTAACATCTATCAGGTAGCTGCCGCGGGTGAAAGTATAAATCTTGGCCACTTTGAGGCCCTTGGCAGGCGGTGCTTCGAGACGAAGCTGAATGTTATTGGCATCGCTCGCCAGTTCTCTGGTGCCGGGTACCGGCGAGAACACGGTGTTGTGGTTCGGCAAACCGTCGCCGATCAATCCGCTTTGGGCGGCGTACCGGTGTCGGGCTTCAAACAGGGCGAAGTGTTTGCTGCCGTTCTCGGTGTCCTTGTAGTCGTCGAACACCAAGCGGACGATGTCGCCACCCTGCACCGCTATCTCGGCGGTAAAGAGGTCGGTCTTGACGGTAACTGTTTCGGCGCTCTTTGCGGTGGCTGCGGTCGCTTCGGGCGCTCCTGGAACAGGAGCCTGCAGGCTCGCCGAGGGCTGCGGTGTGGAACGATCGACCGCACTGGCGCCAGCCGGAGAAATGGCTGGCTTGGGTTGGTTGTACTTTTGCCAGGCGTCCCAGAGCATGACCAATGAGAAGGAGAAGACAAGCAGCAGGAGCAGGCGTCGGTTATCCATGAAAGCCTATACGATTCGATTGTTGTTCAGGGTACGGGGTCAAAACCGCCCGGGTTCCACGGATGACAGCGAAGGAGCCGCTGCAGGGCAAGTATGGTGCCCTTGCCAGCGCCATGCTTGTCCACGGCTTCGGCAGCATATTCTGAACAGCTTGGGAAAAAACGGCAACGACGCCCGAGCATCGGGCTGAGCGCGTATCGGTAAAGACCTATCAGGGCAAGCAGGATCTGTTTCATCGACTCATTGTTCAGCTGCGATCAGCTTGCCAAGCAGGCGCTCAATTTCCTGCGCCATGGCTCTCCGATCCAGCGCCTTCGGCTTTGCTGCCAGGCGCAGCACGAGGTCGGTGGGGCGCAGACGGGTGCGCAGCAGGCGGAAGCCTTCTCTGGCCAGTCGCTTGACAAGGTTGCGGTCGACGGACCGGCGCAGGAAGCGCTTGGCGACGACCAGTCCAAGCCTGGCCCCTGAGGCGTCAGCGGCAACACGAGGGCAGTAATGTAGCAGGAAATGTTGGCTTTTCAGCACCCTCCTGAAACCAAAAACGGATGAGTACTCATCCGTTTTCAACAACCGGTAGTGCTTCGGAAAACCCGTGGTCGCTTCCCGGTGATCATCGGCACGGTCACCTCCGGCGCTCAAACTGCCAAACGGTGACGGCCTTTCGCACGACGGGCTCTAATCACGGCACGACCGCTGCGGGTAGACATGCGGACGAGGAAGCCGTGCGTACGCTTGCGGCGCACGACGGACGGTTGATAAGTACGTTTCATGGTTGAACCTTTGGAAGCAACGCGAAGTGAACGGGTAATTAGACAGTCTCCTGCCGAATGTTGTCAACACCATATTTTCGATGATGCTGTGGATAACTGTCGGGCAACAGGTTAGAATTGCCCCTTTGGCGCTTCCAGAAAAAACAAGAACAATGGTCCCGAGAGATCATGGCAGGTCTTCGCCAACGGCAAAACTCGGTCGCATTTCCTGGCCAAAATTGTGCTATATCTATCTAATTTAAAATATATTGTGTTTCTAATGGCGGCCCTTCTCGGCGCCTTTGGGCGCCCTATTTCCGGATTTCAACCGATGACCGTGGATGAGTAGTTTCTGGTCCTTCTGCCTGAGCCAGTTCGAGCAGGAACTTCCTCCTCAGCAGTTCAATACCTGGATCCGCCCGCTTCGCCTGGAGGGCGAAGAGGATGGCGACTGCGCCCGCGGATTGCGCCTGCTGGCGCCGAATGGCTTCATCCTGAAGTGGGTCAAGGAGCGCTATCTGACGCGAATCGAAGCAATGGCCAGCGAACACTTTTCCCTGCCGGTGAGCATTGCCTTGAGCTTGGGTGCGCGCGCCGGAGACAACGCAAGTGCCAACGCAAGCGCCGATCCTGGCCCGACAAGCGGCAGGAGCGCGCCGGACGGCGGAGCAGCCGCGCTGGCCGTGGCGGTCAAGAACGTCGCGCTGGCTGAGAAGGGTCGCTCAGCCTACGAAAAAACCCGCTTGATCCAGAGCTTCACCTTCGACAACCTGA
>ERZ761602.7599-NODE-7599-length-11390-cov-48.039612_pt1 | contig 11390 bp, 11 predicted proteins | sample MGYA00512165_ERZ761602 | MGnify/ENA primary metagenome ERZ761602 (study PRJEB28899, sample SAMN02445085) | bioreactor sludge metagenome | biome: EBPR sludge; isolation source: Thorneside wastewater treatment plant | place: Australia: Brisbane, Thorneside... | reverse complement strand
TTTGACAAGCCGCCTCAATGCTGTAAGCAATGATAGGCTTCCCGCCAAACTCTCTGACGTTCTTGCGGGGTATTCTTTTAGAACCACCGCGAGCGGGTATAACGGCTATCGATGATTTCATTCTATTTAGCGTAAAAATTAAAAGCTGCTCTAATGAAGTCAATCATCTGATTGCTCTAGCTGGATTTCCACAAATTTCAATCCCTGATGGAACGGTTTTTTTAACGACCGAACCCGGCCACACCACCACATCATCACCCAGACTCACGCCTTTACAAACTACACTCCGAGCGCCGATAGACACTCGATTACCAATCACGATACTGCACTTTTCCTTGGTTTCCAGCGGCGGGGATCGATCGGGACTTAGCGTATGAAAATCCGTATCCATAATTCCTGATTCTTCAATCAAAAAATCGTTTCCGATTCTGATTTCAAATTTTGAAGAAATGCGTGCCGCATATAACATTGCATTATCGCCGATAGACACCACTGCTGTTGGATCGTGAGTGTAAATGGTAACGTAATGACGGTTATCACCATTAATACGTGAAACCGTGCAATTGTTACCTATGGAAATCATCCCCTTCCCTTCAACTTCCAGCTTACAATAAAGTTTCAACCCCGAACCAATTTTAATATTTTTTCTCAGTAATCGGCATCTTTGTTTAAAACAATAACCTCGCAGAGCAGCAATCAGAGTGTTCATCCGCTACTTACCATTTTTTCCAGTCTTTCAATGCTCACGCTACTGACTACTGGATTACCAACCGCAAGATGGCTCTTGGCAATCTTGCGGTCAAAACATAAGCTGCCAACACCTAAAACACTTTCATCGCCGATATCGGTACCGGCTAAAAGAATAGTCTGTCCGGTCAACCAAACCCGACTGCCAATCGATAAGCTTGATGAAGTTTTCTCTCGCTCGACTTGATCAGCTCTTTTTAGATCAGACTGCCTTCTCACAGCAAATAAACTGTCTTGCAAGAGGCAGTTAGCAGACATCACAAAATCCCCAATAGAAATTCTATTGGAACAGCGAATCGTCATGCCGCCTAAATCACACCCTTTACCAATAATAACTTGCGCATGACGAGATAATGTAGTGATCACTAACCCGTCAAATGAATTAGCATAAACCGAACAGCCACGATTGATAAAAACCTTGCCAGGCCCCGAAATTTTTAGTCGATAATAGACAAAAAACGGGAATTTAATAACAATATTAGGCTTAAACAGCCGGAAGTAAGCGATATAACCAAAACCTTTAAGCAGCGCCTTAAAATAGCAAAATAAAAGTCTTGGTTCTGTAAGTAAAATATGAATTAATTTATGAGTTAATTCAAGATAATTCACGGCAAATTAAACAAAAATTAATCAAAAAATAGTTTTAATTTAGAGGCATCGAGGCTAAATATTTGAGCAAATGACTCGCCACCAACTCTCTAGCTTGCTGGTTCAGATGGCCGTCATCATAGGTATAATTAGGATTGAGAACTTCAATTTGACGCTTCTCATACTCATGGGGGCCTACGCCTTCTGATTCGATTTTAGCGAGATCAAAAACTCTATTTTCTTTTGAATAACGCTCTCTAATTAGATCGTTAAATTCCCGACGGCGCAAATTATCCGCTAAACCGCTCGGCGTCCGCCCCAGCAAGCGTTTGACCCAAGCCTTGGGGCCCGTTTGAACGACCGTGAGCGGAGCGGTAACCGCAACAAATCGAGTTTCAGGAAACTTTTGGCTCAAGTGATCCAGAGTACCGCCATACTGTTCCGCAAGCGCCCGCGCGTTAGACTTTTCACTGAAATCAAGATAACAAAACTTCACCAAAGCAACGTCTGCCCCTTTAGCCTTACCAGATTCGAATGCTTTCGCAAAATCCTGCAATTTAGACGAAGGATCTTCATTCTGGCCAACAAAAAAATGGAAAAATCCCTGATTGTCGGTTCCCGCGGAATCCGCTAATTTGACCACCGGCAATTTGACACCCGCTTGAGAAGCTAAAGTCTGTACGCCTTCCAAGATATTTTGGCCCACTGATTGATGGCCGAATACTACACGTCTTGCAAGCAGCGTCCGCCATTCTTCAGCACTCAGTTGCACCATCGGCATTTTAGTTGACTCCGCTTGATCCACTCTATCGCATCCTAAAAAGCTCGTCGCAATTCCAACCAGAAGCCAACCAGAAAGGATTTTTCCGCTCAGTTTCATTTTCTTCGCTATCCGTAAAGCAACTCTAAGAATTCAATGAAAGACGGGCTGACTGGTTACCGGACCGTTAACGGATTCCATGGGAATAGCAGGCCAGTGTAAAACCGACGTTGTTTTCCGTTTAGTTTCAATATCACGATAAATAAATTCTGCTTGTTCCAGGGAAATATTTAATTCGGACGCCAATGTCGAAGCGGGTTGTTGGGTGTTGTGAGCCAGCAGCGCGATATCCATCTTGTCGTAGGGAAGCGCGAAATAAAACTCATCTTGTCCCTGCGTCATGCTGTAGGTATCGGTCGTCGGCTGGGCGTTGCAGACATCCTCTGGGAGATGTAGATACCGCGCGAGCGCGTAAACTTGAGTTTTATATAAATGCGCGATGGGTTTCAGATCGGCCGCGCCATCGCCGTTTTTGACGAAGAAGCCTTGATCATATTCGAGCCGGTTAGGGGTACCGACCACAGCGTAATTGAGCCGGTCGGCGTGAAAATATTCCAGCGTCTTCCTGACTCGCTGCTTGAAGTTCGTGGCGGCGACGATTTGCAAGTAACGCTTCAAATCGAGTCTTGATTCAAAAATTTGCCCGCTCGGCGATTGCACCACCAAGTTGAAATAATTAAAGTTTCCACCCTGCCCCCCCGCAATGGCGATTTTGTTTTTCCAACCGGCGCCGTAATCTGGAAAAACCGCGCGAATCGCGTCATCCCGCCAGCGGTAACAACCCAAGGCCTCCAGTACCGGCGCAATATCGAATTGCTCGTAAGCAATATTGAGATGTTCGACCATTTGCCGGCCCCGAATCGTGCTTTCACAAGCCGAATCGCGTTCGGGCAGCAGCAGTCCGAACACTCGTTCGGAACCCACGGCCCGCACGGCCAACGCGGCGCAGACCGCGCTGTCGATACCGCCGGAGATCGCCACGATCAACCCGCGACGGCGCAGGTGATCGCGCAACAATTCGCGTATCCGTTCGGCGATTTTGGCGACTTCGGCGGCTTCGTCGAGTTTGAGCGCGGCGGCAAGATCCAGTGACATTAACAAAACTCCTTTCAAAATATTCAGGCTGCTTTAGCGATCAAGGCTCCGTACTGTTGCAGAATCAACTTCCGGGAGAGCTTGCCGTTCAGGGTGCGCGGCAGTTCGGGTAAAATCAGCACGTACTTGGGCACCATGTAGTTTTCCAGCCGTTCGCCGCACGCCCGCTTGATTTGCTGGGCGGTAACCTGAGCGTCGTCGCGCAACGTCACGAAGGCGCACACCGCTTCTCCGAGCACCGGATCGGGAACGCCGACCACCGCCGCCTCGCGCACGGCGGACAGACTGTAAATGGCGTTTTCCACTTCATCGGGGCTGACTTTCTCGCCGCGGCTTTTAATGATTTCGTCGTTGCGCGCCACGAAATACAGATCGCCTTCCGCATCCTGGCGAAACAGATCGCCGCTTTTCAATAACACTTCACCCGCAAGCAGCCCAGGAACCAAAACCTCGGCGGTTTTCTCGGGCTGATTCCAGTAGCCGCGCATCAGATGCGGGCCGCGCACATGTAAGATACCGACTTCGCCCGGCGCCACCGACCGACCGCGCTCATCCAATAACAGCAATTCAGTGCCCGGAATCGCCCGGCCGACCGAATCCGGCTTGATTTCCGCCAAGGCGGGGTCAAGATAGGCGCTGCGGATGCACTCGGTTTGACCGTACATCTTGTAAAGCCGGGCTTGGGGAAACAGGCGCCGGATCCCTGGGATAAATTCCGCAGGCAACGCCGCCGCCGCGTTGGTCACCACGCGCAGGCTAGGAAAACACAAGGGATACTTGGCGTCGTGCGCCAACATCATGGCGTAGATGGTCGGCACGCTGGCGAAGCTGGTAACGCCTTCATCTTGCATCCGCTTGAACACTTGGACCGGGTAAGCGAATGAACGCTCCAGCACCAAGGTCGCGCCGGCTCGCACGGCGGATAGCCATTGAAACAAGCCATAACCGAAGTTCAGCGGCAAGATCGAAAACAGGCGATCTTCCTGAGAAAATTCCAAATACTGGTTGATGCTGTCCAACACGAACAGCAACGACTGGTGGGTGTGCATGACCCCCTTGGGATGGCCCGTGGTGCCGGAGGTGTAGACCAAGGCGGCCAAATCTAAACCGATGGCTGATTGCGCTGGCGGAACGGCAGGTTGATCGGCCAAGATGGCCGCCAAATCTTCCACGCCAGCCGGCAACTCTTCGCCGCCGGCGCACAATACGGTCAGATCGGGCAGCTGCTCCACGGCCGGTTGGAAAACCCGCGCCAAAGCTGGTTCGGCAAGCAGCGCGCGCGCGCCCGAATCGCGCAAGATAAACGCCAGTTTCCGCGCCTTGGTTTGACAGTTGACAGTGACGAAGACGCCGCCCGCCAGCAAGACCCCGAAAATCGCAGCCGCGCACTGCCAACCGTTATCCATAAAAACGACCACCCGGTCGCCGCGCTGAATGCCGCGCGCTCGCAGCGCGTGGGCGAGGCGACAGGCGTAATCCGCTACTTCACGGTAGCTCACCCGCGCATCTGTGCTGACCAATGCAAGGTGTTGCGGGCGGCGGGCGGCGGTGATGAGCAGGATGTCTTGAAGCAGGCGAGGGACGGCGATCACGGTCAATGACTCTCTAAGCCGCCGCCGCCATGGCTGCCTGCTTGCGTTTGACAAACGCAACCAGCTTATCCACGGAATCCAGATTGTCCGGCAGCATTTCCTCATCAAAGACCTTGAGATCGAAGGTTTCTTCAATGAATAGAATAATTTCTAAAATTCCCGTGGAATCGATCAAACCGGCGCCAAGGAACGATGCATCGTTGTTGAGAACCGACTCATCATCGGTAAATAGAAAATTTTCAAGGATGTAACACCGGATTTTTTTTTCGATATTCATAACTATTTCTTAGCAAATGGATGCTTTGGAAATTTCAAAAGCCGATAACGAACAGCGTTCAATAAAATAATAATGGCACAATTGCGTGGAAAGGACACCGACGAGCGCCATATTGTCTTTATAGGATATTTGGCCGCCGCGACGGGCTTTATTCACCAAAAAACCGACCTTTTTCGCATCGAAATAACCGTAGCGCCGCAACGGCTCCTGGCTTAACAACTCGTTGACGTAAGCGGGCGGCGCCGATGAGAAAAACGCCGGAATATCCGGGGCGCGATAAGGCTGTTTGTGGCGTTCGATGATGGTCTTCGGCAAATAAGGCGACATCGCACGCTTGAGCAGAAATTTTTCGTTCAAGGCGCGCATTTTGAAACGCGGGTGCAAGCGGTTGGCGAACTCGATAACGCGGTGATCCAAAAAAGGAAATCGCCCTTCCACGGAATTGGCCATCAACATCCGCTCCCCTTGCGAACACAATAAATAGCCGCCCAATAAGGTCTTGGCTTCCAAATATTGCGCCCGATTGAAAGGATGCCAGCGGCAAAACGCCGGCGGCAGCTGCCGCGTCAATCGCTCCGCCGCATCTTCGCGCAGCGCCTCCGTCAACTCGGCGGCGAAAAAGGCCTTGCACTGGGCGGTGGTGAACCAACGGGTGAGGTGGCTGAAACCCGCTTGCGCCGGGTCTCTCAACCCGATGCCGTAGAAGGTGCGCAGGTAATTTTTTGCTTGAGCGCCCGAGGTTTCCAGATAGGGATACAGGGCTTTTAACAGCAGAGGCCGCCATTCGGAGTCCGGCCGGCGCGCCCAGAACTGGCGGATCTTGGCTTCCTTGAACAGATCGTAGCCGCCCAGCGCTTCATCGGCGCCTTCGCCGGTCAGCACCACCTTGTAACCCGAAGCGCGCGCCAGACCGGACAACCGTCGCATCGGCGTCGGAGCGGTGCGCAAAATGGCGGTTTCCGCGTGGTAGACCGCCGCCGGGAATTCTTCGGCGACATCGGCATTCCGGCAAAAGATCCGACTGTGATCGACGCCTAGATGCTCGACCATCTGCTGCTGGAATGCCGACTCATCCAGCGACTTTTCCTCAAAGCCGATGGAAAAGGTCTTCAGCGGCGCACCGGAATGACGCCGGATCAGCGCCACCAAGGCCGAGGAATCCAGACCGCCGGAAAGATAAGCCCCGACCGGCACATCGGCGCGCAAGCGGATCCGGGTGGCGTCGGCCAGCAGCGCGTACAGCTGTTCGCTCAGTTCGGCGTCAGACCCGCTTAGGTAATCCCCCTGCTCCGGGAAACTCCAATCCCAGTACGCGGACTCGCGCAGCTGGTTATTTTCCACCACCAGGCGATGGCCCGGCGGAATTTCGTAAATGTTTTCAAATAGCGTATTGGGGCTGCGGGTCGCCCAAAACGTAAAGATCTGATCGAGAGAGGCCGGCGAAATCCGGGGAGAGTGGTCGAGAGCCTGAAGCAGCGCCTTGATTTCAGAGGCAAATACCAAGCGGTCGTTTTGCACGGTATAAAACAGCGGCAAGATGCCGACCCGATCCCGGATCAGCAGCAGCCGCTGGCGGCTGGCGTCCCATAACGCGATGGCGAACTGCCCGTTCAGCTGCTGGACAAATTCATCGCCGTACTGCTCGTAGGCATGGACGATCACTTCCGTGTCGCTTCGGCTGTGAAAGCGATGCCCCGCCTTCACCAAAATTTCGCGCAATTCCAGATAATTGAAGATTTCGCCGTTGAACGATACCCAAACGCTTCGATCTTCGTTAGGCAACGGCTGCGCGCCCCCTTCAAGATCGATGATGCTCAGGCGGGTATGTCCCAATCCGACCTTGCCGCGGGGATCGAGGTAGACGCCGCTGCCGTCGGGACCGCGATGGCGCAGCGGCGGCAACATGCGGCGGACGGCCGGCTCATCGACGCGAACGGCCACGGGCGAAAGGGCCGCGATACCCGCTATTCCACACATGGCCGGTCAGGCGTTAGCGAGAACGCTGCTATCGCCGAGCATGGGAATGGCTGATTGCTCCAGCACCTCCTTGACCGGCGCGAACTGAAAATCCCGCAACAACTGTCTCAAACGCTCCTCGCACCGCCCCAGGTTGGTATAGTGCCTGAACGTGGACAGCCAACCCGCCCGGATGCGGGGTTGCTCCGGATCGACTTCCCAAGGGTGCAAGTAAAAAATAAACGGGCGAGCTTCGGCGCGGTTGATGCGCGTCAAGCCAAAGCGCGTCAGCCAATAGGGATAAATCCGGAAGTAACCTCCACCGGCCACCGGCAGCGACTGACGCCCGACTAGCGCGGTGGAGGGTGGGAATTCGATGATGGAGGCCCCGTTCGGCATTTCGAGCCGATAAGGCCAGCGCGGGCTGCCGGGAATGCCGTAACGGTCGTGATGAACCGGAAAAATGCTCGAATCGTAGCTGAAACCGAGTTCGGTCAGAATGTCGAGCGCCCACAGCGATTGCTTGGTGATGGAATAGCTGGCCGCCCGATAGCCCAGCACCGGCTGTCGCGCCTGATCTTCAAGGCAAGCCTTGGAGCGCGCCGTTTCGGCTCGAAACTCCTCGCGGGTCTGGCCGTAAACGAGCTGGTGGGAGTAACCGTGGCAGGCGACTTCATGGCCTTGTTGGGCGATGGCCCGCACCAGATCGGGACAGCGCTCGGCGACCCATCCCAGCACGAAGAAGGTGGCGCGAACACCGCGCTCGGCGAACAAATCCAACAAACGATGGGTATTGCGTTCGACGCGCAGCGGAAAACGATCCCAAGTCGAAGGGTCGATCTGACGCGCGAAGGCCGCGACGTGGAAATAATCCTCGACATCGACCGTCAGGGCATTTTGCATGGGTCGATTCGTTCGTCTCAGCCGTTAAACATCGGTGGGTGGACCCCCATCGGGCACGCTACCGCCCTGCAAAACATCAACGTATTTCGCATCTATTGTTATGACAACCTGAAACCGCGCGCAAAAAAGTCGGACTTTTAATTCCGCACGTCCAATCTTACATCAATCGTGCCAATTCGCATTTTATGCTGGACCAGGCCTAATGCCAGCGCGCAACCCTAAAATTCAGGTTCAAAGCTGACCCTGTGTGACACCGCCCAGCAGGCGGCTGCCCTAACGAGTCTCAAGAAACGTGCAACGTGGTTCATTTTGAAACCGTCTGACGGTGTCAGTTCGCGTTCAAAGCGTCGAAAGGCAGATAATCGATCCGATCACCCGGCGCGACGCGGGCGCAGTCTTCCGGTAATTCCACCAAACCGTGCGCCCAGGACAAGGACGATAACACGCCGGAACTGTTCGTGTGATAAATGCTCGCCACCAGTCCGCGTTCGGCGTCAAAATGTAGCCGCGCGCGCAGCCATTCGCGTCTTCCCGGCTTGCGCCTGAAATCGAAATCCGCCACGGCGGATAACCGCGGCGGATCGCTGGGTTGCGCGCCCATCAATTTCAACAGCAAAGGCCGCGCCAACAACAGAAACGCCACCATGACCGATACCGGATTGCCGGGCAAGCCGACGGTCAGGCAGTCGCTGATGCGCCCGAACATGACCGGTTTGCCGGGCTTGATCGCCAATCGCCAAAATTCGATGGTTCCCAGTTCCGCAATCACATCCTTGACCCAATCGGCCGTCCCCACCGACACCCCGCCGGAGCTTAACAGTACATCGTGATGGGCCGCCGCGTCCCGCAATGTCTGGAGCAACACGGCTCGCTCATCGCGCAGGATGCCTAAATCGGTCACCGCGCAGCCCAAGCGCCGCAACAACCCGATCAGGGCGTAGCGGTTCGACTCATAAATCGCACCCGGCGGCAACGCTTCACCCGGCGGATACAGCTCATCGCCGGTCGAAACCACCGCCACCCGCACCGATCTCATGACCTCCAGCGCGGCGATGCCCTGTCCCGCCGCCAGCGCCACATCTTGCGGGCGCAGCCGCAGCCCGCGCTCCAGCAGCAACGCCCCGGCTCGAACGTCTTCTCCGCGCCGGCGGATATTTTCGCCGGGTTTGAGCCGGGCGGCGATCTTCGGTTCGAGTTCGATCCAACTTTCATCCGGGGCGATCCGACACTGCTCTTGCATGACCACCGCATCCGGTCCGTCCGGAACGACCGCGCCGGTGGTAATCCGCACCGCCGCGCCGCGCGGGACCGTATCCGCATAAAGATGACCCGCCAACGCCTGACCGATCACCGGCAATCGAGTCATCCGATCCGCTTTCAAATCCGCGCGGTACAAGGCAAAACCGTCCATGGCGGAATTATCGCGCGGCGGCACGTCCAGCCGGGCCGGCAAATCGGCGGCCAAAACCCGGCCGTACGCTTCAAGCAGCGGCAATGTTTCCGTTTCTCGAACAGGTTGGACGACCTTCAGAATCCGGGCAACGGCTTCGGCCAACGTCAACAACCGATCTTCGGCGCAGCAATCGGACATGGCGAACCTCATGATCAAAGCGTGAGTTGACTCTCACGGATAAACCGGGCGATGAAATCGGCGATCCGATCAGAATCGTTCAAGGGCAGGACGGGTAACGCGGGCCGACCGTGGCGCGCGGGATCGAGAGAAGGTTCGCTGGCGACGGCGATGATGGTCGGATCATCGGCGAAACGCGGCGGTCGATCACCAACGCCGGCCCGCCAGACTTCCAGCTTGGGGTAGACGCCGGTTTTCCAACCCTCGACCAACACCAGATCCACCGGCCGCAAGTGGCTCAACAGCTCGGATAGCTCGGGTTCTGGCTCTCCGCGCAACTCATGTAACAGCGCCCAGCGCCGGCCTGTCGCCAAAATGACCTCACACGCGCCGGCCTCGCGATGGCGGAAAGTATCTTTGCCGGGCCTATCCAAATCGACATCGTGGTGAGCGTGCTTGAGCGTCGATACGGTGAGGCCGAGCGCCCGCAATCGGGGAATCAGAGTGACGATGAGCGTGGTTTTGCCAGCGCCGCTCCAACCGGTGATGCCGAGAACTTTCATTGCCGCTAGCGCGCCAGCGGCGAACCCGAGCCCAGCATATCAATGCCGTGGATCGAGGCGCGACCGAGCAGCTTCGCCAAATACTGGCTGACAGCCTTGGGCTGGCCGGGTTTATCCTCGGGGTTTCCCACCTCGCGCGCAATGAGCGCCGCGATGCGCTGGTCTCCATCATCGCCGGCGATTTCCAGCCGATCAGCTTCTTGCAACAGCAATTCTTTGGCGACCAACGCCAGCTTGGCGGCGTATTCGGCGATGTCCCGAGAGGGCGCGGGATGGTGTTGCATCTCGGCTTGAATGGCGGCATCGGTGATTTCGACGCCGTTGACGGTGATGGGCATGAAAAATCCTCTCAAAAACAAAGTTTAGCGGATCGCAAAATGAGTGCGGCGCGTGGCGCCAGCAGACCTATCAACAAACCCAAGCCTATGAGGACAAAAGGCATAGCGGCCATAAACTTGGCCTCACGATAGAAACGCGCGGAGATGCCTCTTTTAGTAAAATTTATGATTTTCATACCTATTTAATTCGAACTCCGCAAGTATCTTGATAAGAACCCAGAGATTTTTGACTCATAGACTTCCGGGGAAAAAGCGTAAAGGTCCACATGCGCGGCCCCTTCAACGATCCACAAATCCTTTGGTTCCGAGGCAGCTTGAAAGAGACGCTTGGTCTCAGCGAGCGTGGTATGCAAATCGCGATCACCAGACACGATCAGAACCGGGGAGCCCAGGGAGGGTAGCGCCGTTAACGGTTCAAGCTCGCTGGGCCAAATGCCGAGCCGAAGCGGAAGTTGCCATGTGAGCAAAGTCGTAAAATGTCTGGCTGCTGGGCCGACAGCCAAGTCGAGCCGATTGGCCACAGCTTCCGTGATGGTGGGGTACATCGACTCGAGAACGACAGCATTTGGTGGTTGATCAAGCTTGGCGAGCACGAGCGAAGCAGCGCCGAGAGAGACCCCAATCACACCAATTTTTTCCTGAGGCCCAAGTTGTCCTCGCAGAAAATTCAGCGCCGTCCGAACGGCCTTGCCTTCGCGAGCGCCAAAGGTGATCCGAGCGCCGCTGCTCTCTCCGTGCGCGGGCAAATCCACCAGCAGCGCCGAATACCCTTCCCGATGAAGAAATCGCGCTCGGTCCAGCCCCTGGCGGCGATCCGCACCAACGCCATGAAGGAGCAACACACCGCCCGATCCGGGATTGCCGCGAGAAAACCAACCTGCGAGATATTCACCGGAGTTCGTGGGAATTCTCACTGTTTGCGCTTGCAAATCGGGCGGCGG
>ERZ761602.7598-NODE-7598-length-11392-cov-9.847755_pt1 | contig 11392 bp, 11 predicted proteins | sample MGYA00512165_ERZ761602 | MGnify/ENA primary metagenome ERZ761602 (study PRJEB28899, sample SAMN02445085) | bioreactor sludge metagenome | biome: EBPR sludge; isolation source: Thorneside wastewater treatment plant | place: Australia: Brisbane, Thorneside... | reverse complement strand
CAGGGCTCGGTTGATCGGGCGGGAGGGGAAGGCCGGCCGATTCATCCGATCAATGCCCATTCGCCGGCGTCGGGCTCCACCCCAACAAGCCGCCGAGCTCGTAAAGCCGAAACCGGTCTTCGGGCAGCTCTTCAGAGCCGTCCCAGGACACCGACCCGAAAATCAGCCCGCTGTCCGGTACGTAGATGTCGACCTGCGAGGGCGCCGGGAGGCCCGAGAGCCAGTACAGCCGGCGGGCCTCCTCGAAGTTGATCTGGGCGAGCGCGCTGCCGTGGTACGCATAGTATAGGTCGAAGTCCGACGGCACCGCCAGTTCCTCGAGCGTCCCCTCCTGCTCCGCGTCCACGAAGATGACCGCACCCTGCGCATAGATGTCGTCGAGCAGGCTCTCCATGTCGCTGGTCGTCGGCGTGCCCGAGAAGGTCCACTCCACCAGGTAGGCGTTCAGCGCCGGAAGCTCGCCAACGATGTACCAGCCGGTTCGGAAGGAGTCCAAGGCCTCGGCGGCGTTGAGCTTGGTCGTCACGGTGGAGGGGATGATGTCGTAGCCGAAGCCCACGATGGTGCGGTTGAGGAAGATGCCCGCTCCAAGGGAGTCGTCGTAGAAGGCGTCGTCCGGCTGGGTGAAATAGGGGACGGGCGGCGTGCTGACCCCCACCGTGAATGCAAAACCATCGCTGGTGCCCGCCAGGTTGCCCACGACGATGTCACCGTCGGCGGCCTGGACGGGGACCACGACGGTCAATTCGGTGGGCGTGCCGCCGAGGATCCGGGCATGTGCCCCGCCGAAGCTCACCGAGGTGTTCGGATCTGCTATGAAGGCCGTCCCGTTGATCTTGACTGTGGTACCCGGCGTTGCGCTCGTGATGGGCGTCCCGCCGGTCGTCGTCACCCCCGTGATGGTCGGAGGCGCGCCGACGGCCTCGGAGATGAGCTGATACCCTCCAGCGGATCCCGTCACGCGGATGCAATAGGGGGCCGCTGCGGATACCGAGTAGTGAATGGTGGCCAGGCCGTCTGACATCGTGTCATTTGCAAGCAGCGTGCCCCCCCCCCGTTGTAGAGCTGAAGCTCGAAATCCCCGCTTGGGTTCGAGCGGTTCATGAGGACGACGTTGAGCACGCCAGGGGGGACGCCGTTGACGCGGAAGGCGTCCACGTCCGAGCCCGAGGAAAGCGTACCGTCGCCGACGGTGAGGAGCCCCGCCAGCAACTCGGGGGAGGCGCAGCTATCGTTGGGCTCGGTGTCGAGGGCGAGCGCGCGCGGAGAGGCGAGGACGATGAGAAGGAGTGGGAACATGGGAACCTCCAAGGGGATTGTCCGATCATTCGCCACCCTTGTCAACGCCAAGATCTCGCCGACTTGAGGGCGGACCTGGGGCGGGCCCTCGTGGGGGCGGCTGGGAGCTGAAGGCACCCCAAGGGGATCGCGCAAAGACGCCAAGGCACGTCGCCCTCTTTGTGCCTTTGCGCCTTTGCGTCTCTGCGCGACCTTTGACTCCCCTTCGGTCGAGGATCTGTACGTCTACCGTCGCAGGGGCCGTCGTCGGGCAGGGGTTCAAAGCTCGGTGACGAACAGATTCCCCACACACATCTCGTCGGTGGAGCCCTCGCCCCAGGCGACCTCCTCGGTCCCCGCGCTGTTGTCGAAGCCGCACTCGAGGAACAACGAGTCGCCGCTCTCGAAGCGGACCGGCTGCGCGAGCTGGTAGTTGAGCTGCCAGTGGAAGTCCCAGTCCTCCACCTCGAGCAGCACCTGGCTGGAGCCATCGGCCTTGTCCACCCGGACCAGCCCGGTGCGGCCGATCTGGTGCATATGCAGCATCACGGCGTGGATGTCGAAGCCCTCGTCCAGGTTCACCTCCTCGCCCACGAACAGGCCCCAGAAGCTGGTCGGGTCTCCCTCCTCGACGAAGGAGGCGGTGCCGCCGGCGGGGATCGTCATGCCGCCGAAGGTCCACAGGGCGTCCAGCCAGGGGGCGAAGGCGCCTTCGTGCTGGACGGTGGGCTCGGTGTCGAAGTCGATCGAGGTCTGGTCGGGCGCGCCGTCCCAGGACTGGAGGTTGTAGTGCATCTGGATGACCACGCTGGAGCCGGCGGGGACCAGGATGCCAGAGCCTTCGGGGAGGATGAGGGCCTGGTTGCCGGGGACCCACTGGCCGAGCTGCTGCACCGGCACCTGGATGTCCTGGCCGGTCCGGCTGGGGCCGCCGAAGCAGGTGTAGCCGGGGCCCTCGTCGGCCTCGTCCCACTCGGCCAGCGTCGGGGTCAGGTCTCCGCCGATGGAGTCCGTCCGGATCAGGAAGGCCGCGACGTGGTGGACCGCGGTGGGGTTGTCCGGGTGAACCTCGAAGCCGGTGACGTAGCTGTCCTCGGTCGCGGTCCAGGCCACGGGGAAGCAGCGGTAGTCGTCCGGCGACAGCGTCGGCGTGTAGGGCGCGGGCAGGCTCAGCGAGAGGTCGACCTCAGGCAGGGCGGCCCCGATCGGCGGCAGCGGCTCGCCGGCCTCGCTGGGGTCCCCCTCGGGCGTGCCGGCATCGACCCAGTCCCGGATGAACTGGATCTGGGCGTCGCTGAGCGAGCGGTCGTCCTTGTACTCGATGTGCCCCGGCACCGCCTGCCAGGGCGGCATGACCCGAGCCTCGGTGACCTCGGCCACCCAGACCCCCAGCGCGCTGACCTCCTCATAGCTCTGCAGGGAGAGGCCGCCGATGCCGCCCTCCACGTGACAGCCGGCGCAGCGGGCGCTGACGATGGGCTGGATGTCGCGGTGCCAGGTCGGCGGGTCCTCGCCAGATCCCTTGCAGGCGACGAGGAGGAGCGGGGCGAGCAGGCGGCGGATGCGCATCGGGGAGCCTCCGGGGCGAGCGTAGCCGTTGCGAGCCGAGCGCGTGCTACGCTCGCCCCATGAAGAGCGGCAGCGCCGGCTATCGGTCCCCTGGATCCGGGTCCGTGGACTACCCCGACTCGGACGGTCAGCCGATGGCCGACAACACCGAGCACTTCCACTTCATCCACACGTTCCAAGGCAACCTGGACGCGCTGCTGCCGGACTTCGTGGCTGGCGACCACCTGTGGTACCCGGTCCAGGGCCGGCCGGACATCCGCGTGGCGCCCGATGTCTATGTCGCGATGGGGAGGCCCAAGGGGCACCGCGGCTCGTACAAGCAGTGGGAGGAGGAGGGGGTCCCGCTGCAGGTGGTCTTCGAGTGGTGGTCGCCGCGGAACGACTTCGCGCACCAGGTGGAGAAGCTGCGCTTCTACGACCGCTACGGTGTGGACGAGCTGTACACCTTCGATCAGCTCCGGCGGGTGTTCAACGCCTTTCATCGGGTCGACGGGCAGCTCGATCCGGTCGCCACGGAGGGCGGCGTGCAGAGCCCCCTGCTGGGGATCCGCCTCGCCCTTGAAGACGAAGAGCTCAAGGGCTGGCGCCCCGATGGCCGCCCCTTCCTCCGCATGACCGAGATGGAGGCCAACGCCCGCCTGGCCGAGGAGAAGCTCCGGCTGTCCGAAGCGCGGGCCGAAGCCCTGGCCGCCCGCCTGCGTGCGCTGGGTGTGGACCCCTCGGAATAGTCCCCCTCAGCGCTTCCGCACCGGCGGCGTCTTCGTGCGCTGCTCGACCAAAAACCGGTACACCGCCAGCCGGTGTCGCTCAGGCAGGTTGCCGAAGGCCGGCATCCCCGTCCCGGGGCTGCCGTCGACGATGACCTGGTACTCGCCCGCCGGGCTGAGCGTGCGGCCGGCGTGCAGGTTGGTGGGCCTGGGCTGCATGCGGTCGGCGCGGGGCCCGTCGCCCTGGCCGTAGGGCCCGTGGCAGGCGTCGCAGTTCTTGTACCAGACCTCGGCGCCCAGCTCGAGATCGGCCTCGGTGAGGCCGGGGACGGGCTGATCGTAGGCCTCGCCCAGCTTCGCCTTCAGGTCGGTCTCGAGCTGGGCCCGGCGGGCGGGCTCGGCGGCCTCGTCGTAGGGTGCGATACTGCCCGCACAGGCGAGGAGCAGGGGCAGGATCATCGGCCTCTCCGGGCGGCCAGCTCGTTGCTGTCGCGCTGCACGGCCTCTACCAGCCATTCGACGAAGGCGCTGCGGATCGGGTTCGGCCGAGCGCGCAGCGGGCTGAGCACCTGGTAGCCAAGCCGGGTGCTGAGCGCGAGAGGGAAGGGGGCGACCAGCCGCCCGGCGCGCAGATCGCGGGAGACCAGGATGCCGCGGGCGAGGGCGACCCCCTGGCCGGCGAGGGCGGCTTCGAGGGCCATGTAGGCGTGGCTGAAGCGAGGCCCCGCGTCAGGGTCGACCTGCGAGGCGCCCGCGGCGGCCAGCCACTGCGCCCAGCCGACCCGGTCGGGGTGGTCCTTGAGCACCTCGTCGTGCAGCAGGGTGTGGGAGGCGAGGTCGGCGGGCGAGAGGAGCGGAAACTCGCCGGTGAGGAGGGCGGGGCTGCAGACGGCCAGCACCTGCACCTCGCAGAGGCGCTGTTCGGCGCTGCTGAGCGAGCCGCCGGGCCCGTAGCGGATGCAGACGTCGATGCCGGCGCGCCCCGGCTCCACCAGCCGATCGTCGGCGGAGATGCGGACATCGATGCCCGGCGCTTGCTCGCGCAGCTGGGCGAGGTTGGGCACCAGCCAGCGGATAGCGAAGGAGGGCGAGCAGCTCACCATCAGGTGCCCGTGGTGCGCCTCGCCCAGCAGGCTCTCCAGCCCCCGATCCAATGCGCTGAAGGCCTCCTCGGTCGCGCGGTACAGGCTCAGGCCCTCCTCGCTGAGCTCGACCCGACGGCCTTCGCGCACGAAGAGGGCCACGCCCAGCGCGTCCTCCAGCCCGCGGATCCGGTGGCTGACGGCGCCCTGGGTCACGTGCAGGCGGCGGGCGGCCTCGGAGAAGGAGCGGGTGCGGGCCACGGCCTCGAAGAAGCGCAGGGCCTCCAGGGAGGGCAGGCGCTCGATCCATGAGTAGGGCTCATAGGTTCGTGAGGACATATCTCTTGACCGGGGCCTCCTCCTGCCGCAATTGTCCAGTAACGCGGAGGGTCTGGCCGTTCGGCCCGGCTCTCCGCCCGCTTGCCTGGCGGGCCCTGCTGCCTTAGCAGGGCTGCCCCGAGCGTCCCACCGTGTGCTCGACGGAGTCGGCTCATGCGCTGGTTTCTGAAGTTCGCCGGAAGCACCATCGGCCTGAAGATCGTCATGGCGGTCTCCGGCCTGCTGCTCTTCGGTTTTGTGATTGGCCACATGCTGGGCAACCTGCAGGTCTACCTGGGGGCCGAGACCCTCAACGCCTATGGCGCGACCCTGCAGGGCATGGGCCCGCTGCTGTGGGTGGTGCGCCTTGGCCTGCTGGCGATCGTGCTGGCGCACATCGGCAGCTCGGTGGCGCTGGTGCGCCTCAGCCACGCCGCCCGGCCGCAGTCCTACAAGAAGGTGCAGCCTCGCGCCTCGACCTACGCCAGCCGCACCATGCGGGTCAGCGGGCCGATCGTGCTGGCCTTCATCATCTTCCACATCCTGCACCTGACCCAGGGCGCGGCCCACCCCGAGCTGCAGCACTGCGTGACCGGCGCCGACGGCGCCCTGCAGTGCTTCGTGCACGAGAACGTCGTCAGCGCCTTCTCGTTGACCGGGGCCAACGTCGCCTACAAGGCCTTCTCGGTGGTCTTCTACGTGGTCGCGATGGTGCTGCTGGGCCTGCACCTGGGGCACGGCGCCTACAGCATGGTGCGCACGCTGGGCTTGTCCAACCCCCGCTACGACCGCATCGCTCGGGCGCTGGCCACGGCGGTCACGCTCGTCATCGTGATCGGCAACTGCTCCATTCCCATCGCTGTCGCGGTCGGGCTCGTCCGCACGGCGGGAGGCCACTGAAATGATCCTCGAGAGCAAGGCCCCCGGCGGGGACATCCAGACAGCCTGGCAGCGGCACAAGTTCGACATCAAGATCGTCAACCCGGCCAACAAGCGCAAGTACACGGTCATCGTGGTGGGCACGGGCCTTGCGGGTGCGGCGGCCGCCGCGACCCTGGGCGAGCTCGGCTACAACGTGCTGAACTTCTGCTTCCAGGACAGCGCCCGGCGGGCCCACTCGATCGCGGCCCAGGGCGGCATCAACGCGGCCAAGAACTACCAGGGCGACGGCGACAGCGTCTACCGGCTCTTCTACGACACGGTCAAGGGCGGCGACTTCCGCGCCCGCGAAGAGAACGTCTACCGCCTCGCCGAGGTCAGCGGGAACATCATCGACCAGGCGGTCGCGCAGGGCGTGCCCTTCGCTCGTGAGTACGGCGGCCTGCTCAGCAACCGCTCCTTCGGCGGCTCGCTGGTCAGCCGGACCTTCTACGCCCAGGGCCAGACCGGGCAGCAGCTCCTGATCGGCGCCTACCAGGCCCTCTCCCGGCAGGTCAAGGACGGCAAGGTCAAGCTCTTCGCCCGGACCGAGATGCTGGACCTGGTGATCGAGGACGGCCACGCCCGCGGCATCATCACCCGCAACCTCGTCACCGGGAAGATCGAGCGCCACGTCGCCGACGCGGTGGTGCTGGGCACGGGCGGCTACGGCAACGCCTTCTTCCTCTCGACCAACGCCATGGGCAGCAACGTCACGGCGGCCTGGCGGGCGGCCAAGCGGGGGGCGCTCTTCGCCAACCCCTGCTTCACGCAGATCCACCCGACCTGCATCCCGGTCAGCGGCGGCTACCAGAGCAAGCTGACCCTGATGAGCGAGTCGCTGCGCAACGACGGCCGGGTCTGGGCCCCCAAGAACCCGGCGGACGCCTGGGATATGGCCAAGGGCAAGCTGGGCAAGGATCCGCGGCAGATCCCCGAGGCCGACCGCGACTACTTCCTGGAGCGCCGCTACCCGACCTTCGGAAACCTCGTCCCCCGCGACGTGGCCAGCCGCGCCGCCAAGAAGGCCTGCGACGACGGGCAGGGCGTGGCGTACGAGGGCCGCGGCGTCTACCTGGACTTCGCCGAGTCGATCGGCCGCCTGGGCCAGAAGGCCGTCGCCGAGCGCTACGGCAACCTGTTCGAGATGTACGAGCGCATCACCGGCGACAACCCCTTCGAGACGCCGATGCGCATCTACCCCGCGGTGCACTACACCATGGGCGGGCTGTGGGTCGACTACAACCTGCAGAGCAATGTGCCGGGCCTCTTCGTCATCGGCGAGGCCAACTTCAGCGACCACGGCGCCAACCGGCTGGGCGCCAGCGCCCTGATGCAGGGCCTCTCCGACGGCTACTTCGTCCTGCCCTACACGATCGGGCACTACCTCGCCCAGGTCGGCCCCCGGCCCAAGAGCACCGACTGGGGCTCCTTCAAGCAGGTCGAGGGCGAGGTCAACGAGAAGACCAAGAAGCTGCTCTCGATCAAGGGCAAGCGCTCGGTGGACAGCTTCCACCGCGAGCTGGGCCTGCTGATGTGGGAGCACTGCGGCATGGCCCGCAACGAGCAGGGCCTGACCACGCTGTTGCAGGAGATCCCCCGGATCCGCGAGGAGTTCTGGAAGGACGTCAGCGTCCCCGGCTCCGAGGGCGAGGTCAACCAGGTCCTGGAGCGCGCCGGCCGGGTGGCCGACTTCCTGGAGTTCACCGAGATGATGGTCCTCGACGCCCGCGAGCGCAGGGAGTCCTGCGGCGGTCACTTCCGCGAGGAGTTCCAGACGGAAGAGGGCGAGGCCAAGCGCGACGACGAGAACTTCCAGTACGTCGCCGCCTGGGAGTTCAAGGGGGTGGGTGTGGCGCCCGAGCTGCACAAGGAGCCCCTGAACTTCCGCTACGTCAAGCCCAGCCAGCGTTCCTACAAGTAAGCCCGGAGCACACCGTGAACCTCACCCTGCACGTATGGCGGCAGAACGGCCCCTCCGACAAGGGCCGCTTCGAGACCTACCAAGCCAACGGGATCTCCGAGCATATGAGCTTCCTGGAGATGCTCGACTTCGTCAACGAGAAGCTGGAGAGCGAGGGCAAGGCCCCGATCGTCTTCGAGCACGACTGCCGCGAGGGCATCTGCGGCAGCTGCGGCTTCATGATCGACGGCAAGGCCCACGGCGGCCAGCACCGGACGACCGTCTGCCAGCTCCATATGCGCTCCTTCAAGGACGGGGATGTGCTCACCCTGGAGCCCTGGCGGGCCGCCGCCTTCCCGGTCCTGCGCGACCTGATGGTCGACCGCAGCGCCTTTGACCGCATCGTCCAGGCCGGCGGCTACGTCTCGGTGCGCTCGGGCTCGCCCCAGGACGCCAACGCCATCCTGGTCGGCAAGGAAGAGGTCGATCGCGCCTTTGACGCGGCGGCCTGCATCGGCTGCGGCGCCTGCGTCGCGAGCTGCCCCAACGCCAGCGCCATGCTCTTCACCGGCGCCAAGATCTCCCACCTGGGCCTGCTGCCCCAGGGCCAGCCCGAGCGCTACCGCCGGGTCCAGGCCATGACCCAGACCATGGACGAGGCCGGCTTCGGCTACTGCAGCAACCACGGCGAGTGCAGCGCCTTCTGCCCCAAGGACATCTCGCTCGACGTGATCGCCATGACCAACCGGGACCTGATGGCCGCGCAGGTCAAGGGACGCAGCGAGGGCTGAGGGGGTGACCGTCCTGCCGTGCGGTAGACTGCGCGGGTGCGGGTTCCCCTCCACCACCTCCCCCTGATCACCGCGGTCCTCGCCGGCGCCTTGATGCGCCTGTGGGACCTCGACGGGCAGAGCCTGTGGCTCGACGAGCTGTACACGGTGCGCGTCGCGACCACCGAGGGTAGCGGCGCGGTGCGCCGGGCCCTGGCGGAGGATGTGCACCCTCCGCTGTACTACCAGGCGATGCGCATCTGGGCGCCGCTGGCCGGCACCGACGAGGCCCTCTGGCGCCTGCCCTCGGCCCTGGCCGGGCTCCTCAGCATCGTCATGACCTGGGTCTTCGCCAGCCGCCTGGCCGGGCCCGCCGCCGGGGCGCTGGCCGCCTGGCTGGTCGCGCTCAACCCCCTGGCGGTGGACCTCGACCGGGAGGCCCGCGGCAACGCCTGGATGCTCCTGTTCACTACGACCGCCGCGGCCCTGGCCGCCGGTCCCCCCGGGCGCGTCCCCGCCTGGTGGCTGCCGGCCTTCGGCCTGAGCTGCGGCCTGGCGGCCTGGACCCACTTCTACGGCGCCCTCGCCATCGCCGGCCTGCTCGTCTGGCTGCTGCTCCGGCCCGACCGGGTGCCCGGCCTGGTCCCCGCTGGCCTGGCCGGGCTCGGCAGCCTCGCCCTGTGGTGGCCGGTCTTGCGCGGCCAGGTCTCGGGCTTCTCCTCCTCGCCCTGGTACCTGCCGTCTCCCCCCGACAGCATCGCCTGGATCTGGATGGAGCTCTGGGCCGTGCACAGCGGGCCCGCCCTGCTCTGCACCCTGCTGGTGGCGATCGGCCTGGCCCGTGTCCCCAGCGCCGTGCTGCCCCTGCTGACCGGCCTCGTCGCCCTGGTCCTGGTGCCCCAGGTGCTGGAGACCCTGCTCGCGCCCACCCTGCGCCCGCGCAACGCGCTCTCGCTGGTCCCGCTGGTCGCCACCGCCGCCGCCGCCGGCCTCGCCAGCTTGCGCCCCGTCCCGGTGGCGGTCCTTGCCAGCGGGCTCGTCCTGGGCGTGCACCTGCTGGTCGTCGTGCCCACCGTGCTCCTCCGCCCATCCGGGGAGGACTGGAGGGCCGCCGCCGCCGAGGTGGTCGAGCTTCGCCAGGAGGGAGAGCCCCTGGTCGCCATGCACCCCTTGCTGTGGCGGGTCTACCTCGGCCCCGACCTGCTGCCCGACTCCTTCGAGGAGGCCCCCGATGCCGCCTCCCTCACCTGGGTCCTGCTGGCCCACCAGCTCGATCCTCCTGGCCTGAGCGCGCTGCGAGCTCGCGCCGTGGCGGTCGAGGAGTCTGTCTACGAGAACGCTCGGGTCCTGCGCCTGTCCGGACTCGAGCGGGTCCTGGGGCGGCCCGACTTCCGAAACGAGGCGGGAGAGGCCCCTGCCGCCGAGGAGGAAGGGGGCGCAGACCTGCACTTCTACAGCGCTTCGGGATTGCGCTCGGTGCCCCTGAAGGCCCAGGGCTCCTGCCGGCTGGGGCTGGTAGGGAGGAGTGAGGACGCTGGCGGCATCTCTGCCCGCCTGCGGGTGCGCGTCGAGGCGGAGGGCCAGCAGCTCCTCGACCAGCAGCTCGTGCCCGGTGCGGAAGAGCAGTGGACCGAGGCCGTCGAGCTGCGGCTCGAGCGGCCGACCATCATCGAGCTGACCCTCGCCAACGACGCCATCGTCCAGGAAGAGGACGGGCCCCGCGACCGCAACGCCCACGTCGACGCGTTGCGGCTGCGCTGTGGCTGAGCCGGCTCAGACCTCCCGCCGGTGCTCCATCGCCCGGGCCACGCTGCTCTTGTCGGCGTACTCGATCTCCGTGCCCACCGAGATCCCGTGGGCGAGGCGGGTGACCCGGACGCCCGTGCCCTTCAGCAGGGCCGCCAGGTACAGCGCGGTGGCGTCGCCCTCGACGTCGGGGTCGGTGGCCAGGACCAGCTCCTTGACCTCGCCCTGCTCGACGCGGGCCAGCAGGGGCCGGATGCGCAGGGCGTCGGGGCCGATGCCGTCCAGGGGCGAGATGGCCCCGTGCAGGACGTGGTAGCGGCCGCGAAAGGCGCCGCTGGCCTCGATGGCGGCGACGTCCTGGGGGCGCTCCACGACGCAGACGATCCCGGTGTCGCGCGAGGGGTCCCCGCAGGTGGGGCAGGGGTCGGCGGCGGCGATGTTGGCGCAGCGGCTGCACTCGGTCATGCCCTGGCGCAGGTGCAGGATGGCGGCGGCGATCTCCTCGGAGACCTCGGGCGCCTGCCGCAGCAGCCACCAAGCCAGCCGGGCGGCGGTGCGCTCGCCGATGCCGGGGAAGCGCGCGAGCTGGCGGGTGGCCTGCCGTAGGGGGTCGTCGGTGCTCATCCCTCCTCCTCTTCGTCCAGCCGGGCGGGCAGGACCTCGCCCTCGGCCAGGAGCTGCTCGGGCCCCTTACGCTCGGCGGGCTCGATCTGCTCGATCCTACCTCCCAGGAGCTGAAGCACCCGCCGAACGGCGGGCAGCTCGGGCACCTCGCGCTGCAGGCGGGCCCGCCGCTCGGCCTGCTGGGCGCTGTCTACTTCGCGGATGGTGGTGCCTTGCTCGACGACCAGCGAGGGCGCCAGTCGGGTGCAGCCGGGGAAGAGCTCGGCGACCAGGGCGCGAAGGCCGGGCTCGTCGACCTTGCGCCGTGCGCTCTTCAAGCCCAGCTCGGTGCGCACCCCGACCTGCAGCTCGGGGGGAGCCGCACCCAGCAGGACCGAGTCGATCGCCAGGGCGTCGGCCGAGGGCCCGAAGGCGCGCACCCGGCGCTGGAACTCCAGGAAGCGCTCCGCCTCGCTCAGCGCAGGGGGAGGGGAGGGG
>ERZ761602.7597-NODE-7597-length-11396-cov-5.669694_pt1 | contig 11396 bp, 10 predicted proteins | sample MGYA00512165_ERZ761602 | MGnify/ENA primary metagenome ERZ761602 (study PRJEB28899, sample SAMN02445085) | bioreactor sludge metagenome | biome: EBPR sludge; isolation source: Thorneside wastewater treatment plant | place: Australia: Brisbane, Thorneside... | reverse complement strand
TGCCGCGCCTGAGCGCCGTAGGAATCTCCGGCCTTCAGGCCGGGGAGGATGTCAACTGGGCCGAATTTCAGGCTTTTTTGGCGCGGGCCGAAACCGGGAACGTCTTTGCGTCCGGCAAGGTGAAAGCGTTGATCCAGTTGGAAGATTTCGCCGGGTGGGAACCCGGCGAGCAGTGGGGCGACGTCAGCTTTTTCTTCCGGCACGACCGGGACATCGAAAAGATCGCGGTCGTGGGCGAACCGCGCTGGCGAGACGAAATGCTGATGTTTCTGTTCGCCGATTACCGGCGGGCCGAAGCGCGGTTTTTCCCCGAGACCGATCTGGAGCCGGCGCGCGTTTGGCTGATGAGCTGATGAGTTTGTCCGTCCGGAAGGTGGTCGAGCGCCTCCCCGGCTCTCGCCGCCGTCAATCCCCGCGCCGGAGCGCGCTCCACAGCAGGTCCGGTAGCGCGATGCCAAAGCTCAGGAACAGAATGGTTAAAGCGGCCTTGATGCCGCTATCGAACGCCACCAGCAGCAGTTCGGCGCTGCGCTCCGGGGGTAATTCCGCCGCCATCACGATGCCCATCACGGCCTTGTAGGCGTAGCTGCCCGGCACCAGCGGAATCGCCGGACCGACGGCGAACAGCGTCCCGCTCACCTCGTGGCGCCGGGCCAGGATCGTGGCCAGCACGCCGACCAGCAGCGCTGCGCCCAAGGTGGCCGAAACCATCCCCAGGCCACCGCTCATCAAAGCGGGGCGCAGCGCGTAGCCGAACCCGCCGATCAGCGCGCAATAGGGCAGGGCGTACTTCGGCACGTTGAACAGGATCGAAAACCCCAAAGTCGCCACCGCCGCCCAGCAACCTTTCTGGGCTAGCGATACCGCCAGTTCTACGCCGCTCACAGCCGCACCTGAAACAGGCGGAGCGCGAAGCCCAGACCGAGCGCGATGCCGAGAAACACCACCAGACTGGCGGTGGCTCGGGCCAGACCGGCGGAGATGTGGCCGCGCAGGATATCGACGCTGGCGTTGATCAGCGGCACCCCCGGCACCAGCAGCAGGACCGCCGCCGTCAGCGCGCTTTGCGGGGTCTGGCTGAACCAGAGCGCGTTGCCCGCCAGCAGGCTGGCCACCAGCCCCGTGATCAGGACCACCAGGAAGTAATTGACCTGTCGCCGGTTCAGCTCCATCCGCACCCAGGCGGCCACCGCGGCGGCCCCGCCGGTGACCGCCACCGCCGCCCAGTCACCGCCGAACAACCGGCAGAACGCCGCGCAAGCGAGCCCGACCGCCGCAACGGTCATCCCGCGCGGGTAGTGGTGCGGCAGCGCCGCGATCCGGTCCAGGATTGCCGCCATTTGCTCTGGAGTCGCGCGCCCCTGCCGAAACAGCCCCAGCAATTGCTCTACCTCGTTGAGGCTGTTCATATTGACGCCCACGATGGGCACGCGCGCCACCCGAGTGTGGTGGACGTCTCGGCGGGTGGCGGTGAGCAAGATGGTCTTCGACATCACGATGGCATCGATCCGGTCGATGCCCAACCCCGGCGCCATTTGCTGCAAGCTGGACTCGACGCGGCCGGCGTCGGCGCCGTGCTGGAGCAGCAGGCTGCCAGTTTGCACCAGCAGATCGACCATGTCCGACAGCGATGCCGGTTCGGAAGTGGTGGACGGCGAATCCACCGGCGGATCGAGGGCGTTCACGCGCGATTCCCTATCGGCTCGTCGCCACCTTCACGCCCGGCGGCGCCTTCTGCCAGGGATAGCCCTGACGCCCCAACCGATAGCCGTAGTCGAACAGGGCGCGCATGTACTCGGTGTCGAAATCCTCTTTGTGCGCGGCGTTGAAATCCGCGCCGATGTACGCCAGGTTGTAGTCCAGACCATCCTGCTGCGCGGTCAGGTAAATCCGGTACAGATCTCCCAATCCCTGGGATTGGATCAGCGAGGAAATGGCGCGACCGGCGATGGTGAAGGTGCTGCGTTCCACCGAGGCCCAGTCCGGGTCCAGCCGGGCGTTGCGGATGATATAGACGTTTCGTTCCCGTCGATTGACTTTCACGCCCTGCTGGCGAATCAGCTCGAACATGCGCGGCGGGTAGAGAAACACTTGGGCCTGGGCGCCGCCGTCCACATGCATTTCCTGGTAGGGTTTGTCGTCCACCTCCACATCGATCATGACCGGGGGAAACGCGCCGGGAATCGCCGCCGAGGCCAGCATGATCTTGCGGAACAGATCCAGTGCCTTGGGATTATCGCGGGCGGCCACGGCGATCTCGCCCATGTTCCAGATCACCCCCCGGCGGGCGTCCAGATTGGTGGTGCCGACCAACAGCAAACGCCCCTTTTCCCGGTATTCCCCGGCGATCCGCGCCAGAAATTCGGCGTTGATGTGGCGGGAAATCAGCTCGAACAGCGGGCTGTTATCGGCGAGGCCATCGCTGGTGAGCGCCACCAGCAGGCTGCGCGGCAGGAGAATGTTCCGGGGGCCGATGGTGGTGTACACCTCGCGCAATTTGGCGTCTTCCTCCGGCCCCAAGAAGGCGAACGGCGCGATCAGAGCGCCGGTGCTGACGCCGGTGACCCCTCTGAATTCGGGGCGGGTTCCGGTCTCCGTCCAACCGATCAGCAGACCGGCGCCGAACGCGCCGTCGTCGCCGCCGCCGGAAACGGCCAAGAAATTGATCGGCGGCAACGGGCCCTTATGTCCGATGCGAGCCAGATAAGCGCGCTCGCGCTGACCCGAGGCGATGGCGTCCCGGACGAACGGTTCGATGTCGGTCTGCACCCAGTAGCGGGCCTTCGGGATGCCGGGAATTTCCGCCCGGGCGGTGTCTTGGGAGGGTACGGCGGCCAGCCGTGGCGGCGTGGCGCAGCTCTGGAGCAGAAGCAGCAGGGCGGCCAAGGATACGAGAGCGGTCCAGTTGGCTGAGCGGCGGCGCATCGAGAAGGACTCCTGAGCAATGTGTTGCGACTCGACTGCAACTCGTTGGCGAAAAGCCTTCGCCTCCGTTCAGTGCGGCGCCAGGAACTTGAAGGGCTCGGCTTTTTTGAAGTTGGCCGTCTGGTCTCCGCTGAGGTCGGGATTGCCGTGGAGGGTGAGCTTGCGGGCGCCGGAACCCGGCTTGAAGTCGATCTGGCTGAGCCGGACCCAAACCAGGCTGGGACTGAACGTGTCCTCGAAAAAATAGACCCCATTTTTCTGGTCCGCGACCGTGCGCCAGATGGTGGACGAGATGTTGGGCTGGCCCGGCGTGCTGATGCCGCGCGGGACGCTGACGTTGCGCATCACGCTGAACACGGCCGCGACGGCTTCGCGCGGGTCGGCCGACTGCTGGGTGGCGTTGATGTAAAAGCTGGCGCGGGCGAAGCGGTCGGCCGCGCGGTTGGTGCCCGGCAGCATGACCGTGCCGCCGATCTGCTTCCAGTACTCGTTCAGGGCGAGTTGCTGGTCGTAGGCCGGCGAGTTGGTCATCACTTGGTGCTGCCGGCCGTGATGGATGAGCAGCTTGCCGTCGATGTACTCGAAAATGGCCGAGTCGCCCGAGGCATCCGAGATCGAGAGATGGATTTTGCCCTCGACGCCGTTGGGGGCCACGACGGCGACGGGCCGAAAAGCTTCCTTGCGCATCTCGGCGACGGCTTCCCCGACGGTGGCGAAACTGTCGAGCACGTACTGCGTCCATGCGGCGATGGACATCTGCGGTCGCGCGTCGCCCTTGTCGCCGGGATACTCGCTTTCGACCAGGAACAGCAGATTGGCGACCAGTCCCCGCTCGTTCATGCCGTCGGCGGTGCCGGCTTCGTAGACCGAGGCGATCACGCTGCCGTACTGGCTGGTCCACTTGAAGCCTTTGGCGCCCATGCCGCCGTCGCGCTCCATGCCCCGAGGGAAAACCCACAAGTTGGTCTGCATGTTTTCGAGCCAATCCATGCTCCTGCCGGTGACGGTCTGGTTCTCTTGGCCGAAATAAACGGCGCGGCTGCACGCCGAGGCGGGTGGTACCGCTGCCGTCGCCAGCGATACGGATAAGAGCAGCGCGTTCCACGGAGAATGGCGCAGTGGGTCGATTTTCATGCGGAGGCTCCTTTCGCGATGGTTGACAGCGATCCGTCTCGCATCTCCAGCGAGCTGGAGAAGGCGGCATGGTCCCTATAGTCTAGCGGTTGTGTCCGGCATTTAGCTCTTTATCCTGCCAATACTTGGTGCCGGCCACGGTCGCGGCCAACTCCAGGCCCCGATCGGTGAACTGATAAATTTCGATTCCCTGAGCCGATGCGCCGGCGCTGACCTGTCCCCCCTGGGTGCGAGTCTTGGCCGCCGCACCCACGTCGCCGCCGAAATCCCAGCCGCTTTCGACGAACCGGCGCAAGGTCGATTCGTTCTGAAAGACGAACACGGCCCGGAACTCTTTGACCCCGAACCCCAGTCCGCCGCCCACCTCGGCCACGCGCATGTAGGTCTCCTGGCCGGTGCGGTTGTCGCGCACCAGACCGTAGCCGCTGCCGGAACTCACGACCAGGAACTTGGTGCCCCGATTGCTGAACACCCCGTAGCCGGCCGCCCGCTTGACCTTGCCCTGAAGGCCGGGATTCAGCCGATACGCCTCGGTCAACGTGTTTTGCACCATTTCCTGGACGCTGGCCCGTTTCTCTGGAGTGGTGTCACCTTGCGGCGTGGCGCAGCCGGCGATAGACAGAGCGCATAATGCGAACAGCGATGCGAAAGCAAAAGATTGAATGGATCTCATGGTGTTTCCTCCGGCAGATCGTAGAGTTGGCTCACCGCAGTTAAAAAATGAGTTTAGAGCCTATACGAAAACAATTAAACGGTTTGAGGGTACCGTTTTTCAGCATGGTTATGAAGATCGAACACGAGCCTTGGCTTGTCGTGGGCGTTCGTGGCATGAGCGCACAGATCAATGTGAAATCTCGTTGCGAACATCAGCGATCAATCGATCCATCAATTTGCTTGATAAATTTCTCCTTGTGGGCTATGGAGACCAGTCGCAATACAAGCTGTTCGAGTAAAACCCTTTAAAGATCTTAGCAATTGGGAAAAACAGAAGTTGCTGGAAAGGGAGTGGAGTTCACTTCGGAACGATTGGATATAATCGTGACTGTTAGCATAATAGCGGGCAAGATCAGTCCAACAAATAGAGATATGTTTTTTTAACAAGGTTTTGGCTTTGTTGTCCTGCTCGGTTTCCACCAGTAAATTATAGCAATAAATGCTCATATTCAAGGCTTTTATTTGATTGCTTGTGATATTGTTTTTGTGCAGTCTTCGCAGTTGTCCTTCATAGTTGTGAATACCTAATGGGCTAAATCTTGCTAATTTATAATAAAAATCAAAATCTACGCTGGAAGTGAGGCTTTCGTTAAAACTACTCTGGTATTGCAATGTAGAGCGCCTTATCGTGAGCGTTCCCATGATGCCAAAATTTTCTTTAGCAAGTAGCCTACAAGGGTGTTGGAGGATCATTTCTGTTTTGGTGCCAATAATGCTCCACAATTCAGGGCATGTCTGAAAATGTGACTTCTCGTAAAATTGACCGGAGTCAAAATTTCGATAATCGCAAAAAACCATGCCTACATCCGCATGCCTCTGTAAAAAATCAACTTGACGCATAATATAATCTGGAGCCATAAGATCATCGCTATCAAAAAAACACAAATATTCACCGTGACTATGCGCTATGCCAACATTTCGAGGGGAAGCTGGCCCACCGCTGGAATTTTGATAAAAATAGTGTATGCGATCTCGATACTCTTTAATGATTTCAGCCGTTTTGTCCTTAGAGCCATCATCCACAACAATAACTTCAATATTTTTGTAGGTCTGCTTAAAAATGCTCTCCAAACATTCCGCAATAAAATTTTCTGCATTATAAGTTGGAATGATGAGAGAAACTAAGGGTTGATTGCTCACGGTGTTTACCCAAACGGTTGAAATTTCTTTGTGGCGGCGCCCATTTTTTGCTGTTGCGGTCTTTGTCGCTGGTGGGGCTAGGCTGTCGATCGGGATCTGGCGGCGGATCAAGATCTCTCGTGGCGGAAAAACTCGCGGGATTCCCTCGATAGGGTGACTGCTGAGCGGGAGAAGCAACGCGTGGCCGAGGGACACGATCCAGCGAGTGGGGAAGCGGGTGGAAGCACGAGCGCGGACGCGCGCTCATGAATGCGCCCGACATTTGATGGAGTCGAGATGGAGTCAATTTGGGATATCGACCGCGACTCGAACAACTTTAGGGATATTTGAAGAAACGGACGAAGTCCTTCGATGGTGAGTCGCCGAACGCCGCGTTCGGGCTTGGATGGCTCTCCGCCGGAGAAACGAAGGCGGTGGGCCAAAACGCGCCGCTAACAACGATTTTCAGGGTGGGCCAACGGTGAACACCATTCGGGCAAAATGTCGTCGATCGGGTGGCGGATACGCGAGCGATGCCGCACGTCTCGCTCGGCGATCCGCGATCGCGTCGGGTCCGGTCGGTTGCTCACCGCCGTTCCGGCGGGGCGTCTTCGCCGGCGATGATGGGCATGTCATCCACCCCGGTGAATCGTTGCCGCAGGACGGCTCGTCGCTGCCCGTCAGCGAACCGATTGCAACAACCGGTCGGCTTCCTCGAAAAAGTCGGGTTGCGGCAGCAGATCGCCGCCGGCAAACCGGACGAACAGCACGGCGATGCGACGGTTTTTGCCCAGCACGATTTCCTGGAAGGTCATCGAGTTGGCGACTCGGGGCGAGTCGGCGGGCACCTTGATATTGGTGTGGTCCAGAGTGAGCGCGACCGGTTCCAGCTTCAGGTATTTTTCCGGCTCGCTCAGCGTGGCGGCGACTTTGGCGAGATGCTTGTCGAGCGTGGCGGTATCGGCGCGCAGTTGGCCCAGTTCGGTTTCGATCGCCTCGATCCGCCGTTCCAGCGCGGCGAGATCGACCGGCTTCGCGGCGATCGGTTCCGCCAGGGACTCGAAGCCCACTCGGGCCTTTTTCAGCAGGTTCGCTTTTTGTTGGAGCAGCCTGCGCTGCTGCTGCTCCAGTTGCGTTTTTTGCACGCGGCTGGCGTTCAGGCGCTGCAAGGCGGTTTCGATCAGATAATCGGCCGCGCGCCGCATCAGTTCCCGGCGGGTGTCCTGCTCGTTGTCGGTCAGGAAGACCAAGCGGTGATCGCAGAAATTGACGACGGTTTGCGGCACGTCCCGCCGCAGGATGTCTCCGTCCATCTCGATGCCGAGCACGTTTTTTTCGACCCGGACCGCGCCGAGACCGGCGTACAGTGCCGCCGGCAGGGGATCGGGCGCCTGTTTGAGATAGCTGCGGGTGCCGTCGCTGAAACTGAGGGTTTCCCGCAAACTGTCGGGCGAGGCGAACAGGGCGCGCAAGCGCGGATCGGTCATGTAGCCCTGGCGGTCGGCGACGATGGCGGGCGGCAGGGCGTTGACGAAATTCACCACGAAGTCGATGGTCCGCTCCACCGGGTCCCACAGCTTGCGCCGGTAGTGGCTCACCGCCCGCAGGCGAGGATCGGTGCCGTCCACCACCCGCTCGATGCCTTTCAGCATCAGCTCCTTGTCGAATTTGCCGGGCTGGGGGGCGCCGGAAAATATGGATTGCAGCAGACGAAACGCCATGATCGTTCTCCTTTGCGGCGGTTCGGCGGGGAGCGAATTCTCTGTGCTCCCTCGCCGCCACTCCCCCCTCACCCCCGATTCCTTTTCCGAGGAGAGAGGGGAGCGGAAGAGAGAAGAGCGAAAGGAAGAGGAGAGCGGAAGGGAAAAGGCGCTCAAGCCATGATGTTCACGCCGCCGTCCACGTACACCGTGCTGCCGGTCAGGCGGCGGGCGTAGGGCGTGGCCAGAAAGGCGCAGGTGAAACCCACGTCCATGATGTCCACCAGTTCGCCGATGGGCGCCCGCTCCACCGCTTCGTTGAGCAGCAGATCGAAGTCCTTGAGCCCCGACGCCGCCCGGGTCTTGAGCGGTCCCGGCGAAATGGCGTGGACCCGGATGCCCTGCCGGCCCAGCTCGTAGGCCAGATAGCGGCAAGACGATTCCAGAGCGGCCTTGACCGGCCCCATCACGTTGTAGTTCGGCACCACCTCGGTGGCACCGTGATAGCTCATGGCGAACATGGTGCCGCCCTCGGCCATCAGCGGCGCGGCCAGCCTGGCCATGCGGATGAAGGAATGGCAGGAAATGTCGATCGCCTTGGCGAACCCCGCTGCCGAGCAGTTGAGCAAGCCGCCCTGCAAATCGTCCTTGGGGGCGAAGGCGATGGAGTGGACCAGGATGTCGAGCCGGCCCCATCGGCTCGCGATGGCCTCGAACAGCGCTTCGAGCTGACCCGGCTGGCTCACGTCGAGCGGCATGAAAATGGGCGCTTCCAACTGCTTGGCCAGCGGCTCGACGTACTGTTTCGACTTTTCGTTGAGATAGGTGATCGCCAGCTCCGCTTCCAGCTCGCGGAACGCCTTGGCGCAGCCGTAGGCGATGGAATGCTCGTTGGCGATGCCGGCGACCAGCGCCTTTTTGCCCTTGAGCGGTGGGCGGGGAATTTCGACGGCCATGATGCGTGCTCCTCGGGAATGCAGAGTTGTGTTGGCGGATCGCTCGGAGCGGTGCCGAGCGGCCCCTGCCGGGAGGTCGGCGCTATTCCATCGTGACCGTCATGCCGCTCATGCTCCCGATGTTCAGATCCAGTCCCTTGGTTCGCGAGCGCAGGTTCATGATCACGCCGTGCTCGTTTTTCAGGTGCAGGCCGCCCACGCCACCGCCCAGGGCGACGCTCGACTCGAATTTAGTGTAAGTGCCGGGAAAGTCGGCGATCTGTTGCAGGTCGTACACCGAGCCGGCGGCGCTCATCTTCGAGATGCCGACGTTGGCGCCGGCGCTCAAGCCTTTCAGTTTGAACGGATATTTTTTGCCCTTGAACGTCAGCGTCCCGCTGCCGGCGCTGCCGCCCAAAATCAGCCCGAACTGCTTTTCTTCGATCGAGACGCTGCCGGCCGGTCGCTTGGTTTCGGCCGCCAGCGCCAGACCGCCCGCCAACAGCGTTGCGGCCAACAACGTCGAACCCGCTATTTTAGAAAATTTGATCATTTGACTTCTCCTGGTTGTGAACGGCATCCGGCGAAACGTCGGCTGGGAGCACCGCCGGGTCTTTGCCGGCCGGACCGTTTCGCTATCAAGATTTTGGTTGAGAAATTGCCGTTTATCTCAATTTCCGCCGTTTAACGCGGCGATTGGGCCACGATCGATGTCCGGGTGCGCCGGACGATCATCAGCTCTTCGTCGGTCGGGATGATCCAGGCCGGAACCCGGCTACCCGCGGGCGTCCATCTTCAACTCGTCCATCGGGTACAGCACGACGCCGGGCGCGTCGCTCATGACGCCACCGCCTTGCTCGCGCTTTCGCGCCGGGCCTGGGCGACCAGGGCGGCCACCGCGCAGGAGGCCAGCCGGGTGATGACCGAATCGGCGCGGCTGGTGAGGATGATCGGCACCCTCGCGCCCAGCACGATGCCGGCGGCGTCGGCGTCGGCCATGAAAGTCAGGCTCTTGGCCAGCATGTTGCCCGCCTCCAGGTCGGGCACCACCAGGATGGTGGCCATCCCCGCCACCGGCGAATCGATTTTTTTGATCTGGGCCGCCTCCAGATCGATGGCGTTGTCCAGCGCCAGCGGGCCGTCCAGGATGCCGCCGACGATCTGCTTGCGGTCGGCCATCTTGCACAGGGCGGCGGCTTCGACCGTGGACGGCACCTTGGGGTTGACCGTTTCCATGGCCGACAGAATCGCCACTTTCGGTTGCTCCAAACCCAGGGCGTGGGCGAGGTCGATGGCGTTCTGGGTGATGTGGACCTTGTCTTCCAGGGTCGGGAAAATGTTGATCGCCGCGTCGGTGACGATGATCGCCCGATCCAGGCTCGGCACGTCCATGATGAAGGCGTGGCTGATGCGGCGCTCGGTGCGCAAACCGGTCGCGGTCCGCACCACCGCGCCCATCAGCTCGTCGGTGTGCAGGCTGCCTTTCATCAGCATTTCGGCCTTGCCCTCGCGGGCCAGTTGCACGGCCAGATCGGCGGCGCCGTGACTGTGCGGCGCGTCCGCGATCTCGTAGCGGGCGATGTCGAGCCGGAACTGCGCCGCCACGGCTTCGATCCTGGCGCGGGGACCGACCAGGATGGGTTGCAGGATACCCAGTTCGGCGGCTTCCACCGCGCCCTTCAGCGAGCTTTCATCGCAAGGATGGGCCACGGCGGTCGGCACCGGGGTCAGCGCCTTGCACCGGGCGATCAACCGCTCATATTTTTCGTGCTTGCGTTCCACGGGTTAAAGTCCTCTTTGGCTGCGTGGGGTACGCGATGCGTACCCTACCGATCTCTTTGGCTGCGTGGGGTACGCGGTGCGTACCCTACCGATCTGTAGCGGTAATAGCTGTGCGGGGCAGGCGATGTGTAATCCGCGCAGCAGCGGCGATCAGTGGGCTTTGCCCTTGCCCGAGCGGGGCTTGATCGGCTCGGTGATCTGAAACAGTCGTTCGATTTCGGCCAGCCGTTCCGCCCGCTCGCCGGCGACCTCGCCGGCCGCCGATGCGACCGAGCGGATTTTGGCGACCGCCTCTGCCCGAACGGCCGGGTCGGCGGGCAGCATTTGCGGGATCGCGGTCAGCGCGCCGTCGCGGTCGAGCAACAGCGCGAAAAACTGCTCGCGCAGCACCCGCTTGAACTCCTCCAAGGTCAGGCCGCCGTGCTCGGCGCGCATTTGGCGCAGCTCGTTGAACGCTCGCTCGTCCACCCCCGGCCCGGCCATGCCGATGTAGACCAAAGCGCGAATCATCGCCTCGCGCGCCCCGCCCTCGGCGAGGCGGGCTTTGAGTTCGGCGATGCGTTGCCGGATGAAGGCGAGCCGTTCCGGCTCGACGCCGGGATGCCGGCGTGGCGGCTCGTCCGACGCCTTCAATCCGACCAGCGCTTGCAGCAGGGGGGCGCTGTAGATCGCCAGAAAAATCTGCTCCATGCTGCGGTCGCGCAACTCGCGCCAGCCGTCGAGCGCGGCGATCATCGCGTCCGAGATCAGGGCTTGCCACTGGAGCAGCGGATTGTCGGGCGCGACGGTCTGCCGCGTTCCGCGCACCCATTCGGCCAGCTCGGCGATTTGCCGCATCAGCGGATTGCGGTCCGAGAACAGGTGGTGCGGCAGTTCGGCGGGCTTGATCCGGTAGGGCGATTCGACGGTGCTGCTGCTGGCGAACGCCCGGACGAACGGCTGGAACAGGGTCCGGTACAGGCCGAGGTTGATTTCCGACACGCGCCGCGCGGCGGCGAAACGGAGTTCATTTTCCTGGTTGGGCCGCACGATCGCCCGCAGATCGGCCAGCGTGCGCGGCTCGAAGCGGACGATCCAGTCGCCGACG
>ERZ761602.7594-NODE-7594-length-11402-cov-4.688905_pt1 | contig 11402 bp, 7 predicted proteins | sample MGYA00512165_ERZ761602 | MGnify/ENA primary metagenome ERZ761602 (study PRJEB28899, sample SAMN02445085) | bioreactor sludge metagenome | biome: EBPR sludge; isolation source: Thorneside wastewater treatment plant | place: Australia: Brisbane, Thorneside... | reverse complement strand
CCGGGGCAATCGCACCCGGGCGGCCGAACTGATGGGCGTCAGCCGCCGCACGCTGCATCGCAAGATCGCGCAATGGCCGGAGCTCGACGTGATCGACAAATGACCGGCCCGGTCCACCCCCCGCGTCCGCCGCTCACGCCCCCGTCCTGTCCGCGCCCGGCGTGGTGGCGCCCATGAAGCGCGCGCAGGAGTTGATTCACTGGCTCGAGGTGGGCGCGGGCTCGCGCTGGGTCCGGCTGGCCGCCGTCCTGGCCGGCACGCTGGCCCTGTCGGTCCTCGTCGCGTGGAAGCAGTTTCACGGCCCGGTCACGGAGACGACGCTGCTGCAGGCGGATCTCGGCCGCCAGCTCGCGCTCGGGGAGGGCTTCACCACGCTGGTGAACCATCCGCAGACGGCCGCCTGGCTGCAGGCCCGCGGCGTGCGCTTTGACCCGCGCACGCCGTATCCGGAACTCTATCACGCTCCCCTTTATCCGCTCGCGATCGCCGGCGCGCTGCGCCTGCTGCCCGCGGAGACGCGCGCCGCGCTGTTCGAGCGCCCGCCGGTGCCGCCCGACGGCTTCGGCGGCGACTACCTCCTGCTGGCGCTCAACCTCGGCTTCCTCTGGCTCGCCGCGGCGCTCGCGTTCGTTCTCGCGCGGCGCCTGTTCGACCCGGCCGCCGGCTGGCTCGCTGCGCTCGGGCTCCTCGTCTCGGTCGCGCCCTGGCAGGCCACGGTCGCGGTGAACGGCACCTCGCTGCTCATGGTGCTGGTGCTTTTCGCCCTGCTGCTGTGGGAGCGGATCGAAGCCGGCGCCGGCGCGGAGGCCGCGACCCGCGCGCCCGCCGGGCGGCTGCTCCTGCTCGGGGGCGTGACCGGGCTGCTGTTCCTGGCCGAGTATTCCGCGGGCGCCGTCCTGCTGGTCGCGGTCGGATACGGCTTGGTGCGATTCACCGGGCGCGCCCGGCTGCTCGCGCCGCTGTGCGTCGTCGCCGGGTTTGCCGCCGTGGCCGCGCCGTGGGTGATGCGCAACGTCGCGCTCACCGGCCATCCCGCGGCGCTTGCCGTGCAGAACGTCGCGCTCAAGGCCGGCGATCCGACGGCGGAACCGGCCGCGGTGCGCGCCACGCTTTCCGCCGAGCTGCCCCGGCTCGACTTGCGCAAGCTGGGCAACAAGGCGCTCACCGCGCTGCAGGAGGACCTGAAGGATCGGCTCTGGTCCGGCGGCGCGATGTGGCTCGGGGCGTTCTTCGTCGCGAGCTGGTTGTACACGTTCCGCTCGCCGGCCGTGAACCGCCTGCGCTGGGTGGCTTGCGCGGTCGCCGGCGCGATGCTGCTGGCGCAGGCGGGCCTGAACTCCGGCGAATCGGAGCGGCATGCGGCGGTGTGGCTGGCGCCGCTGTTGATCGTGTTTGGCGCAGGTTTCTTTTTCGTCCTGCTCGGCAGTCATGCGACCCTGGCGGCCTGGCCGCGCACGGCGGCGACCGTGCTGCTCGCACTGCAGGCGCTGCCCCTGTTGCACGACGTCCTCGAACCCCGGCGCCTGCACTTTCACTACCCGCCGTATTTTCCCGCCCTTTTCCAGAGCCTGCGGGCGGAACTCGACCGGCGGGAGGCCAGGGGGCACTTCGGCTTGATGAGCGATGTGCCGGCCGGCCTCGCCTGGTACGGCCAGACCCGGGCCTGGGCGCAGCCGCCGCGGCTCCGCGACTTCTACGCCGTCACGCTCGACCAGCCGATCGGCGGGCTCCTGCTGACGCCCCGGACGCTCGACCGGCCGTTTTTTTCGGAACTCAACGCCACTCCCATCCTGCCGGGCGCCACCGGCGCCGTGCCGGACCGGTTCGGCGAATGGGGCGGGGTGTATGCCGGCCTGCTCACCGGCACCCTGCCGCGGGACTTCCCGTTCGGCCCGCCGCAGAAGCTCGCCGAGAACCTGTTTGTCCTCCTGAACCCGGCGCTGCCGCCCGGACGGGGAAAGTAATTGCTTACGGAACTCGATTGCGCCTACGTGACGGCGCACCCTTTTCGGCGTCGAATGAGCAAACTTTCCTGCGTCCTCACGATCTCCGGACTGCTGATCGCCCTGCCTGTCATGGCCGTCTACGCCCCAGTCCCGGAGCAGCCGTCCGAGAAGGACCTGAAGGTCTCCGTCCGGGGCGGGCTGTCGCACGACAGCAACATCTTCGGCGCCGCCACGAATGCCGTGGACAGCACCGTGTGGACGCTGGCTCCCCGCATCGATTACACGGCCTCCGTCACCGACCAGACGTTTCTCTCCGCCGCCTACGGCCTGACGCTCGACCGTTTCGACGACCGCCCCGGCGACCGCCTGATCGACAGCCACGACATCCACGTCCGGCTGGCGCATGCGTTTTCCAAGGTGACCACGCTCGACCTCAACGAGTCGTACGTGGTGTCGCGCAACCCTGAATCGCTGCTCGCGGGCGTGCCGCTCAACACCGACCAGTCCTTCACGCGCAACCAGTTCGACGGCCGGTTTACCACGCCCGTCTCGCCCAAGACCGGGCTCACGCTCAAGGGCCGATCGACCTACTTCAAGTACCGCAACGACGCCCTCGGACGGAATCTCGACCGCACGGAGACGCTGCTCGGCGCCTCCGGCGAGCACGCTCTCGTCCCGGAGCTGAAGCTCGTGGGCGAGTACCGGTTCCAGGACGTGGCGTACCGGCGCGGCGGCGACCTGAAGGACAAGGCCTCGCATTATTTCATGGCTGGCGCCGACTACGAGGTGGCCCAGCGGACCTCGCTCAGCGGCCGCCTCGGCTTCGAGCGGCGCAGCCGCGATGGCGAGCGCGACCTCACCGCCCCCTACGCCGAAGTCTCCGGCCGGCACGAGTACGCGCCCAAGTCGTACGTTGCCGGCGGATACGGGTACACCGTCGAGGAAACCTCCGACGTCATTCGTTTCACCGACGCCAAGGTGCACCGTCTTTTCGGCAGCGTGCAGCACGCCCTGTCGGCCCTGGTGGTGGCCTCCGGCTCCGTGACCTACGAGCCCGCCCAGCTGCAGGGACGCCGCGGGATCCCCGATATCGACGAGACCACGCTGCGCGCCGGCGTGGCGCTCACGTACCTCGCGACGAAGAACTGGACCGCCACCGCCACCCTTGACCGCGACCGGGTCCGGTCCGACGACCCGGTGCGACGGCTGCACCGGACGCGTGCGGCGGTGGGCGTGACGTTTCACTTCTGAACCGCGCCCGCCCGGCCCCGCCCTTCATGGCCTTCGCTGACGCCAGCCGGGAGAACGCCACCCTCGCGGATTTCCTCAACCTGATCCGCCTGCGCAAGGCGCTCATCCTGCTGATCGTCGCGCTGGTGCTCGTGACCGCGCTCGCCGTCACGGCGTTCCTGCCCCGCTGGTACCTCTCGACCACCAAGGTCAAGGTCGAGAAACCGGAGGGCGAGGTGAAGCTGTTCCAGGCCCAGTCGAGCGGCATCTTCGATCCCTATTTCCTGCAGGATCAGTTCCGGATCATGCAGTCGGAGAAGATCCTCTACCCGGTGATCGAGCGCCTGGGGTTGAACGCGAAGCTCGCGCCGGCGCTCGGTGCGACCTCCGCGCTGCCGTCGGCCGTCACGTACCGCTACCTGATCGACAAGATGCTGCGCGTGGACTCGCAGCGCGGCTCGTCGCTGATCGAGATCAACGTCTACGCCCAGGATCCCGCCCTCGCGGCGCAGATCGCCAACGAGATCGCCCGGACGTACGAGGTCGACCGGATTTCCCTCGCCACCTCCGACCAGCGCGAAGGCCTCGCCAAGCTGCGACAGGAGCTCGTCAAGCAGGAGCAGGTGGTGTCCGGGCAGCGGGACGCCGTCGAGAAGCTGCGCAAGGACCTGAACATTTCCGGCGTCGACCTGAACCAGCGCTATTCGGACATGGAGATCGAGACGCTGCGGCAGATGCAGAACACGCTCATTGCGCTGAGCGTCGACGCAATCGGGCGCAAGACCCGGTGGGAGCGGTTCCGTTCGATCCCGCCCGGTGACCGGCTGAGCCTGGTCAATTCCGAGCTGATTCCCGACCAGAACATCCAGAACCTCCTCCAGGCCTACCTCGTCGCCGACCAGAAAGTCACGCAACTGCGGCCCCGCCTCGGCGACGCGCATCCCGATCTCGTCGCCGCCGTCGAGGCCCGCGCGAAGATCAAGGAGCAGCTCGAGGGCCAGCTGAAGGGCTACGAGAATTCGCTCGAGATCGCGTACAAGGAAGCCGATGCGCGCGTGGTCGAGCTGAAGAACCAGCTCGGACAGGCGAAGGTCGATCAGATCCTTTCGGCCCGCGAACGGATGCGTCCGTTCGAGGAGTCGGTCCAGAAGCTGGAGGACGAGACGCGGCTGCTCACCACCCTGAAGCTGACGCTGCGCCAGCGGGAGATCGATTTCCAGGTGCCGAAGAAGACGATTGAGATCCTCAACACCGCGGAGCCGGCCCGGCGCCCGAGCCGCCCGAGCTGGGCGCTCAACCTGACCTTCGCGCTGCTCTTTGGCGGCGTGTTCGCGATCGGCGTGGCGGTGATGCTGGAGTATTTCGACACGAGCTTCCGCACCGTGTCCGACGTCGAGACGCGGCTCCGGCTTCCCGTGCTCGGCGTGATTCCGCTGGTGCGCCATCCCGCCGGGCGCAGCGGCGATCCGGCGGAGCTGGAGCCGTTTCGCGTGCTGCACACCAATCTCAAGCTCACGCTCAAGTCCGGCCAGCCGCAGGCGCTCGTGATTTTTTCCGCCGGACCGGGCGAAGGCAAGTCGACCACGTTGCACCGGCTCGCGCGCCTGATGGGCGAAGCGGGTGAGCGGGTGGTGCTCATCGACTCCGACCTGCGGCGCCCGACGCAGCATCGCCTCGCCGGCCGCAGCCGCGAACCCGGGCTGGGCGACGTCCTGCTCGGGCAGAAGGCGATCGACGACGTCATCCAGCGCGAGGTCTTTCCCGGCCTCGACTTCGTGCCCAGCGGCGGCTCCGGCAATTTCACGCTCAGCCTCATCCACGCGAACCGGCTGCGCGAGATCATCACGACGCTCAAGGGGCGCTACGACCTCGTGGTGTTCGACTCGCCGCCGATCATCGGCGTGAGCGACGCGAGCGTGCTGATGCGCTCCGTCGACGCCGCCGTGCTCCTGATCCAGTACCGGCGCAATCCACAGAGCATGGTGCTGCGCGCCCAGCAGATCGTCGCGGGGCTGCAGACGCCGCTGATCGGGGTGGTCCTCAACCAGGTCCCGGCCAACGCCGGCGGCGACTACGGGTATTATACGAACAACTACGCCTACTACGGCGAGCGGGCGGAAAAGGCCGCGGAACGGGCGCCCTCCGGCGCTCCGACTTCCGACCCGAAACGCCGCGACCGGCTGGTCCTGCGCGAGCCCGGGCAGGAGTGATTCGAGCGCCTTCGGCAGAGGCGGAAGCGGGCGCGAAAATAGCTGTTGACGGACGCAAAGTCGGGCCTAGTGCTTGCACCCTGCTTTGCGGGCGTAGCTCAGTTGGTAGAGCACCACCTTGCCAAGGTGGACGTCGAGAGTTCGAGTCTCTTCGCCCGCTCCATTTCCAAGACCCCGGCGATCCTCGTGATCGCCGGGGTTTTTCTTTGGCACCCGCGGCGGCGGACGGGTCCGGCCGCGGATCGTCCCCTCCGTGGATTCAGTAAAGAGCATGGCCGCATTCCGAGGGCTGCGCTCCGACCAGGCGCGAACCGAACGGCTGGCCTTCACAGCACCCATGAAGACGGCCGTACGCAAGGTGGGGCGGCCTGTCCACAAGCCGCTGCGCACGGGTCCATCGCACGTCAGCCGCCTGGGGACAGGCGGTTCCACCCGACTGAAGCGCACCATCGCAGCGCGGCGCCGGTGGAGGAGCGCCCTCGCAGGAATCGGCTGCATGATGGATGACGTGCTCTAGATCGCGCGCGTCGTTCCGCCCCGCTGCAACTGGATGTCCATGCCCCGGGCATTGGTCTGCCAGGCGCCGCGGGTGAAGTCGGGGATGTCCGCGGACCGCGAGCGGTTGGCTACCGACCATTCGCTGAGCGGCGCGATCACGCTCCAGGACGCGAGGTCGTAGACGTTCATGTCGAGCGGCAGGCCATTCCTCAGGCAGTCGACGAGCCGCCAGTCCATCATGAAGTCCATGCCGCCGTGGCCGCCGACCTGCTTTGCCATCGCGCCGATCCGGCGGACGATCTCGGGCGTGTGCTGTTCCTTGAGCCGCTTCATCTCGGCGGCGTCGAGCCAGCGCTTGTGCTCGACCGCGATGCGGCCCGGCTCGGGATACTTCTGCGCCACCGCCTTCGTGCCGCTCAGCTTGTGCAGGCGCGAATAAGGCTGCTCCGAAGTGATGTCGTGCTGCTGCAGGATCGTCCGTCCGCGGACCGTGCGGATCGTGGTGACGTTCATGTTGCCCCGGTGGCCCCGCGCGGCCTCGGCCGCGAACGGCCGCCAGAACGCATCACGGGCGGCGGCCTGCTCGTAATTGCGCCGCATCGTGAAGTCGTCGCTCGAGACCGAGACCAGAAAGTCGAGCCGGTCGCCGCAGTTGATGTCGAGCGCCTGGCAGACCGGACCCATGCCATGCGTGGGGTAGAGGTTGCCGTTGCGCCGGAGGTTCTGGAGCTGCCGCCAGGTCTTCTGCTGGCGCGAAGGATCGAACGAGAACGTGTGCAGGTACGCGCCCTCCGCGTGGATGAATTCGCCGAAGAAGCCCTGGCGCGCCAGGCTCAGCGTGAGCAGTTCGAAGAAGTCGTAGCACGTGTTCGAAAGCAGCATGCAATGCCGCTTCGTGCGCTCCGAGGTGCGCACGACCTCCCAGCATTCGTCGACCGTGAGCACGCCGGGCACCTCCATGACCGCGTGCTTGCCGTGGTTCATCGCATGCAGCGCCATCGGGGCGTGCAGGTGCCAGGGGCTCGTGATGTAGACCAGGTCGATGTCGTCGCGCTCGCAGACCTTCCGCCAGGCGTCCTCGCTTCCTGAATACAGCTCCGGCGTCACCGGGTGGTTGAGCTTGCGCACGCGCTCGGCGCCGGCCGCCGCCCTTTCGGGCACGAGATCGCACAGCGCGCGGATTTCCACCCCCTCGATGCGCGGCAGCCGCTGCAGCGCCGCGCCGCCGCGGCCGCCGATGCCGAGCTGGCCGATCCGGACCTTCGCGAGGGGAGGGGCGGCGTAGCCCCACATGTTGAAGCCGGCACCGGCCGTGGACCGCACGGCGTCCGCGCCGCGCGCTGCGGCGAGTCCCAGGCCGGCGGCGCCGGCGAGTTTCAGGAAATCACGGCGATCGTTCTTCATGGGAGCGGGGCGCACGCGGGTGCGGGGGGTGGAACGCGAGCGGGAGTAGCCATCGCCACGGGTCGTGGGCGCTTCGGCGGAGGAATCGAAAACGCGCGGCCGGATCGCGTCGAGGTTCAACCCGCGGGCGCCCGCGGCTTGTTATGGCGCGAAAGAGCGGGCGATCCCGTTTGCCAGCCCCGGCCCGCTGCGGCAGGGAGGTGTCCCGCGTAGGAATTCACCGGCGGCTTGCTCAAACCTCAAAGGAGTCTCGGCCATGCGCGTGCTTTGCTTGTTGGGTCTGGCGTTGCTCGGTTCGGCGGCCCCCGCCGCCCAGGACGAATGGGTCGTGTTCCCCGACGCAGCCCGCGCGACGCGCGACCAGTTGAAGCGGGAACTCGACGCGGAGGCGTTCCGGCAGCTCGACGCCCGCCAGCGCGCCGTCGCGGCGCTGCGCACGCGGGAGGACGCCGTGGCCCGGCAGCGGATGGTGCGCGAGAAGATCCTCCGGCTCATGGGCGGGCTGCCGGCGGAGAAGACGCCGCTGCGGACGCGGCACGTCGGCACCGAGGAGCGCGACGGTTATCGCTACGAGAAGATCATCTTCGAGAGCCAGCCGGGGTTTCACGTCCCGGCCAACGTGTACCTCCCGGCCGGCGGCACCGGCCCGTTCCCGGCGATCCTGATGCCGGTCGGGCACAGCCCCGAGGGCAAGGAAGGCGAGCGCACCACCGCCATCGGCCTCGCCCGGAAGGGCTTTGTCGTCCTCAAGTACGATCCGATCGGCCAGGGCGAGCGGCTCCAGTACTACGATCCCGACCTGCGGGCGTCGCGGGTTGGCGGCACCACCGACGAGCACAGCCACGCCAACGGGCACACGATGCTCGTGGGAGACAGCGTGGCGCGGTACCGCGTATGGGACGGCATCCGCGGTATCGATTATCTGGTGACGAGGCCCGACGTCGACCCGCGCCGCATCGGCGTGACCGGATGCTCGGGGGGCGGCACGCTCACCACCTACATCGCGGCGCTCGACGAGCGGGTGGCGGCGGCGGCCCCGTCCTGCTACATCACGACCTGGCGCGCGCTGCTCGAGAAACTGGGGCCGCAGGACGGCGAGCAGTCGCTCGCCCACTTCCTGACCGAGGGGCTCGACATCCCCGATTACATCGCGTTGTTCGCGCCCAAGCCGTACCTCATCGCCTCGACGCGCGATGACTTCTTTCCCCTGGAAGGCGCCCGCGCGGCCTACGAAGAGGCGAAGCGCTTCCACGGGCTCTTCGGCGCGGCGGGCGACGTGCACTGGTTCGTCGGCCCGGGCGGACACGGGATGCCGCGGGAGTCGCGCGAGGCGGTGTACGCGTTCTTCCAGCGTTATCTGCAGGGCGGGCAGCGCGACCCCGCGGAGGCGCCGGTCGTGCTGGATCCACTGGAAAAGATCCTCTGCACGCCCACCGGGCAGGTGGCGGACTCGCTGCACAGCGAGACAGTGTTCACGCTGAACCGGAAGCGGGCGGAAGCGCTGATGCGCAAGGAGACTCCCGCCGATCTGCCGGCGGTGATCCGGCGGGTGGCCGGTATTGCCGTCCAGCCGGGCGGGAGCCCGCCGGCAGCGACCGTGCACCGCACCTGGCGGCGCGAGGGTTACCGGGGCGAACTGGTTTCCCTGACTTCGGAGGGCGGCGCCGCGGTGACGGGTACGCTCTGGATACCGGACGCTCGGGGGCCGCACCGGACGGTCCTCGTGGTTGACCCGCGGACGAAAGGCGTCGTCGCGGCGCCGGGAAGCGATGTCGAGACGCTCGCGCGCCAGGGATGCGTGGTGCTCGCCCTGCAGCCGCGGGGCCTCCGGGAGCAGGCGGGCGCGGCGGCGGGGGGCTTCGTCGGAGATTTCGACCTGGCGTTTCACGCGTATCTCGTGAGCAAGTCGCTCACCGGCCTGCGCGCCGAGGACGTGATCCGCGCGGTCGACTATCTGGTGGCGAGGCCGGACGTGCGGCAGGACGGCCTGGCCGCCGTCGGGTATGGCGCGGGCGGCGTGTACGTGTTGCACGCGGCGGCGCTGGATCGACGGATCGCCCGCGTCGTGACCCACGAGTCGCCGGCGCTGCTGCGGCTCGGCGTGGACCGGCCGATTCACCGGCACATCTATGAGGTCGCGGTTCCGGGCATGCTGAAGCACTACGATCTGGACGACCTGATTCGTGCGATCGCGCCGCGGCCGGTGACGGTCGTCAATCCGGTCGACCTGCTCCAGCGGCCGATTCATACGCCGCAGTACCGGCAGATGGTCGGCGCGCCGGTGGAGGGGGTGGTGCGGGGGCGGCGCGATCCGCTGCCGCGCCTCGATTGAACCGCGCCGTGCTGCGGGTTGGGGGCCGTTCTGCGTTGGCGGCGGCTCCGGCCGGGCGCCATGCCCGAGGTTGACGACCAGCAAAATGCCCGCCCCCGGTGGGGCGGGCACGGATAGCGCGGAGTGAACGCGCGGGAAGACGGGGCGAATCAGAACCGTCCTGAAATGCCGGCGGTGATGGTGAGGAAGTTCTGCGTGTAAGCCTGATACCGGCTCGGGACGTATTGATAGAACGACTGCGGTTCCTTGGTCAGATTGCTGAGATCGAGCGTCACGGACAGCTTCGGATTCACCTGATAGGCGAATCCCAGATCCATCGTCGTGCGGGAATAGCGATACAGGTTGGCGCCCGCACTGGTGGCGCTGAAGCTGGAGATATAGGAACTGTTGTAGTTGCCGATGATGCGCGTGCTGAAGCCCCGGTACGACCAGCTCAACATCACGTTGACCAGCCGTGGCACGAACCCGGCGACCTCGCCGGTCTTGCGCTGGACGCCGTTCAGATTTCCGAAGTCGCCCTCGGTCTCGATCTCGGTGTAGTTGACCATGGCACCGAGCCCCTTCCACAGCCCGGGAAGGAACGTGAAGCGCTGCTGGTAGCTCACCTCCCAGCCTTTGACCGTCGCGGTGCCGGCGTTGAGGGACGTGAGCAGCCGGAAACCCTCGTATTCGCCACCAAAGCCGTTGTTGGGCCCGGTCGGCACAATGCCGTTGTCCATGCCGGTCACGATGTAATCGGTGATCTTCTTGTGGAACCAGCCGACGCTGAAGCTGCCCACCGGTTCGAAGTAATACTCCAGCGTGGCGTCCCAGTTCGTCGCCATCTGCGGCAGCAGCGCGGGGTTGTTCACCGTCACCGTCTGGTTGGTTTCGCTGGGAGTCTCGTTGGGCATCAGGTTGGCCGGGGGCGCCCGGCCGAAGCCCGTCGAGTAACTCACGCGGGTCTTCACGTTCGGCGTGATGTCGTGGTGCAGGTGCAGGCTCGGGAAGGATTTCGTGTAGCTGCCTTCGAGTCTCCGCAGGTTGCCTTCGTAGTCGCGCCGGGCGGCGCCGTCGGGATCGGCGATCTGCTGGGCGGCCGTGGACAGGGAGCGGGCCCGGACATAACCGTAGCTTTCGGTCTCGGTCTTCTCGGTCCGAACCCCGCCCAGGAAACCCGTGCGGGCCAGCCACCCGTGGGAGCCGAACCGGCCCTTCAACATGGCGTACCCGGCCGTTACGTCCTCGGTCACTCCCCGGTTGCCCGTATAGCGGAGCTGCCGGTTGTAGTACAGATCCTCCGACCAGAGCGTCGGGTCCTTGGGCACACGGTCATCCATGAAGTCAGACGCCTGCCAGACGGGCATCGTCTTGCCTTCCGCGAACGTGCCGTACAGCCGGACGCTGGAATTGGTCGGCAGGGCGGAGGTGCCGACGTAGCTCCAGCGGCGGCTGTCACTCTTGCCCTCGATTTCCAATTGGCGCCACGTGAAACCCGTCTTGAAGGTGATCGGCGCCGTCGTGGGCAGGGTGTAGATCAGGTCGGCATTGAAGTGCTGATTGTACTGGTCGTTGTTGACGACGCCCGCCGTCAGGGCGTTGGCGATGGGACGGTAGTTCGCGGGGTTCGCGATGTCGGGGCCGGCGGTCTGGGTCAGCCGGGAGAAATCCGCGCCGTCGGGACTTTCGAGAATCTAGCCGATGCCGGTCACGCGGTTCGTGAGGGCATACTGGCCGCCCCGGGCGCCGCCGGTGGACTGGCCGGTCTTGTGATTGTTCCGGCTGTAGCCGGTGTTCCAATCC
>ERZ761602.7593-NODE-7593-length-11403-cov-3.812125_pt1 | contig 11403 bp, 13 predicted proteins | sample MGYA00512165_ERZ761602 | MGnify/ENA primary metagenome ERZ761602 (study PRJEB28899, sample SAMN02445085) | bioreactor sludge metagenome | biome: EBPR sludge; isolation source: Thorneside wastewater treatment plant | place: Australia: Brisbane, Thorneside... | reverse complement strand
CTGGTGGCAAGTGCTTTGGCGTGGCTGCGAGCGCCGGGGGGATCGCCAGCCTGTGCATCGGCCACCCACTTGCGCAGCATGTTGGCGTTCAACCCATTGGCCAGCGCGACCGCCGCAATGGAGATGCCAGGCTGGCTGGCCGCCTGGATGACGGATGCCCGAAACTCAGGGCTGTGGCGCCGCCGGGTGCGACGCACCGGGGGGAGCGAAAGAGTAGTGTCCATGTGTCCGCGTAGTTGATAAGCGGACACAAGGCTGCTTGCTTGGCGGCAGCGGGGCAAGATGGGACGGCCGGACGCTTACAATTGACGAACACCTCGAGCACGACGACACCGCCTGGGGCATCTGGTTCATCATCCTGCATCACTTCCTAGAGGCGAAGGATCACCTGCGCTGAAGGGACGCCTGGATTCGTTCGCGAGGCGCCGCCGGCTCCATTCAACCCTGACCGACCAGCGCGGCGGCCGCGATGCCCGCCGCGATCAGCAGGCGGAGGCTGACGTCGCGCCAGACGCTGAACGTCAGCAGCGGCTGAAGGTCAGACGGCAGTGGCATCGGCTTCAAGGCAGAGACGTTTGCGCCGCCCGTGTTTCCCTGCGGGATCCACCCCAGCACGAAGCCGGGAACGGTCGCCAAGAGGCGCATCACCTGCCCGACCACCTCCCGCGCGTCGCCGCGGCGCCATCCGATCGCCAGCATTTGCAGATGCGTGGTGATGTGCGGCAGCAGGAATCGCTGCCCGAGGATGTGGGCGCGCTCCAGGGCGGCGAAGGCGACGTCGAGGTCGCCGGCAACGCGCGCCTTCTGGGCGCGTGTCATCTCGATGCGGTAGGCGGCTTTCACGGCTGGATTCATGGTGATCTCGTTCGGCTGGTGATGCCGAATTGCACCAAGGGCGGCGTCCCGTGTATTGAAGAAAACGCTTGTTCTCAGCCCAGGATGGTCTTCGCCGTGGCGGGTGTGATGCCCAGCACGCTGCCCATGGTTCGAGTCAGGTGCGCCTGGTCCGCGAAGCCGGCCGCGGCGGCGGCGTCCGAGAGTGACGATCCGGTCAGCAGCGACTGGCTGGCCGCCTTGACCTTGTGCCAGAGGACCAGTTTGGCCAGCGGCACACCGAGCTGCTCGGTGGCAAGCGCGCGCAGCCGAGCGGGGGATAGCCCGGATTGGCTCGCTGCGATGGCCACCGATCCGGACTCGTCATGCGACGCAATCCACGCCACAGCCGCAAGCAGGCGCGGGTCGATCGTCTGGGCCGGCGCGCCGAGGTGGCTGCGGAACTGCCGAACCACGTCTGATAGCAAGGCGCTTGAGGAAAGCTCCCGCGTGAGGTCTTGCGGAAGTGCGCTGATCGCTCCCTCGGCCAGCCGCGCCAGGATGGCGGCCGCCAACTGGGACTGCGGCTCGATCAGGAAGAGGGTGCAGCGCTCGCCGGGCAGGAGCCGGTGGACGACGCCCGAGCGGATGGCGATCCCCGGCGCCGAGGTCTCTTCGTCGTTCTCGGATGCCACGGTCACGTAGCCCTGCGCGACGACCACCAACTGAAGCGCGGCGTGCGAGTGCGGACGGTTGTCCGAGTGCTGACCGCGGAAGGCCACCCAAGCCTCACCGAAATCGATGTTGCCGCTCCAATGCATCGACGTTTCCGTGCAAGAGCGCGTCACACGCGGGAACGTCGGACCTGTCCCGCCTTGACCTTGCCGTCCGGTGCGGTCTTGGCGACTCTTAGGTTGCCGCGTTCGACTGTCACAGCAAGTTGCTTCATCGCCTCGTCGACGCTCTTGCTTTTGAGAGCGCGACGTGCGGCTTCACGCCCAGGGTCTTTCAGCTTCGCAGACATCGGGATAACTCCTCCGAATGGGGGATGACAGCCCACCGCCCCTGCCTTATACCGCCTCGCAAGGAGGAGTGGCTATGTCGGTCTTGGACCTGGATTACAACTTTGCCGGGCTGTCGCTGCAGGATCTGCTGGAGGCACGCGACCTGTACCACTGGCACCTTCTGAGCAAGCCCAATGTCGTGGGTACGGCGATCGGCTACTACTTGATCCGCAAGGAAGAAGCCTGGCCCTCCAAGCCGGGGGAGGGCCGCAACCCGCCTGCGAAGAAGTCCTACGCGCGCACCCTGTTCAACTCCGAGGTCCGGGACTACTCGTGGCCTTGCATCCTGGCGTTCGTGCGCCAATGGGAGCCTCGCAAGGCTTTCGCCGAAGGCGGCGCGCGCAAGCCCTCCGAGATCGTTCCGAAAACCCTGTACATGCCGGACGGGCGAGCCGTCCCGGTTTGCGTGGTCGAAGTCGGCGACGAACAGCCGGTCGCCGCACTCCCGCCGGTGGACGGTCCGCGGCCTTCGTTCCCGCTCGGGGGCGGGTGTCCGATCAAGCTGGAAGCCCAGGGCGAGCGTCGCTCGGCCACGGCCGGCTGCCTGGTGACCGACGGCCACACCACCTACGTCCTGACGGCTCGCCATGCCTGCGGTGAGTCGGGCCAGGTCGTGAGCAGCGTGCTGCGCGAAGGCGAAGAGCGCATCGGCGTCACCGCCGGCAAGCAGCTCAAGCGCCTGGAGTTCTCTACCGTCTATCCGCGCTTTCCGGGCGGCCGAGCCTACTCCGCGCTGGATGTCGGCCTGGTGCGCGTCGACCGCGTGGCGGACTGGACATCCAACACCTACGGCCTCCCCGCGCTGGGGCCGCTGGCCGACGTGCACGAGGGCAACCTGTCGCTGCGCCTGATCGACCAGCCCGTGGTCGGGTACGGCGCTGCCTCCGGCCTCCTGCGCGGCTCGATCAAGGCGCTGTTCTACCGCCACCGCTCCGTAGGCGGCTTCGACTACGTCGCCGACTTCATGATCGCCCCGGGCGATGGCGTGCAGACCCGCCCCGGCGACAGTGGGATGGTCTGGCATCTGGACGTCACGCCCAACATCCGCAACCACCCGGACCTGCCGGTGTCGCAGCGCACCCTCCGGCCGCTGGCCATGGAGTGGGGCGGCCAAGTGATCGGGGACGGTGCAACGACCCAGCGCTTCGCGGTCGCCACGAGCCTCAGTAGCATCTGCCGGCTCCTGGACGTCGAGCTGGTAACCGACGTCGGACGCGGTGTCTCCGGCTACTGGGGACGCACCGGCCACTACAGCATCGCCGCGCTCGCGATCGAGCACGTGCACAACGCCAAGCTGAAGGAGTTCCTGCGCGCCAACGCGGCCATCCTGAGCTTCGACCTGGGCACGATCGCGCAGACCGGCTTCGACAAGTCCGTGGGCCAGCTCAGCTCCGCCGACAGCTTCGTCCCGTTGGCGGACGTGCCCGACGAGATCTGGAAGAAGCTGTCCAAACCCAAAGGCGGCCGAACCGGCGGGCGCGACACCACCGGCGGCGCAATGCGCAGCAACGGCCCGGAGCACCCGAACCACTACGCGGACATCGACGCGCCGGGGCCGAATGGCAAGTCGCTGCTCGATCTGTGCCGCGAGGATCCCGACACGCACCTGACGCCCGACGCCTGGCTCCAGTTCTATGCTGACATGGCCAAGATGCTGAAGGCCGCGGGCCGCGGGGACGAGGCCAAGCAGTACACAAACAAGCTCAAGCAAGGCCTGCTGCCGTTTCGCCTGTGGCAGTTCTTCGATGCCATGGTGGGATTCGTGCAAGACGGCGACATCGAAGGCTACCTGACGGCTGCCGGCACCGCGGCGCACTACGTGGGCGACGCCTCGCAGCCGCTGCATGGGTCAGTCATGGCAGACGGCAACCATGAGATGGAGAGCCCGCGCATCGACCCGGAGACCAACGAGCCGTTCATCTACGGCAAGGGGATCCACAGCGCGTACGAGACCAAGATGGTCTCGCGGTACGCCGAGGAGTTGATCCAGCAGGCCGGGACGATGCTGTCGGGCGCAGCCCAGTTGCCAGCGTGCAAGAGTGGTGCCCAATATGCCCGCGCCGTGATCGAGCTGATGCACATCGTCGCCAAGAAGCTGCCGCCCCAGAAGATCCTCGACGAGTTCGAGGAGGCAGGTGGCGAGTCGAAGGTCGCGACGCTGGACGCGATGTACGAGAAGCTGGGAAAGCCGACGTCTGCTGTGCTCGCCGAGGGCGCGCGGTTTCTGGCGCTGCTGTGGGAATCGGCCTGGGCCGCCGGCGGCGGCGCGCAACAGGCAGCCGCTGGCCTGGTTGCCCTGAACAAGGCCGACATCCGCAAGCGCTACATCAAGACGAACTTTGTGCCGTCGGTGACGTTGGACGAGATCGGCGACCACCTGACCGCAGACGGGGCGCCGGCTTCGGGATGGTCGCCCGCAGGTTCGGCATGAGTCATTGGCCAATGCTCGTGGTCAGAATTCGGACGAATTGGCCACGGCTGGCGACGCGGCCGTAGAAGCTGGCAAGACCGACCGCCGCCGTCCTTGCGGAGGGGCCGGCCGCCAAATGCAGGTCAACCTGCACAAGGAGCGTCCGTCGCCTCCTGGAGCACCTGACGCAGTTCGGACTCCTGAATCTCGTAGGTGCGAAGCGCCCCGCGCTTGGAGGCGGACGTAGCATGGGCGCAAATGTCGATCACCATCAGATAGAGGGTGCGGCCCGCCAAGTGCACGAACGGCACCAGACTATCGGCGCGCTCGAAGTTGAACTGCAGATCGTCCGCGCAGGTGCGGAAGATCACGAGATACCCCACGGGCTGGTGGAAGTCCCGAGCGTAAGTCAGGAGCTGATGAACGCCCGAGCGAATGTAGGAAACACCACGGCGATCTCCATCGAACACCTTGGCGTCGAGCACGAGGTCCGGCGAGACCAGGTCGGCCTCTCCCGAGGCGGATTGCGGCTCGATGTGAAAGTTCAGTCCTTGGTCCAGCAAGTAGGCGTACATGTGCTTGGCCAGCGCCCGCTCCCCGTCAGTGGAGAGACTCAAGAGCTGCGCGCGCTCGAACCACTCGCTACGGCGCTTGTATTTCAGAAGCAAGGACAGCACCGCCGCTTGGTTGTCGAGAGACTCGTCGAGCAATTCGTAGAACGGCTCGAGATAGGTTTCGCGAAACGCGTCGAGCGACTCGTCCAACTTGTTGCTTCGTACGATGTACCTGCCGATGGTCACTTCTGGAGCGGACCTTCCGTCGACCGGAATGCTCGCGCAATGCTGGACAACACGGAAAGTGAACGCGGCTGACTCGGCCTCCGTTGCGAACACGGGAATAGCGTCGCCGCGCTTAGTGAGGGTTTGCAGGTCGTCGGCATGGCCCGGTGCCTCGGCATCCAACTTGGCGAGCAGGCCAGCCAGATGCGGCTGTGCCTGCACATAGTTCCAAAATTGGACAAGTGCGCTGTGAAAGAGCAGGTGCCCACAGGAATTGAGTCGGCGAACGCGCTTCTGAAGCCCGAAGCGAAGGTGCTGGAGGTATTGCGAGTCCATCAGAGTTTGATCGTGAGGGTGCCGTTGAGGGCGGCGATTGCGGCTTCCAACTCCTGCAACGAGGAGCGCAATTGGGCACGCGCCTTGCGGCACTGGTTCATGTGGTCATCCAGGCGTATGGTCTGCTTGCAACCGCGACAGATGTGGGCGTCGCGAAGGCGCGCATCGCGATAGAGAATTTGGTTGTAGAACCCGCAGTCGGGGCATTCGATGTCAATGGGAACACGGTCCAAGTCGAACATGGCGCAAGGTCACTGGGTTTGCTGGGCGCGCAGGTAGTCGTCGACCAACCTGCGTGCAACGTGCGCCGCCATGTCTTCGTTAGCCGGTCGCCTGCGTTGATAGAACCAATCAAAGATTAGCGTGGTACTTGCGCGATAGTGGTAGATGGCGTCCTGCAGTTGCCTGGAACCTCGCTCCAGTTCCAGGTCACGGGCACCGGCGAGCGCACGTGCCCAGATGCGATCGAACTCCGAGCGCAATCTCTCCTGCTGGGCGGCAATGTCCAGGTGCTTGCGCGCTTCCCGAAGTGCCCAGCTCAGGGCAGGTGTGAGCGCGGCCAGGATGACCACAACATCTTCCACGCTCAATTTCATCGCTGTGCCAGCAAGGAGTACGCCCACAATGGGAACGACGCTCAGGAACACAAGCCAACCGGAAAAGTTCTTGCGCAGCGCCGAGTCATACGCACCATTCAGACGCTGGCAAATCAACCTCCCCACAGCAAGGGGTACCTCACGCACGCAGCCTTCGTACCACGCGCGGAACTGGCCCTCGCGCTCAGCTTCGAGAGCCTTGGCCGAGTACGCCCGAATGTCTTCCGGCGGCACGGGCTTGTCTGCCACGAAGGGATTGGGCGGAAGTCTCAGTACCCGGGTGTCGAACTCCTCGCCAAGCCTTGCGCCAAGTTTGCACAGCTTTTTCAAATGCTGATCGAGGAAGCTGACATCCACCAGCATCGCGACGATGCCCAGCAAGCCGAATACAGGTTTTTGGTCGAGAGGGGCGAGCGTTCCGCCAATTGCGATGACGATTGTGAAGGCCACGTAGATGCCCTGCAGCCACTTTGCCTGGCGGTACACCCGGTCCCGGGCGCGCAGCAGATCGATCATCTCGGGGCGATCCTGATCCACGGCGATGTCGTTCATCGCGGCAGGGGCCACAGCGTCTTGCTTCGCAAGCATGTCAGTAGGTGCCATTGAAAACCAGGTTCCACTGTCTGTTGGCCTCGGGAAAGTCGAGCTTCGACTCCGCAGCAAGGGCTGCGCGCGCATGAAACTGGGCGAACTGGGCCGCACGATTCAACATCGCCAGCTGGTTGTACGTTTCGTTCGCCGAGATGCGGCCCGCGATGCCGCAGGGATCATGGATTGGGCGGCATTCCGTCTGCACCAAGAAATCAAAGAAGTCCCTCAGGCAGGCACCATAACTCTTGGCCACCCCCGCAACGTTGGTGCCGGCAAGAGCCATGTCAATGTAGAAGCTGCGAATGGGAAGCGGTTGTTCCCTGCCGTGTTTCCACCACTTGAGCAACTGCGAAACGCGCCGCAGCTTGCGGCCGCTGCGTTCGTGTGAAACCTCGAAGTACTGATCGTGGGCCTGGGGGCTGGTGCGAAGCCAGCCACCCGCGCCGTCCGGGATGAGGTACACCGGCCTGCTTTCGAAGAATGAATCGAAGCGGGCCGGAACGACATCCAAGCTCTGGCCTGACGAGAAGTCGAGCGAGGCTGCAACGACGTCACGCCTGATCAACGTGCTGGGAAACCGTTCACGCAGGTCGCCGAGAAGTCGATCAAGGATCGTGTCTGAAGAAACGAGGCGACCACCCCAGAAGAATTCTTCCTTCTTGAAAAGCACCATGAAATCCAGGTCGCTGTACCGATGCACGGCAGTCTGCCGCGCGTGGCTTCCCATGATGGTCGCGTTAGCCACCTTGAAGGTACTGCTCAAACGAAGTCGAACGGACCCGCGGTGAGACTTGGCGGCGGTGAGCGCCGCTTCTTGCGGCTGGATGCGAGCCGCCAAGGCCTGGAGGTTCAACTGGGGCGACGCCTGGATTCTCATGGTACGAGTCCTTCTTCCAGTTCCACCGATGCGGCCTGCCGGTAGCGGCCACGTCCCCACCGGCGAGGAACGCGCGCGGGGTGTGCGCCGCCCGCCAGCCACTTTCCAGAGCGCACCCACTCCTCGTAGTACCAGAGCCATTCGGCTGTCCAAGGGATATAGCTGCTGATCAACTTGTGCCGCGGGTCCCACTCTGCATTTTTCGGCCACCAAAGGCACAGCAGGAAGCCAGGCCCGTCGTGGTCGTACAGATGCAATGGCCGCCTACCACCGGCGAGCTCGACAAGGTCGGGTTTCATGACAAACATGCGAGGCTGGCGTTGATCGCCTGGAGTTACCTCCAGCATGCAGTCGTAGAGCCGCCCGTTGTCCCCGGGCGTGATGCTGAAGTAGTAGCGCAGCATCTTCCCCCCGCAGAAGACGGCGCGGGCTCCTGGGAGACCGATTCTGCGCAGTTCCATCGCGCGTTGCGCCAAGGTAGGCACGGGCGGCTTGAGGTACGGATTCATCGCGGCGAACCGAAATTGGTGTTCGCCTGTGCCGGAAGGCTCATCAGGGTGCCGGTGGCAGTGCCGAACACCACCGAGCGCCCCGCCTGGCGCGTCGGTGCATGGGGCGCCGAAGCAGCGTGCACGGCGCTGGCCGCCCGCGACCCGAAAGCGCTCTCCACCAAGCGCTCCGTCTCCACGTGGCCAGCCCGGTCCTCGATGCTGTCCAGCAATGCGCCAATGTCATCCGAGAAGCGCGAGTGCCATTGTTGGAATGCCGCCTGCTTCTGAGGCGTGTTCATGGATTGAGCCAAATCGTCCCCAGGCGCGTACGGGTTCGGAAGCAGCCACCGTTGACGTCCGCCGCCCAGACTCTCACGCTGGAAGCAAGTCGGCATGGTCTCGAAGACATCGAGCAGTAGCTCCAGCGGCGTGTCGTGCGGCTGCGGGGCGCGCAGTGTGTAGGCCGCAGCGGCCAAGGTGGTGAAGAAGATCGACGTGGGCGCGAAGTCCTCCTGGCCATCCTTCGGCGCGCCGAACATGATGTTGCGGTGGACCTTCATCAGCTGCACGAAGATGCTCAGAAGACGCTGGGAAACCACGTTGGCATCGGGCAGAGGTGTCACGTCGCCCCGCGCCACCGTCTCGGCAGACCTGGCTTCCTTGAGCACGCGCGTGAAAACCGCCCGGACCTTGGCGGCAGCGTTGAACCCGCGCTCCAAGCCACGTGGATTGGTCGGGACGTAGAGCTGCAGCGAACGGTCAGGAATCAGGCCATGGGTGTCGCCCGAGGCCACGGCGAGGAGCGGGTGTGCAATGACCGGTGCCACGTCCACCCGAACACCATCGGCATAGATGAGGGTGACGCAGCGATCCCACTTCTCAATGACCAAGCCCTGCTGCTTGGCGTAGCGCTCTAGCACATTGTGGAGATCGTTGATCAGCCGACGCGCACCGGCTGAGCCGGCGTACAGCTGCAGGGCGCCTTCCTTCAACAGCAGGATGGCGTCAACGTCGTAGCCGAGCTCGCGCACGTGAAGCGGCCTAACTAGCGTGCCGATTTGCCGGCTGCCGTGCCCGTGCACCTCGAGCGTAAGGGCGCCGAACTCAGCGGAGTTGACCAGGAAGGTGCCGATAGCCGCGTAGCGCTCGTCCAAAGACTCCAACTGCTTGTCCGTGGGAACGAATACGCCCGCGATGACACTGGCCATGCGGAAGAACTGCCCCGAAGCGCGTTCGGACATGCGGCGGCGCGACGGCGGCAAGGGAAGGCTGTCGCGGTTCATCGCGAGCTCCTTTGCATGGACGCCCGTACAGGGAAACCCGCTGCCTTCTTTTGTTGGGCTCCGCGGGTGCCTGTGGCACACTGCGGGCTGGTAAATCCGTCTGGCTTTTAGCTAGGCTTCCGAAACCACCGGTGGCGTCCAGCCCCGGTGGTTTCTTTTTTCCGGGCCTTCTTGAAAGGCCAAGGGACCACTATATCTAGGGTCTTGACGGAGCGCAAGACACTACAGGTAGTGGTTCAGCGCACATCTCCTGACAAGTTACGGCATCGTGGCGCGATGTGGCAGTGATGCGACGTTCCCAGGCAGCGCTGCGAGCATTTTACGCAGATTTGCGCCAAGGCAACGCAGAAACTGGCAAGCTCGATGAACAGTCGGACTGCTTGGAGGGTTGGATGCCGCGAAGATTGACTGCTACCGACGTTTGCGCGGTGACCGGATATGCGCGCGACGAGTTGCACGCGACGCTCAAGGTGCTGTGGCCGTACCGCGAAGAGAAACCTGTACCGCGCGTGGCAAGGGAATTCACGCCGCACGACCTGGTGGTACTGAGCGTCACCCAATCGCTTGAGCACCGCTTCGGGCTGAGGCGCGCTGCCCTGTCGGTTCTGGGCGAACTACTGCGTGCGGCGTTGAGTGGGCCCAAAGAAGCGAGCCGCAAAGCGCGACTGGTGATTTCGATCCAACCACCTGAAGTGGAGTACCTCGACCGGTCCATCACTGAGAAGGAAGGTCTTGTGATTGCTTTGGGACCGATCTTCGAGAAGGTCGACGACTACCTTTCGTACGGTGGTCAGGGAATTCTTCCGCTCGCGCCCGATGTGGTTTCGTCGCGGGTGCGCAAGACGAGTTGATAAGGGGGAGGGGACACTATGGAAAGGCTGTGGATGCTTGTCCTCGCGTTTCCAGGCCCGTGCCGGGCGCTCGGTGGCGCGTTGATCAGCGTGTCGTTGACCCTTGGAAGCCTAGGCTGGCAGCTCTCCAAGGGACTTGCGAGAGCGACACGATTTGGCGCCCGCGACAACATCGAGACCCCTAAGACACTCGCCGAGGCATATCCAGGCTTTCCGACTTGGTTTATCCCTGAGACATGGCCGGGCTTCTCATTGCTAGCCGCAGCGGTCGTATTGGGCGTCGCCCTCGCTTACCTAGGAGGATGGGGGCAACGAATTGCGCGCTAGGCTCGGGCAAATGTCTGGGTCTCCTCGAGGAGAGGTCGAATCGCGAATTCGCATACTGCGCACGCCTCAAATGGAGGCGTCCCGACGACTGCGTCAGTGGCGAGGAACGAGCGCGTCCCCCATCGCCTTTCCTTGAGCGGCAAAAGTGCCGCACTCCTCCAACACCGCTGCCTCTCGCACCCGGTCGGCAGCTATGACCGATGGCCGCGTCGACGCAAGCGCGCGATCGCAGGTCGTCTTACTTTGAAGTAGCGAGCCGAGGAAAGCGGCCGAGATTGCTGCGGAAAACAGCCCGATGACGATTGCTGGTGTGTTCATGCAGAAAAGTACTCGGTCGACGGACTGCGTGTCAAATGACGCACTGGGTGGCCGGCCTCGACGGCTAGGGAAGGGCGTCAAGGCGCTTGCCAGCTACTCGCAAGCCCCCTTCTTCGCGCAAAGGAGTGACGGGCGATGGAGGAAGGGGAGTGCAATGCTCCCGGGGCTTCAGGCGGGGAGCGAGTCGGGCAGGTCGTCTGCCTTGATTTGCGCCAGGCGCTTCAGCAGGGCGTCCATGTCGTCGCGGCCGCCCACGCCAGTCAGCCGGGTGACGATTTCACGCTCGACGGCCCACTGGTACGACTTCAGGGAGTTGAAAAGCGCCGCCTCGCTGATCGAGATCGGCGCTGGGCGCGTCTGGGAGTCAAGCAGGATGCTCAAGACCAGCATCATTGGACCGGCCAGGGACTTGGGAGTCTCGTCGTCGTCCGCGTCGGTCTCCTCCAGGGATCGGAGGTCGCGCGCCACAGCGATCAAGAACGGTTCCGGCAATGCGGCCGGAAGCGCTGCCTTCTTCGCGTTTTGGAAGCGTAAGACCTCAGACAAGCGCGTCAGGTCGGTGGGCTCGATCGGTCGAAGGCTGTCGAGGGTCACCGTGAGACTCCAGTCGTCGTGGCTGAATCTTGCACCATAAAAGCAGGTGCATAAAGTAGTCTACCTTAGGACA
>ERZ761602.7592-NODE-7592-length-11404-cov-5.450965_pt1 | contig 11404 bp, 11 predicted proteins | sample MGYA00512165_ERZ761602 | MGnify/ENA primary metagenome ERZ761602 (study PRJEB28899, sample SAMN02445085) | bioreactor sludge metagenome | biome: EBPR sludge; isolation source: Thorneside wastewater treatment plant | place: Australia: Brisbane, Thorneside... | reverse complement strand
CCACTTCGCACCCCGCCCGAGGCCCCGCGAGGTATCTCCGACTTGCTTCTCGACCCCTCGGGAGGCCTCGCGAAGTATCTCCGACTTACTTCTCGACCCCTCCCGAGGTCTCGCGAGGTATCTCCGACATACTTTCCGCCCCGCCCGCGGCCCGCGGAGCATCTCCAACCCGTTTTCGACCCCTCGGTCGCTCCGAAACAACCGAGGAGCCTGATTTTCAGAGTGATCTCGGAGCGCGGCGCATCTCGCACGGGCAACACGGCCCTCGAGAGGCGGAGGAAACGCACGCGCGCCCGCTCCAACCCCGCAACTCGGCGTCCGCACGAGCGAGCACCCGCCCGTTCGTGGCCGTGGTGGCTGCGGCTCACCCCGGAGGTCCGGGGATCGGTTTCCGTTCACTCGAGAGAAGAATCATGCGTTTCGATGTCACCAAGCTCGCCGCTCAGATCAGCGGCTACACGTCCACGTGCCGCGTCGCGAGCCGGCACGTGGGCACCCTCGCCGACCTGCTCACCGCCCGCGCGCCCAAGGATCTGTCGGCCACGCAGGCCAAGGCGCTGGAGCTCGTGAAGCTCCGCGCGGTCGAGGTGGATCAGGTGCGGCGCAACCGGCTCGGGGCGACTTCGCCGCGGATCGGTCAGCAGCGGCAGGAGCTGGCCAGCGCGTGGTCGAGCCTGCACGGGGCGCTGGTCGCGCTCGCGAACGTGCCGGCCGACGTCGGCGCGGAGGCCGGCGAAGCGAACGCGATCGTGGGGCGTCTCTTCCCGAGCGGGCTGAGCTTCGTCAATGGCGACGTGATGGCGCTCTGGGGCGACACGAAGATGCTGCTTCAGCGCATCGACGAGGAGGAGCTTCAATCGCGCATCGACGCGCTCGTGAGCCCGTCTCTTCTGCGTTCCGTGCGCGCGGCGCGTGGGCGCCTCGCGTCCGTGCTCGGCCTGGACGGCGTGGAGAGCGAGCTGCCGAGCGGTCCGACGCTCGCCGTCGTGAACAGTTACTTCGCGTTCGCGGTGATGACGTACGCGCGGGCGCTCTCGGCCGACGTGGACCTGGACGACGACGCGTCCATCCAGCGCTTCTTCTCCGCGGTGCAGCCGCTGGATCGGCTGCGCGTCGACACGCGCCCCGGCGGCAAGGGCTCGCCGGAGGTGGAGCCCGAGGAGGGCGACTTCGAGGAGGATCCGGCGGTGGTCGGACCGGTGCCGGGGCTTCCGAACGACCCGGAGGTCAACCCGTTCTACCACCCGCCCACGGAAGCCTGAGCGTTGGTCGTTCGACGTTGCTCCGTCCGATCTCGGATCGGACGGAGCGTCACCGCTCGTCGCCCTCCAACATCCTCCGATAACTCTCGTACCTCTCCGCCGAGATCGCGCCCGCTTCCACCGCGCGTTTGATCGCGCAATCGGGCTCGGTGCGGTGGCGACAATCGCGGAAGCTGCACTGGCCGAGGAAGGGTCTCATTTCGACGAAGCAGCGATCGAGCTGGCCCTCCGGGAGCTCCCAGAGGCCGAGCTCGCGGATGCCGGGGGTGTCGGCGACGTAGCCGTTGCCCACGCGGTGCAAGGTCGCGACGCGCGTGGTGTGGCGGCCCTTGGTGGTGTGGTCGCTGGTGGCGCCGACCTTGAGCGCGAGCTCGGGATCGATGGCGTTGAGGAGGCTGCTCTTGCCGACGCCGCTCGCGCCCGCGAAGGCGCTGACGTGGCCGTCGATGCGATCGCGGAGCGCGCCGATTCCGTCGCCCGAGTCGGAGACGCGGTGGGCGCAGGTGTAGAGGACGGGATAGCCGAGCTTGGCGTAGGTCTCGAAGAGCGCGCGCTGTTCGTCGGTCTCGCGGTCGAGCTTGTTGGCGACGATGACGGCGTCGAGGCCGGCGTGCTCTGCCACCACGAGGAATCGGTCGAGCATGCGCGGGTGGAGCGGCGGGTCGCCGAAGGCGAAGACGACGAAGAGCTGGTCGAGGTTCGCGACGAGCACGTCCTCGCGGCGCGCCTGCGCGGGATGCTGACGCGAGAGCACGCGCCGACGGGGGAGCACCTCCTCGATGGTGCCGAGACCTTCGTCGGCGCGCTCGACGCGCACGCGATCTCCGACCACGCAGAGATCGGTGCGCTGCTTCTCCTTCTTGAGGCGCCCACGCAGCTTGCACGTCCACAGGCCCTGCGCGGTGTCGACCTCGAAGAAGCCGGCGGTCGCACGCAGCACGATGCCCTCGACGTGGATTTCGTCGCTCACGGGGCGGGAGGTTGGCTACGCGCCGCGCGCGGGGCAAGAGGCCTCGCGCACGGGTCGTCCGTCCCCTCGACGCCTGCCCTCAACCTGCGAGCGCCGGCTTCAGCACGTCGCGCGCGAACTCGGCGATCGTCGTGGGTGTGGTGGTCTCGGGGGTGCGGGGCTCGGCGGGATCGGTGCGGCCGGTGACGAAACCGTCGAGCATCTCGGCGTAGAGCGCGACCGCGAAGTCCGGCATGCCGGACTGCTTCATGCCGGCGATGGCGGCCTGGAGCGGGACTTCCACGTACTTCACCTCGCGGCCGAGCGCCTCGGAGAAGGCACGCGCGGCGTCGTTCATGGTGACGTCGACCGGGCCGTGGATGCCGCGGATTCGGTGACCGGTCCACGCGGCGCGCACCACTTCCGCCGCGACCTTCGCGATGTCCTTCGTCGCGACCATCGGCATGGGGCGGTCCTGCGGCGTGGGGCCGTACCACACGCCCTGCGCGGCGATCGTGGCGGCGTCGCGGAGGAAGTTCTCGAAGAAGTATGCCGGCCGGAGCGCGAGCACGTCGGAGAGCTCGGCGCGGAAGGTCTGCTCGACCGCGCCGACGACGGACACCGGCCCGTTGCCCTCGACGTGCGCGCCCACGCTGGAGAGCGCCACGACGCGGCTGCCGTTCTTCTTCGCCTCCTTCGCCGCCACGGTCGCGGCGCCGACCGCCCACGCGCGGAAGTCGGGACGGAGGGTGGGCGGCGTGAGCCAGAACGCGGTGGTCACGCCCTCGAAGGCGCGCGCGACGGCCTTCGCGTCGTCGAGGCTGCCTTCGACCACGCGCGCACCGCGCGCCGAGAGGTCGGCGACCTTCGAGGGGTCGCGCGCCAGGAGCACCACGCGCTCTCCCGCGTCGAGCAGGTGGCTCGCGAGCGAGCGGCCGATGTTTCCGGTGGGGGTGTCGATCAGGATGGTCATGGTCTCTCCTCGCGAGGGGTGTGGGCTGCCTCGCGAAGACCATCCTGCGGCCGACCTAGGGTTGAGGAAACCGACGTCTCTTCACATCGACTTGAACGATGCTCAAGTCATGCTTCCGGCCCGTGGGCGCTCGGTCGCGGCGAGGCGGTCGGCACGACGCGAACGACGAGCATCGACGCGCGATGGCCGAGCGGCTCGAGGGAACGGCGGCCGGAAGACACGAGAGGACCGAAGCGATGGACCACACGCGGCTCGCGCGCGCGAACCTCAACTTGCTCGTGACCCTCGACGTCCTGCTGGAGGTCGGCAGCGTGACGCGCGCGGCCGAGCGGCTCGGGGTCACGGTGTCTGCGGTCAGCCACTCGCTGCGCGCGCTGCGGGAGACCTTCGACGATCCGTTGCTCGTGCGTGGACGAGGTGGGCTCACGCCGACGCCGCGTGCGCTGGCGCTCGTCGGCCCGCTGCGCACCGGGCTCGTCACGCTCGATCAGGCGCTCGCCGACGATCCGCGCTTCGATCCGACGACGAGCACGCGCGAGATTCGGCTCGCGACCACCGACTACGTCGCGATCGTGCTCTCCCCGAGCTTGATTCCCGCGCTGCGCCGCGTGGCGCCGAGCATGTCGGTGAGCGTGCAATCGGTGGAAGAGACCGAGGTCGAAGGACGGCTCGAGCGTGGCGAGATCGACGCGACGATCTTTCCTTCGTTTCGCGACCTCGGCGTGCTCAAGCGCCGCAAGCTCTTCGACGACGGGTTCGCGTGCCTGGTGCGCGAGGATCATCCCGAGGTCGGCAAGCGCCTCACGCTCGCGCGCTACGTCGCGCTGGGGCACGCGCTGATCAGCCCGCAGGGGCGCGGTCCGACGTTCGTGGATCGTGCGCTCGCCGAACGCGGGCTCTCGCGACACGTCGCGCTGCGCATCCAGAGCTTCGCGGCCGCGCCGCTGGTGGTCGCGTCGTCGGACCTCGTGCTCACCGCGCCGATGCGCCTCGCCCGCGCGTTCGCGCGCCACGGGGGCCTGCGCGTGCTGCCTCCGCCGCTGCCGCTCGAACGTTTCCCGAACTACCTCTATTGGCACGAGCGATTCGACCACGACCCCGCGCACGTCTGGCTGCGCGAGCAGATCGCGAGCGCGGCCGCGGAGCTCCCGCGGACGTAGGCGCGTCGCTCAGTCCACAACTCAATCCACGTACACCCGCGGCACTCGCGTGTTGATCGACACCAGCACGTCGTGTGCGATCGTCTCCGCCCAGCCCGCGAGCTCCTCTGCGGTGATCTCGGGTCCGTCGTCGCGTGCGCGATCGGCGCGACCGAGCAGCACGACCTCGTCGCCGTTGTACGCGGTGCCCTCCGGCCCGAGATCCACCATGAGCTGGTCCATGCACACGCGGCCCACGATCGGGCGCCGCGCGCCGCGCACGATCACCTCCGCGAGACCACGCCTCGACACCGCGCGCGGGTAGCCGTCGCCGTAGCCGACCGGCAGCGTGACGATCCGCGTGCGCTCGCTCGGCGCCCAGGTCGAGCCGTAGCTGACGGGGTTTCCGGCTTCGACGACCTTGAAGTAGACGACGCGCGTCACCCAGCGCAGCGCACCGCGTACGTCGATCGTCCGCGGCTGACCCTGCGGGCCCGCAGTGAGCGCCTCGTCGACTGCGGGCGAGGGCGACGCGCCGTAGAAGAGGATCCCCGGTCGCACGAGGTCGAGGTGGCTCTCCGGCATCTGCACGATCGCGCCGCTGTTCGCGGCGTGGCGCAGCGGCGTCGGCACCGAGCGTTCCTCGTAGAAGCGAAGCACCTCGTGGAACCGTTCGAGCTGGAGCTTCGCGTGCGTGAGGTCGGCTTCGTCGGCGTTCGCGAAGTGTGTGAACACGCCCTCGACATCGACGTGCGAGACGCGCAGCGACTCTTCGAGCAGCTTGCTCGCCGAGTACCAGTGCACGCCGATGCGCTCCATGCCGGTGTCGATCTTCAGGTGCACCTTCGCGCGGCGCCCGGTCGCGGCCGCGCAGGCGTCGATCGCGCGCAGCTTGTCGATGGAGGACGCGGTGAGCGTGAGGTCGTGCTCGAGAAAACGTGGGATCTGCTCGCCCACGATGCCGCCGAGCACCAGCACCGGCAGCCGCACGCCCTCGCGGCGCAGGCGGATGCCTTCTTCGAGGTAGGCGACGCCGACGTAGGGCGCGCCGATCGTCTCGAGGCGACGCGCGACCTCCACGAGCCCGTGGCCGTACGCGTTCGCCTTGAGGATCGGCATGACCTGCGTGCGCGGGCCGACGTGCGCGGCGATCGCACGGTAGTTGTGCGCGAGCTGCGCGAGCGAGACCTCGAGGTGGGTCGGCCTCAGCTCGTCGGTGTCTAGGGTGGGTGCGTGCAGCACGGGGACCGCGTACCTGCGCGGCGCGACCGCGTCAAAGCGGAGGCACGTCGAAGCGGCACGACCGCGTCAGAGCGGAGGCATGTCGAATCGGTGACCGTCGAATCGTGGCCGTCGAATCGTGGCCGTCGAAGCGGTGGCCGTCGAAGCGGTGACGAGCTCCCGGCTGCGAGCTCTGCCGTCGCTTCTTCATTCCGGCGCGGGGCAGATGCGGCCCGCGACGAGCTCCGCGATGCTCTCCACTGCCGGTCGCAGGTCCGCTTGGCAGATGCTCGCGAGCAGGCCGTCGCCCGTCTCCGCGAACTCTTGGACCACCTGCACGATGCGGCGCGCGGGAGGCGCCTCGCCGACGCCGCCGAAGCTGCACGCGGGCGCGAGCTGTCCGGGGTCGAGCTCGTTCTCGCGCGGGGTCATCGCCGGATCCGCGAGCAGCGCGTCGAAGTCCACGTCGAGCGGGTCGCTCGTGTAGGAGCGCGGCACGCCGGTGATCGCGGCCACGATCACGTCGCCTTCGCGGTCGAGCGCGAGGTTCTTGAACGCGGTGACGTAGCGCGAGATCGGGTGCAGGAGCTCCGAGTGGAACGCGCAGCGCGTGCCGAGCGGGCCGAGCTCGGTGCGGGCGGCGGGCGAGGGATCGAAGATCGAGGGATCGGCGGCCGAGCAGTCGTCCTCGTCGGTCACGAACACGAACGCGACGAGGCTGTCGTTGCGGAGGAAACCCGCGTTGGGCTCACCCTCGCCCGCGTTGCGTGTGATCGCCGCGAGCGAGGCTTCGAGCTGCTGCTCGAGACCGCAGCCGGAGGTGCCGAGCTCGGCGAGGCACGCGAAGCCCTGCGAGAGCGCCGCGGGATCGTCGGGGTTCAGCGAGAGCCAGCGCCCACCTTCGGGCACCACGAAGCCGGCGCAGGCCGTGCTCTCGGCGCGCGACTCGAAGACGAAGCGGCCGTCGTCACCGACCGCGCTCGGGCAGAACTCGTTGGTGTTGCCGACGCCGACGCCCATGTCGGTCGACACGATCGCGACGCGCAGATCCGTCACGCCCGGCTCGGGCTCGCCGTCGCCGTCGCGGTCGCCCGGGTTCGTGAGCGTCTCGATGAGCGCGGGGAAGTTCGCGACGAGGCTCGCCTGCTCCTCGCGCATCGAGTGCGAGTTGTCGACCACGAAGACGAGATCGACGGGCAGCGCGATGCGACACGGGTTCGGCGGGCTGGGCGGGCCGGCGTCGCGACCGCCGGAGTCGCCCCCGCCGCTGCCGGAGTCACGCTCGCCGCTGCCGTCGTCGTCTCCGCATCCGAGCGCGAGCGCGGTCAGCAGCGCGAGAAAGAAACGTCGTCCCGGCGTCGCGAGTCTCCGCATCGGCATCCTCCGGCGCGCGTCGCGCGCTCGCTCAGTGTGCCACATCGCGGACGGCGCGATCGTCGCGAACCCGCGCGAGGCCACGACGCGTGATCCTGGCCTCGACCGCGCCTCGAGCCGCTGCTCGATCGCTCGAACGTGCTCTCAACCACGGTCCGCGCTCAGCGATACGGCCCGGCGCCGCGGCGAAGTCGCGCCGCGAGCCGCGCGAGCTTGCGCAGGAGCCCCTCGAGCCGCGCAGGATCGCCGACGGTCGCGGTGATGCGGAGCTCCACGTGATCCTCACGCACCTCGAGGTCGCCGGCTTCGAGCACCGCCGTCGCGAGCGTGCGCGCCTCGGCGTCGAGCTTCGAGATCGCCACGAGGTCGACGCTGTCGCGCGCGACGAAGCACGGATCGAGCGGTGCGTCCGCGAGCACCGCCACCGACGCGAAGAGATCCTCTCCCGCGACCATCACGTGCCCGACGCGCACACGCACTCCCTCGAACACGCCCTCGAGGCCGAGCATCACGCGATCGAGCTGCGCCTCCGGGAGCGTGGCTGCCCACGCCTCCCACGCGGGCATCGCCTGCACCAGCGGATCGGGCGGCGGCACACGCTCGGGCAGATCCTCGGCGTTCTCGGCGAGGGCGCGCGCGTATGCGAGGAAGCGCGAGAGCGACCCCGGATCTTCGCTCGCGCCGTCGAGCTCGAGCCGCGCGCCCGCGTCCGTGAGCTCCGCGACCTTCACCGCGCCGAGCGAGCCGGGGATGAGCATGCGCAACGCCGAGCGCCCCTGCGCGGCGAAGCGCGACTCGAGCGCGTGATCGACGAAGAAGCTCCCCGGCACGGATTCGCCTTCGAGCGAGAGCGATCCGAGCAGTCTCCCGAGCGCGCTGCGTGGCCCACCACGCAGGCCGAGCCCGAGCTCCGGCCACGTCACGCGCGCGACCAACACCACGCCCTCGCGCCCGCGGTGCTCGCGCCCGACGTCGACCGCGAGCCCGCGTTGGCGCCACGAGAGCGCGCCGTCCTGCAGCGTGAAGCCGTGCTCGGCGCCGACGCGCGCCCAGAGCTTGGCGACGCGCGCGCTCCCGATGCTCGGCAGCGCGGGCACGAGCCGGCGCGCGGTCGCGTTGGGATCCGCGGCGCGGAGCTCGATCGGGATCGGCACCTCGAGCGTGCCGCGTGCGTGGCGCGCGCTGACGACGAGCTTCCAACGCAGCGCGCCGTAGGGGCTCTGGAAGGTCGGCGTCACGGTCGGCACGCGCATGTGGAACGACACCGGCTCGCCATCCGCGAGCGGCAGCGGCAACGCGAGCACGAAGCGTTGTCCTTCCGCGCCCTCACGCTCGGCCGCGAGCGACTCGAACGCGACCAGCGCGACCTCGAGGCTCGAGTAGCGAACCGCGGCGAGGTTCGAGAGCGCCACCCGGCCCGCGATCGAGTCGCCGATCGCGAGCACGCGTCGGTCGACGATGCCTTCGAGGTGCGGCCGACCGCCGAGCGGTCCCTCGGGCCGCGTGGAGAAGTGATACGGCGTCTCGTTCGGGAGCGGCTGCTCGTGAGGCAACACCGGCAGCTCGAAGCCGGCCTCGCGATCGGGCCAGAACGGGATGTCGACGTGGGTCTCCGCGCGGTACGCGATGCGCAAGCGCGTGCCGTGGAACGAGGGCGGAAGGTCGCGCGGGAGCTCCACGCGGCAACGCCAGCGGCTCTCGCCTGCGGGCAGCTCGCCGCCTTCGTAGACGATCGCGCGCAGCGCCAAGATCGGTTGAAGCCACGCGCTCCCGAGCACGCGCACCGTGACCGGGCCGACCCGCACCGGTCGTTTCGCGCGGGCGCGCACCTCGAGCTCGAAGTGATCGCCGCTGCGGACCTCGCGCGGGAGGAAGAGCTGCACCACCGGGCGATGCGGCCACTTCATCGGCACGACCTCGTCGGAGCCGACGTCATCGCGCCGGCCTCGCGGTGACGTCCTCGGGGCGATCCCAGTCGTCGAGCCGCCACGGCTCGAGCGGGAAGACCTCGGCGGAGAGCGCGCTCACGAGCGCCTGCAGCGAGCGCTCTCCTCGCGCGGAGAGCCGATCGAGGACCTCGCGCGTCGGCGCGCTGATCCAACGCGACAGGAGCGGCTCCCAGCGCGCGCGCTTCGGGAGCAGCACGTCGGCGTCGGACGGATGCTGGGCGAGCGCGCGCAGCGTGTCGGCGTCGACGTAGGGCATGTCGACGGCGAGCACGATCACCTGCGGCGCGAGCTCCACGAGCGCGCGAAGGCCGCCCCGCGGACCCGGGACCGGAGCGTCGGCGACGCGCGGCACGTCGCGCGCGAGCCCCTCGTACGGCGCCGCGTCGCCCACCAGCACCGGCTCGAGCCCAGCCTCGCGTGCGACCCGAACCGCGCGGATCAGGAGCGGCTCGCCGTCGAGGCACAGCCCGCCCTTCGGTCGCCCCATGCGTCGGGACGCACCTCCGACGAAGATCCCGCAGACGATCGACACGCGCGGAGACGATAGCAGCCTCGCGCCCTTCGCGGACGACCGCGGCCTCGCCAGGCGCCGCCCCATGCAATCGCGCAGCCGATGCGTCATGATGGCCGGCGACTCATGCGCGCGTCCTCGCTCTTCGTGGTCTCCACCCTCGTCTGGGGTGTCTTCGCTTGTGGCGTCTCCAACCCGGAGTCGAGGCCGGCCGAGCGAGAGATCGCGTCGCGTGGGGTCGTGATCCCGCCGGCGCCCGAGTCGCCCGATCCGGTGTATTCGCCGTTCTTGCTGCGGCTCGATCCGGAGCAGCCGTTCGGGCTCATCTCGTTCAAGGACGTCGGGATGTCGCTCGCGCCGAGCGAGCGCGAGCTCGTGTACGAGTCGCTCGCGGAGGGGCTCGCGATGGCGCTGCGCGAAGATGCCGCGCCGATGAGCTCGACCGTGCATCACGATCACGAGATCGCCGACCCCGCCAACCACGTGCATTGCGAAGGTCGCCACATCTACGTGGACCTCTGGAGCGAGGCCGAAGGCTGGGGCTATTCGCTCTGGAGCGGCTGCGGGGAAGACGATCAGTTCGCGCACCGCGCGGTGCGGGTGAACCGCGACGATCGCCTCGCGAGCCTCGACCCGCTGGCGGCCGACATCGCGAGCACGCTGCGCGATGCGGTGCGGACGAACTGCTTCACGCGGCACTGCTGAGCGCGCCCGAATACGCGGCACCGATCACGCAGCGTTCAACGCAGCGCGGCTTCGGCTTCCTCTTCGGAGGTCGTGATCACCGCGCCGTCGAGTCCGTCCTCGACGAAGTGCCGCTGCACTTGCAGCTTGCCGATCGCGGTGCGCACCAGGACGACGACGGTCGGAAAGCCTTCGAACATCGCGCGCCGATAGCCGGCCATCGCGCGTTCGAAGCTCGGATCGTTGCGGCCTTTCGCGTCGCGAAGGTCGACGAGGAGCGGGCCCGAGCGGGCGCGCGCGAGCTCGGGCAGGAGCGCGTCGTGTGCCGCGGCGAGCTCCGAGAGCTCCTCGAAGGCCCGATCGGTCCGTGTGAGGCGGTGGCCTCGCCCAAAAGGCTCCAGCACGTAGTGGGGTGAGCGAAACGGCATGCTCGGCGTTGGCTCTATCACGCCAGCTCGATCGGGCCATGCGAGTCGGGCCGTTCCGGACGTAGGTCGAGGGTTCGTGGCGAAGTGCCTCGGGTGGATCCCGTCGTCGTCCGCGTCGTGCAGGTCCGGGTCGGGCACGACGTGCGTGGTGGTGCGCTCGTGCGCGCGCGTTGCCGCCGCGACGCCGCGTGATAGCTCGCCCGCATGTTGGAAGGCGCCCTCCCCTTCGCGCTCACCGCGTTCACCACCCTCTTCGCGATCGTCGATCCGGTCGGAAACGTCGGGCCCTTCCTCGGCGTCACGCACCACCACGACTCGCACGAGCGCGCGGGCATCGCCGCCAAAGCGTGCGTGATCGCGCTCGGCGTCTTGATGGCGTTCACCGCGGGCGGCACCCACATCTTCCGCTTCTTCGGCATCTCGATGCCGGCCTTCCAGATCGCGGGCGGAGTGCTGCTCTTCCTCGTCGCGCTCGAGATGCTGCGCGCCAGCCCGCGGCGCTCGAAGGGCACGCGCGAAGAACAGAACGAGCAGCGCGACGACGTCGCCATCGTGCCGCTCGGCATCCCGCTCATCGCGGGCCCGGGCGCGATCGCGTCGGTGATCCTGCTTTCGAGCCGCGCGGAGGACCTCGCGCAACGCGTCGCGGTCTACGTGGTGGTCGCGCTGGTGGTCGGGCTCACGTATCTGTTCTTTCGGCTCTCCGATCGGCTCGCGAAGCTGCTCGGACGCACGGGCATCAACGTGGTCACGCGCCTCTTCGGGCTGTTGCTCGCGGCGATCGCGGTGCAGTTCGTGATCGACGGCGCGCGCGAGGCTTGGCGGGCCTGAGCGGTTTGCGGGTCGGCTGCGCCGACTTCTGGGGAGTGACCTCCCCACCTCCCCAGCCCCCTACCTCCTCGGCTTCGCTCCGG
>ERZ761602.7591-NODE-7591-length-11404-cov-5.998150_pt1 | contig 11404 bp, 4 predicted proteins | sample MGYA00512165_ERZ761602 | MGnify/ENA primary metagenome ERZ761602 (study PRJEB28899, sample SAMN02445085) | bioreactor sludge metagenome | biome: EBPR sludge; isolation source: Thorneside wastewater treatment plant | place: Australia: Brisbane, Thorneside... | reverse complement strand
ATTTATTAACAATCGTAGTCTTTGTTGTCATGCCGACGAGAACGAAGTGCGCCGGAGATGTCTTCTGTCTCGTTGAGATTTGCCTTCGGTGAAAAAACTCTTCACTCGCTCCTTCGTTGCTCGGCGGAAATGACGGGCTATTAATAGATTTATAATCTGTATAATTTTCCTGAATTGTAGCTTTGAATCCAAACGCTTTTATCTATAAGATTTCCTTTCTACAAAGCTATTGCGTCCTTGTTTCGCATATCAGGATTATCATTCACAATTATAAAAATGCTGTGAAAGATCAATACTCCGGGTTTTGAACCAGTTCGGCTCCTTTATTCAATTGCATTTCACTTAAAGGTATTGGCAATAGTGCATTAAAATCGCTAAACCCAGCGGTCACTTTACTAGCCGGGGCAGTATCCCCATTTATTGCAATGCGGTCTTTTAATTTACCCATACGTACTAAAGTCATTCTGCGGTTTTCTTCTGAAATTAACTCACGAGCGCGTTCATCCAAAATAAAATCTATGGTAATATCGCCGGCACTCACAACTCCCAGGCTGGCATTACCCGTTGTAGTGCGGATGGTTTTGAATGCTCTGTTTCGTAAAATATTGATGTCTGCAGCAGCGCCGCTTGTATTGCTTTGCCTAAAACGGGCTTCGGCACGTAACAAATAAGTTTCTCCAAGGCGCATTACCGGCCAGTCTTTTATCAGCGCGTAACCAAAGTCATCTGCAGGATCATATCCTCCCCACTTTGTTGGGAAAGGGTACCAAACCTCCAAACTATCAGTTTCGAAAGGTACTACTTTATCACCCGTTCTTATGGTAATAACGGATACAGCCGTAGCAGCATTGCTCGCCACCCTGTAACCTGCTGCGGTTACGCCAATTGTAGCGCTGAAGTTGGGACGATTATAATTGGTAGTACGGCGAATATTGAAGTTGCTATTACGTATGTCACCATTCAGGCCACTCCAAACTCTGTACTTCATAAAATTACTCAAACGTAAACGACCGTTCCCGCGACCGCCAAGTGAGTCAGCATTTACCATACCGTCCCATTTATGATAAGCGGGTTGCCAAATGCGACGGTGCTGAGGGTTATCAATGGTGCCTCCATTTACATTTTTGTTGTATTCCATTTCAAACGTCCAGATAGCTTCCGTATTGCCTTGTGAACGACGCTGGTTGCCAAAGCGAAACATGTCGAGATAAAAGTCGCCACCTTCTCCAAGGAACTTGCCGTAGCGTGCTTCAATCAGTTTGTAACCGGCATTATTTATTATATCGGTAGCCACCTGCTCTGATTTTGCAAAATAGCTGTTGTCCCTCATGCCAATGCGCAGATAGGCTTCCGCAGCTAATTGGCGTGCTATATCTTTATTTATGCGGCTCTCGCGAACAGCCTGGCCCATCGCCGGAAGGTTGGCAATCGCATAAGTAAGGTCTTCGTCAATTAATTGATCAACCTCTGTAACAGATTGCCGTGTATAATTAAAAGTTGGAGATGCTACCGGTTCTTTTAACAAGGGAACATCGCCCCACAATGTTACCAATGTGTTGTAGGCGTATGCTCTGAAGAATTTTGCTTCCGCAGATGCCCTGGTGTTGCTTTCGCCAACTGCTGCAATAATCACGTTTGCCGAGTTAATGAAGTCGTAACATTTTTGCCAGAGATAGGAAACGCCGCTATTTTCGGAATTTAAATTGGCGTATTGGTAAAAAGGATTTTCCACACCCTGTGTGGATCCTGCGCTGGTAATATCGGTTCCGATCTGCCAGCAGGAGAGGAATCCCTGTTGACTACTCCAGCCCCAAAGTTCCGCGAAGGTGCGGTGCAGGCCAACAACCTGTGCGTCTATCGTTTGTGCATCTGTTGACCCTGTGCGGTAGCTTGAATAGGGGTCTTCATCCAGAAAACTTTTCTTGCAGGAAACGGTTGTAAAAACCAGAACAATTAATATTAAAAGTATATGATTATAGTATTTCATCTTTTTAATTTTTTTAAGTACTTAAATTCATTAAAAGGTTAGGTTTAAGCCAAGAACATAGCTGCGTACCATTGGGTAGTTGATCATGTCGTTGCTTGATCCGCGTGTTATATCACGTGCTTCGGGATCCCAGCCGAACCAGTTTGTCCATGTGTATAGGTTGCGGCCGCTTGCATACACCAACAACCCGCCGATACCTATTTTACTTGTTATCGTTTTAGGTACATTGTAACTGACTGTTATGTCTTTTAACCGTGTAAAACTTGCGTCAGAGGGGAATCCATAACCATGCGAATTGGAGTGGTTGCCTAATGACCGCCATTCATTACTTTTGTTTTCTGGGGTCCAAAAACCAAGTGCGGCAGGAGTGCTGCGGCGACCCATTTCATCAGAGGCTCCACCAATTTGCGAATTGTTGCGCAATGCTCCCTGTACGGTATTAATGAATATGCTTAATGAAAAATCTTTATAAGTAAATGCGTTGGTAAGCCCTCCCGTCCATTTTGGAGAGGTTTGTCCTAAAATGCTCCTGTCATTATCATCCACTTTCCCGTCGGGAACGCCGTCCGGGCCACTTATGTCTGCAAGTTTCAAATCGCCTGCCAGGGCCACATCGTCCCATCCTTTGTTGGCGCCGGATTGAATTTCTTCTTCCTGCCAAATACCCACTTTTGTATAGTCGTAAATAACGCCTACAGGTTGCCCAATGAACCACCTGTTACCAATATCGTCCTTCCCATCGCCATAAACATCCACGATCTTGTTTTTATTGCTGGCAAATACTACAGCACTATTCCATGTAAAGTTTGGCTTCACAATGTTTTTTGTATTGATCGTAAATTCAACGCCTGTGTTGGCTACCTTTCCAATGTTTGTCCATACATCTGCGTATCCGGTGATGCGTGGTATTCTTTGTAAAAGCAGCATATCATAGGTATTGGTTTTGTAAAAATCTACAGAACCACTGATCCTGTTTCCTAAAAGGCCGAAATCAAGACCGGTATTGAACCCGGAAGTTCTTTCCCATTGTAAATCATCGTTACCCATACGGGTTGACACCTTGAGTGATGTTAAAGATAACCCACCCATTGCTAATGAACTTGAACTCATTAATGCCAATGTTTGATAAATCCCTATGGCTTCATTACCCGTTACCCCATAAGAAGCGCGGAACTTCAAATTAGAAAAGAGGTCTCTGTACTCTTCCATGAATTTTTCGTTGTGGATATTCCATGCAACGGCTGCCGAAGGGAAGGTTCCGTATTTGTTATTTCGACCAAAAACAGACGCACCATCACGGCGAACAGTAAAGGTGACTAAATAGCGGCTATCATAACCATAGTTAATACGTGCCATTTGAGATATGGAACGATAAAGGTCGGCTTGGGAAGATGCTGATTGAGTTGAAGCTGATTCAAGATTGCCCCATGCCAGTTCATCATTAGGGAAAACCTGTCCCGAGGCAACAGCTTCTTGCCAGTATTTTTCTTTAGACGCATACAACCCTGTAAAATCAAACTGATGAACGCCTATTGTTTTGGCGTAAGTAAGAATGTTTTCGAAAATTTTAGATTGAGATTCGCTGTTTGCGATACTGCCCCAACCATTTAAATTATATACAGACTCACCTTCGTATTCATTTGTACGTGTAGGCACGTAAGTGAAACCACCGTTGAACCTGTATTTTAACCCTTGCAAAGGCGCCCACAACTCTCCAAAATTCACTTCACCATATCCATTCAATGATAAGTTAAACTGACGTCGTTGAGGATTGATGGTGGTTCGTAAAAGCGGGTTTGCCCATAACTGTTCGGAGTACATGGGGTACTGAGTTAAAGTACCATCCTCGTTATACATTCTTGCCCAGGGGGTCATGGCGGCTGCCTGCATCAGGCTGGCTCTGCCACCATCGCGGTTGTGGCCAACAATAAAAACGGATGTTCCTACAGAGAGATATTTTGTAACTTTTACATCTGTATTCGCTCTAAAAGAATATCGTTTGTAGTTATATCCCAATAAAATACCTTTTTGATCCATATAATCGCCCGAAATAAAATATTTGGCATTCTCGCTGCCGCCGGATACACTTACATTGTGATTTTGAATGCGCCCCTTTTGCATTACGGCATCTAACCAATCGGTGGTCACACCGTTTTGGTAATTGTCCCATTCATATTGATTTCTTACCGGGCCTCCGTTATACAGAGAAGTACTGGTGATGCGGGAGTATTCAGCATAGCGCGCCAGCATTTGTTCGGGCGACGCCGGTTCCAGTGTATGGGCTGATTCTTCCGAACCAATATAACCGCTGTATTTAATAGATGGTTTGCCTGAAGTGCCACGCTTGGTGGTAATAAGGATAACGCCGTTTGAACCATTTACCCCATAAATAGCCACCGCTGAAGGGTCTTTCAGAATTTCTACTGATTCTATATCGTTAGGGTTAATGTCATTGATTGAACCATCTGTTCTTGATAAAGGGATTCCGTCAACTACCACGTAAGGTTCAGATGATGCATTGATAGAATTTCTACCCCGAACCTGTGTAGAAGGGCCATCACCAGGAATGGATGATGCCTGGGATACTGTAACGTTGGCCACAGCACCCTGTATCGCTTGTAATACATTGTTGACCGGTAATTTTGACAGACGGTCTTTAGGCACTGAGGCAACAGACCCTGTAACATCTGACCTTTTACGCGTACCATACCCAACAACCACAACTTCGTCCATGGCTTTGTCAACGCCTAACGCAAGTACAATGTTTATTTCGGTATTGTCGCCTACCACAACTTCCTGGGTTGTAAAACCGATACTTGTGAAAACGAGGGTTTGGCCTTTTGTAGCAGTAATAGAGTAGTTGCCGAGATCGTTTGTGATGGTGGCCTGGTTAGTGCCCGCCACACTCACCGTAACGAGGGGTAGCGCCTTGCCCTCCGAGTTAATGACATTTCCCGAAATTGTTTGTTGTGCATATGAGGTTAATGAACCTGCGAGCACTAAAAGTAATCCCAGTAGTATTTTACCAGGCATCTTTCTCAAAACTCCTTTGTAGGATTTCATACAATCGTTTTTTTTGATTTAAAATTTAGAAAAGGCAATCTTTTAATTGTTAAGCAAACAAATAATTGATTTGATCTGAGGACAAAACTAAAAGATTAAATACGTATTTTAAGGGGAAAATTCGTAAAAAAGAGGGTGATTTTGGTAAATGTCAGGCTTCGCGTTCATTTTTGTTGGAACGCTTAACGGTATATTTCCCCTGAAAAGTTTTGCGATACTTTTTAATGTACTCGCTGGGCGTATATCCAAATAGTTTCACAAACTGAGCCCGAAAATGCTTAATGTCATTGAATCCAACCTCGGCGGCAGCCTCGTTCACATTTGAGGTGGAGTTTATTAGTATGTCCGCTGCTCGCCGTAATCGAATCATTCGCACAAAACTATTGATAGAATGTCCCGATAACTGTTTGATTTTTTTGTAAAGATTGGAATGGCTCATGCCCAGTTCGTTAGCTAAAATGCTGATAGCGAATTGGTCATCGTACAAATGCTCCTCCACCGCTTTTATACAGGCATCCAAAAAGTTTTTTTCGCTTTCACTGATTTTCAGGTTTTGCTCCTGCATAGTTACATGATTGAGGAAGTACTGCCGGAGATTTGATTGCGAAGCCAGGAGGTTTTTGACTTTGGCAAGCAAAAGTGCCTGATCAAAAGGTTTTAAAATATAGTCTTCGGCACCGCTTTCAATACACCGCAACTTCGTATTCGCACTGTCTTCACCCGTAAGAAGAAGTACAGGGATATGCTTCAGCCGGGGATCATTTTTAATTTTGGAACAAAGTTCGTCACCATTTAACCCGCCGTGCAGTTTCAAATCGGTGATGATGATGTCCGGTTCCAATTTTTCAACGATTTTAACCGCTTCCAACCCGTTATTTGCCTCAATTACGCTATAGTCTTTTTGAAAAATATTTTTCACATAACTAAGTAATTCCGGGTCATCGTCCACAATCATCAACTGCTTTTTACCAGATGCTATTGCTTCCAAATTGTGATTCTCAATAGGTTCTGCCGACGATATCGCCGAAAAAATTTCGTGACTGAATGCTTTTTCGGTTACCGGTGTTTTTAAGATCGTGGTTCCAGCCGGAAAATGTTGTATTCCTTTCAAAAAACTTATAAAAAAAGTTGTACCCTTTCCCTCCTCTGATTTGTAATGCACCTTTCCCTTGTGTAAGTCAACAAAACTTTTAACAAGATTCAAGCCGATACCAAACCCGGGTTTCGATTGAAACTCAAGCGACTGTACCTGGTAATAGGGGGTAAATATGTTATTGCCTACCTTCTCCGAAAACCCGCTTCCGTTGTCTTCAACGGCAATCACGGCCTCCTGTGTGGTGTTTCTAATGGTCACATTCACAAATCCATCGTGGGGAGCATATTTTAAAGCGTTGGAAATCAGATTGAACAGAGCAATTTCAATTTTTTCGGCATCCACAAAAACAGTAGCAGTATCATCGTCGCACATTAATTGATAGTTGATGTTTTTTGATTTCGCCTGATATTGAAAACTGTCGAAAACTTCCTTGCAAAGGTCATAAATCCTGAATTCGGATACCGCAAGGTCAGAATTTTCAGAACTTACTTTTCTGAATAACAATAACTGATCCAAGAGGCTGAGCATGCGCCGCGAATTGTTATAAGCTACCTGAATTTCAAACGGCTTTTCCTCCCGATCTTTAAGCATTAATTCGTTGATTGGGTTAACGATAAGCGTTAGGAGGGTTCTGAATTCGTGAGATATATTGGTAAAAAAGGACGCTTTGCGCTCGCTAAGCTCTTTTTCGTTTTGCGCCGTTTGTTTTGCATACTTTACTTCATACTCGAGCTTATGTTTGTTGGCCTGATACCTTAAATAAAAATGAATGCCTGAAACCACAACTGTAAAATATAAAAGATAGGCCCACCAACTTCTATACCAGGGAGGGAGGATTCTGATGTTTAGTATTGTTTCTTTGGTGTTCCATTCGCCCCAGGAATTAGTAGACTTAATTCTTAGTGTATAATGGCCTTCCCAAATATTGTTATAGGTAACGGATCTGTTTTTGGTGTAATTCCAACTTTTATCCCATCCATCCAAAAAGTACGCGTATTCTATTTTATCGGGCGTGGAATAATCCAGCGCAGCAAAATCAAAAGAAAGAAACGCCTTATTAAATGGAAGCGTGAGACTTTTAATGACTCCTTGCGCGAATTCTATGTTTTTAAATTCACCAACTTTTAAGGGCTGATTGTTCACCCTGATTTCGGTTATGTTAAGTGTTGGCATGTTGGCGCGGTATTGTAAAAAGGCAGGATTGAACATATTCAAACCCGCTACGCTACCAAAAGCGAGTTCGCCATTCTGTAATTTTAAAGCTCCACGATAGGTGAACTGGCTGCTTAAAAGCCCGTCACTCTCGTAAAAATTGATAAATTTTTTGGTTGAAGGGTCAAATTTTGAGAGGCCGTTAAAAGTGCTCATCCATAAATTTCTGCTGCCGTCTTCCAGAATATTTAGTACAGTATTGTTACAAAGGCCGTCTTCTTCCGAAAAGCTTTCTTTAATGCGTCCCGAGGCTGCGTCAATTAACAGCAAGCCGCTTCCTTCGGCGCCAACAAATAAATTTTTACGGCTGTCCTCAAAAATGGCTCGTACTGTTCTGCCAATGTAATAATGTTGGTGATTTTTATTTATTCTGTCAATTCGGATTAGTTCGAAAAAACTACCGGCCCACAGGTTACCGTTACTGTCTTCGCAAAGAGAAAACAAGTCACCCAGTGTTTGATCAAAAACCTCAAATTGTTGGCTTTCTTTGTTGAGTTTGTATAACCTGCCGTTTTCGTAAGTTGTAGCCCAAATATTATTTTCCTTATCCTCATATATTCTCAATACGATTTTGTTTTCGTGCCCGGTTACTTTATTGATGCATCGGAATTGCTGAAAAGATTTTGTGCTTTTATTGAACTTATAAATACCGCCGCCAAAAGTTCCTACCCAAAAATTACCATTTGAGTCATTCAAAATGCTTGTAATGGACCTGTTTGCAAACTGATTGTGATGTGCAAAATGCCCGGTTTCCCGATTCCAGATGCTGATTCCATAGCCGTCTGTGCCCACCCAAATGCTATTGCCGTCTTCTGCCATTGAGGTTACTATATTTCCGGCAATACTGTTTTCTTTAAAAGGTTTGCGAAATATACCGGTGAACACGCCCCTGTAATCATCAATCACATCTATACCTGCCCGAAGCAGTCCTATCCATTTTCGGTTCTCTTTGTCAACAAAAACGGCGGTTGTGTTTTGTGCTGATAAAGAGCCTTCTTCTTCGCCTGGCAGAATGTATTTAAAAGTTTCGGATTGCAGGTTAAGAATATCAACGCCTTCCTGAGTTGCTATCCACAAATTGTTTTCTTTGTCGAAGACGAGGGCCGAAACATAATCGGCTGAAAGTTGGTTTGATGAGGCGTTGAACGTGTTAACTATTTTATTTTGAGGTATGGAGTATTTGTACAGGCCGGTAGCCGATCCAATCCAAAGATTACCGTTGTCATCTGCAATCATCCTATTTACCGAACTGCTTTTTAGCGGACTGTTTACCAATATAACTTTATCGCTATGCCGGTCATACTTTGCCAAACCTAAGTCCCTTAAGAAAAGCCAAACTTGCTGTTGCTTGTCTATGGTGAGTGCCTGTAAGTTGTAATGAGTAGTTGTACTGTTGCCATTTAAAAAAGGTATTTGCCTGGCGTTTCCTTTAGGATTGATAGTGATGAGCCCCGCCACAGTTGATCCGAGAAAAATGCTACCGTCGTTGCTGGTTTCTATTCCAAAAATGCTTTCGCTGATTTTTTTCTGGTTACCGGATTTGTAAGGGAGATAGAAAAGGGGTTGTAGTCCACCTGCATCGGAGTAACTCACCGCGCCCTGCCCCGTACCTACCAAAATGTTTCCCTTTTTATCTTCATTGATGGCAGAAATATAGTTGTGAGGTAACGATGTAGAGTCGTTTACCCGATTTCTGAACACCCTAAAACCATAGGCGTCATAACGATCGAGGCCATCGTCGGTTCCAAACCACATATAACCCTTACTGTCCTGAAAAATGGCTCGCACATTATTATTAGATAGGCCGTTGGAAATTGAAATGTGTTTGAGCCTGATATTAGCCTGGCCCAACAGATAAAGTTGAAAGATGCAAGCAACAAAGATTAAAAGTAGTTTATTGATCATAAAGTGCTCCCACTAACAATTTTGATGTGGTTTAGTAAGCGATTAAAGCTAAGACTATTTCGCTGAAATCATTCACAGTAATCAATAGTAAACTTTTCGTAGTTTTACTACGGAAGAAGCTCCGGAACGTGACGGTATCAGTATTAATCTTACCAGCAGCGATGAAATTGTTTTAGCGAATCCTATGTGGCAGAAAAACAAAAAATAAAAATTACACGTGAATAAAAATTTGTATTCTTTCATCCTGATTTTTACCATTGCAATCACATCACAGGTGGTTTTTGCTCAAAATAACTTCACCAATAAAAGAAATTTGGAACGGCCCAACATTATCTATATCTATGCTGATGATATGGGGTATGGAGAGTTGGGTTGTTATGGCCAACAGAAAATAAAAACGCCCCATCTTGATAAAATGGCTGCCGAGGGTATGCGCTTCATCCAGCATTATACAGGTGCGCCGGTATGTGCGCCTGCCCGTTGTATGTTGATGACTGGGAAGCATAGCGGCCATTCTTATATTCGCGGGAACTATGAGTTAGGTGGTTTTGAAGACAGTAAGGAAGGCGGGCAGATGCCTTTGCCTGAAAATACTTATACCATTGCCCGCATGATGAAAGATGCCGGATACACAACCGGGGCGATTGGTAAATGGGGTTTGGGGATGAGCGACAATACTGGCGATCCAAACAAACAGGGCTTCGATTACTTTTACGGTTATTATTGTCAAAAACAAGCGCATAATTTTTACCCAACGCACCTGTGGGAAAATGGTACATGGGATACTCTAAATAATCCTTACTTCATGGTGCATCGCAGTATTCCAGTAGGCTCTCCGGATAGTGTCTTCAATAATTTTAAAGGCAAAGATTATTCCGTTACCAAAATGGCTGAGAAAACGATTTCTTTTATCAGAAAAAATAAAGACACACCTTTCTTTTTATATCTGCCTTATACCGGGCCCCACGTTGCACTGCAGGTGCCTGATGAAGCAGTACGCGAATACATTGGAAAGTTCGATGAAAAGCCATACTATGGCCAAAATGGGTACGCTCCATGCAAGTATCCGCTATCCACTTATGCAGCGATGATAACTTATATGGATAAACAAATAGGTCGAATTATGTCGTTGCTAAAGGAATTGAAACTGGATCAAAATACCATTGTGATGTTTAGTAGCGACAATGGTACCACTTTTAATACGGGAGGAGTACAGTCCGAGTTCTTTAACCTAACAGGTGGACTTAGGGGTAGAAAGCAGGATTTGTACGAAGGGGGCATTCGCGTACCCTTTATTGCCAGGTGGCCCGGAAAGATAAAAGCCGGGACGACCACAAACCAGATATCTACTCAATACGATCTGATGGCTACTTTAAGCGATGTGCTTATAGCGAAACCCATGCCTAACGATGGCATATCCTTTTTACCAACGCTCTTAGGGCAACTTCAAAAACAGAAGCAGCGTGCTTATCTATACTTTGAATTTGTGGAAAAAACCGGGCAGGTTGCTGTAAGGATTGGGAAATGGAAAGGCGTAAAAAGCGACATGAAGAAAAATAAAAATGCTACCTGGGAAGTTTATGATTTGGAGAATGATTTGGCAGAAACAACAAACGTTGCTGCACAACATCCCGACTTGGTGAAAAGAATGGATGAGATTGTTAAAAAGGAACATTTGCGCTCACATCTGAAAGAATGGGAATTTATTGATAAGAGGTTTGTGGAAAGAAACTGATCTACAGAATATTCAGCGATATTAATACCCTTATTATAGAAAATTGCTATTTCTTTCCTGCCTAATGTTACAAATTCTAAGCCCGCAGGAATTTGTCAGAGATCCATCGCAAACTGACTTTGAAACATCATCGGGGCAGAAAAGACGCGACGCTGGGGTTTCGCTTTGCTTTGCGTGATACCAAATCTTTTCCGCATCTTTGTTACATTAATATCAAACAATATGAGGAGAGACATTACATCGTGGTTCAGCCCGAGTTTGAATAAGGATATGCCCGTTGTTACTTATGGGCACTATGGCTTTGCCTTATTGCTGGTTCCAACTGCCGGTGCCGATTTTTTGGAGTACGAAAGATTTCAGCTTATAAATGATTTGGAACCGTTTATTAATGGAGGCAAAGTAAAAG